>Ga0207905_1000087_pt1 | contig 57049 bp, 66 predicted proteins | sample LinPmetageLP49_FD_184060 | JGI IMG/M metagenome (GOLD analysis project Ga0207905, IMG submission 184060) | Marine viral communities from the Subarctic Pacific Ocean - LP-49 (SPAdes) | ecosystem: Environmental > Aquatic > Marine > Oceanic | place: Pacific Ocean | collected 2011-08-27 | reverse complement strand
ACGCTTATGAGTGTGGAACTTCCGACTTGGTTTAACAACAAGTTTGGATGGTTCTTTAAAAACGGAAACAAATGAGCGAGCCAAGGATATCAATATATACGAATCAGTCAGCTGAACACACGAAGAACGATGGGCGTAAGCTGTTCATGGAATTCATGGAGGTGATGAGATCCCCCGAAGCTGACTACTACGACGGAACACTAGACATTAAACTTAAAAAGCTATACGAAGATGGGATGGAATACGGATTCTGAAATTACACAGCAGCTCTGGAGTTATGAGCGAGACGGCAAGACATACTACACCCCGTCTGGTGCATACGCCGAGAAGACAGGAATTAACATACAGCAGGTACTAAACATTACATATGACTAACGAACAAGCAATCCAAATCGTATTGGAAAACAAAGACCCATCAAACGCAGAACGTCTAGCAGCCATGTATGCTTGCGACGATATACTTGAAGCAGACATTGACGTGTGGCTAAGCAAAAATGTATCAGAGTATCTACCTCAGTTCCCTGATGTCGCAGAGAGTTTAGTCGAAGACTTACTCAAGGAAGACAGCATATCCGTGGAGCGTGTAGCTAACAGCCTTACCGAAGTGTCAAGGTCTATGTATCACTACGTTAAATTTTACGAAACACTCAGCAGTTACGACATATCATTGTCAGAACGCTGACAAGGGGAGAGACGGATGGTGTGCAGAGAGATCCTGCAACACGCCGTGTGCTGGAGACAGCACAACATTGAGAGCGTTGAGAAACAAAGTCTCTCCTTTCCTTGCATTAATAACAATTAAACTTTAAATTTGAACCAGCAAATCCAATGAATGATGACATCAAAAGGCTACAAGAGGAGTACTATGCTACCCTCAACCTCACCCCCAACATATCCAGGAAAGCACCACAAGTTCAGGCACGAGCCGCACTGATGGTCGCTATGGCTCACTACATGACCAAGACAGAGGTGGGTAAAAGCTTTGGCAGAGACCACAGTACGGTCATACACCATCAACGTCAGCATGAAGGCAATCTGTTTTCGTGGGATGGGTACGAAGAGAAGTACCTGCTAGCTGTAAGGCTGTGCAGTGTACACCTCCAATACAACAGCATCGAAGAGAAGCTTACAACAATTAGAATCCAAATCAAAAGGCTAGAGGGTCTAGCTGAAAATCTAAAACAAGAACTCGTATGAGTAATTACAAATTCAAGACCACGAACATTCGTGGCAAGCAGTACGTTGAAGTAAACGAACGAATCAAGTTCTTCCGACAGGAGGAGCAGTATAAGAACTGGAGCCTTATCACAGAGTTTACTGTGCTAGACGAAGGTCAATGTGTATGCAAGGCATCGATCGTAGATGCTGACAATCGCATCATATCAGTAGGTCATGCACATGAAGTGCAAGGTAGTAGCAACATCAACAAGACTAGCTACGTAGAGAACTGCGAGACGTCAGCTATCGGTCGTGCATTGGCTATGCTCGGCATTGGTATTGATACATCAATCGCTTCAGCTAACGAGGTTTCTGATGCTATCGCTAAGCAAGACAAAGCTGCACCTGCCGAGCTTACTAAGTCCGATAAGGTGAAGATGATACAAGAAAAGTTTGATACCGACCCGCCTGAAAACATCATGGATAAGGCTGTTGCTTACATCAAGTCGCAGACCGACAAGAAGAAAGCATATGAGTCTATCGTAGGTAAGTATGGTGAAAGCCTTACCGACAAGCAAATGTCTGGATTACAGAAGTTTGTACGATGAGTAAGTACCCAGTACTAAGCCGTAAGCTAACTAACATAGCTACGTTTTCAAGCTTTCGACGTCAGTGTCTCACGGCTAGGATGCCTAAGAACTGGGTTGATAACGACAACGAAGAGCCAATATGTACAGGGTTGTATTTCATTAAACACAAAGACTTCCTAGGTGATGTAGACATCGCAGAGTATCACATCAACACAAAGGGTAAAGCCTTCTGGTGTACTGCTGGAAAGCCTACCCACTGGGCTGAGATAGAAACCTATGAGTACATGCTTGAAGACGGCACACCATTATACGAAGACCAATGAATATATCAGATAAATTAATGGAGCGGTACGGCAAGTCTCACTTGTCGTACTCGTCTCTCAAGCAAGCCCTAGGCGATATGGCTCAGTTCGATCGCTACATGAAGGGAGAAGTCAAATACAAATCAGACGCGCTAGACTTCGGTACTATGTACGATATGCTGTTGTTCGAACGGGATAAAGCTTTCGAGAAGTACACGGTCATGTCTCCGTCTGCCATCGTAACCACTCTATCCGACAAGGCTCAAGCCTCTAAGAAACCTACACTTACTGCCGAGTACAAGGCTAAGCTAACGGAAATCAAAGAGGAGGCGGCCGAGGAGGGGAAGACAATCGTGTCAGGAGATGAATGGAAGATGGCTAACGATATGATCGATAGGCTAGCTACATGTGGTTTGCTTGACTCTCACCTCAAGGGTGATTATCAGGTAGGATTCCTCGAAGAACTACATGGCGTACAAGTGAAGGGATTCCTCGACTGCTTAGGCGATGGATTCATTAGCGATAGTAAGTCAGCACGTAGCTCAGAGAAGTTTCGGTATGCTATCAAGGACTTCTCATATGATATCCAAGCTTACATCTACACAGAGGTGTTTGGTATAAAAGATTTCTATTGGGTTGTACAAGAGAAAACTTACCCGTACCTTCCTGCCCTCGTTAAATGTTCTGACTCCACTCTTTTTACAGGAGAAATGAAATTCCATGATGCACTCAAGCGTATCACGAACTTTCTGGAGCAAGACTATAACCCCCAAACAGACTACCTAAACTATGAAGTATAAGTCAACATTTAACCGATTGATAAACGGCTGCTTAGCCTTAGGAGTTTATTCTTTATTTTTAATAACCTTTATTTTAATTTTTAATTCATTAACATGAGTGAACAAACAAAGAAGTACGAAAGCGTACTAGTAGGTTGGGCCGATGAGCCTAGCTACAATGACAATGGCGAGTTAATGGGATGGTCTTTCCGTCTCAAGGATAACGAGCTTAAGGATGCCATCGATCAGTACACCACCAAGCGTGATGCACAGGGTCAGGGCGGCAACGTTAGATTTCGACTATTCATGTCGAAGAATGGCAAGCCATGCCTGAGTGTGTGGGATCCTAATAGTGAGGCTGCGCAGGAGCGTCGCACAACAACTAAATCCGAAGGGTCTTCTGACCTTCCGTTTTAATTAATACAGCTTGGTTAAGCGAGGGGGCGTGGGTTTCGGCTCCGCCCCTTTTCTTTCCTCTAGCATTATGGGACGACCTATATACTTCATGACCGCAAAGGTCACAACGATTAAGAATAAGCGACCACAATCTAGAAACGTGTGGATCGTAAGCGATTATGATAACCCTATAGATATCATGAAGAAGGATGGAAAAACAATGTCAAGACTTGAGCGTGAGTTGTTTACCGCTAAAGCCAAGAACAAGACCATTGTGATTGATTCCATAACTTCGATAAAACAAGTTGGAACAACATCACACCCCAATGAAACATAGCGATAAACAAGTAGGCGGTAAGCACTACAAGGAAATGAAGATTCAGCCCACTGAATTCATAGCAGCGAACGACATACCCTTCATAGAGGGGAATGTAATTAAATACGTATGCCGACACGAATTCAAGAACGGCAAGGAGGATGTCCTGAAGGCTATCCATTATTTAAATCTACTAATCGAATACAAATACTCGGATGAACGTAACGATATACAAAGACCTGTACAAGAAGTCCAAGGCGGATGCCCATGTGATTCCGATTGTGACTGCCCTCAAAAGAATACAAGAGGGGACTTCTGCGCCAACGATTGAAGCTGTTCGCGGTGGAGAAAAAGATTTTAAAAAGAGCCTGCCCGTTGTACTATTCAGCGGTGAGTTTGGCGACAGAAAAGACCAATCAATTGAAAAACATAGCGGATACATTGTTCTGGACTTCGATCATATTGATGTTGACGTATCCAAAGCTCTTCTCAGTACTGACCCGTATGTATACAGCTGCTGGGTATCTCCGTCGGGTGATGGACTCAAAGCGTTAGTCAGGATAACTCACCCCGAAAGGCATCGTGATCACTTCCGTGCGTTGCGTACATACTTCGGTAAGCAGTACGACCTAGAGGTAGACGAGTCAGGAATCAATGAGTCTCGCGCATGCTTCGAGTCATACGACCCAGACATCATCATCAAGGATGAGTCAAGCAGCTTCGGAGCATTTGCTACAGAGAAGAGTGAATCTCAGGTAGCTGTCTCACAATCAGGCGTTTACACAGATTACTTAAAGTTAAATCTAGCTGCACGTATGATACGTCAGTGCGATGACGGGGAGAAACATGCTACCCTTCTTCGTGCTGCTAGGTTGTGTGGTGGGTATGTAGCCGCTGGACGTATGGAAGAGGACGAGGTAGTCCGTGTACTTACTCGTGAGATACTCAAGCGCGATGTAGATGACGAGAAGCATACCATAAACACCATACGAGACGCCATCGAAAAGGGCAAGCAAGACCCTATCCGAGCCACCATCGACGACGAGAAGAAGGCACAGCGTGAGATGCTGGTCAACGACGGAGACATGTCCTTTATATCCTCAGACGATGAGGACTTCAGGTGGATTGATGACTACGCTAATGGGCGTATACCCGTAGGTTTAGACACGGGCGACAAGGATCTCGATCAGTACTTCAGGTACAAGCGAGAGTTCACTATCATCAATGGGCATAGTAATGTCGGTAAGACTACAATGGCTCTATACCTCATGGTCAACGCTACTGTGCGGCATGGGTGGAAATGGGTTGTATACTCATCAGAGAACCGAACAGCTTCGTTGAAGATGACCCTTATACAATTCGCCCTAAACAAGCCTATCTCCTCCATGAACTACATGGAGCGCAAGAAGGCATACGAATGGGTGGGTAAGTACTTTACGGTAATTAGCAATAAACAAGTATACAGCTACTCAGACATCATTGTATTCCTTGAGAAGGTGATGAAGCAGCAAGAGGTGGATGCTGTGTTTGTAGACCCGTATAACAGCCTAAAGCTAGACATGGGCAAGTCAGGTATCGGCGTACATGAATATCACTACGAAGCCGCCTCTGAGTTTCTTACATTCTCTACAGCAAACAACATCGCAGTGTGGTTAAACATGCATGCTGTTACTGCTTCACAGCGAATCAAGGGTGAGGATGGATTGCCTGTAGCACCATACGCTGAGGACACCGAGGGTGGAGGTAAGTTCGTGAATAGAGCTGACTCGTTCTTGACTATACATAGAAAGGTGCAACACCCAACCCCGTCTGAGCGCAAGATCACAGAATTTCATGTGCGTAAGGTGCGTGACGTAGAAACAGGTGGTGAACCTACTCCACTTGAGGAGCCATTTAGATTTGAAATGAACACATCTAGAACTGGTTTCCGTGCATTTAAGACTCAGAGAATGATGTTTGAGTCTGTTGATTTGGAGGGGGGCAAACAAGAACCCTTTGTTTTTCCCATGAACTCTTCGTTTTTAGACACTTAGGCTGTACCTTAGCTTGAGTGAAACGACAGAAAAGCGGAACTCCTAAGCGCAAATCAGCAAAAAAACGCAATTTAGGTAAGTATAAAAGCGGACTAGAGAAGACCTGTGCAGACTTATTGTCTGAGCATAAGGTTAACTTCACCTATGAAACTCACGAGTATATGCTCGTAGATAAGTTTAGGTATCCAGGAACTTACTTGAAGATGACTACCAAGCGGAAAGACTTATCGGATCGTAGTGGTGCGATAGTCCTTCCCATTAAATACACTCCAGACTTCGTAGGACCAAACGGAGAATGGATTATCGAAACCAAAGGGTACACTCCTTCGCATCATGACTTTCCGATGCGTTGGAAGCTGTTCCTTAAGCACTTGATAGACTCAGGAGAACCAGTCCCCGCTTTGTTCATCTGTAAAAACAAACACCAGATTGAGCAGGCTATAGTGAAACTTAAAGAACTAGGATATGGCAAAAAACGAGTTAACAAAGGAACAGCTAGGAGCTAGCTACAGGATAGCCACCGTAAGGCTTCATGAACTCATTGATGAGTTTTTTGAAGAGCTATTCGATGATAACGGAGATCCCCGTGAGGATTCTGGAAACGTAGCCAATATGGTTGCGGGTATTCGCATAATGATGAATCAGGAGCTTGACCTTGTAAAGGAAGCTTCATTTGAACACTCTGAAGCAAACCACGATGCAAAGTCAAAACAGAAAACGATATTCGTTCTCAACAGGAAGGGTAGCTGAAGTACGCTTTGAACGTGCGGCAAGAGACCTAGGTCTTCAGGTCGTAAAGTCAGGCAGAAAGGATGATGTGCATATGCATGTTGACTTCTGGATGCAACACGAAGAGGTAGAGGGAAGGTGGGGAGTGGACGTAAAGGGTAATAACCTACCAGATGAGATTTGGTGTGAGTTTAAAAACGTAGCTGGAAACCCAGGATGGATGTATGGGGGTGCTAAAATCATAGCATTCGACATGCCAGAAGAAGGTGGATTCAGTATCGTTGATCGAGAAGACTTAGTGTCTTACTGCGAGGAGAATGTGGAAGATGTATTTGTGTCGCATAAGCGAGATTCATACAAGAAAAAGTACACTCGAAAAGATCGAGAGGATGTCATAACAACACTTAACTTGTTGGACCTCAAGTCTTTAGAAACGTACAGGGTGTGGAAGTATTTTAAGGGCTATTGACTATCTTAGTGGTCCGTTTTTAATTTTTTAATTTTTTTAATATGTATGATCCTTCACTTGTCCCTTGGGGCGAGGTAGGGTATGCTGTCTATAAGCGTACCTATTCCAGACAAACTGCCGATGGCAAAACAGAAGAGTGGGAGGACACCGTTGATCGAGTGATTGATGCGTGTCGTGACCAACTCAACGTAGGCTTTACTCAATTCGAAGAGGGTGAGCTGAAGAAGATAATGATGGAGCTGAAAGGCACCGTGGCAGGGCGATTTCTCTGGCAGCTAGGTACCAAAACAGTTGACCGACTGGGACTACCGTCTCTACAGAACTGCGCGTTCGTAGTGGTAGATGATCCTATTCGTCCATTTACATGGGCGTTTGAAATGCTTATGCTTGGCTCAGGTGTAGGTTTTAACATCCAGCGAGAGAACGTATACCAATTACCAAAGGTCAAGAACCGAGTTAAGGTAGAGCGTATAGACGAGAACGACGCAGACTTTATTGTTCCTGACAGTCGTGAGGGATGGGTAGAGCTTTTACAGCGCGTCCTGGAGGCTTCCTTCGTTACGGGTGAGGACTTTACATATGCTACACATCTCATACGATCTAAGGGGTCTGCCATTAAAGGATTCGGAGGGACAGCTTCAGGGCCTGAGGATCTGGTCTGGGGTATGCAAGAGATCAATGAAATCTTAAACAAGAAATCAGGTCAGCGTCTCAGCCCTGTTGACTGCCTTGATGTAATGAACATCATCGGTAGAATCGTTGTAGCTGGTAACGTTCGAAGGTCAGCACAGATTGCTATCGGAGACTGCGATGATGTAGAGTACTTGCAAGCAAAGCGATGGGACCTAGGAGGTATCCCTAACTGGAGAGCGATGAGTAACAACTCTGTCGTTTGTGATGATATCTCGAAGCTGCCTGCTGAGTTCTGGGAGGGATACAACGGTAACGGAGAACCATACGGACTCATTAACCTATCTGCATCACGACGCATGGGACGCACATTTGAAGTTGAGTACCCAGATCCAGACGTACAGGGATTTAATCCTTGTGCTGAACAGTCGCTAGCTAACTTCGAGACGTGCTGCTTGGCTGAGATTTATCTCCCAAACATCGAGCACTACGAGGAGCTTAAAAAAGTTGCGCGTTATCTTTATAGAATTAACAAGCACAGCCTGGCTATCAAATGTGCCGTGAAGGAGACCGAGGACATCGTACACAAGAACATGCGTATGGGTATCGGAGTCACTGGATACTTGCAAGCTACTGAAGAGCAGCGGTCTTGGTTAGCTGATTGCTATGATTACCTACGATCGTATGACAAAGAATACTCTCAATTGGCAGGATATCCAGCATCCATTAAACTTACAACAGTCAAGCCATCTGGAACGCTTAGTCTACTTGCTGGCGTTACACCAGGAGCGCACCCAGGATACAGCGAATATTATATTCGACGAATCAGAATGTCAGCTGATAGCAGTCTGGCACATGCCGCCAGGAAGCACGGGTACCCTGTGGAGTTTGTGTTGAACTTTGACGGCACAGAAGACAAGTCCACTATAGTTGTAAGCTTCCCATGCAAGTTCCCTAAAGGAACCATGTTTGCTAACGACATGACAGCTTTAGATCAGTTAGAGGTTATTAAGCGCCTACAGGCTGAGTGGTCTGATAATGCTGTATCGGTTACTATTTACTATCGTAAGGAAGAGTTAGACGGCATAAAGGAGTGGTTAGACAAGCACTTTAAGAACGTGAAATCTGTATCTTTTTTGCTTCATAACGAGCATGGCTTTAAGCAGGCTCCTCTGGAGGAGATTGACGAGGGTACTTACCTAGATATGCGCAAGACAGTAACCCCAATCACATCCATTGATCAGTTAGGATTGGATGAGGTTGAGATTGACGATTGCGAAGGAGGCGCATGCCCAGTTCGATGAAGCGGATCGATCAATGCTGGATATCCCAGCTGTACTACTTGAATGGAAAGGGGCTTCGGCCCCTTTCTAGTTTCAAGACGGGTAGTGGTTCCTCCCTATAAAAAGGATCAAGTTCGGCACCGTAACATATTGTACCCCACTGACTTAGGAGTATTGAGAAGTCTATTACATTAAAGTATCCATTGCCATTTAAGTCTCCTGGCGTCCAGTATGGGTCTTCCCAGTTTGTTAACATCAACATAAGGTCCATCATCCCAACTACGTGGTCTCCGTTTATATCCCCTAAACAATAAGGTGGTTGATCTGTAATCCCTGGACGTAGTATAGGAAGTGCTGCATGTATTCTCTCTATTTGCCCTTCTGTAAAGTTAGTTCTGCATGAGTCAACGTAGTAATCCATATGATTATTCGGTGTGTAGTCGTAAGCTCCTGGTGGGCAAATAGGATTAACGCAGCTCCAGTTTATTTTAGTTGGAGGCGTGTCACACACATAGTCTCCTGTCTGTAGGCAATCCCCTAAGACCTGACCGCAGTTGTCCACATTCCTAAACACATGATGCAAACCAACAAAGTGGCCTACCTCATGTATTAAGGTTTTGTTTTCCATTCTTGCAGAGTCTGTTAGTTGCGGTCCATACCTGCCTATCATATCAGACCTAACCCAAACTCCATCAAGGTCAGTCGAGGCATAAGCAGTCCACGCGAATCCCAATATACCGCCGCAAAACTGGGGGAATATATGTACATTCATATACTCCTCTCTATCCCATATTAAATCTTCTACATAGTCTTCCATCCAGTTCCAACCGCTTGAACTGTAGGGGAGGCATACGTTGTTATTGTCTAGTATTGCTGGGGCTGCCCAGAACTCATCGAAGTTATGATACGCAATTGACACAAGGTCAAAGGTTATCATGGCCTCGTCAAACTCTTCATTTAAATGCTCGTGGGCATCCATGATGATGTCTTCTGAAATATAACTATCAGGGAAGCTGTCGGTGTAATGTACGTGGTAGACATAATCTATTTCTTCCCACTGGATAGGTTCTGGGACGTATCCCATCATTCTAGGCTGTATGTTTTCACCACCAAATACAGCGCATGAGTCCTGCCCTACAATCACGTACTGTGAGAGCAGGCAGAGTGTAAGGATCACAAACCTCATTGCATCTGGTTCTTAGCTAAGAGAAGCTTTACCTCTTGAATCTCCCTTAGAAGCTGCTTCATGTCTTCTTTAAACTCAGAGTTGTCCGCCTCAAGAACAGCAACACGAGACGAAAGCCTGTTGTAGTCTGATTGAAATTTTATCCACCCACCGACTAGAGCACCCGCCACCGCTAAAAATTCAAAATGACTTAAGTTATCAGGCATTACTTCCTGGTTTTTTCTACGGTCCTACCAGCGAAGTAGGCTCCGAATACGGTTAACATTAATATTTCAAGTAAAGATACGTAACTATCTTTTACGTTAAATGGCTGATTATCAAGGCTATCAAGAAACATGGTTGTTACAAAAACGACTATTAATACAATCAACATTACAGGTCTGATAAGCTTCGCTAGCTTAATGTCGCTGCTCATGTCTGCTTGCCAACGCTCTGTTACGTTCTTCTGGAACTGAACCTCTGCGTCTACCTTAGCCTTTGCTTCGGCTGGATCAATACCTGATTCCTTCTTGAGTAGGTTTTTTACAATGCCGAGCCCTCCCCTATCTGGAAGAAGGTCGCCCACTGTGTCAAGTACGCCAGGAGCCTTAGTCTTTAGCCAAGCTCCTAGCTTAGTGTCTTTAATTTTGTCCATACTGCTCTAGATATCTTGACTCCATTAAGTCCAATATATATTTACTGTGCTCCATAAACGAACCGTCTGGGTTATACGATAGAAGAGACTTGTATCTATTGTTGATATCATCAAGAGACTCTATCTTCTCGACGTCTGTCATAGCTTGATAGTCTTCTGTTTGCATAAAATTCTTAATCTCATTGTACCTCGGTACATTGCTCATTTCAAGAGCTTTATTTACTTCCTCAGCGGTAAGCTTAATGTTAAAGTCTTCTTCTGGGCTTTCTAAAAAGCTGTAATTAACCCCTAAGGCTTGATAAGCTTTTTTAGCCTTGCCTCTACGAACCGAAGGTTTACGTATTTTTCTATACACAGAAGAGGCATAATAAGGCGTTCCAACAGCCTTCGTTAATACTCCAGTCCTTAGGTATAGGTTTAATATCTCTATAGAAGTTTCATCCTGTGAGGCTTCTCGTTTTTTTGTTGCGTCGAACATATAGTACGAAAACTGATTTCCACCAACAGGAGCCTGATCAATTCTCTCACCTTTCCAATTCACTTTTACTGGAAGTCCGCCAGTGTCGAAAGTCCTTTCCCTTACGTGGTTTTTTATTCTGTCTGCTAGATCTACATCTCGTTTGTCTGGCATAAACTCCCTGCTTGACTGATCAATTCCGCTCAGCACGTTAGGCAGGAACATAGAAGAGAAAGCTTTAGATATTGTTTCTGCGTATCTAAAGAAAGCCCTTTCAAAATCCTCAGGATCCTTAGTGCTTGAGATTACACTTGTAATTCCGTTCAGTCCCTGAAGGAAGCTTTGATCCATCATATACGCCATCACTGATACATTATCGAATCCGAACACTTTCTTTAGTACGTTGTTGCTGCTAAAGGGTTGTTCAGCCATTTCTTTTGCAGCTTCTGGAGAAGTAGAGTGAGCGTAAGCACCCATTATAGTTCCGAAAACCCCAAGCGTCTGATAGGATCTAAACTCATCACCAGCCTGCGGAGCAGGATCACCACCCTCTAGCATTCTTCTTAACCCGTCAACGTTTATGCTGTTTGGCGGGAATGTATCGTACATGAGGTTTGTTTTTTCATCATCCTCCCAGTCTACACTTCCGCTTAGAAGACCCTGAGAGATGAGATGCAAAGCTGTCGTGCTTATCGCCTGTCCAACCATGACCTTACTCAGCGTTTTAGATGCCTCTGTGTAATCTTTGTTACCCATTTGAATACCCATCTTTCCAATTCCAACTACTGGAGAAGCATAAGTAAGAGTCTCTTCGGTAAAGTTTGCTATCGTAGAAACATAAGGAACGTTAAGCCTAATGAGATACTTAAAGAACCCTTCAGCATCAAAGCCTTTAACGTTCTTAAATGCTTCACCCATTCCTTTTGAGATGTTATCAATGATCCACATACTCCCTCTCGCAAGACCCATAGGTTCCTGGAAGGTTAGCTTTCTACCCTCGGTTGCCCCTTGCTCTGCGCTAGCTTTATCTGGAAACTTTAAGAACTGAGCAAGCGCATCACCTTCAAGACCTTTTGCTTTTGCCAGACTGTAAAGCTCCAGTCCCTCGGCAAACCTTCTGAAAGGAACATCACCCAAGCTTAAGAGCCTGAACATGGCTTCGGCAGGAATTCCAAAAGTACCCTGAACTAAAAGCTTAGCCCTTTGATTGACTTCATTCCTGAGAGTAACGCCCTCTGGAAGGTCGCTTGACATAGCAGCCATCAATGATCTAATAGGCATGAACCCTCTACTCATCCTCCACTCAGACATGTCTTCTTCCCTGCCCGTAATCACCTGCTCCATAGCCTCCACGGATCCAGACCCAAACTTTCTTAAAGCGTACAAGTACCCAGCAAGAGACAGCTTTCTCTTTTCTTTATGTAAGCCCATGAGCTCAAAAGCCTTGGAAGTAGGCATCGACATAATATCAATTACAGTCTTCGGTATTACGTTTGCTAGGTTGTAAACCACGTTCCTAGACTGAGACATCATAGTAAGCAAGTTACCCTGAACGAGTTGAGTGCCTATCTCGGACCAGCTTTTTTCCGTATACATATTAGCCAGAGTATCAAGCTTAGACTGAGTTTCGTTTAAGTCTTTCTTCGCTTTTTTAAACTCAGCTTCTACGTCCTCTCCAGCTATTCCTCTTTCCAGCAAGTCTTGAGCTTTCTTGTAAGCTGCCATGTATGTTTTGGTGGCTTCAAGGATTTTGTTCTTTTGCTCTTCAGAAAGAATCTTACCCTGCGCTTCTGCTTTTTTAATTATCACACTTGCCATTCCCTGAGGACTGCTTGTCTTCAGTTCAGCCATGTGTCTGAGAATTCTACCAGCTGTTGTTCCAACCGCAGACAACCTATCCAGAACTCCAGCAATGCCTATGTCATTGCCTGTTTCTTGCATCCTGTTTATTAGTTCGACTCCTGCTAGGACACCAACATCGTCGTTTCTTGTCGCTAAATTATCCAAAGCGTCGCCCCTCATCAAACTAACGAGCTCTTGAGCGCTAAGATCTTCTAAGTTTTTCTTTTCGTTTGCAATGCTCTGTCTGTCAATATAGTTTTCTGGATTACTTACAATTTCATTTTTGAATCTTCCGAACTCAGAAGAGTTTGCAAGGCGTTTAGATGTACCCCTAAGTCTTCTCCCTTTTATTACGTTACCGTGCTCGTCTATGGTTAGGTTGGCAAACCTTGCTCGATCCTTGGCTGTCAATGACTTGTAAGCCATTTCGAACATTTCAGTAGACTCGTTGGCTAGAGACTGGTTTCTCTGCTTCATGATAGACATGAAGTTATTAAACGCTCGGAAATGCTCTGGGTTTTCTATCACTATGTTCTCTGACTTCTTGCCTCTCTCAATAGAGTTTCCAGCATATCTAACTTTCCCAGAAGCGATGATGACATCACCTGACATATACACCTGCTCAGCACTCTTGATGATATTACCGTAAGAATCAACAAAGGAGTCTCCGTGAAGAGGATGCCTCATAAATACTACCCCTTCAACAAATTCATCAAACTGATCTGATGGTTTGTCTTCAGATACCTTCCCTTTTATGTTAACCTCTGAAGCTCTCCCTTCTAGTAGTTTGTTGATGTCAATCTTTCCAGTACCAAACTTCACGTTCTGCATAGACTTCACGCTTCTACCCTTAAAGACTCCAGGCAGATTGTAAGATCTGCTTTGTGGGTGCGCTGATAGATCGAGAACTTTCTTTGCCGAGAACATTACAGCCTCAGTGTTTTCTCCTTTCATGAACTGACCCATGCCTTCACTTAGGTCTGCTCTATCTATATATGCTTGAAGCTTTTCAGAGTCAGGCTTTCCCTTAAAGTCGTTTTCTATCTCAGGTATTTTCGTGAATCGGCTAAGCATTTCAGCTGGAGTGCCTTGCTGAACAGCAGATGACTCAAGCTTTTCTATTGCTTTTTCAAATGTCTCTTGAGAGAAATCATCATAGATTCTGTTTGCAACACCCACAGCCCGAGGAAGTACATGATTAGCTGCAAAGATCATCTGCATAACCTCGCTTCTCGTTACAGATTTATACCCTGGTTTCCTTCTAAGTTGTTCAACAATAGAATCAACCACCTCAATGTTACCATCAAAGAGATTTCCAGCTGACCCCTTTTGAGTCATGCGATTGTCGTATAAATATCTTAATTCTTTTTTTAAGTTGTCCCCCGTGCATACTACCGTTCCGTCAGACCTGGTAGACTTTGAGCCCATGTTGTCCTTAACCCATTTAGCAACCTTCTTTAAATCATATACGGTGGATCCATCAGCTGTTCTTATCATCCACTCTTTTTGAACCGCATCTATTCTTCCATACTCAAATTCCCTTAACACAGAAAGAACGTCGCCTACTTGAAAACTAACAACCTCAGAGGGTCTATACCTAGAGTCTAGATAGTTAACCAAGTGCCTGTCTTGAGTCAATACAGATTGGTCTTGATATAGATTGCTCATAAAAGCGCCTACCTTAGACCAGTTCCCTAAAGAATCCTGAATACTGATCCGATTGTCTCCCGTCTTTTTTAATGCGTTTCTCTTAAAGGTTGTAGGAGATTCAAACCTGTAATGAGGAAGTCCATTTGATATTCCGTCAATGTTTAGGAGGTTCTTTAACCCAACAGCTATAGGAACAGCACTTCTTTGGCCGTTAAATTGAGAAGCTTTAAGACCCTGGCTAGTTATAGATTCGATCAACAGCTTTGTTCTAGCGAAGTCTACTTTAGATGGGTTTTTGCCAGGTGTTTGCAACAGATCTTCAAGAACAGCAGAATAAATTCTTAGACTTTCTGACAGATTAGGAACAGCCCTGTTTCCGTTTGACGTTACAGCGACTATAGCAATAAACAAGTCTTTGTGCTTTCTGGCCAGCTCTAGCTTCTGAGGGTTATCTACGGTAAAGTTACCGTCAGAGTCTTGAGACTTCCCTACAGTCTGTATAGCTAAGGGATCACTGTATGATCCGTCTTTATTCTTAGTGGAGTTTACCTGCTTGTAGAAATTCTTATAAAAGTTTCTTGGGTTTTTATTTAGAAAATCATCTACAAACATCAACTCTTTAGCGACAACCTCGCTCATCAGAGACATATCCTCTTTGTTTTTTGTCAGATCGTTGCCGTTCAGAATTAACTCCATTTGAGTTTCCTGAATCAACATAGCAAAATACATCTGTTGCATTAAGTGAGCTGGAACTCCGCTACCTATTTTACCCTCACCAGCTTGATCCATATAAAGATTAATCTGTGCTAAAGTTTCTGGATCTAGTAAGTCTTTAGTTCTTCTTAGTCCGTCTTCTAGAAGCTTTCTTTTTTGAGCAGGCTTCATGTCAGAAGCTTCTGAAAGAGACCTTCTAAAAGCAGCTGAATACAGAATAGACTCACCAGCGTAGTTCTCTTGTACGTAATCGTTTACCCTATCGAGAAGAGCCTCATGATATTCAGGAGATCCTTTTACATTTTCTTTTATTGGGTCACCGAATCTATTTGTCTTTGTCTCGCTATTCACGCCTTCTGGTGTGAAATCAGACATAAGGGAATCAATTATTGAGTTTGCGTTACCGCCTCCTATTCCAGGATCAGTTCGCCTCATTACCTCCCAAAGCTGTTCCTTTGCTAGCTGCACTGCCTTAATAGCTGAAAGCCTTCTTTCGTTCTTTTCATTGGCTTGGGCGTTCTTTCTGTCGAGAGAGGTCTGATACATACTCTTCATGGCTGGCTGTATGACTACTGGAGCCCCAGTGTTTCTGTCAAGCAGCTGCTTTGGTGGGTTTAATGTTTTTACGTTACCCGAATCATCCACGTATGTCATTTGACCGATCCTAGTGTAAGCACCATTACCAGTCATCTTTCTATACCAATTGGCAAAGTGAAAATAGTCGTTAAACGTGTATGACTGCGGAGCCCCGTAAGTCCGAGAGGTAGAGTCGTAGTTGGAAGCGTATGACTTGTAGTATGTAACCTTCTTGTTGTCTAGAAAAGTAGGCCTTCTATTAGCACTGTAAGCTGTTTGATCAGAAACAGGAACTTGCTGGGCTTCGTCTACTTTAGATTGCTCGCTAGGATCAAGCTTAAACAACTCTTCAAATTGACTGGATATATCCTGACTGTTTCCGTCTCTCAGGCTTTTAGACAGCTTATCTAGAACTGCCCTAGAGCTACCTCCACTCTCAGTAAACGAAGGGAAGAGCTTAGCGAAAAACTGAGTCATTCTGTCAATAGTAGAAGCCTTTAGGCTTTTCTCATTAGCTACATAAGCGGCTATAATCTCTACGTACTTTTCCTCAGCCAGCATTCTGTCGCTAGCCCCAAACTCCTCCCTGTAGTACCTCATCTTCTCATTGACAGCATCAACAAGAACCTGATCCGATTCCATTATTTCATTCAAGTCAGACCTTAATTGCTTTGCAACGTTGTCTACACCTTGTACTTTATTTTTAATAAATGCGTGAGCATACTCCTCAACGACGTCTTTTGATGTGGCTCTTTCTGTAAGGAGTATTTCTCCCTCTACATAAAGAGCGTTTTTCCCGCTTGATCCATTTAAGTATTCTTTTTTTTCTTTTTCAATTTGCTCATTTTTTTGATCTTGCGTCAAGCCCTTTTCCCCCTGTATACGCTCAATCTCTTTTCTTGCCAGATCTAGGTCTGAGATTGCTTTCGCTTGAGTTCCAGAGAAGGCCTTAGATAAAACGTCAAGAGATTGACTAGCACTTTCGGTCAGTACGGCTTCTGGGTTTTTAGTTAGGTCTTCAACATCTTCTAATCTTCTTTCTGATATTTCCGTAACCTTGGTCTTTTCATCTTCGCTAAGCAACTCTGAAGCCTTTTTAAACAAGTCTGTTTCGTTAGCTCCTCTTTGAGTCATTCTGGCAAGCTCAGAAATCAACTGAGGTCTGAACTCTTCGTTGATGGATCCTGAGTCAACTATTCTGTTTAGTGCTATTTCTGATTGAGCCTCTTCAAAAGAAGTAGATTGAGGGTTTACTAAAGCAACAGGGTAAACAGAATCAACCATCAAGAACTGATCTGTTCCGCTTCCACTGTACTCAACCTTTTTGTAGCCTCTCTTCTCAAGCATGCTAGCTATCTCAGCGTCAACGACAACCTGAGCCACATTCATTTCAACAATCTTGTCGGTAATGTTACTGGCGTTTCTACCCTCGCTGGATAACACATCCCCGCTAGATACCTTTTCATTTAGCTCCATTTGAACCTCAAGGGACTCAGCAGAGTTTCTTACCCTCTCGGCTCTTTTACGCATTGAGTCAGCCTGAATAGGGTTGTTTTGACTCTCTAGTTTTTTTGCGTAAGCCTCGAACATAGAGGCTCTTTCGTTTAATGTCTCTAGTCTGTTGGATACTTGAGCGCCCTCCATAATACCTTCTTGAGCGGCAAACAAATTAATATACTTACCTTCAATCTTTGTTCTGTCAGCTACAATCTTTTCCGCCTGTAACCTCAGGGCTTCTTTTTCTTTGTTGGATGTGCTGGCTTCGATTTGCTTAGTTATCGATACTAACTCAAGCGAATTGTCAAGAAGCTCAATACCGTCAGCCGCATTCTGATCACCTATAAACTGATGAAACTCAAACGAGTCCAGTTGAATAGCGCCTATAACACCCATGTCTTCAGTAAGTGCATTTAAAGCAACCTCTCTTTCTTTGCTGTTCGCTTCAGTAGAGCTGATGATGCTTTCCATTTCTGTTCGGAAAAACCTAGTAGCACCCATGTTGTTTATGTCCGCGCTAGAAGAAAGAGATGCGCTGATCTTATTTTTAGCTGCTCCAACTAATGAGGTACTACCACTCAATCCAAAGCTAGAAAGGGCTACATCCCCTAACTCGTAAGCAAAGCCCTCAAAGCCTGTTCTCCCCCCCGCTTTGTACTCTATAGAAGCCTGACCTATTGTGTTTACTAGCTCCATGCCTGTGTCTATGCCTGCGTCTCCAAAAAAGTTAGTTATTTTTCTTTTCGCAAGAGACCTGGTGGTTTCTCCCAACCCCCTAGTAGTCTTAGCGGTCAATAGTCTTAATTGGGCAGCAGTTGCAACCTTCTCCGTGGCGGCCTCAAGAATAGACATCCCATTTAGAAAAAGAGCTCTCTCCATGCCAGAAGAGTTCTTGTACCACTCCTCATCCCTTACAGAGTTGAATGTTCTTACCATGCTGTTGGTATAGAATAAAAGTCCTACTCCAGCACCCCCAGTAGCCATACTTAACCCCATAGCAGCTACAGTGTCTGGAGCCATTTCTCCAATTGAATTTGTAGCCTTAATAAGTCCACCGTATATATCTCCATTGAAAAGGCTTTCCATCGCACCTTTTCCGCTCACATCAAAAGCAGATAAATTCTCCGCCCATTCCTTTCCGCCTGCATCAAAATCAGACTCAATTCTGTCATGTATAGACCTATTGTTTTCTTCTATTTCGTTTCTTTCTTCTTCAGTTTTTGCCATAGATATAGCAACCTGATAATCAATATGAGCTCCGAGGTGAACTGGAGCTGAAGCTATAATTCCTGGAAGGTCTGCTAGGCCGCCTATAAAATCCAAATGACCAGTAAATTCAAACCCAGTACCGCCGAAGTTTTCGTCCCCTCTAAGAGACATAGCGATTCCACTTCTATCACGAATAATCTCCTCGAACTCAGCTTTCTCTTCGTCTGTCATACCCTCCGACAGCTTTTGAAACTCTTCTTTTAGATACTCTTCTTTCTTTTTATTTACCGCTTCTATTTCCTCGTTAGTCAAGTTTCTTTTACCGCTAGCAACCTCTCTACCAGTTAAAGGGTCAACAGACATGTATGGGTCTCCGAACACAGGAGCGTCAGTAACTCCAGAGAGAGGGGTTACCTCAGGAACGAAAGCCATGCGATCCTCTCCCTCAAAATAAACTCCACTAGGGTAAAGCACAGTTGAATCCTGAGACTCATAGTAGTCTCTGTTGAACTGAGTTGCTATGGCCTCTTCGAAAGTCAGATTACCATTATAGAAACCGCTTAACACTTCTTCTGACGCACCCTCAAGAAACTGTCTTTCCGCAGAAGCGATTAAAGAGAAGGCGGATCTAACCGCAACTGGATGAGCCTTAGCAAAATCTCTTACCCTTCTGTTTTCAGATCTTGACTGCTCTAAATTGTTTCTAAGCTGAGAAGCTTCAAACATCAGTCGCTCATACTCTTGACCTTTCTTTGTCGCCTCCCCGCCTAATGTCTCGCCCTGTTTGTAAAGAGCTAGATTATCCTTACCCAAATCCCTCTCTATCTTTCTTGCCTGCTTCTCTAAAGCCCTAGCTCTCCTAGACAGCTTACCAGGAGAGTTAATAGAGCTTTCATATATAGCTTCTCCTGCTTGATTAAAAGCTTTTGTGTAAGAGGCTACAAAGGCTTGTTCTCTTTCTGGGTCTAGGTTTAAAGCGCTGATATCCTCAGTAAAAGATTCAACGTTAGGGGAAAACTCAAAGGCTGAGCTTATAGCTTCGTTTCTAGTTCTTGCCCCGTTCCACTCTACCTCTATGTCTTCAATCTCTTCCTCATCGTATCCCAGCTCTCGATAAAACCCTTGAAGTGGATCAAACCGACCCGTTGAACTTGAGTCTTCCTGAGCCTTCTTGTAGGCGCTATCAAGGGCAATCTTGCTGTCTTTTCTTTCTGTAGCTAAAGCTGTTATCTCTTTGACCTGATCTTCGTCAAGAGACACTCCAGTCTCTTCCTGAAACCTACTGTAAATATCATCATACCCCTCATCTTGAGTTTCGCTCAGTACGTCTATAAGCTTGGTTGCCTCAGTATTAAACTCTGAGTTGTATTTATCTACACGCGCTTGATACTCAGCGTTTAACGAGTCCACCTCGGACTGATCAGCTGCGGTCCTTGAGGTGTTTATGATATCCTCTTCAAACTCAGGGTTTTCGGAAATTTGATTGACCTGCCACGCAGTCAAGGGAAGGCTAGGCTGTTCTACAGAGCTGAACTTCCCACCCGAAGGCTCGGAATTTGTATCCTTTTTTTTTTGGGTTTCTTCAACCCCTTCTTCAGCTAACTCCCTGGTTACGATTTCAGCAGCTTCGTTGTAAGGTAGATTCCGTGCTACAACCAATTCGTTTACCCTGCTTTCAAACTCTTGACTCATAGGTGATCATTTTCAACAAAGATAACCAAATTTGGTCAGTCCTCTTTGCTGAGCAGAAAACCTAATTTTCTTGCAGCTCCAGATCCATACTTAGCTTCGAACCTAGAGAATACAGATTTGGACACGCCATCCATATCTTTAACGTCTCTAAATATCTGAGCGGGCATCTTTGCCCCATCCTTCATGGTAAACTCAAACCTACCGCCACCAGCGAAGGTCATTCCAGAAACCTCTTCATCTTGGATAGCAACAGAGCTTCCTTCCTCATTTCTCTCTGGAGTTGGCATCTCTTCAGGAGTAACTAAAGAAGAAGCCTGTTCTATGTACAGCATTTTAGCCGCCTCCATGTGTTGCTCATCAGCCATTACCTCCTCTTCGGTTATACTCTTTCCTTGTTCTTTTTGTATCGCTAGATAGTTTCTAACTGAATTCTTTAAAGCTTCTGGGTTTTCGCTAAGCTGTCCTTGCATCCAGGACTTGATGGACTCAGCACTTTCCATGACCTTTGTTGGGGCTTTTTGCTTAGTGAAATCAGCTCCATTTACAATAGGCAACTCTACCAAAGAAGGTGCAAATGGCATCTCAGGATCCTGCGCTTCTAATATGTTAGATGGCAAGCCCTTAAACACAACAAACACCCCGTCTGGCTCGATAGTGACTGAGCCGAACCTATACCCCGTATTAACAGATTTGAGGGCTGATTCGTAATCGTTTTGATCCTTAGCGTCCTTTACTCCTTGAGCATCAAACTCTGCGGGATTTGAAGCATTACCAAAAGACCTTAGCATAGCCCCCATAAAGGTAGGAGAAGAAGGAGTAGCTGACTCGAAAGAACCAAAATTCTGTTTAAAGTACTCTTCTTTAGCATCTATAAACTGAGTCAGCTGAGAGGCCACCTGAGCAAACATACTTACCCCATTGCTCCCCATATCAGCAAAGTCGTCAATCTTATTCGAAAGCGCTGCCGCCCACTCAGCAGACATAGCTTGATGCATTTCAAACATTGTTTGAGACGCAGAAGAATCCATCGACTTAATAAGCTCCCTTCTTTTATTCTCGTAGGCTTCGTTCATCTCTTGTCAAATTCTTTTAGCAAACCCTTTACATATTTATGAAGGGGAGAGCCCCCCTTAGAAGCCAAGGCCTCTAGTGTTCTGGCTTGGTTTGGGTTAAAAATATATTCACCCCCAGTCATTTCTCCAATCTTAGAGCCCTCTCGCATAATGTCTATTGGGTTGGTTGCGTGAGAAAACTTACCAGGAGTCTTCTGTACGCCGCCATTTCTTTTTTCGTCTGTAGCTGTGTTTTCAAGCAGCCTTTTTTTAGTGGCGTTTAGGCCGCCCTCAAAGTTAAGATTTTCACCAAGACGCCTCCCCATAATTCGCTCAAAAGCTGTATTCTTCTCAGTGGCAGATTCATTTTCACGTTTTTGAATCGCTTCTTCTTCCTCTTCAGCGGTCTGGTCTGCCTCACGAGGAAGTCCTCCCGAAAGACCAGTATACCTGCTCATCTCCCTAGCTTCTTTAACCCCCTGAGAAAAGGCTCCAGCAGCAGCAACGGTTCTGTCTTTCTCAAAAAATTTCTTGTCAGCGTCGTCTCCTGGCTCTCCAAAAAGAAAGTTTCCAACTTTTGATCCTCCATCTACATACTCTGGAACTTTGGCTCCGTTCTTACCAGTAAGAAACTGAGAGGCCATGTTCATATACTGATCCGTTCTCGCATTTTTCTGCCTTCTCTTTTCACCCCGTAACAGCTCCCTGTTAGATCTTGATAAATCATGAAGAGCTTGAGTTCTTTTTAAGTCTTGAGAGGCAAGACGTACATTTCGGTCGCTGGAAAGCTGTTCTTGCGTTGCATATTCCTTTAAGGCAATCTGTTGCCTGGCCTGAGAATCAGCCTCTATCCCAGCCATCTTATTGGCTGCCGCTCCTTGCACAGAACCCAACCCACCAAGCAACGCTTTTGCGCCTCCAGCCTTAAGCGCACCAATACCAGCAGCTTCTTGCTGTGACGCTTGTTGCCTTAACAGATCAGCAGCTTTGTCTTGTTTTGAAGCAGCCAAAAACTGATTGTACGAATTTCCAACTCCGTACTGTCTTTTACCTAGAAGATCTTTTTCTTGAGCCCCCAGCCTATCTAATCTGTTATTTACTCGATCAGTATCACGTTGAAGCCTCTTTTTATCAGTCTGCTGATTAATTATCGTAGGCGCGGCTAGCAGAGCTAGTGGTATTAATGGTGCTGGCATAATGCAAATATAGTTATTGTTCTCCTAGTGAGCTATGATACTTAGAATCGGACACGTTAACGTTAATTGAGTATAACTCCCCGTTACCACCTGCTGTGTTTGTTAGGTTTATTTTTGCCCAATGACCCCTCATGACGTCTCCGTTAGCTTCTGGACCCTCCATAGTTATGTTGTCACCAGCGATGCTTGAGTTTGTTGCAGACAAAGTAAAGCTGTTTTTAGATACAGCGCTAATCTGAACAGTTTCAGAGTTTATAGACACGTCTACACCAAGGGGAATATTTAACCTGTCTATCCTGACGTTACTTGAGGTGAATGTAGTGTTGCCGTTAGAGGCGGTCAAGTTGCCTAAATAAACATTTTCGCTCGTGCTGTTGCCAGACGTATCTCTGGGTATTGCAGCGTAGTAGCTACCCTCTCTATCTCCTGTGAATAAGGTTATGGTTCCAGACAACTGACCAAGGTCGGTGGTTATACCTGGACTTATGTCCCAGTTTGCGTTGGTAGATCCATCACCCTCGATAGAGATAGATTTAAATACTTTAACTTTAGAGGGCGAAATCTTTGAAACCATTTGAAAAGAAGAAGCGGCGACGCCTTCACCGTGAAAAACGTTTCTATTTGACGAATCATGCCTCCAAAACATGAGGTCTGTTGTGCCGTCTTTGTATTTCGCACTATACATCATGTTGTCTACATCTGCATATACGTCTGGGGTGAAGCTGTACCTGCTCTGCCAAACACCTCTACTTGCGTCATAACCAACAGTCGATTGATTAGTTCCGTCAGAGGTGAGTCTAGTTATATAGTAGAAGTTATCTCTAGGATCATATCCACTTACATATTTTGTAGCCGAAACTGAAAAGAAGTCTTCAAAGAAAGAACTCATGTTCTTCTCAGATATAGGTGTTAGCTGTCCCCCTGAAAGGACGCAAACAGCTTGCCTAGACTTATCCACAAAGTAAACCGTATTATCTTTTATCAAAACAGCTTCTGGATTGTTTCCGCATCCATAGTCACCAGTAGAATATCTTTTTTGGCCTAATACGTCTGTGGAAATAGCCACGTTGCTTGATCCCCCTGCATATTCGATTATATTCTTGCCGACTGGAATTAAACTGAGCTTGTTTTGCTGAAGGCCAACTAAGTCATCGTTATAGTTACCTAAATATCTTAGCGGACCATAAGAAGATTCAACGGAATCGAAGTTACCTAAACTAGGGTTAAAAGAAGTTAGAGACAGCTTCTCAACATCCTCTGCATAAGCATCTCCAAAAATAATTCCATTCTCAACCCTTCTTTCAGCAGATCGCTCAAAAGCAACATGGGGCCTTCCCCTGCTCCAGTCTTTAGAAGAAAAGAAATCAGATACCGCGCTAGTCTCCACCCAGGCTTCTTCGAACCTCCATGTGTCGGGGTCGTTGATCTGAGTGGTCCAGGCGCCGTCATAGAAGGCTGTAGATGTTGCTATCTGCCTCCAGTGAACATCTCCCTCCGTAAGTGTTATAGTAGGTCCGTGCTGAGTGGTGAATTTAACTCCATCCCATACATTAGCCTTATGAGATTCCCCCACTTCGTAATAAACCTGATCGGAAACGGTTTTCCTAGGCGTAAGTATTTCCACCAAGCTATTTCTTCCCCAGTAGTTTGCCTGAGAAGCAGCTGTAGCGTCTGGATAAGCGGTATTGCTTAGTGTAAACCAATCCCACCCATCGAACTTTAATCCAGAGTCGGTTGCGCCGTTGCTGTTAGTGTCTACCTGCAAGCTAGACTCAACGGCTGGAGCCTCTAACACTAGAAAGGTTCCCTGCAAATGGTCTGGTACAGTACTCGCATTGCCAGCGAGGGGATTGTCCGAGGTACCAAGGATTTCAACACCGATTATATCAAACTCTACTGGAGACCCATCGTTAGCCTTAACATAGTCAATATCTGGGGTATTGTCATTATCGGAATCATAAGAAATAACTCTTAGCTTGTCCCCTACAGTAAAAGAATAGTCTCTTAAGGAGCTTTTTTCGGTTTTGTACTTCTCAAGCGTGTTCAGGGAAACGTAGACATGCTTCTTGCCCGTTACTGCGCGAGCAGCGGTCTGTGATGGGGTGGTGGGTATAGCCTCATCGGGGTTTGTAGGTACATATCCACCTCCAGTGGTGTAAGTAACAAAGCTTTCATAAGTAGACGCACCAGGATAAACCAACTGCCAGGCTGATGCCCAAGGAGGTGGTTGGCTAGCCATCGTTAAGGTAACAGAAACAGGACCCTCTTCATCAGCCGATCTAGCAGAAAAAGGCTTTACATAAAAAGAGCCCAGCTTATTTACAAATCCTGACCTATTAAACTTATCAAAGTAAACAATACCGAGGTCGTGAGTACACCCAGCTTTAAATGACCTAAGGCTAGTTAAAGCGTTTGAATCTGCTGTTTCTTGATTTAAATAGGTTGTGTTGGTAATGTTATAGTTTAAATCAGACTGCTCATCTGAAGAAAGAAAAGATTGAGCGTATATAGAAAACTCCCCGCTATTCTGAGTAGGATTGGAAAACGTAGCGTTCGTTATGTAAGGCTTTAAAACAAAGTCACCATCGCCAGACCCGCTAACTTCAGCCTCAAATGCATAAGAAACAACTACGTCGGCACCAAAAGCAACGGACGATCCAGCAGTGAAGTTAGATGTACCGCTGCCGCTTGTGACAACACCAGTGATAGAAGGGTTGGCTATATTGTAAGTTTTTGTAGCGGTAACCTCATCCGTAAACTTATTCATAAACAGCGTAGCCAAAGCACTAACTGTTATTTCTTCTACGTTAGTAATGGTGGCAGATACACTTGCGTTTGCGTCTCCAAGATCTATGTGGAGTCCGTCGCCCGCTCCAGTACCCAAATTCATGGTGAAAGTATTTTGGGCCTCCGTCGCATCTTTACAAGTTAGCTGAGTAACGTATGGGCTTCCGTAAAAAAACCCTTGAGCATTGTAGTTAAACGATATAGTTGTCGTGGTTCCCGCTGGAACCAAACCAGCTGGATCCGTCGAACCATCAGGCCAAGAAATCCCACCTCCAACTAGGTTTATAAATACATCTCCATTATTAGCCACGCCCGCTGCAGACCCCCCATTAGCTTCTTGAATTATAGAAGAAGCACTTCCTGTATAGTCACTCGTTGAGCTGCTGGGTGGTTTCTCATAGTTTACGGTCATGCTAACGCTAGTATCAACGTTATCCCTGCCTTCAGTGTAGTTAGAGTAAAACAACCTATTTCCCGCCACAGCCTGACCTTCAGCGGTAAACGGGATATTATCAAACATCTTATTTACTGTTGTCTGGTCTACAGATGCATAAACACCTTCATTGTACCATTTATACTCTTGAGATATATTGTTAAATATATTTACATTACTCCCATATATATTCCTAGAAATTGATGCGGTTGGATTAAACTCATCTATTTTAAAAAACACACCATCATTACCACTTCTAGCCAACAGCCTTATTTTCGCAACGTCAGCGATATGCTCAAAATCGAATTGAGATGGAGACCAGTTCGTTATAATTTTACAAACGTTATTATCGTTTATCTTACCAGAACTATTAGGCATACCTTGATAGGTAACCGATTTAGAAAACGCTAATTTAGAGTATGGTGACAGGGCAGACTCTTCACCATCGTTGTATATAAGCTGCGTAGCGAACTGAAAGGTGTCCTTAGTAAAATTATTAAGCTCTACACTTGAGTCTGTTTCAAACCTAAATGTGGGTGGAAAGTTCGGGGCTGCTTTTATTGATTGAAAAGCAAAATCTAAATGACCAGTAGCCTCCATAACCCCATAGTCCCCTTCTAGGGCTCTGTCAACGTTTATTTTTCTAGGTGGGTTTACCCCGTCTGTAAAATAGATTACAGTCTGAGGTCTTCCGCTGTCGTCGAAGTCTCTTCTTACTATATCGGCCTTAACGGGATCGGAGGGATTGAAATTAAAGTAAGAGCTCCTGTAAACAGACCTGTAAGTGTCGGTTGCTGTATCGTACTGATATATAGCGTCTTGAGTGGATCCAGTATCATCCGCTACAAAAAAGTATATCTTTCCGTTTACATGGTCTGCAACACTACCTATTGCTGTTATTGGATCTCCGCTCGCCACCAAGTCTGCACCAGTAGAGGCACTAGCCCCTATGGTGCCTTTCACGCCCTTTAACACACCCTCACTTTGGTCTCCGCTTTCAGATATAGTTACGTTGAGAGCGTCGGTCATGGCGCCCTCTTTCAGCAAACGCTCGTCCTCATCACTGACGAGGAAGCGTGGTATTAGTTTATCAATCGCCATTAGAACTTAGGTGACTGTTTGTAATTCTTTCTGATTGTCTTCAACGCCTCTTCTTTAGTAAATGACTTCATACGAGCATTTGCTTTTCTGAGTTCGTTGTAATATTCTGTTCTGGCCCTAGCTTTTTCGTTGGCTGGCACGGAGGCTTTACGCTCAATTATTCTGTAATACATATAAGAGGTAAGCGCCTCTTCGAGATATACGTGAACCGAAGGGTTTTTAGATCTAGCTTCATCAGCCACATATTCAATAACCACTTCTGACACATTAGATATTGGGCTAATTTCAATCCTGTTCTGATCTAGGTTAACCCTAAACTCACCTCTATACCTGCCACCTCCAGCTCCGTAAATAGCGTTTTGGTTACCGTAGTAGTAATCCCTAAATACCGTTGAATTGAAATCAGTTGATTCAACTGAACCAGCTGTAGAATTCTTATCCTCAATCCTGTCAAACACCCCGTCTCCATCGGAGTCGGCAGCGTCATCTGAGTCTGTTACTTTTATGCCGTGACCATCCTGGTAGGCCTGAGAGTAGTTTATGTTTTTGTTTTCCCCAAGAACATATACCAACCCATCAGAGCCAACCACACCGACCTTGCTCCAATCTACAAAATCGTCTGGAAGCTCGACGGTATTGTTTACGCTGTTTATAGCAAGGACTAAAGAGCGAATTTTTTTAGACACATCAAATCCCATATCGCGAATACCCCGCAAAGCGTGAGTTCTTACTTGGACGTCAGAAGCGTTTCCAGCATAATCATCATCAGCAAGAGTGATGATGAAGTCATTTATGATCTGATTAAGAGGTACTGTATTTCTAGCCATTATAATGTCTCTGCTTGTTTCTTATTCGTCATCTCTTGCCCCGTGTATGTGATGACGTCATTGTCCCTCAAGTTAACCCCAATCATCCTGGCTATTTCATAAACTAAATCAGACACATAATGCTCTGGAAGCTCAAAATCAATGCTAGAGCCACTGGTGGTGTAAGTTACAGCTGTGGTTGATGTTGCGCCCGTGCTTGACCTTCCCATAGGAAATCTGTAGTATCTAACCTTAATCTTGTTTATGGATGTGGGAAATACATGAATGTCATCTGAAACAAGAGCTACAGGAAAATCTTCTGTAGGGGCGCTAATGTTACTGATGAGTATTCTTTCTATCTTCTCCTCATCATAGCAAATATCAATAGGGGTTGTAGTAGACACGTCCAATATTATGCTTCCCGCAGTGCTTATGCTAATAATTCTAGACATATCAGCGCCTGAGTCGTCAGTCATGTTAAATACTTCAGAGCTTTTTGCAATGACAGCCGATGTGGAAAATGAAGAAAGGTCTTCAAGAATTCTTTTTCTTCTGTCTTTATCCCTGCTTGGATTGAAGGTGTTTCTAGACATTCTCCTTGCATCCTTGAGCTCGTCAAAAAGCGCATTGAATATATTAAGCTGAGCCACTCTAGCAAATGAGTTAAACTCATTATCCGTGACAAAGCCCTGCTGATCCTTGTTAGCGAGATCACGCACTGCTTCATATACGGTTACTACACTAGCTCCCATTGTCTTTGCCATGAAGCAAATATACGAAAAAGAAAAAGCCCCCAAAAAAGGGAGCCTCTCCTGTCCATATATAGATACGTTTAGTCCAACTGTCGCTCGATCTCGGCTACGACGGGGGCAGCAGCCTCGGTCAAGCAGTAACGAACAAAAACGTCAACAGGATCCTGTCCAGCAGGCACCGATACAATGTGCTTGTTAGTGTCAAACCACTTAATGCCATCGTTGTCTGCTTTTATAATTTGATAAGAAATTGCTTGTCTAATCTTAGACTTCATAGCCACTACTGGGTTATCGAATGACTCGATGAATACCTTCGGTGACTTCTTAGCCTTGAGGAGAAGGTCATGCTTTACCTCAGAGGTAGGGCGGTCAATGTCCATCCCATACGCCAAGGCTACAGCTAGAAGCTCATCAAGCTCTTTATTTCGAAGCATAGTAATAGCATCGTTTACGAGGAACTCGTTGTCGATATCTACCTCAACCTTTTTTAGGTTGTCTACTAGCTCGAACAGACTACCGCCGTTGGCTTTGTTCTCAGGATGGATCTCAAGGAAGTTTTGGAGGTTAGGCTGTCGTTCGTTTACAAATAGTCTACCCATACGGAAGATGACTGGGGTCTTTACAGACCGATCAGCTTGTTCATCTTTCCAGATAGAGTTTTCATTCTCGCAATAGCGAATCTCTCGCACCATACCTGTTTCTTCGTCGTACACAGTGATGCCGCTCTGCATAAGCATCATTACAGCACCGCTCCCATTGGCTTTGTATTCCTGGGTGGCGGATACCTTCTCTTGACGTCGAATAGCCTTCTTCTTAGGCTGTTGTTTTGCTGGGGCTTCTGCCACAGCTACTGCGGGTGCAGCTTTTTTTGGTCGCCCTGGTGGGCGCTTAGTTGTTTGATTCATAATAGTATTAAATTAAAGTTCGAAAAAGAGATAAGAGAGTAAGGACCGAAGTCCGAACTCAATTACCAGTGTATTTTACCCGAATGTAGCGCCTGAAGTGGCTCCTAACGCGGTTCCAAGGATGTTAGACCCGTCTACAAAGCCATTTTCGGTTACCCGAACACAAGCAGCCTCAGCTACAGCATCAAGAAGAATTGTGTTATCTCCTTTTTTAAGTGTAACAGAGCTCGCTGCGGCAGTAGCGGTGTTTGCATTAAGAGATCCAGAGTCAAGAAAGTCAACAAAAAAGATCATTCCATTTGGAGCCGTTACGTTCACTACGTGAGTACACGCAGCGTCCGCACCCTCAGCATCTATAAGGATCGTTCTTGATTTTACCGCGAGGCTGTGAGTAGCTGATGTATCTGCTGCGGCGATAGAAAGAGTCACCGTTTCTGATGCCCTTTCTGAAATTAAAGGAAAAATATTAGCCATTTGTTCTAAATATTATGAAGATCAAGAGAAAGCCCCGAAGGGCCTTCTCAATCACTTCAGATTAATTATTTCAATACAACGTGCTGGTTAGCAGCGCGAGTAACGAGGTTACACTCAGAACGGTAGTTAAAGATAGCAGTATCCTTACCGTTTGCAGCGTTGGAGTGTCCGAGAACACCACCACCAGTTACCCAGTGCTCCATCTCACGAGAGTAGCTTCCAGCAGCCTTGTAGTTCATCTGCAAAGCTGGTGACTTAACACCAGACTTAGCGTCAGCAACTTGAGACATTGGAATCATAGCTCCTTTAAAGACATTGCTCAAAGCACCCAATGTTGGGTCATTTAACAGCTTCCAGTCGTGCTTGTGGAAAGTATATCCACCACGAGTAAATGACTTAAAGCCAAGCCGTACAGCCATGTCAGCGTCATTGTTAAACGCACCGAACTGACCAGCCAAGCCAGCAGTCACCTGTGTAGCGATACCGCTAGCGAGCATGTCGTCGAGATCCAAAGATGTTGCTCTGTTTACGTACATAGCGTACTCAGCAGGAGCTCCTTCTTTGTCGAGTTCGAGGATGATCTGATCGACATCGCTCATAGAAGCGAACGAACCCTGAGCACCACCAGAAACGCTAGCTGTGATACCTCTAGCCTCTACAGCAGAAAAATAACCTTCAGACCCAGCAATGGAAGTACCTTGGGCATCACCCATGCCGATTGAGTCGGCAGTTGTGGTTACTCCCTGAGAGTACAACAACATCATCTCTCGCTGATTCATGAACCGCTTACGAGCATCCATTTCGTTCTTCAAGTACCACATGTACTGTCCGTTTACGTTCAACCAACCGATGTTAGTAGCCTGAGATCCGCTTACCTCGTACATCTCCTTAGTGATGATGTATGGGTTGGTTCTCTTTACCAGACCAGTTTGATAGAATGAAGAAGGCTGATCGGTTCCCTGAGCGTAAATATTTCCAATAATGGCAGCTGTCTTACTAGTAGTTCCAATTGCGGTTGTGTTTCCACCCTTGAGGCTAGCCACCTTAACAGAAGATGTAGCAGCATCAATATCTACTACAACTACTCTCTGCCCGTCGTGCAACAAAAGAACATCGTTTAATCTAACGTTCTCGCCAACAGGGTCATTGTCGCAAGCAAGAACACCTGGCTCAGCTGCTGTAAGAGCAGTGTAAGCAAGTGTTTTGTGTAGTCTGCCTTCTTCGTACCACTCAGAAAGGTCAGCAGTCCCTGCGTTCTTTTTAGCTCCTGTGAGCTCCAAAAAACCTGTAATTCCTTGATCCCCAAATGTCTGGACATACAAGTCTTGTACGTCTGGTTTTGTTGGGTCCAACAAAGCTCCTAGAGAAATATAATTCTCTGGGGTTGTTTTCAAGCCCGATCCACTTAGCGATCCGCCAGTGTTGTCAGCCTTATTTACTAAGCTATTAGCCATAATATTTTTTTTAAAAATTAGATAAATCCGAACCCTCCCTTATTCACCCCCAGCGCTTCTTTTAGTTGCTGAGTCAGTGGGTCGGGTCCATTAGGTGCTTGTCCTTGATTTGGAGACGTAGGAGATACGTTCGCTGCTTTATTCACAATGCCGCGCTGACCGTCGGACATACCCTGTCTGTAAACAGACTGGACAATGCTCTCTACGTTGTCAATCACAGCTCTGTGCATATTCAGAGTGTCGTAATCCCAGCTCCCGTCCTCTCGCACATAAGGATCGAAAAACTCGTCAAGGCGAGTGTTTTTTTCAGCCAGCTGATTCTTGTAGTTCTCATCCATACCGAAAGTAAACGTCTTGTCATTTCCAAGATTGAATTCAATCCCTTCCATAGCATCCAGTTCACTACGCATGTTTGAAATCCAAGTATCATCAATCGGCGAAGAGTCTGCTTCTGCTTGGCGTTCTGGGGCCTGATACTGCAATCGCATATCGTCAATCCCCTTACGCGCATTAGATGCGTCTATCTTCATTTGCAGTTGCGAAAGCTTCACCTCGTCTTCTGAGTTAAGATCTGGATCGAGCTTATACTTGCTAGAGACCAACATACCGATTTCTTCTTGCGATAGGTTTGGGTAATCAGATGCCATCTGGACCTGAATAGCAGTCATGTCATCCATTTCGGATGGGTTCATTGACTGATAGATAAACCAATCTTGTGGGTCGCGGCCAGTCTTTTCGACAAAATCCGCAATCACAGAAATACGCTCGTCAATCTCTCTTTGCTCCTGCTGCTGCGCCTGTAAGTCGTCAAGTGAGCTTACGTTCCTCCCAAGCCTTTCGCTAAGGAATTCGAACACAGCCGTCTCGACTTCTTCTGGTGCATATTCTTGCTGAACCTCTGGTTGCGCTTCCGTTGGTTCAGAAAAAGTTTCTTGTGGTTGTTCAACCTCTGGAGCAGCTTCCTGTGTAGGCTGTTCTTGTGGTTGATTCATTTGAGCTACCTCTTCATCGCTTACGAAGCTAAATGATGACGTAGACTCTTCTGGCGTAGAGACAACAGCTTCTTGAGCCGTGTCTTCTACTGGGTTGGTGTTTTCTTGATCCATTAAATTTTACTTGAAGTGCAAATATATAACTTATTTGCTATCTGTTATTTAGAGCTCTTCTTCCAGCGACTTACCCTGCCCTTCTCTCGCTTCTCTTTTCTTCCTCTGGCTTTATCTGCTGTAGTTAACTCAGAGGCTGTTGCTGGAGTATCTTTAGATATTCTTTTAGTTGGTCTAAATGAGCGATCACCTTTTGAGTAATCCTTATCTCCAGATAAAGTCCTCCAGTCCTCTTTAAACCAACGCTTTAGGTTAAGACCTGCTTTAGTTTTTCTTACCGCCATTGCCCCAGTTTTTAGCACCTACCTTTCTGCATTTAGCTAAAGCCCCAGAAGCATAGGCAGAAGGCCATACGCTGTATCGCGACTTCACTTTATGATAGCAAGCATCTTTTACAGAACCCCCTTTCTTGTACTTCTTGCAACCGCAGTTGCTTTTCTTCTTTGGTTTCATGAGTGATTTGCGATCTTAAACTTGGCTTCCTTTACGGCGCCAGGGTGGGGCTTGTAGCCACCCTTCATAAGAAAGTATCTACCCCTCTCCTCCATCCAGTGAAATCCACTAGGAGCTGCGACAGCCTTAGTAGCCGTGCTAACCTTTAACTTACCACCCTTGTTGTACTTTACAGCATTCATCTTAACAGTTCCATTTACGTAACGCAAGAGCCTTCCTGGTTGGCTTTCCGTTGGGTTTTTTCATAGGTCCTTTTACCCCAGACATTCTGGCGCAGAAAGACTTTCTTCTTTTTGCTGCCTTGCTGCCTTTCTTAAGTTTAGAAGGGGGTGTGGTGACAGCGGTCTTTATGTTACTTCCTGTCTCTCTGTTGTATTTAGCCACACCAGCCTTGGTAAGTCCGCCAGATCGGGACTTATGCTTGCCCATCTTCAGGCTAACGTTCTTCTTCTTTTTTACCCTAGGCATAGAGCAAAGATAATAAAAACAAAATAAGAGATTTATACCGTTTCGTACTCCTTAGATGGATCGAAAAATATAACGGAACTAGAAACAGCATAGCCGATTATTCTAGAATAATATCCAGAAGTGGTTGGAGCCGTTGTGGTGACGCTTGCGTTGTTGCTTATATACGCTCTGCTTCCTGGGGTTAAATTAGTGGCGGTTGTTTTCACAAAACCCTCCAAGCACATACCCACACCAGTGTTTCCCCCCATTGAGATCCCCAGCATTTTTGTGTTTGCTGAAGCGCTATTAGGTGCAGCGGGTAACCACGCTACTCCAGTATAGTAGTAAACCCTACCAGCAGAAGAGTTAGTCCCTGAAGACCCACCATAAGTAGTTGTTGAGGCTCCTGCGCCTGTATTTCCAGCGCTACTAATTCCAGATCCCACATGAACTGTTCCGCTTGAAGCTACATCCGAAAAAGATAGATTTCCCGAACCATCAGTGGTAAGGGCTTGGCCGTTAGTTCCTGTGTCATCAGGAAGAACTAGGGTATAGCTAGCTCCTGCACTGTGGGGAGGCGATTGTATTTTTACTCCGTGAGTATTTACATTGCAGTTAAGCTGAATCGCACCATCGTTGGTATCCCCTTTAACTTCTAAAACACCCGTGCCGTCGGGGGATATTATTACATTGCCGTCAGAAGTGCTTGAAATATCATTTCCATTAACATCCAGGTTACCACCCAACTGAGGTGAGGTGTCATCAACCAGGGCTGCAAGTAGCCTCTTCCAAACACTAGCCATGATTATTATTTATCTTTTTCAGCTTGAGCTTCAAGCCTGGAAAACTCTTTTTCTAGTTTCTCTAAAGTCTTAGCAACAATGGCTGCGTCAGAAGCCTTAATAGTTGATGATTCTGCACACTGCTTCAGAAAGAAGACTTCTTGAATGTCTAACTTCATTTGAATTAATTAAAAGATTAAATTTATTTAGCCTCCAGCTGATTGTTCAGCTTTTGAACTATACTACTAAGCAAAAGTACATCTTTTCCCTCAAACTTAGACTCAGACAACAAAATAAGTAAATAATTTAATTCCTGCTGACCTAAGGTGTCGGTTGATACCTGGGATTCAGGCTTCTTGTTTCCTAAAAGGGGCATATATTAAGATATGTTAGTGCAGATGTAAAGATTGTCAGAAGTCTTATCAAACCAGAAAGATCCAATCCCTCCAGACTCGTCTGTCTGAATAGGAGTTGCGTTATCCTTAACCTCCATGACAGCAATAGGGTGAAGAGAGTCTCCAGTTCTTGCGTTCTTGTAGTTTTCTACGTGCCATCCAGTCAAAGGACCGTCCTTAAGCCATCGAAGCTCAGGCCACTCAGTAGCGGTTGAGCTAGCATTAACCTGAATACCAGCGTTGTTAGCGGTGGTGACGGATGCGTTGGAAACATTTCCAAGAGTAATCAATTTGTCTTCAACCAAGATAGTTGAAGTATTCATGGTTACGGTATCTCCCTGAACGGTAAGGTTACCAGTAATTGTCGCGTCCCCCCCAACGCTAAGGTTGCCAGTTGCATTAACGTTAGCGAACGTAACGTTAGATGAAGTGCTTAATCCAGGAGTTGTGGCAGTAAGGGTAGAGTTAGCAAAAGTTAAATCTACGTCTTGCTGATTGTTGCTGCTGTTATTTACAGCGAAGTCTGTGTCATCGCTGATGTCGATAACCCCCATAGTAACCTCCTGAATACCACTACCGCTTGCATTTAGCTGAAGGTAATTAGTTGTTTGGGTTCCATTGGCTACCCCAAGGAGAGACACATTAGGGAAAGACAAACCAATAGCCCTAGCGGAAGCTAGCTCAGTGTCTGTCGAAGGAAAGTTTCCAGAGTTGTCGGTAGATATATGAACCGCTGCATCAGAAAGCTTGACAAAAGAAATACCACCATCCTTAACCCGTACGTCTCCAGATGCACTTGCAACCTCAATAGTAACGTCGTCTGGGTTTACAGCAATATTGTTAGCGGTAACCGTAATACCACTCTGACCAGCCACGTTGATCACGCCATTAGATTGGGTCAATCCGTTACCAGCAACGGTTGATGAAAGAGCCACACCTGCTGCGTCAACAGTGATACCTCCATTTGCAGCTGGCTTCACCCTGATGAAAGAATCTCCACTGGCTATGTTTCCTGCGTTACCTCCAGCGGTAGCAGAAGTTTCAATTCCATTGCCTTGATTTACGGATTGAATGTCGCCCGCTCCAGAACCGAAGTTTTGAGCTGCGATATAATCAAACACGCTATTTCCAGTCACAAGACCCTCCTGGCTGTTTGCAATAGAGGCACCTACTGTACCAGTGTTGGGAGCTAAATCCTCCTGGGTTAATACTCTTTTCCAGACTGAAGCCATATCTCTTACTTTTTATTTGATACAAATATACGATTAATTATCTATCCCAAAAAACAACTGATTACTGGTGTTGGCATATATACCTCCAGCAACTGGAGTAGGAGCTGTAGACTGTCTTGAAATAGATACAACTTTTTCTTCGTTTAGTGTAAGCGCCGCTACGTCGCCACTATCGTTGCCTACAAAAAGCTCCATCTTAGTAGAAACCCCTGGTCCGTATCCAGCAGACTGAACCTGAGTGAATACCATTTTTCCAGCTGTTGCTTTATTGCCGCCTATGCTAGAACCAAAGAAAGCCACTTGAGCTATTACGTCTCCAGATTGGGTTTCAGCTAGGGATCCTTCAGAGCCTCTAGATCTAAAGAGGTTAATAGCGGGTGAATTAGAGCTGCTGTTTCTTGTGACCAAAACAGACTCAAACTGAGGTGATTCTGTCCAGTCATAATCGTTTTCAAGATCACTTAATTTTGCAAGCACAGAATACTTGCTACCCCCTGGTATAGAGCCCACCTCCGTCCAGGAAGAATCGCTGGTCCAGTCGTTTCCGTTGTAAACAAAAGCCTTGTAAGTGTTGTTTACTTGGGTTACAGCAAGGAAGCCGTTAGTCTGTACTTTATTTGAAAGGGAAGATCTGTCGCTGGTGGAATCAAACAAACCAAGACCCTTTACTTGATCCTGAGTCACATCTATTATGGCCTCCGTAGAGTTATTGTGCCTTACTAGTCCTGGAAATACTGGCATTAGAATGAAATAGATATAGGTGTGTTAATACCGAAGACTCCAGAATCGTTAGATCTATAAATATTATACTCAGAAACTACTCCATATTCATTTTGGATGTTAAATGTAGTGGAGTTTGTAGATGGGTTAATCATTATTTGAAAATCAGAAACGACTTGAAATCCATTGTCCTGAATTATACTAGAAATAACCCCAAAACTAACTGGGTAAATTATATAGGTAAAGTTTCCGTTAGTGTTTGTTCCAGAATCCCCAGATGTATCTATGACAGACTCATTGATTAATCCGTTAAATATTGTGGAAAGACCACCAAACAATGTCTGAGCAGCAGCAGAATCAGCAAGAGAGGCTGTTGAACTAGACCCGACCTTAACCCTTCTCCTCCATTGAATGGCTTTACTTGCAGAAAATATGTTTATACTTTCCCCTCCCCCATCATCTACGGCAGAAACCTTTAAAAAGTTAGATGTAGGGACTGAAGGAATAGACTCAAAAACAGTAGATAAGGTTGGGGCAAAAACATTATCAGCGAGTCCGCTTTCATGAACGATATTATTAGCGATAAAAGAAACAGAATTATCTTGAGTTTTTGAGGTGTCGGGTATACTAAATGTAAATCCATTTATCCTAATTCCAGCCCCCACCTCTCTTACTGGTACGTTGAAAAGCTGTTGATATGAACCCCATTCGCCATTAGAACCAAGCTGAGACACGCTCAATGAGTTGAGAAATATCACGGTGGTGCTATAAACAGAAAGCATATCAATCAATATATCCTCTAAAGAAGTGCCTATAGATATAGGAGTGGTCATATGATCGAAAGCAGGGTCGTTGTTGGTTATGTTTATAACCTGAGTGGTTAGCGTCTCACCATCACTTCCAGTGCCTGTAGACCCATTGGTGGCGGATGTAATTCTACCCTTTTCATCTACGGTAATGTTTGCAGACGTGTACTGACCTGGTGTTACGTTAGTATCTGGAAGGCTTATAGTTCCAGCGGAGGTTATAGTTCCTCCAATGAGACCCTCCCCAGCAGTTATACTGGTTACCGTTCCTCCGCTACCAGAGCCCCCACCAGACCCCACAGCAGCAACAAATCCTTGGGAAACTGTAATTGTATTGTTTGGCGCTGGAGTTGATACGCTGATTGTGTTTTTAACCGTTGGGCTAGAAACAATGATCTCTATGGTATCTCCTACAATTACAGCCATGAAACAAAGATAAGAAAATAAAAAAAGGCCCGCGAGGGCCTTCTTTGTGATCGTGTAAGCTGTATTATACGACGGTAGCCTCAGGGAATGCCTGATCGACGGCTGCGTCTACGATCACATCCAGGTCTGTCTCTCCAGCGTCGTTATTGTACTGAACGTTTAAGTTGTGCACAAACACACCCCCGTTCTCTACAGCCCGCATAGAGATGTATACGTTTTCTTCATGTACGCTTACCTGCATTACAGATAGCGTTGGATTTAAAAGTGTGAAGTGGTTTTCGAACTCTTTCTCACCTGTGATAGTCCAAGACTTTGATTGAAATAAAAATGCCATAATGTTGTTTTATAGTGACAAAGATAGTAAAAACAAAGTTACGGCTTGATTCCGTATTCACCAGCAGGAAGCGTGTAAGTAACCTCGCCTCCATTAACCATGTCTAAATATGTGTATGTTTTTGAAGAGGACACCTCCATGCTTTCGTAAGTGGCCTGCCACTGACCTTCTCCAACTTGAACGCAGTCATCTAATTGTTCTTCATTAAACTTCCACAAAAAGTTAGGAGATCTAGAGTCCGCCCAGGATTGATTTAAATCATCCTCGCTCGTAATCGTTACTGTATATATTGCCATATCAAACTATGTATATAAATTCAGGGTTACCAGAATCAGCGTTTCCAAAACCGATAAGCGAAGGAGCTGGACTGGTGAAATTAATAAAGGTGCTTGTACTTGAGTTGGTGGAGGTGCCGCTCACCCTTATGTATGGCGCTTTGTCGAATCTGCCACAACCATACCAGCTTCCACTTTTCTTACCAAAAACATAATAAGCAAAACTAGAGTATTTACTCTCAAGGAACTCAGTCCAACCAGTATCGCTTCCAATTCGCGTAAAACTAGTTATGCTGCTTGCAGATCCATCCCCCCTAGTTCCCCCACCAAAGCCACCGCCATTTCCGCAATGGTAGTGGTGACCATCGGTAGTTTTTATAGCCTTGATGTAGTTAGCACCCACATGGACGCTTTGCCAGTCCGTGTCGGAGTTTGCTGTACCAGGAGAGGTCTGATCGCCAGAGCCCGAAAGACCAAGTTGATTTGACCCGTCATCCCCCCAGGTAACTAAAGTCCCCCCCTTTATAGCGGCAGAAGCTTCCTGACCTGTAGAGATTTGAGTCCAATCGGTGTCAGTTCCTATTTGTGTCCAAGACGTAGTGTTACTGCTAGTAGTCCCTTGTCCTGTTCTTCCGCTTCTGTTGCGGCCCGCGCTATACAAAGCGCCTGTAGTTTTTATTGCGACGCTAAAATCCTCTCCGCAAGAGACTTTTGACCAGTTTGTGTCAGTTCCAATCTGAGCGAAAGTGCTATACTGAGAACTCGTGTTTCCTCTTCCTAGCTGACCATAGCTATTAGTGCCTATCCCCCAAAGTGTTCCGTCTGTCTTTACAGCAAGTGTGTGGTTATCGCCGCAGCTAAATTCAGCAACTGAAGTTAGCTCAAGTCCAAACTGACGCACGTAACCTCCGTAGATACCGCTACCACGATAGTTGCTACCACTGCTGACCATAAATAGGTTTCCTGAGCTATCTAGCATGCCCATTGCGTATCTCCCCCCTTTTACCTTAGCGATGTCAGAAGCGCTTGGAGGTGAAGACACACTAGAGTGAAACTCAGCCGTTCTGTAAACGCTTGGTGATTCCCCATGCGTCATAGTATTGCTCCCATATGCGCCACCGCCAAGAGCAAGGATTCCAGAACTGGGTTCTGATGTACCGCCGCCGCTTGGGACGTCTTGTCCGTTTATTGATGCTATGTTTGCCACGTCTATTCCGTTATGTGATGTTATGTCTGGCATTATGCAAGAACTATAAAGTCGTTAGATGGGTTAAACCAAATCTGTCCGTTAGTGCTGTCTAGGCAGTAGCCTACTACGCGAACTACGTCTCCAGTCCCTGAGGGAACAGCACCCGTGATATCTCCAGCGGTTGTTGAAACATACAACTCATCAGCGATAGTTCCTGGGTCGTGATCGAGAGTAAACATACCACGCAACAACATTCCGTCAACATCAGGGTCAGTACCCAGAGCGATAGCCAGCATCACGCCACCTGCTGTGCCTGTGGCATCAGCATCAGCTGCTGTCCACCCCCCGCTTGAGTTGAGGTAACAAAGCTCTCCCTGCGTAGTAGAACCTGACCCGAAATACATCACATCCCCATTGTGGCTGAAGTGTGTGTCTGCTGTCTTATTTATCGTGATCCCTTCCGTAACTTCAAGTGTACCGTTAACCTTTATGACATCATTATCGAACTCACCATAAATAAGCGGGGTGGATGTATTTGAGTTGGCTATATAGAGCTTGTTGGAATCTGTAGTAACGGCTGATCCAGCTTGATAACCAACGAAAACGTTAGAAGCTCCTGTCGTTGTAGCTAATCCAGCTTGATAACCTACAGCTGTATTACCAGAACCAGTAGTTAATGCAGTTAAGGCTTGGTAGCCTACAGCTAGTGTGTTGGATGTAGTTGAACCTGAAACACCCATAGCGGCCTGATAACCGACAGCAACGGTATTGTCACCTGTTCCGTATCTGAACGCCGAAGAACCAATGGAAACGCTATACGCTGCGTCAGTGGATACGTTACGCATCGAAGCATTGCCGATAACGACGTTGTTTCCGCTCCCAGTCGAAACACCCTCGCCTGCTTGCCCGCCGATAAGAACATTATTACCTGATGAGGTTACGTTGTATCCAGCGTTATAACCAACAAACGTATTGATAATGCCACTTGTAAGACTGAAGCCTGCTAGCCTGCCGATTGCCGTGTTGTGAGACCCAGAGACAGTCGTGTCTAACGCCTGATACCCGAAAGCGGTGTTATTAGACCCTGTAGTCAGCGCAGTTAACGCTTGGTAACCGACAGCGGTGTTTGAAGCCCCTGTAGTCAGTGCAGTTAAAGCTTGGTAACCGACGGCTACCGTGTTAGAGAAGGTGGAAGATCCAATTACCCCCTCAGCAGCTTCAGACCCAACCGCCGTGTTATTAGAGCCCGTGCTTCTGCTGTTTGCAAGATAACCGAATCCAGTGTTATTGCTGGTAGTGACATTAAATCTATTTGCTTGAAAGCCAACACCTGTATTATTGGCACCCGTAGTAACAGCGTAGTTTACTTGATAACCAACAGCTGTATTTTTAGCCCCAGAAGTCAGCGATGTCAAAGCCTGGTGGCCGACTGCTACTGTGTTAGTAAAGGAAGAGGTAGAACCTCCCTTTGCTGCTAAACCACCAACAACTACATTACTGGAGCCCGTGGTATACATATTGGCTTGAGTACCAACCGTCACGTTGTAATTTCCAGTTGTATACCTCTGAGCTTGCTGACCAATAGCTACGTTTTGATTAGCATATACAGCTTCTCTAAGAGCAAATGAACCGATTGCTGTATTTGAATACCCCGTTAAGCTTTGTTCCGCATCACCAATAATAACATTCTCTGTGCCAAAAATAGCTTTAATCTTCCCGTCGTTTCTAAGCTTAATTTTTTCAACCGCACTACTAGTTGTGTAGTCGTTAATCTTGAGGTCTCCGTTTATCTGAACGAGACCTCTGTTGGCTGAGGCCGACCCGTTGCTAAACTCTAAAACCTTACCGCTGTTGTTGTTAGCCGCGTTGTGCTGTACGTACTTAAATGCTCCGTAATCGTTAACGGTGAATAGCTCAGGCTCAATTTTAAAATACTTTCCAGTTGAAGTGTTTCTAGATGTTAATCCACCCGTCTGAGTATGAAAGTCTATGCGGTAGTCGCTTCCACTTTTCTCAAGGTAAGCAGAGTTAGCATTGCTTGCCCCCCACATCTGGGCAGCAAGTCCGAACTCAATCCTGCCCTCGTTATTCCTGTCCAGCTTCAGATTACCGTCCTCAATGTAGATATGCTTATCCGTACCACTTACATGAAGGGCTTGGCTAGGTGAGGTTGTACCAATACCTACATTACCAGTAGTGTAGTAGATGTCGTTACCAGTAGTCGTCCAGGCAGAGCTCCCCCCTGAGGTCTGATCAGCATACTCCAAAGCTGTGGCTCCAGAGTTTACGACTAACACTTGACCCGCCGTTCCTATAGCTGGAATATCGGTTAAGTCCGATATGTTAGCGGCTGCAATTCTTGAATCTACAGCCCCATCAGTGTAACTAACTTTTGCTGTGTTTGCCGTTATTGCCGAAGCTTGCCCTGACGTTATTCCCGTCTTTGCATTGTTTGCAGTTATGTCAGAAGCTTGCTGCGTAGTGATGCCAACCTTTACAGAATTTGCAGCTACCGCGCTTGCATCAGTGTAGCTAACTTTTGACGTATTAGCGGTAATAGCTGATGCTTGCGCGGAGGTTATAGTTGTGGTGTCTCCAGCAAGAGCTGTAGTGCTAGTAGTACCCAAGGAGAGTGAAGATCCTGCGGCAAACGATAATTGACCGTTTCCGTCTGTCTTGAGAAAATGACCAGCAGAACCATCTGCGGTTGGGAAAGAGTAAGATATGCTAGATGTGTCGCCCACCTGTATGGCTCCATTGAACCTTACATTACCATTTACATATAAGTTAGCAGAGGTTGGTATTTGACCAGACTCATTTACAGATATAGTGGCGTCACTAGCAAAGAGGCCAGGTATAGATCCGCCCGTTGTTGAAGAAAATATAGGACTAACAAATTGATATCCAGCTGACGGGCTACCTCCGATTGCGTTAACAACATAGGTTCCTGGGGTGTCTTCAAGGAGCTTAATGTTGTTGTCAACTGGATCCCAAACTAAAACCCTCTGATACAAAGGGCTTACATCCCCTACGGTTGGTATTAGTTGTGTGGTTAGATTAGCTGCATTAAAATCTAAGGAAACGTTGCTAATATTATTTATATTACCCGTTACGGTTCCGTCTGATCCAGGCTGACCTTGGATACCCTGAGGGCCAGAGGGACCGACTGGACCTAAAGGTCCTTGAGGTCCTTGAGGGCCTTGAGGACCTTTCGATACTGTAATCTTAACCTTTGCCATTATTTAACTGAGTCGATGGTTACGTCTTCATTTACTTTGAATGTACCAAATATCAAGGTGTCTACAGAAAGCACAACATCTGGGTCTGGGGCTGGATCCGTCCTGGTTTGTTGAATATCATAAACATAAAGACCAGAATCCATAATCATGTTAACGGCATCAACAGAGAAAGTAACCAAGCCAGGGGTGTCAGCAGAAATTTTAGGGGTTACATCAACTACATTTAACTGATCGGTATCACTAAGTCGGACATCCATCTTAAAGGCGTACTTGTTTCTTTGGTCATTGAGGTCTAAGGCCACACCGCTTTCGTCTTTAAGCTCTAGATTAAGTGTAAACGTATCTCCTTTTCTACATATTAAATCAAGACGCTGTGACCTGTCTAAGTTTAAAACCTTACTCATCTTATCCTAGTATTTCTGATGTTATGTCTGCCGATTGCTCTGGTAATTCCCCTCTCTCACCATTTCTTTGAGAAAGCAACTTGCTCTGCTCAACGGCCTGCTTTTTGACTCTATCGTCCTTACGGTCATCTTTTGTGTTTTCGATCTGAGACTTAAACTGCCTTTCTGATTCAGACTTGTTGGACATAGCATCAGCCTTAATGATCTCTATCTCTTTTCTAAACCCGTGTTTAACTTCCTCTAGCTGAGCTTCAAGCTGGGCTTTTAACTCCAGCTCTTGAGCTTTTAGTTGAGCTTCCATTTGCATCTCTTGCTGTCTAGCTTCAGATGATGCTTGAGCTGACTGCTGTTGAATCTGAGCTTGCTGCTGAGAATTCTGCATAGCAACCTGTTGTTGTTTAGCCATTCTCTTTTTTCTACGAACAACAAGAAGCTTTTCAGCTTGGTTTATATCTCTTAACTGACGAACAGCTATGGCGTCCTCTAGATCTATTTCCTTCTGACTAAGAGCTATCTGAATATTTTGTTCTAAGTACTGACGCTCAGAATCTTCCATTTCTTTAACTACACGAACCCCAAAGTTGTACATAGATAAATTGTGGAAAGAGGTCAAAACCGACATGTTTTCCACCCCAATAGCGTTTTCGTAAATACGGTGTAGAATAGAGTCGGGATGAATTACCTGTAAACACTTAACAATATCGCTACAAACCTTCTTGTAAAGAATCATAGAAGCGTTAGTAATATCATATATAGCGTTGTTGGCTGCTGCCAAGGCTTGTTGACGAACACCAACAAGCGCATCACCCTTAGGAGAAGAAGCGTCCATCACTTCGTTAATTCCTGTCGCGTCGCGGATCATCTTTAGGTAGTGGTTATACAGCCCTATCAGTTCATTTACGTTTCTAATGCTGTTGCCTATTTCACGAATAGGTGGGTTTTGGAACCCCCCCTCTGGGTTTTTACTCCTGTAGTAGAACACGCCAGTCTGCTCATAAATGTCGTGTAAGTCCAAAGGCTGTAATTCCCCGCCTTTTCCCAGCTGAACGTTTTCTAACCCCTCAATATCAATGATGATACCATCTGGTTTTGCTTTAGCGACTGCCTGCTGAATCTTCAGGTGAGTAAGCTGTAATTGATCAGCGAAACCGATGCAGCTATCAACCATAGACTTAGGCATCATGTCTAAGATGTTTGTAGAACAAACCGAATACGACAGGTTGGTTTTAGAGATGTCGTGAACGTTTTTAGGTATGTTGTTTTTCTTGCTGTAATTGAAGAGAAAATCAGTACCCAAAACATAACAACCTCCATATATAGAAGCAGACTCTAGCTTAACAACCTCCCTGTTAAAAACAGAGTTTTGAGGGCCTTTGTAGTTTTCACCTTTAGAGTAAAACCCCACATTACCATATCTGCTTTCTTTATTCTCGAAGTATTCGCAATCAACAGACATAAACTCAAAGTCAAGCACCTCAACCATGTATTCGTCGTAACCAAAACTAGACCTATTGTTTGTTCTATCATAAGAGGATTGAGACAGCTTGCCTGAATCGTATCCATATTTCTTTTGAGCTGTTTGAGCAATCTCCTTAAACTCCTCCTCGGTAAACTGATCTCCAGCCATGCGTTTTAACTCATGGATAGGAACATACCGAACATGACCAGCATAAGTAAGGTCAGAAAAATTTGGATCTTCTGTAAAGCTATGAACGAAGTTAACGGGATCTATGTAGTCAGTTTTTATCCCATAACTAGGGTCGTTTGACCTCTTCACCACGGACATACCAGTAACGGCGAGATCGTTTACGCACCTCCTAAGAACAGAGTCGTTAAAATCATTCCAGTCAAGCGTCAAATTAGTACCTATTTGTGCTGCTATCTCGGAAGAAGACTTAATGTTTTCTCCTATAAATATTTCAGCCTCCTCTAGCGTTTCTGGTATCTCACTAGAGCTTTTGCCTACAACAACGCCTGTTTTTTCTTCAATCTTGACTAGTTGATTTTTAGCCAGTATCATCATTTCTATCTTTCTTCTTTCTTTGTCCTTCTCTGAAGAAGACAGAGGGTCAATAGCTTCTAGATTAGGATATGGAGAGAGCGATAGAATTTTGTTTACAACGATTCGAACGAACTTGGGTAAAATAGGAACTGGAGTAAAATCAATATTGATCATACTTCCATCGCCATTGTTAGGGTCTAAAGAGGTAAGAAGAGACTTGTAAATGGCCGTGTCCTGAGTTCCATTTGCGTACCTTCGATTTCTTTCAAACGTTTTTTTTCTATTCCCAAAAATAGAATTATGCTGATCCATCTTGCCCCACTGTTTGTACACAGCTTTGGCATAGCTAAGACCATATTCCTTGCTTTGTTTTTGCTCAGAAGGTGCTAAAGGGTCTGGAAAGCTAGATTTTTTGTTATTACTGTACATTTGCAATGAGCTGAGTTATTATAACTCCAATGCAAATATAGTAAAACTAGAAGTGCCAGGCTTTAGGCTTGTGAGTCCTAAAAAACTTCTTATTACCAAGGTCTGAAACAACACGCTCTTTCTTTTTAGATTTCTGAGCACCAAGAAGCGCCAACCCAGAGCTGATTGTCAAGTCAAACTTAGTCCTCTTGTCTATTTTATACGCAATCCAATCCTCTAAGGTTTTGTTAAAGTACATATTTCCAAACTCCTCAGTCTCAGCCTTTATGCCTACATGGTCATGTATATAGGCTTCGATAGATTGAGCGTGAGACTGTATCACATCTTGTGAGTTCGATGGAATACCCTTAGTCCTTACGTTAGCAGATGAGTTGCCAGTCTTTAAGAAATCAGGTCGATCCATTAAGTAACCGTCGTAACCTCTTGACTCAAAGTACCTTACGATACCGTACTTATTGTTCTCTACAAGCAAAGGATATCCGTAGAAAAAAGCGCACATCAATACATCTTCGTAAAATATACTGGCAAGGTCAGGGCGAGACGCATACTCCACAACAAACATATTTGAAGGGGCATCCATACTGAACTTATTATACATATGAAGAGCACCTTTAGATCCCCTGCCGTCAACGGTAGCGTCTAAATCATACGAGTCAACACCTCCTACTCCGATATGCGAATTAGGGGCCACCTTTTTGCCTCGCTCGTCACTCTTCTGATTTCTTAGGTGATCGGGTGGCATCCAGGACACCCTAAACCTACCATTAGGATCTGGAGAGAAAACAACCTCTTCGTCTTTCTTTCTCCACATGAAGTTACCCTTTACTACTGGGCTAGGAAACATATCTTCATTAAACTCTATTTGCTGGTAGATCTTACCGATATTAAATAGACTGCCCTCGATACTATCTCTAAAGGCCTCGTCCTCAGTAAAAGGGAACTGACGAATGATCTCGTTTAGTTCAGAGGGGTCGTTTTTAAAGGAGCTGCGCTCGTTTTTAAGGTAAGTCTTACTGCCTTGATCAATAACCTCCCCGTCTATACCATGTATATGTACGTTTTGGGAGGGGTCATCAATAACAGCGTTACCGTAAACATCAAAGAACCCTTCTAGTGCGTTATAGGCTGGGATGAATATTCTGTATAGTCCTGACCTAGTTCGTCCGTTCTGATTTCTTTCATTAGGATCGGAGTCAGCCCATAACTCTCGGTACTCTTCACCTCCTTTATTCATGGGGTTTACTGTACTCCCCACCAGAGCTTTACCGACCACTCTTTTACCCACGATCAAGCAAGTACGCTCAATCCTCCACGCCTCTCTGATGTCAGTGGGTTTCTCCCACTTACCAGCCTCATCGAGATATAACATGTGTAGCTTTTCGCCGTCATATGCGTTGTTCGTGGTGTTCTTCCAGTTGATTACTGAATTAAGGGCATCACCAATCTGAGATGTTTTATTGTTTTTAGTAATACGCTTCGAAGGTTCCCGAAATGCTAGCTCCATACGTGGGTTTGTGGTACCGTCCTGGATAGGCTTAAAAAAGAATGGGTAGCTGCGAAAGATCGCAACCACCTTCTTCATAAAGATGTTTTCCTGCGAGTCTTTACCAGTCTTCGACTGTATGCCAAGAAGCTTCTCTTTAACTTGACTAGCTTCATCCACCAAGACAGCAGAGCATACGTTAGTGTAGCCAGAACGACGACACTTAGTATAAAGCTGACCGAAACAACGAGGGTCAGCTTCACAAGCAGCCATGTGCGTAAAGATGTCTTTTTGGAAAGCGAGGTATGATGGATATCCGATATCAATTTTAGACCATTGTAGAAACATATAGTGTCTCCCTGTAATATACGTAGGTTTCCCATTATTGTAAAACCATACACCGTCACGCCTACGCTGAAACTCTTGTTCGATGTAAGAACGAAACTTGTTCCGAAACTCGGCAGGCTTTTCGAACCACTCATCCATACTGCGTATCCTACGCATTTCCTCTGGCATAGAGATGCGTTTCCACAGCTGCAACTTCTTTGGTTGGTCATGGAAGAGAATTTCCGATTTGCGCGGTTTCTTCGGCAGGACCACGAGTAACCCGTGGAGCTCGACAGTTTCTCCTTCTGTACCGTTAGGGTCGATCTTAATCCCCTTAGCTTCATAACCTTCTATGTCAATTAAATTGGACATCAGTAGCTCTGTCCATGTGAGTTCATTCTACCCAGCGAAGGTACGCCTTCTTTAGGGTTTTTAATCTCCATTTGTTCGCCGCATTCGCACTGCCCTTCAGGGTAGTAAACACTACCGTTCTTAAGCTTCATGGTCAGGCTTCTTACAGATTTCTCTGCTTTACATTTTTTACAAATAAGATTAGGCATAGTTTTTAATTTAATTGGTACCCCCGCTAGGACTCGAACCTAGGACCCACAGCTTAGAAGGCTGTTGCTCTATCCAGCTGAGCTACGAGGGCGTATAGTTAACTTCTAGGTGACAGCTTGTAACTGTCTGATTGTCAAAGTCATAGTCGCCCCAATATACAAGTCCGCTTGGGTTATTTTGAGAATCGCTCTGCGAATCCTCCTGAGTAGTCTTTGTCTTTTTCGATTTCTCCATTGTCGTTTAGTTCTTTAACCATTTGTTCTAGCCTCTGGCGCTCCACCAAAAGCTCTTTACAGTCGATAGCAGTTTGCTTTATGGATTGGAGCTCGGCCTTACGCGCAGAGCCCCCTGCTTCGGGGTCTACTGGCTTTTTGACTTCCTCGATCATATTATTGATAGCTATCTCCATGCTTTGCATGAGTCTTCTAGCGGCGCTTACAGTAGTGAATTTAGACTTCGACATATAACAAATCTTCTGCGCGGGTTCGGTAATACTCCTTACCATCAATGTTAACTCGATAGTCCATGTTCTTGCGAAATCCAACTATGTCACCCACTTTAGCTCCTATCTCATTAATCCAAGGAGCCTCAAACGCGACACGACCTTTTGTGACAGGGACCTCTGATAGTTTAACCAATTCGATAGTGTCCGACTCTTGAACCTCCTCTTCTTCGACTGGCTCAAGAAGGCTCCAACCCGCAAGAGGGCGTATATCCCCAGTATGCTGATCTTTATAAGCAATAGCCTGGTTATTAATAGTATGCTCTGGATCAAAGCGAACAGTATAGTGATTAGGCTCTCCAGTAAGTGCCTGACCTTCGTTAAGCACCACCAGATGATGGAAATAAAGCGTGTCCCCAACCTCAACCCCTGTATCGTGTTTAAAAGGCGCCGCAACAACGGGACCTTCTTGGATTCTGTTTTCAAACTCATTAAATTTAGTATCTATAAAAAGCTCCAGCCCTCCAGGGGTCGTCATCTTATCATCAAGCCGTTTGTCTAGCTTAACGATAAATAAGTCAAATGTTCTCATCAATTAAAAATTCAGATCAAACTCTAACATACAGGGCATCTCATCTATGGATTTCCATAGCAAGGTACCTTCATCGTTCTCAATATATACAAGATATCTCTTCTTGCCAAACTTATGCAAGTGACGTTCATCTTCTAGTATAGCGGATACAACACCTCGGCCAGCTTTCATGCCGATATAATAAGCCATGCCGTCTTTGGGCTCCTTGCCGACGACAATTTTTCTAATAAGTCCTTCCATTTTAGTTTAGGGATATGCCCAAATCACCCAAGAGGTCGTCTAATGAATCGTTTTCTTGATATGCGCTATCCATTACTTCTTTTAGTGTATCTAACTCCGCCCTACTTTCTAGGTTAAAGCTGTACATTGTTTTCATCTCTGCGCTTTCATCTCCATCTTCTACAGCTTCGAAGTCTATAACTCCAACGACTATAGAGGCTAGGGTGCGATCTTTCATTTCGAACTCATCAATTGTCTCCTCCATCTTTTTGACGAGAGAATACATTTCGGCAAAGAAGAGGGTGTCCTTAGGGTTCATGATGTAAATTTGTTTAAGTCAAATATACGACACAATACACATGCCTAGGTCAAGCGTTAAGAAAACAAGGTTATTTCGAGAGGTTTCAAAGCTTCCAGAAAGGTATGTAAAGCATAATCACTTAAAGAACTTGCGTAGCGCTACGGATGACTTTCTGGAGAGCAACCCAGACCTAACCAGATCTTACCTAAACTTGATGCTGTTCCTTTACGATTTAGAATTCTTTACTATATCGTGGGTAGCAGAGAACTACGGTATGTACAAGAAGAACCTAGCTGATAGAATGATATACCCCCTTGTGTCTAGTGGGTACTTATATAAACACTTCGATAAGCTTACACCGTCTCAGACGCTAGAGGACCACCTGTTTCGTGATGAGACAAAATATAATTACAGAGTTCGTTATGCGATGACGCAGAAAGGTAGGCTAGCGGTACAGCGTTTTTACAACACCCTGTAGTAGATACCCTTTTCATCTCGGTAGGCTCGCTTGACCTGACATCTGTTACCGCCACCTTCTTTGAATGACACGTGAATCCATGCGGGGTTCTCGTCATCTCCGAACTCCCAGATCATCTGATCCCAGTGAAGGTTATTTTTAACGAATTTAAATATATCAGCGTTAGTTACCTTTCCGTGGATATCCGCGTCTATATCCAAAGCCTCTCCTGTCATATGCTGAGAGTACTTACTCCCCCCTACAGCTTTATTTAAGTCCTTCCCTCGGTATCCAGAAGACACCCCAATGGGTACACCGAAATGATCACGTATAGGCTGGAAAATGTTTTCCGCTATAGCCTTTAGGTTTCCTATATCCCATTCATCAGGTCTGTTGTCTATTCCCAGACGGGTGGCTGTGTTTGACTTTACCGCTTCCCTGAGTGTTAGGTTTTTGCTTAGCCTCATTAAATTTATTTTTTTCCGCAACAGATGCAGGGTTAATTCTTTTGAGCCGAGGATTAAAGTAGTTTTTACTACCCATTAATTGTAAGCGGCTTTGGGACCTTTACAACTAGCAGGGACTTTACCCTCTTTATCTGGAAGGCATTCAAGTATGGACCCAAGTAAAGACTTTTTGTTACTACTTAAAGTAGCTGCTCCGCCTGCTCTTTGCTCTCCCGCCTTTTCATATAGATCCATAAAATATCTCATAACGGCTGGGTCGCGCAGCATCTTTGCAACTTGTATCTGACCTCTAGAGCTAGTCTCTCCTCTGCCTCCAGTAATTTCTGAAACGTCTCCCTTACTGGGAATAACACCTTGGGTTCTATACTCGCCTTCAGTCTCAGAGGGAGCCTGATATCTTACAGATCCGTTTTGATCAAAAGCCCTTCCTCTAGGGGAAAATCTGGCGCTAGGGTCAAACATTTCGGTTCTTCTCTCTACAGCGGTCGGTGATCGCATAGACTCAAGCATATAAAGCAAATCCTGGGGTTTTCTCCCTTGACTCCTTAAAGCGCCAGAAAGTCTTTCCTCTGGGGATTCCTCTCTGTCCTTAGCTTCAGTATACCTAGGCTTTATCCGTTCTTTTTTTTTTGGAATCATAATTTATTTTTCTCTGCAATTTAAGCCTCGGATTGAAATAGTTTTTACTACCCACTACCTGTTAGAGTAAACCCTATAAAAGGTTTTCTTTGTCTTTGGATCTGTAATAGCAACTAGCTTGTGTTTAGCCTTAAAAGTTGATGGACCTAACTTGTCTGTCGTGACTAAAGCCTTTCTCCTGGCTAATGAAATAGCTTCTTGAGCCGTCGGCGCTTCAGTCGTCCATCCAGAATAAGCGGAAAGATTCTTGTTAGCGACCGTTTCTTTCTTTTCAGCCCCTGTTGCTTTCTTTTTAGGGTCTGTTACTTTTCTCATTGTCGCTTATATGGCCTCATTCTTCCGCTTGGCGTCATTCCCATTCCCTTGTAGTCACTTAGTTTTTCCATAAGGTCTTCCATTCGTGAAGCTCCTTGGCCACCCTGGGCTTCCATAGCAACTTTTCTGCTGTCGTCCCTGCTCATTTCGCTCTCCATCTCCCCAGTATCTAGTGAATAGGTTCCGTCTCCCAATGGGAAGATCCTATAATCCATGTCTTCAATCAATCCTTCTCTGTTAGGATTACCATAGCTCTCCCAGTCTCCGAACACAGGCACAACCTTTCCGTCAGGTAGCTCCATTGAAACGTACTGTTGACCAGAATCAGGAATGGTTTTAATAGACCCTACAGCGTATTGTCCTGCGATCTTAATGCTGTATCCATCGCCTTTTACTTCGCCGCCTTGTTCGAAATCATCAGACTTAACTCCTCTACCTTTAAGAATGTCAGCCATAGTGACCTTTCCGTCACCAGTTAGATCTGGAAACTTACCACCCGCTTTGTACTTGTCTCCGTACTGGCTTCTCTTGTAATCAGAAAGCTTTTCTAGCAGGTCCTCTATTCGTGAAGCTCCCTGCCCTCCTTTAGCAGACTTGGCCAAGCCTAGTTCTTTTTTATTAGTCGGTCTCATAAAGCAAATATACTACTTTTTAGATTTGATATATTTCTTGATATCCTTACGAGTCTGTATATAGCTCTTCTTAATTCTCTTCCTGTCTGCCCTCATGTCCTTCATTGATTCTTTGGCTCCAGGATCCTTGTCTCTCTTTAATTGCTTGGCAATAAACTTTCGTCTTTCTACTGCGTGGCGAGCAAGCTGTCGAGCTTTTCTTCTTATGGGCTTCATACTACAAATATAGTTACTCCCTAATAGATAAAATAGGGTGAACAACGCTGCTCATAAACATCAGTACTAAGCAGTAAGAAAGAAGCTGTCCTTTATCTAGTTCTAATAACCCTATCACCCCCACAGTAGCAAACACACCAAACATAACCCTAGATAAAACCCCCAAGGAAATAACACCTATGGATCCCGCACCTAGAGAGAACTTAGAAAGCTTGATGAATACCCGTCCTATAACACAGTAGATCACTCCCACTGCCAAGCCTATTAATATTCCCATGTGTACAGTTTTTGCGCCTTTACAACTTAATTGGTTTGAGTGACGCTACGTAGCTACTGTTTTATTACTTACTTAAGTAATCCTAAAGACAGCCTCTTAGGTTTAAAACATCTATGAAGCTTTATCGCTGAATAGCTTTGGCGAAGTTACAACTTTTTTCTTAGAAAGTCAAGTCAGCAATACGCTTTAATGAAACCCCCTAAGCCTCTATGTAACAGCCTTTTAACCAGTATAGAGAGGTGGTTTGTGGATAACTCTGTTCGTAAGTCACCGCAAGAAGCGGCGAAAAATGAGATCGCCAAAAAACTCCTGTGTAATACAGAGTTTGGGGATTCTTATATACGTACTAACGTTGTGTCTTCGAACCCGAAATCAATCTCGTAAACCCCGTAGGCATAATGCAAGGGGGTTTTAGCCAGAACTTTTAGCCTTTAGGCTAACCAAGTCAGTAGCTAACTTCTACGAAGTTAAGAGTTGATTGTAGTTAACTAACTACTAATCAAAGGAATAAGACCGATTGGTTAGAAACAGCTTGAAGCTAAACTACTACGTAGTTCAAGAGGAACCGCTGTCAATCCTCCCCCTAACCTCTTAGGTTAGATAACAACCTTCAATACTGAAGGTTAACTATCTCTTCTTGAAGAGATGCTCAAGAGGCTGAAACTGATGGCTTTCCTCCAACGCATTGAATCCCTAAAGGGATCGTGTCTTGGTAGTCAAGGCGTGAGTATTAGCTTGCTAATACCGTAGGTTGAATGGAGTAGAGATAGAGTATATGAAGAAGGAGTCTTATGACTTCTTCATTTACTCTTTATCTCTTAAGTCGGTTTTGGAAGTCAGCCAACTTAGGAAAATCTAAATCTCTCAACAATGTCGAAGACATTAGAAAACAAATCAGCTATGCTGAAAGACCTCAAGAAAGCTGTAAACAGCTTTGTTTACTCTCCAACGGAGAGCAAGTTGGCAAACTGCCGACTCCAAGTTACTGAACTTGTTCAGTTCCTTCAGTCCATCGAAGTTCCGAAGGAAGAGGCTAAGAAGCCAAAGGCTTCTAAGTCAAAGTCCAAATCCAAGCCGAAGGCTACTAAGAAGCCAAAGGCTTCGAAGTCGGAGTCTATGACTGTAAGTCATAAGGAGATTGCCGATGCTCTTGGCTTAAAAGCCAAGTCTCCAAAGCCGAAGGCTTCTAAGTCTTCGAAGAAGACGGGGCGGAAGGCTGAAATCGAAGCCCTTCTATCTTCTGGTAAGAAGATGAAGAGAGCAGAACGTTCCGTTCTAAACAAGGAGTTGTTTGCTCTGCTTTCAGCAGAGAGACGCTCTTCGAAGAAGAGTAAGTCAAAGGCTGTCCGTCGTCCTAAGAGGACGTCAGAAGCTGGTCTTGAGTTAACTCAAGCTAAGGACGGCATCGGAATTGGCAAAGCCAAAAAGACAAAAGCTGTTGCTCTTGACGGTAGTCAAGCTATGCCCTTCGAGCCTCGTAAGGAAGTCGAGGTAGTCGAACCAAAGGTTCGTAAGAAGGAGTTCATGAAAATGACCCTCTTAGAGGGTGAGACTGTCGAAGAGTGCATGGCTCGACTCCGCTCCGCTCAGATAGAGGCTGCCCGCCTTGAAGCTGAAGCTTTGATTGCTGACACTGCTCCATTCTGATAACGTAGTTATCACTTCATTAGTTATTAAACCCTTTAAATCATAGATTTATGTCAATTTACTCTTTTATCTTCCCCCTTGGGGAATCAGAATTCCGCACTAAAATGTGCTTTCCGTGCTTGTCAGACGCCCAGAGTTGGGCGGCTGGGCAACTCCTCAAAGATGGGAGTGAATGGTGTCTCCTCAAGGAAGTTCCTTCGAGCGACTACGTGTTCGATCCCGTGGAGGAGGCGCATCATGCTGTCCGCTGGACTGCGGATATGCCTCATTACGATACTCTCTTCATCGACTAACTACCCTAAAGGGTATAAAATTAAATTTGGAATAACGAAAAGTTTGTTATATCTTTGCAATCGGCAATTCAGCCAACTTCAAAATCTCAATCCTATGCATAACAGCACAGATACACAGCGCAAAAAAGCGCAAATGGCTTCGGCTCTCTTCAACGATGTTCAACTCCTTGGCTCTGCATTCACTTGCACTGCAAGCTTCGATGCACTCTCCTGCGATGAGCAGATGCGCCTTGAAGACCTCGTAAACTCCTCCTCCAAATGAGAGCGTTACTACTGATGGGTGCCCTTGCGATAGCATCCCTATGTTCGGCTCAATTTGAGGACGATTCCTCCCCTGAAGGGGAAAAGCAAACAATCACTCAAGCGGATGATGACGATGAGTCCGCAGGTTAGGAACTCTGATGAGCCTTAAGTAGGCGAAACACTACATAGTAGTGTCAGTTTCAATTTATTTATTTCTTTATTATGAAAAACTTCTTTTTCATCCTTGCCATCTCAATGGCGTCTGCAACCTTTGGTCAAACCTTCCAAGCAAAAACCATCGGTGGCAATGGTGTAAGCTTCGACACGTCAAGCGGGATCGACGCAGACGAGAACCTTGTGGTTCAGGAAGAACCCTTCAAAGTGTTCAAGACTACCTCTGGTAGTAAGTACATCAAAGCTATCTCCCCTCGAACAGGGGACGAGTATGCGGTGTGGGTAGGCACAGAAACTGAATTCAGTTTCGAAGGACAGCCAGTTTACGAAAGCCGCAATGGTTCGTACTGCATCTACCTGCTTGGGGGAAACAACTTCCCTTACTCTAAATGGCTCGATGTAGTCGAGTAACTTATCACTATCAGCGGCTACCTACCTAAGTACCCATCGCGAGGGGAACAGGGATGGAGGTCAGTGTCGCAGGGTTCGAGTCCCTGAGCCGCTCTAATTTTTTTAATCTATTCAATATGAATACAATGTTCTCAACACACGCTGTTCGCCTTGCCTATGGCAGAACCCTCATGGATGGTGGCTCATCCCTACTCACATCAGACGGATACGACTTTGAAGTCCCTTATAAGGGCTTCATGGTAGGCGGTCTGTCAGGAGAAACCAAAATCCCTTTGGATATCTGCGATGCCAACACGTTCCACACCATCTGGCACAAGTATGCAGTCGAAGTGCGCAAGCTAATCAAGGAATCCAGACTTAGTGGGGTCTCATATGCCGTAGGCACTTGGATTGACAATGACTGCATCGTCTTCGATGTGTCGGAGAAAGTTGCTACCTCTCGTTCTGCCTATGCTTTGTGTGTAGAGCGCAACGAAGATGCCTACTACGATGTAGATGAAAGAAAAAGTGTTTTCATAGAAAAAGATAATGACAATGCAGAAGCCTGAAGAAAAGAAGTTCTATATGCTATGCTCATACAAGGAAGCAGGCAGACCTGTAGGAAATGACGAGCTGCGTGATGCCTTTGATGAGGCTGTTTACGAAGCGGCTTACTTTGAACCTGAGGTTGGCGATGATGGAGAGGTTGACCAACTCGGATACCTCGAAGACTTGGATAACGCTGAAACTAGCGTGGCTGAGTCCATGCTCGACAGGATGAGTCCTAAAATCAAATCAATTTTATTGTCTCATGAAGAAGCCTGAATACAAGCACGATATGACAGACGCTGAATACTCTGTATTCCTCAAGGCTGTCCTCAATCGCTTTACTGCGCAATGCAGAGGCGAGATACCCGTCGATCCCGTAGAGGAGCGACCCAAACCAAACAAGTTTTTAAATCCATTTTTAATGATGTCACAATGAGTGTATGGGATACGATGTATAAGACCTACGGGGATGAAATGAACATGACGAAAGAGCAGTTCTACGAGATGACTATCGACGAGTTAGAGCAAATCTTGTATGCAGATGAGGAGTGGGTCGAGGGCGTTGGATGGGTGAATACGAAAACAGGTAAGAAAATAGAACAATGAAAACAAAGTTTATGAACAAGCGGATAATCCGCAAGGGTACACAGGTAGTGTATCGTGGGGGCTTCGGCTCTGACCCACAGAAAATTGCAGTAGTCACAGGCGTAGAGCGCACGGAATACCCTCGCGAGAAATACGGGGATGAGGTTGAGAGCGTGAACTTGGATGAGCATTACGTACTGACCCTGAACAACGGACACTGGTGTTACTCAGACCAAGTTGATGGAGTGGTTGTAATCCCCTCAGAATCAGCGGCTTAGAAAATAAATTTGGATTAATGGATTCTGTCCCTTATCTTTGTATCGACAACAACGTCAAAATCAAAATCTCAATTACATGAAATGTACACACAACACATTGACCCACTTGCTGGGTGCATGGGACAGACTGGAAGTAATCGGAATCAACCCCGACAATCACAAGTCCATACTCACAAGCACCTTACTGCCTCACCGCAATGAGTTCGGAAAGAGGCAAGTCAAGATAGCTATCGAGTATCGAATCGAAGATGGCTTTGCAAGATGCGCTCCATATATATATGCCTTCCTCGTAATGTACGATCAAAACGGACACCGCAGAAGCGTCATCAAGAATGGCTCATGGGGTTGTCATGGTGAGGATATGATGGAATTCAAGTTGTGGTTTTCAAAAAAGATGCGGTCTGCTCATGATATGCAAGAGGAACGCATCGAGAATGCACAGGACAGAATCACTGACTTCCTGTCATAACAATCAGCTACATCAATTGCCTTGCGAGATGTAGCCAAGACTATAAAAGCGAGGCTGCCCGACACCTTGTGGGTACAACGAATCAAGGTAGGTGAGGGTGTGCAGGTTGAGATGTACACCCTCCCCGCAACATAGCGATGACACGTCCCCTA
>Ga0207905_1000069_pt1 | contig 71231 bp, 66 predicted proteins | sample LinPmetageLP49_FD_184060 | JGI IMG/M metagenome (GOLD analysis project Ga0207905, IMG submission 184060) | Marine viral communities from the Subarctic Pacific Ocean - LP-49 (SPAdes) | ecosystem: Environmental > Aquatic > Marine > Oceanic | place: Pacific Ocean | collected 2011-08-27 | reverse complement strand
AACCCTGCGCGAGGTAAACTCCCGCCTACAGGTATAAAAAAACCTTGCGATGTTAACCGCAAGGTTTTTAAACTTCTCGAACCTCGAACCTCGAACCTCGAACCTCGAACCTCGAACCTCGAACCTTATTCTTTATAAATACTCAAACACTTTAATAACGCGCTCTACGCCAGAGATATTACGGGCAATATTAACGGCTTGGTTTGCTTCAGCGTCAGATACTAGCCCCATTAAGTATACTTCGGCATTTTCAGTCACTACTTTTATATTATTACTGCTGATGTTTTCAGCCGCTAAAAGCTGCGCTTTTACTTTTGAGGTTAACCATGAGTCGTGAGTTTGCGTGGTAATACCAATATTAGAGCCAATGCGTAGTTGGTTGTGAATTTTACGAATGCCAGATAGGTTCTCAATGGTTTTAAACGCTTGGTTTTTCATTTCTTGGTTCGGAACTTGCCCTACCATTAAAACCACGCCATTAACGCTTATAACGCTGATATGAGCAAACTTATTAAGACGTTCATCTTCACTAATAGCAATGCTGGCTTTTATTTCAATGTTGTTGTCGTCTATTTGCGAGCCAATGGTTCGTCTATCGTTTGCTGCAGTAACAGCACTGGCTGTGCCGGCCACTACAGCAGCAGCACAACCTTGTAATAACACAACGGTGCCTAAAATAATCAGGGAGCGTTTAAACATAATTTTCATCCTGCGGGAAAAGAGTTAAATCTACCAATTCACTTAAACAGTGAAGGTTAACTAAATGCGATTCAATAATGCGACTAGGGCGTTTAGACGGTGTACGTATTTCTACATCGTTGTGCCCAAGTAAGCCAACGAGTTCGCCGCCATCATCACCTACCATTACTATGACCTTCATATCTTTGGTTAGTGCCGCTTCTACTGCAGAAATTATATGTTTTTCATTGCCATTAATTGCTAATGCAAGGAGCAAATCACCTTGCTGAGCAAAGGCACGTACTTGGCGTGCAAAAGTATCGTGGTCATCTATTTGATGGCCTTGACCTAGGTTAATATTTTCTTGGGAGAGAGCGATTGCAGGTAAGCAAGGGCGCTCTGTTTCGTAAAAGTTTACTAATACGCCAGCCATGTGTTGTGCCAACATGTGGCAGTTTGCTGTGCCGCAACATATCAGTTTATTACCATTGATCAGGCTTTGTGCAATGGTGAATGCCGCTGATTCCAATGCGCTAGGAAGTACTTCACCTGCTGCAATTTGAACTTGAATACTTTCTTTAAAAATTTCTTTTATTGTGTCTTGCATGGATTACCAACAATTAATATCTAATTCTGTGTGAGCTCACACCCGCTTTATTAAGGATGATGATTTTTAGAAGCAGCTTGTTAATTTTTAACTACGCATTAATGCATTTAGCTGTTGTAATAATTGCTCACTCATTTGTATGTGCTCGGTATTAAAATACGTTTTTTAGCCAGTTTATGTGTAGTGATGGCTCGCCTGTTATAGCAACATAATCAATACGTAATGGCTGATTCTTTAAGTTTTTAGCCGCGAGGTAATGATAAATAGTTCGTCTTAATTTTGCTTGCTTTTGCGGGCTTAAAGCATAATTAGCGCCGCCTTTTATATTATTTTTACGAAACTTAACCTCAACAAACACTAAGGTGTCACCGTCTTTCATAATGACATCAAGTTCGCCATAGGGGCAGTAGTAATTACGCTCAATCGCTTTTAAGCCTTGTGCTTCTAAATACTTTTGCGCTTGGCGCTCATAATACTGGCCTTTTTCACGACTATTTTGCCACAGCTGTTTAAACCACGACATGTCGACCCCTTAGTTAATTATGGTTATGCCATCGTTAGCTGATTGCATAAATAGCGGTACAGGGCGTTGTGTTTTTAACTCCACCGGTTTTATTCGGCGGTTGCTGTACTGAGCCCATTGCAGTGAACGTTCAATATCACCGGCACTATTAATCGACAATTTACCGCTCAACCCTGAAAAGTATTTATCGGGTGTAACACTCAATTGTCTAATATCGTTAAGCATGGTGACGGAATCATAAGCCATCGCAAATAAACGTTGGCTTATATCGGCTTGTTCAGGCCATAAATCATTGTATTGCTGACGCAGATTATGTTGCTTAATTTGTGAGTCTAACATCCAAGGCAGTTCAGTAAAGTAGAGTCCGTCTAAATCACCTTTGTCAGTGGTATCTATTTGCTTACTGTGGCTTTTAGAGCTGGCGTAAATAGGAATTCTATCGGCAAAGGTACTCACATTAACATCAAGGTAAGGCTTAATTAATCGGGTTTCAATGGCGTCGCCGAGTATGTAAATGGCATCAATATCTCCACGTGAGCGTGTTTCACTTTCAACTTCTTTATTAAAAAGTGCTTTAACAGATTTAATACGCTCTTTTGACTTATCAACTTCTAACAAGCTAGTAATCGTATTGGGCATATCTTTGTTATCGTTATAAAAACCAACTTGCGTGGTTGTTTCACTATAGCGTTGCCACTGCAGATTAAAGTAGTCAACTAAACGCTGGCCATTGGTATTATTTGGCGCTAGCAACATCGGCTTTTGATAACCCTGTGCTAAAAAGTGCTCTAGCGTTTGCTGTACTTCATGTTCAGGATTAAGCGCAAAAAAGTAATGTTGCAGCGAGGTTCTTTCGCCATCAAAGGTATTTAAATGTAAGGTGGGTATATCGAGTAATGTCTCGGTGTTAGCAAGCTTATCTATGTTGGCTTTTAATAATGGGCCAATAACAAAGTCAGGCTGTAATTGCGCAATTTTTGCGCTCAACGCTTCTGTTTCAGTGTTTTCATCTATAAACAGTGTTTCGTTGATCTCTTTTTTATCAAGCGCTGCCAATATACCGGCTTTTAAGGCATCCCCAAGGCGCTTATTAGCACCTGACTGAGGCAGTAAAACAACCAAACGCTCAATATTAATTGGCGCTAATTCATTAGCATACGTTTCTTGTTTTGGCAGTACATTGTTACCAGGATGCCCCAGGTAACGGCGGCGCCAATTATTAATGGCTTGGTCTAAATCAACCGAGCTGTTGGCGTAAACTTGATGATACAAAGCTAAGTTAACCCAACCTTGTTGGATCACAGAACCACGGTTAAATCGTTCTAATGCATAAGATGAGAGTTGCTTTAAATTTTTCCAAAGTGCATCACTAAGCTGAGGAATTGAAATAGTGTTTTTAGTTGCAGATTCTGACGCCGCAAAAAAATAGGGTGCAGCACGTTTTGGCAAGTTTTGAGAAGCAAAAATGCTGGCAGTTAAAAATTGGTGCCAGGCAAAATGTTCGGGTTGCTTGAGTTGTCCCTCAAGTGAGTTTAAGACTTCAAGTGCTTGCTGGTTTTTATTCTGCTCTTTTTGTGCAAAGGCAATATATAAACGGTTTTGAATTTGATCAACACTGGCAGTAAGTGCAAGCTCGCTACATATTGTTTCGAGTAGCGGCCAGTTTTCTTCCGTAATGGCGCTATCACGGGCACTATAAAGCAGTTGAATTTTATCTGCACCAAAACGGTTTTGCGCTAATTGATAAATCGATTGCGCGTTCAGTGCTTCATTTTTCAGCGTATTGGCACTGCTATTTAAGTTATCGCTGGTTTTAGTTGGTTTTTCGGTTGTGCTACACGCCGATAACCCTGACAATATAATTAATAGACTAACTAGTTTAAGTCGCACAATGATTTCCCATACGTTAACGCGATTTGCTTATATTACTGACTGACGCAGGAGACCTCAATGTTAAATGAGGAGAATTCACAGAAAATTGGCACTCTTTACGTTGTTGCCACCCCAATCGGCAATTATGACGACTTAAGTCAGCGTGCAATCGCGACATTATCGCAGGTTGACTTAATCGCTGCTGAAGACACTCGCCATACTGGCAAGCTACTCAGCCACTTTGGTATTAAGGCTAAAACCTTTGCGTTACATGACCATAATGAAAAGCAAAAAGCGCAGCAAATTATTGATCAACTTAATCAAGGGTTAAATATTGCATTAGTATCCGATGCCGGCACGCCGCTTATAAGCGACCCTGGTTATGCCGTTGTTAATTTATGCCGTGAGCAGGGCGCACTTGTCACACCTGTACCTGGTGCATGCGCTGCTATTACGGCGGTATGTTGTTCAGGGCTGCCAACCGACCGTTTTCAGTTTGTTGGCTTTACGCCCGCTAAAAGTAAAGCACGCCAAGATTTTTTTATTGATGCGGTTAACTCAAGTATTACCAGTATTATGTATGAAAGTACCCACCGTATTATGGCAAGCTTAGACGATTTAGAAGCAGCGCTAGGTGGTGAGCAGCAAGTGGTATTTGCCAAAGAGCTCACTAAAACATTTGAAACCTTTTTTAATGGCACAGTGACTGAGTTAAAGCAGTTTTTAACTGACGATCCTACTAAACAGCGCGGTGAAATAGTACTCATGCTGCCGGGTAAACCTAAGGTAGTTGACGATATTCCGCCAGAGGCACGCAAAATGTTAGCGCTACTTGAAAACGAAATGCCAATGAAAAAAGCCTGTGGCGTGGTGGCTGATTACTTTGGTATGAAGAAAAACGCGCTGTATAAAACAATTATTGAAGAAAAACAGTAAATGTTTACTGCGTAGTGTGGTGCTCTCATGTATACTGCGCGCCGAGTTAGCTAAGATAATCGCTGCCTGCAACGAAAATGCGCAGGGGGAGGAAAGTCCGGGCTCCACAGGGCAGAGTGCCAGTTAACGGCTGGGGGGCGTGAGCCCACGACAAGTGCAGCAGAGAGAAGACCGCCAATCTTCGGATTGGTAAGGGTGAAAGGGTGCGGTAAGAGCGCACCGGGCCGCTAGTAATAGTCGGTTGCAAGGTAAACTCCACTCGGAGCAAGACCAAATAGGGTTCCTTATGGCGTGGCCCACGTTGGAACCGGGTAGGTTGCTTGAGCCATAGAGCGATTTATGGCCTAGACGAATGATTATCACTTTCTTCGGAAAGGACAGAACCCGGCTTACCGGCTGACTCACTCATTCAATAAAAAAGCCCGCAGTTAACGCTGCGGGCTTTTTTGTGTTTGGAATAAGCTGTCAGGTTGCGGGCTTAAAACCTAAACTCGACGCGAGACTAACTATCGCCTTCAGGCATAAAAAACCTTGTAATGTTAACCGCAAAGCTTTTAAATTTCTCGAACCTCGAACCTCGAACCTCTCTATATAATATTTTTACCTTGCTCTGGGTCGCGTGATTCATCGGCTTGCTCGCGAATATCATCCGTATCACTACTTACATCATCAATACTGTGTTCATGCTCTGTGATTTTATGTTTTTGAATATGTGATTGCTCGTTAATTTCTTCTGTTGTCTCTGTTTTAGCTTCGTTTGCTATGGGGTAAATGTCTTCACCTTGGCTATTGAGCAATACACGCTCTCTGGCATCGTCAGGCATACTTATATTATGTTGCGTAAAACTGTTAATTAACTCTCTCATAAGCTGTGAGGCTACTTTAACAATGCTGTATTGTTCGCCGTTGACCCAAAAGTAAACAGTAAAATTGATAGTGGCGGAGCCTAAGTTATCAACCAATACTTGGGGAGGTGGATCGCTAAGCACAGAGTTTTGTTTTTTTATAACACTAATAGCAAGACTTTGTGCGTCGCGAATGTCATTATCGTAGCCAATACCGATTGAAAAATGACCGCGCATTTTTGGATTAGCGGTTAAGTTTTTAATGGTATTTTTATACACAGTCGCATTGGGTATTTGAATATGATTGCCATCGTAGTCAACTAAAGTGGTTGCCCGTGCAGTTACTTTTTTAACAATACCAATTCTGCCATCAACTTCTATTACATCATCTATTTTAAATGGACGCTGTACACTTAAAAGTAAACTGGCAATAAAGTTCTCAGCAATATCCCGAAAGGCAAAGCCTAAAATAAGCCCAATTAATCCGGTGCCACTCATAATTGCGACCGCGAATTCGGTAAGTCCTGCCAAGCGTAAAAATAGATAAAACCCGAGTAAAATAATTAAGGTGCTAATACCTCGCCTCGCAACTAGATGTACTAATTTACTCTTGGTCATGTAAGTAACAGGCTTTATTAACAAGCGTGATAATGGTGTGGCAATTAAATAACTAATCACCAAAATAACAATCCCTAATAATAAAGTGGGCAGTAATTGCATGAATGTGTGTAGTAATTGCACGCTTTGATCTTTTAAAAAGCTCCAAGAAATTGAGTTTGGCTTAACGGTGTCGATTGCTGGAATTGATGTGTTATTAGCGAGTGTTGCAATTAAAGCACTGAGCATAGAGGTCATCCGTGTTAGGTCGAAGTAATTAGGGTCTGTGTTAAACAATAGCAGCAAGTTTAATACCAAGCAGTATTTGTTTGGCAAACATTTTGCTACTTAATTAGGAAAAGGGAGTTAACTATGAGTGACTTTAAGCGTGGCCAAAGAGCCAAGCAGCCTAACCATATCCCTCTGCGTGGCTGGTGGGATATTATAAGGCGAATAGTAAAACAAATGAGCCGTGATAATTTATCTTTAGTGGCGGCTGGCGTGGCATTTTATGCGTTACTGGCTATTTTTCCCGCCATTGCGGCATTGGTGTCTGTGTATGCTTATTTTGCATCACCGAATGATATTAGTGTGTATTTAAGTCAGTTTATGGCGTTATTACCACAAAGCACTCAAGAAATTATTTTATCTCAAGTTTCAAGTCTTGCGCAAAAGTCACAAACTAGTTTAAGCCTTAGTGCGCTGGGTACTTTACTGTTAACTATCTGGAGTAGCTCTAAGGGCAGCCAAGCGTTGATCACAGCATGTAATATTAGTTATCACGAATACGAAAAACGCTCATTCTTAAAGGCGCAACTTGTGCGTTTGTTATTTTCAGTGGGTGCAATTGTGGTGGCTGTAATAGCACTGGTAATTATAGGTATATTACCGCTAGCGCTTAATTTACTCGGAATTAAAGAGAGTATTGATTTTTTAATCATGCTTATATCATGGCCGTTGCTGGCATTGACCTTTAACTTTGCATTATTAATTTTATACCGTTATGCGCCTCACAGAAAAGCAGCTAAATGGCGCTGGGTTACCGTGGGCTCATTCACCGCCACCGTATTATGGATTGTGGCATCTTTTGGCTTTTCATTTTATGTATCTCATTTTGCTAGTTACAACGAAACATATGGCTCTTTAGGTGGAGTGGTTATTATGCTTATGTGGCTATTTATTAGCGCTTATATCATTATTTTGGGAGCCACAATCAATGCTGCGTTAGAGCAGCAAACCGCTCAAGACAGCACCATTGGACCAGATAAAAAAAGAGGGCAGCGAGGTGCGTATGTAGCAGACCACCTCGACACAAAATAACCAGTATTAGGGCTAAATGACTTTTATTTTAAACTAATTACTTGATTTGTTGTTATCAGCTGCATAAACGAGGCTTTGTGCAGCGGCTTTGAAAACAAATAGCCTTGGCCATAATCACAACCGGCCTCAAGTAATAAATCCATTTGTAATTTTGTTTCTATGCCTTCGGCAATCACTTTTAAACCAAGCTGATGAGCCATCATGATAATTGCTTCACACAAAGCCAGCTCTTGACTGCCTTTTTGAATATTATCAACAAAGCGTTTATCTATTTTTAGGTAGTCGGTATCCATTTCTTGCAAGTAAGCAAGCGATGAATAACCGGTGCCAAAGTCATCAAGGGCCAATTGCATCCCTGACTTAACCAAGGCTTTCAAACGACTTTGGGTAAGTTCTTCCGGGTTAACCATTAAGCCTTCAGTAATTTCGGCCACAATCGCTGAGGCTGGTATATTTGCCGTTGCTAGCATATCGTACCATTCGTCTATGCCGCTATCGACGGTTGCCAATTGCACTGGTGAAACGTTAATGCTTATTTGAAATTCATCTTGAATGTGTTTTTTAATATCATTAAGTGTTTGTAGTGCCTCAGCAAATACAAATTGACCCAGCGCATTTATTTGTCTGGTTTCTTCAGCAAGAGGAATAAAGTCAGCAGGGCTGATCAGGCCTTTTTCTGGGTGTTGCCAACGAATAAGTCCCTCAGCTTTATGAACGTGTAAATCATTAAGCGATACGATAGGTTGGTAATACAATTCAAATTGTTCTAGCTCTATAGCTGAGCGAAGCTCTTTGAGTAGTTGCATTCTTGCGTTTGCATCTTCACGCATATCATGTGAGAAAAATTCAAAGCCATTGCGACCGCTATTTTTTGCTTTATACATAGCTTGGTCAGCGGCTTTAAGTAATTGCTCTGGATTTTGGCCATCATCTGGCGCGCAGGCAATACCAATACTGGCACTGATATACACTTTTTCATCTTCAATAAAAATAGTGGAGGCAAGGCTAAGTAAAAGTGATTTTGCCATTTGCTTTATATTATCGCTGCCATGTAAATCACTAAATACAACAACAAACTCGTCTCCGCCAATTCGTGCTACAAAGTCAGCCTCTTTGGCCGTTTGCACAATTCGCTCAGATACTAACTTAAGTAATCTATCGCCGTAATGGTGGCCCAATGTGTCGTTAATATCTTTAAAATGATCAATATCTAATAGCATGATGACCAGTTTTTGATCTGCATTGGTAAGGTTTGCGAATCGTTGGTTTAAGCGCTCTTTTAGTTCTAATCGATTAGGCAAGTCGGTTAAATGATCAAAGTGCGCTTGTCGCCAAATTAATTCATCTGCTTGTTTTTTCTCGGTTAGGTCGGTAAAAATAGCAATACGACTAGTCGGGGCTTTATTTTTATCGTAAATAGTATCGATGGTTAACCATTCAACATACAGCTCGCCATTTTTACGACGATTGGTTATTTCACCTTGCCAACGCCCTGTTTTATTGAGCGATTGCCACATGTAATTATAAAACTGCTTATCGTGTTTACCCGATGATAAAATACCAATAGTTTGATTGAGTACTTCTTTTCGAGAATACAAAGTTGTTTCACAAAACGCAGGGTTCACATCATAAATAACCCCATTTTCATCCGTGATTGCCATGCCTTCACTGCTGTTGTTGTAAACTAATGACGCTAAATGCAACGATTCTTGATTTTGCTTTCGTTGCGTGATGTTACTAATAACGATAATAAACTCATCGGCTTTTTTCATTGGGCTAATTTTAGCTTCATAAAAATGATTATCTTGTTTATGTTCAAGCTCAACAGTGACAGGGGCGTTCAGGGGTATTAAGTACCCTTGCACTTGTTTTAAATTAGCATCAGAGAATAAACACGATAATTTTTTAGGGGGTGTTGAATGGCTATAATTTAACGATTTAATACGTCCACCGGTATCAAGAATATTGCCATTGGCATCTACGCGTAAAAAAGCATCGGGTAATGCATTAAGCAGGCTATTGAGCTCGTCATGCTTATGTTTAAGGCATGCTTCAGCCGTTAAGCGAGTTTCGGCCATGTATTTAAAACGATGGTAAAGTCTATTTAGCTCAGGACTATTGGGCTGCTCATCGTCATGAGGCATATTACCGGCCGCTAAGCGGTTAACCGCCTGCGTTAAACTTTTAATCGGATTTAAAATGCTTTTATTGACCAGTCGTCTAGCTAATACAGCTAAAAGAAGAATGGTCATTAAAAATCCTAAAACCATTTTTACAAAGTTAATATCTATCCGCTCAAGTGTTTTATCTATTGGTTGAGTAATATAAATAGAGAGCTTATTGTCATTGCCATCTCGATAGAGAGTCGTTTGATGAAAAACTCTACGGATACCATCTTTTCCTTTAAAAATGACACCTGCTTGTAAATTATGTTCTAAATCAAACTCTTCCAATTTATAACCTAATCTATCGGCTGAAAAAGGAGAGTTGGCTAAAATAAGATTATTAGAGTCAGTGATGGCGACTCGAACTTCTGTCGGTAAATTCAAGCTATTAAGTGCCGAGCTCCACCAGTCTAAAGCAATTACAGTTACTATCACGCCTTCAATATCATTGTTTTCATTAAGAATAGGGGAAGCAAAGTTAATGCTCTGGGCTTCAAGGCTGCGATCGTGCTGGAAATGGCCAATACTAAACTCTTTACTGGCGAGTGCGTTTTTAAAGTAGGGACGATCACTAACGTTGATATTAGGGGCACCATTATTTGAGGAACAAATTAAATCGCCGTCTTTGTTTACTAAACCAATATTCGCGATATTGCCATTGAGTGCCTTAACATCTAAAAAATACGAAGGGCAGCGAGAAGATAAAGACTTAATGTCTTTCTGCTTTTTTGCTAAAAACTCAGTAATATGCTCTACATCATTAATCATGCTTTGCTGCTTGATAATTAGGTGCTCAGTGATAGAGCGCACTTTTTTCTCGTGCTCTTTAATAGCCGCGTCACGACTAAACCACAAGGTTACTAAAATGACAGCAGCTACAGGCATGCAAATTAGCATAAGTAGTCGATAAAGCTGATGTTTTAATGATGCAGTAAAAATAATCGTATCCAAATAAATATAGGGTAAAACTCTGACCAATAATTCTACTATAAATAACCTTTAATGTACTAAGGTTATATCGCAAATATTAAATTTACTTTTATTGTATATAACTGAAATCTATTAATTAATTTTCGGGTAGAGTCATAATAATAAATTAATATTTTATACTTTTACTTAACCTATTTTAGGCAAAAAAAATGAAAATAACCAAAGTACTAACTGCTTATGCTACCCAAGATGGGGATGGTGTTAATATTCGTCGTATTCCAGGATTTGATGGTAAATATTTAGATCCATTTTTAATGATAGATGAGCTTAAATCTGACGATGAAAGTGATTATATTGGTGGCTTTCCTCCTCATCCTCATAGGGGGATCGAAACCTTTACCTATATTTTAAAAGGCGGGTTTGAACATCAAGACCAAATGGGTAACAAAAAGGCGATTCGTGCGGGTGACGTACAATGGATGAGTACCGGTAGCGGTGTTATGCACAGTGAAATGCCCCTTGCCGATGCTGAACAAGGCTTACATGGTTTTCAAATTTGGCTCAATATGCCAAGTGCTCAAAAAATGCGTGAGCCTCAATACCAAGATACCACAGAGCATCCAGCACCGAGTTTTACTAATCAACAAGGTGTTTCACTTAAAGCCTTAGCAGGGACATGGCAATTTGAATCACACCAATTGGCTGCAAGCTTACAAAATTTAGCTGCTAATGGCGCTATAGCCGATGTAGTTTTGCCTGCGGGTGAAGGGCTTAATTTACCGGCTTTAAAACAGCAAAAAGTAATGATTTATATTCATACAGGCTCATTAATATCTCAGACAGGTGACGTGTTTAATGCGGGTAAGTTACTTATATTAGAACCATTGAGTGACATTGCATTACAGGCACAGAAAGCGGCGGGGGTTCTTATTTTAGCAGGCGATCCACTTAACCAGCCAATTGCGCACATGGGACCTTTTGTAATGACCACCGAGGCTGAAATTCGCCAGGCTGTAAGCGATTATCAAAATGGTTTTTTTGGCTCATTGTCGTGATAAATCGATGCGCGAATGACTTTTAAGCAAGTAGCTTTAATAACCAAGTGTATTTTTTTATCGTGTTAGCATCACCTTTAGCAGACTCAACTACAGCGCCAGCTGCAAACGCACTGGCGAGCCCCACTTTTGTTGCTGCAAAGCGTTTGGCTCTGTATTTTATAGCTGCAAGATGCTGACGTTTTAGCTCTGATCGCATAACAACTTCTTTATCTAGCTGTTGCACGCGAGCGTTCGGTGAGTTGATCAAATAATTGATTAACATAATAGTGTGTGCCTTATAATTTAAGCAGCTGCCTTAGGCTATTTAGCGTTTTAGTAAAGCCAATTTTTTTGCTTAGATAAACGGCGTTTCGCCACAGCCAAACTAAGCATAAAATTTGTAGGCTGATCACCACTGCAATGCTCAGCCAGATAGAGCTAAACAGATCAAAGGTGGCAAAGCCTACAATACCTAAAAATCCCACCCACAATAACACCAAGCCACTGGCAAAACATCCTAGTAGAATGGTGATCAGTGCTAAGGATCTTAACGACAGCTTCCACTCAGCTGTAGCCAGCTGATGTGTCAACTTTCCTTGTTGGTGATAATCATCCTTGAGCTGCGCTGCATAATCAGCAAGCTTAGCAACATGATCTTGCCAGTCATCGGCGTGTTTTGCCGATGACGCCGAATCTGTCCCTTGTGATTCACTTGGTGTTGAGTTTTGGTTTTGCATTAGTATTACTTACGACGAAACAGTGCTGTAACTAACATACCAGCAGCAAACGCCAGACCCGCCGTTGCTAATGGGTTTTCTGATGCGAGTTGACGCGTTTTAGACGAACACTCTGCTAGTTTCTCACGAGCGGCTAACTGCTTTTCATTAAGCGTTTCAGCTGAGCTGCTTGCGCCTTTACGAACACCATTTTCAGCTACCGCCGCTTTACTTGATAATGCATCAACTGCGTCATGCGCTGCTGATGTCGCTTTATCTGTTAGCGGTGCTTCAATCTCTTGTTTTGCATCAATAGGAGTTTTGCTCTTTGTTGCCGTAGCCATAATCAATCCTTAATAGTTTTTTAAAAGTAATTATTTAGATGCAATGATTAAACCAGTCTTTAACCTGTTGTTTTATATGAATTGTATTTTATTTACGAATTTTGAGTGGGTTTATAGCTGTAACTATTGCGACAACAGTTTGTAATTTTTACAAACTAGGACGTGTTGATCATTCGAGATTGATTTTTTCTTTGTCCACTCAGTTACAAACCTCGCGACGTGATTAAACCGCATCTAGTTTGACCAAACTCTAATTCACAAAGGTCAGCAGGGCTCAAATAAATTGTAATTATTCACTGTTTATTCATTAAGCAAATAATGCCAACGAGCTAATAAAAAGCACGATAAAAAATTTTTTACTGGCTGATCAGATTTTTTATTAAACAATTCAACCGCTTTAATCGGAGCCTTATTTTTTCAGGCTTCGCGGGGTGCTAAAGCTGGGTGACTTACTTGACAAAAAGGCTTGTCAAGCCCTAAACTGGAGCACTGTGGTAAAAAGTGGTGTTTAGTGGATCAAACTGGATCGGGTTAATCAAAAAGTTGATTAAAATAAATTTACAATAGGCTTTTTATGTTTCGTGGCGCAAGTTCACTGAGTTTGGATGATAAAGGACGTTTTGCGGTACCGACAAAGTACCGAGATACGCTATTGTCTGAAGATCAGGGAACGGTAATTTGCACAGTTGCACTCAATGAGCCTTGCCTTTGGTTATACCCTCTTGCTGAATGGCTAGAAATAGAAAGCCGTTTAGCAAAAATATCTAATATGAATCCTAGAGCACGACGGATGCAACGTATGTTGTTAGGTAATGCGACAGAATATCAGCTTGATAAAAACGGTCGAATTTTGTTGGCGCCTTCATTGCGCTCACATGCAGAACTTGGCAAAAAAATTATGCTGGTGGGTTTAATGAATAAATTTGAAATTTGGGATGAAGCACGTTGGCACGAGCAGATGCGCCAAGACACTGAGCTTGAAAGGCTCGGTGATTTTGAACCGAATGACGATTTAGATAACTTCACCCTCTAGCAGCAAAATAAAAGGCAAATAACAGCTAATGACAGCGCAATTTGAACACGTATCCGTATTAATGGACGAAACCATAGATGCACTTGCAATTAAGCCAGACGGCATATACATGGATGGTACCTTTGGACGTGGCGGACATTCAGGGCAAATATTAGCGCGCTTAGGTGAAAGCGGTCGTTTGCAGGCCATTGACCAAGATCCACAAGCGATAAAGTCTGCTGAAAAGTTTGCTGATGACCCGCGTTTTTCAATTGCTCATTCTCGTTTTTCAAAGTTATACGAGGTAGCTGAGCAAAACGATCTTATTGGTCAGGTTGATGGCATTTTACTTGATATTGGTGTGTCGTCGCCGCAGCTAGATGACGCAGCGCGTGGCTTTAGCTTTATGAAAGATGGTCCGCTTGATATGAGAATGGACCCAAGTACAGGTCGCAGCGCAGCGCAGTGGTTAGCTGAGGCTGAATTAGATGACATTACTCATGTGATCAAAAAGCTAGGTGAAGAAAAATTTGGTAAGCGCATTGCGCACAAAATTTTAGAAGTGCGTGAACACACGCCAATCACTACCACTAAGCAGCTCGCTGATTTAGTCGATGAAGCCGTACCGGTGAAAGATAAGTTTAAACACCCTGCAACGCGGACTTTTCAGGCTATTCGTATTTATATCAATAGCGAATTAGAGGAAATTCAAACGGCATTACAAGCGGCGATTAAAGTTCTTAAGCCGGGTGGTCGCTTAGTGGTTATTTCGTTTCATTCTTTAGAAGATCGCATTGTTAAACAATTTATTAAAAAACAGAGTAAGGGAGAAGCGATACCCAGAGGTCTGCCTTTAACCGACGCACAAATAAATAAAAATCTGACGTTAAAAGCAGTGGGTAAAGCTATTAAACCAAGTGCTGATGAAGTGGCGCGTAATCCACGCTCTCGCAGCTCAGTGCTAAGGATCGCACAGAGGTTGGGATGAGTAAAAAAGCGAGCTATCGCCAACCCAATTTATTTCTTGAAATAATTAAAGGCCTAGGTGCGAACAAGATCACCTTGGCCTTGTTGGTTGTGATATTCGCATCAAGCTTGAGTGTGGTGCAAGTAACTCATCTCTCTCGAGCGCAATTAATTGAGCAAGATTCGTTGCTCCAAGAGCGTGACGAATTGGATTTAGAATGGCGTTATTTTTTAGTGGAAGAAGAGTTTTATTCACAACATGCGCGCATTGAAGAAGTGGCAACGTCACAACTCGAAATGAAGCGGCCAACCAGCCAAGATGAGCAGGTAATTATATTACAATGAGAATGCGAGGCAAAAAACCAGTCAATAACCTAATAGCATGGCGCTTTATTTTAGTGTGCGCGGTGATTTTTTTAGTGTTTGTGACCTTGGTATCGCGTGCTGCGTACTTGCAAGTAATTGAACCTGATAAAGCGCGCTCTGAAAGCGATAAACGTACGGTACGGATTGAAAAACTGCATGTGCAACGCGGGATGATTTTCGATCGTAACGGTAAAGAGCTTGCCGTTAGTGTGCCTGTGGTAAGCGTGTATGCGGATCCTAAAGCCCTGCATAAATCACTGGTTAGTAAAGTACTTAGGCAAGCACGCAAAAACGGTGAAGATCAGCAAACGCTTCGTGAAAATGTTGCTGAGTTAAATAAGCGTACCGCCCTGTATTATAAAAATGATTTACGCTGGCGTGAATTGGCTGATGTGTTGCGCATTGAGCCTAGTAAAATTAACACGCGATTACTTGATGATCCTACTCGTCGCTTTGTGTATTTAAAACGCCAAGTGACTCCCGCTGTGGCTAATTACATCGGTGATTTACGCCTACCTGGTATTCATTTATTGGATGAATCAAAACGTTATTACCCTGCTGGTGAAGTAAGCGCACATGTTATTGGATTTACCAATATTGATGGTAAAGGCATTGAGGGCATAGAAAAGCTTTATGAAAACGCGTTAACCGGTGAAGAAGGTCGCCGTACCATTCGCAAAGATGCGCAAGGGCGTGAAGTTGAAGTGCTTGATGAACGCGAGCGAGTAGAGCCTGAAAGCATTCAACTAAGTATTGATCAGCGAATTCAAGCCATTGCCTATAAAGCAGTTAAATCAGCGGTATTAACTTATAAAGCGACCTCAGGTTCTGCCATGGTAGTAGATGTTAAAACCGGTGAAGTCTTGGCCATGGTCAATAGCCCATCATTTAATCCTAACAACTTAAGCGGGGCGGCTCCTCATAAACGTCGTAACCGCGCTATTACCGATTTGTTTGAACCCGGCTCAACTGTTAAGCCTCTAGCCATTTTAGCTGGATTAGACTACGGCACAATCCAACCGGATGACAAAGTTGATACCTACCCAGGCTGGATGCGCTTAGGGGGCAGCTTAGTACAAGATACCCGTAATCATGGCGAAATGACGCTGCGCGAAATTTTAAAATACTCCAGTAATATGGGAGTAACCAAAATAAGCCAAACAGTACCCAAAGAGTACTTTGTGGGCTTGTATCAAAAAGTGGGGTTTGGCAGTGATAGTGGTACTGGCATGGTAGGCGAAAGTAGTGGCTTATTTTACCCTAATCGCCGTTGGTCAGATCACGAAATTGCAGCGCTCTCGTTTGGTTACAATATTGCCGTGAGTACCGCGCAAATGGCACGTTTTTACGCCATGTTAGGGGCAGGCGGGGTTAATCGTCCGCTTACTGTACTAAAGCAAGATTCTATACCTGAAGGTGAGCGTGTCTTTCAACAAGAAGATGTTGAAGCCGTTGTCCATATGATGGAAAGCGTATTTGAAGAAGGCGGTACCGCACGCCGCGTTAAAGTGGATGGTTACCGCGCTGCTGGTAAAACAGGCACCTCTAAAAAAGCCGCCGCAGGGGGCTATGGTGACGAATATGTAGGTTATTTTGCGGGCATTGCCCCTGCGAGTAACCCGCGATTAGCCGTTGTGGTATTAATCAACGAGCCCGGTGGAGATGTTTATTATGGCGGCGCAACGGCAGGTCCAGCGTTTGCAGAAATAATCTCTAATTCATTAAGAATTTTAAACGTTGCCCCAGACAAAGACTCGGTGGCATACGTAAAGGGCAAAGATGATGGTGCGTGATTTACACACAATTTTAAAACATTTAGAAATAGATGCAGCACGTTTAATGGTAAACGAGCTGCGTTTAGATAGCCGCGATGTAAAACCAGGTGATGTGTTTGTGGCGATAAAAGGGCACCAGTTAGATGGTGGGCACTTTATTAGTAAAGCAATTGAAAATGGTGCCAGTGCAATTATTGCCGACAGACTGTGTGAATTTGAAAGTGATTTTGAGCCGCTTTATTTAGTCTCAGAATTGAATAAGAAACTGCCTGTATTGGCGAGTCAATTTTACCAACAACCGAGCAAGCACTTAGATTTAGTTGGCGTAACGGGCACCAATGGTAAATCGACTACCACAGCAATGATTGCTCATTTAGCGCAATTTTGTCATACCCAAGCCGCTATTATTGGCACCTTAGGCTACGGCCATCCAGATAACTTAACACCACTGCAAAATACTACGCCTTCAGCAGTCGATTTACAGCGTATTTTAAGCGACTTAAAAAATGAGCAACACCAATTGGTTGCTATGGAAGTGTCATCGCATGGTTTGGTACAGCACCGTGTTGATCAGTGTCATTTTAAAGCTGCAGTGTTTACTAACTTGTCGCGCGATCACTTAGATTACCATGGCGATATGCAAAGCTATGGTGATGCTAAATTAATGCTGTTTCGTGATTTTGATGCTGATCATGTCATTCTTAATCAGGATGACGGACAAGCAGAGCAATGGATTGAAAAATACAGCTTTAATAGTCTTATTTGTTATGGCCGTAAAAACTTAGCCCCTAAAAATGCACAGTTTGTGTATTTTTCAGATGTTCAGTATTCAGCAACCGGTATTTCGGCGCAATTAACTACTAGCTGGGGTGATGTTGCCATAAAATCACCGCTGTTTGGTGAATTTAATCTTTATAATTTAACGGCTGCGTTAGCAACGCTATTAGCGCTAGGCTATCCATTAACACAGTTAGTAGCAGGATGTGAGTATTTACAGCCGGTAGCCGGCAGGATGCAAGCATTTACAGCGCCAAGTATGCCTACTTGCGTTGTTGATTATGCGCATACGCCAGATGCGTTGGCTTTAGCGTTACAAGCGCTGCAGCAACATGTACCAGGTGGAGTGAGTTGTGTGTTTGGTTGTGGCGGCGACAGAGATAAAGGAAAGCGTGTACTAATGGCACAAGCTGCTGAGCAGTTTGCAGACAAAGTGATCATTACCAGTGATAACCCACGCTCTGAAGACCCTAAGGTAATTATTAATGATGTAGCTGCGGGATTAGAGCATCCAGAAAACGCTCATTTAGAGGCCGATCGCGGTGCCGCGATACAATTTGCTATAGATAACGCAAAAGCCGGTGAGGTTATTTTAATTGCCGGTAAAGGGCATGAAGACTATCAAATTATAGGCGATAAACGCATCGATTTTTGCGACCGCCAATTTGTACAACAACAATTAAAAAAAGCAGTAAGAGGGTCTCAAGCATGATCCCAATGGATTTTGATTGGCTAGCTAATGTGCTAGCAACCGATTATCAAGGTGATAATCGCAAGGTGATAAATATAAACACCGATACCCGTACTTTGTGTGATGGTGAAGTGTTTTTGGCGCTTAAGGGCCCAAATTTTGATGGCCATAAATTTATTGAACAAGCAAAACAAAAAGGCGCTATAGGCGTGATTGTCGATCACGCTGTTGATACCGATATTGCTCAATTTGTAGTTGCCGATACCCGTATTGCATTAGGCACAATTGGTACAGCAGTGATGGCGCAAGTTGCACCTAAAACTATCGCTATTACTGGCAGTGTAGGTAAAACAACAGTTAAAGAAATGTGTGCCGCTATTTTATCAAGTAAAGGGGATGTATTAGCCACTAAAGGTAATTTTAACAACGACATTGGCGTACCGTTAACTTTACTCAGATTAGAGCCACAACATCGCTTTGCGGTTATTGAATTAGGCGCTAACCACATAGGTGAAATTGCGTACACCACCGCGATGACCAAACCGGATGTAGCTGTGGTATGTAATGTTGCTGCTGCCCACTTGGAAGGCTTTGGTAGCCTGCAAGGTGTGGCACAAGCAAAAGGTGAAATTTACGACGGATTAAAAGAGGATGGCATCGCCATCGTCAATTGTGATAGTGACTTTAGTCAATATTGGCTTGATAAGTTAGCAACGCGCAATATTAAATGTTTTTCGAGTAGTGAAAAGCTCGATATTTGGGCTGAAGACATCAGCCTAGATGCACAAGCTCGCGCAAGCTTTACTTTGTGCACCAAGCAACACAGTGTGCCGGTTAAGTTAGCACTGCCAGGTAAACACAATATTAGTAACGCGCTTATTGCTGCGGCGTTAACAAGTGAGTTTGACGTGTCACTTGAGGACATTGCCAGCGCGTTAGCGACAATGGGTGAAGTTAAAGGACGGGTTAACCTAATTGAAGCCAGTGATTCACTCACCATTATCGATGATACATACAATGCCAACGTAAAGTCGGTGAAAGCTGCGATTGATTTACTTAGTGATATTCAAGGTCATCGTATTTTGGCACTCGGTGATATGGGTGAACTTGGCGAAGATGCCCGTAAATATCATCAAGAAGTCGGTGAATACGCATTAGCGCAAGGCATTGATGAGTTATTTACACTCGGAGTATTAAGTAAATGTGCCAGTGATGTATTTGGGCTGCCAAATCGCCATTTCTCTAATCGTGAGCAAATGCTGCAGCAAATTCAAAACAGCATTAGCAAAGTAGATAAAAAAATTACCCTTGTCGTGAAAGGATCACGCAGTTCTCGCATGGAGCTTTTAGTAACCGATTTAGTTAATGGCCAGCAACAAGCCATCAATGGAGTATCATCATGTTAGTTTGGCTGGCTGAGTATTTAACTCAATATTATAGTGGCTTTAATGTTTTTTCGTATTTAACCCTGCGTGCCATTTTAGGTATTTTAACCGCATTGATGATGTCGTTGTATTTTGGTCCTAAGTTAATTCGTGCGTTGCAACGCATGCAAATAGGGCAAACAGTACGTGATGATGGTCCGCAATCGCACCTATCTAAATCGGGTACACCGACCATGGGTGGCTTACTTATTTTAGGAGCTATTTTTACCAGCACATTATTATGGGCAGACTTGTCTAATAAATACGTATGGGCCACTTTATTTGTAATTGGCTCATTAGGTATTGTGGGCTTTATTGATGATTACCGTAAGGTGATCCGCAAAGATCCAAAAGGACTTATTGCAAAGTGGAAATACTTTTGGCAATCGGTAATTGCACTGGTTGTAGCCACTGCGCTTTACATGAGCAGCACACAAGCGACAGAAACATCTCTTGTTGTGCCATTTTTTAAAGATGTACTGCCACAGCTGGGGCTGTTTTATATCGTGATCACCTACTTTGCGTTGGTGGGCACGTCCAACGCGGTTAATTTAACCGACGGTCTAGACGGTTTAGCCATTGTACCTACTATTTTAGTGGCTGCAGCACTGGCCATTATTGCTTACTTAACGGGTAATATTAATTTTTCGGCTTATTTGCATATTCCGCATTTACCACTGGCGAGTGAGTTGGTTGTGGTATGTACCGCTATTGTAGGGGCTGGGTTAGGTTTTTTATGGTTTAACACGTATCCGGCGCAAGTATTTATGGGCGATGTAGGCTCATTAGCACTGGGTGGTGCATTGGGGATTATTGCCGTACTTGTTCGCCAAGAGCTGTTACTGATTATTATGGGGGGCGTGTTTGTAATGGAAGCGCTATCGGTAATTTTACAAGTTGGCTCTTACAAATTACGTGGGCAACGCATTTTTAGAATGGCGCCTATTCATCACCATTACGAACTTAAAGGTTGGCCGGAGCCACGCGTTATTGTGCGCTTTTGGATAATTTCTATTGTGCTGGTACTCGCTGGCCTTGCGACATTAAAGATCCGATAAATGCAGTATTTAAACGAGATAAAAAATAAACACATAACAGTGCTCGGACTCGGTGTAACCGGTCTGGGCATTGTGCGTTTTTTATTATCTCAATCAATACAGCCTTATGTGGTCGATAGCAGAGAGAATCCGCCAGGTGTTGATTGGCTCAATCAGCACGCACCTCAATTAAAAACTCACTTTGGTGACCTAGAAAATGCGGCGCTCAGTGCTTGCGATATGATTATTATTAGTCCTGGGCTGAGCTTAAAAACACCAGCAATTGTTAAGGCAATTAACGCAGGCGTTGAAGTGATTGGTGATGTTGAGTTATTTGCGCGCATTAATAGCAAACCAGTCGTTGCTGTAACCGGCTCTAATGGTAAATCAACCGTAGTAACACTTGCCTACGAAGTATTAAAAACCGCAGGTTATAAGGTGGCACTCGGTGGCAACATTGGCACAGCGGTACTGGATTTGCTTGACGGTGACTTTGATGTATTTGTATTAGAGCTATCGAGTTTTCAGCTTGATACCACACGCAGCCTAAAAACCACCAGTGCAACCGTGCTTAATATTTCAGAAGATCATCTCGATCGTTATGATAGTTACCAATCCTATATAGATTCAAAACTAAGTATTTATAATGGTGCTGAACACATAGTGATTAATGCTGACGATAAGCAAACACACCCTGTGAGTCGCACGTTAGCACCACAACTGAGCTTTGGTGAAACACAAGGCAATTACCACTTAGCACAGCACAATAACGAAGCGTACTTTATGGTAAAGGACGAAGCTTATTTACCAGTAAATACTTTAGCCGTTGTGGGTAAGCATAACTATTTAAATACCTTGGCAGTGATGGCGTTACTCAGCCCATTTACAATTACTAAGGCGCATTACAAAACCGCATTATCTCAATTTAATGGCTTAGCGCACCGTTGTCAGTTTGTGGGTGAGTTTAATGGCGTTAAATACTTTAACGACTCTAAAGCCACTAATGTAGGCGCAACAGTGGCGGCAATAGATAGTTTAGCGGGTAAGCACAAAAACCTAGTCGTGATTGCTGGTGGTGATGCTAAAGGTGCGGATTTAGAGGTGTTAAAGCCTTATATTGAAAAGCATGTAAAAGCGCTGATTTGTTTTGGTAAAGATGCCAAAGATTTAGTGGCACTCAGTGCTAAAGGTCATTTAACCAATAATATGTCTGAGGCTGTGACGCTTGCAAAGCAATTAAGTAAATCGGGCGATACCGTTTTACTCGCACCTGCCTGTGCCAGCATTGATATGTATAACAATTATATGCAACGCGGCGATGATTTTGTGCAATGTGTATTGCAGGGGCAGTCATGATTGCTTTTGCGGATATTAAAGAGGCTCTCACCCCTAAACCTTCAGCGCAGCTTTATGATGTGCCACTGCTTTATTGCATGCTAATGCTGATTGGTGTGGGCTTTGTGATGGTAACCAGTGCCTCAATGCCGACAGCCGATAGACTGTTTGGTAATATTTATCATTTTACTATCCGCCATGGCATTTTTTTAGGGCTATCGTTTTGTTTATTTTGCATTAGTACTCAAGTACCTATGTCGTGGTGGAAAAAAGCTAACCCCTATTTATTACTAATCGGTTTAGTACTGTTATTAGTGGTACTTATTGTAGGACGTGAAGTCAATGGTTCGACCCGCTGGATACCCGTAGGACCGTTTAATATTCAAGCCTCGGAGCTCGCTAAGTTGTTCTTCTTTAGTTATATCGCAGGCTACTTAGTACGTAAGCGCAATGAAGTTCAAGAAAACATAAAAGGCTTTGCTAAACCCATAGCGGTATTTGCAGTTTATGCAGCACTTATTTTAATGCAGCCCGATTTAGGGACTGTGGTGGTGATGTTTGTTACTACGGTTGGTTTGTTGTTTTTAGCCGGTGCCAAGCTTTGGCAGTTTTTTGCACTTATTTTAACCGGTATTGCGCTAGTGGTTGGGCTTATTGTGTTAGAGCCATATCGTATGGCGCGTGTGGTTGGCTTTTTAGAACCTTGGGATGACCCTTTTGGCAAAGGCTACCAATTAGTGCAATCACTAATGGCTTATAGTCAAGGCGATTGGTTTGGCCAAGGCCTAGGAAACAGCGTACAAAAATTACAATATTTACCAGAAGCGCACACCGACTTTATTTTTGCTGTTATTGCTGAAGAGTTAGGTTTTATGGGGGTGCTGAGCATTTTAATGGTACTCGGTACTTTAGTATTTAGAGCTTTACTCATTGGCCAAAACGCGCTTAAAAACGGCAAAGAATATGAAGGCTACTTAGCCTTAGCAATTGGTATTTGGTTTGCGTTTCAAACCATGGTTAATGTGGGCGCCAGTGCCGGTATTTTGCCAACCAAAGGATTAACCTTGCCGTTTATTTCTTATGGTGGCTCAAGTTTATTAATGATGACCATAGCAACCGGTATTTTATTACGTGTAGATTTTGAGACCAAGATGGCAACGAAACAAGCCACGTCAGGTGGAGCTAAGCGATGAGTAAAAAAATAGTCGTTGTAGCAGGGGGCACAGGTGGACATATTTTTCCAGGGATTGCCGTTGCTGATTATCTCAAACAGCAAGGTTGGCAAGTTAGCTGGATAGGCACCCCAGATAGAATGGAAGCCAGTGTCGTGCCCAAGCACAACATAGAAATTGATTTTATTGATGTAAAAGGCGTGCGAGGGAATGGTTTAAAACGCCTTATTAAAGCGCCATTCATGGTTATTAATGCAATATTGCAAGCGCGTAAGGTATTAAAACAACAACGCCCTGACGTCGTTTTAGCAATGGGGGGGTATGTAACTGGCCCAACAGGTATTGCGGCAAAAAGCCTAGGTATTCCTTTGGTGATTCACGAACAAAATGCCGTAGCAGGCATGAGCAATAAATGGCTAGCGAAATTTGCGAATCGCGTGTTAGCGGCTTTCCCTAGTGCTTTTGCCAGTGGAAAGGCTGAGCTGGTGGGTAACCCTGTGCGTCAGAGTGTGGTTGATATACCTAAGCGGGAAGTATCAAGCCCAATCAATATGCTTGTTGTGGGTGGCTCGTTAGGTGCGCAAGTACTCAACCAAACACTGCCAGAAGCATTTAAGCGCTTGAATGATACTTGTGCCATTAATATTTGGCATCAAACCGGTAAAGGGCACCTTGCTAGTGTAAGTGAAAGTTACCAGCAGCAACAAATGGGCAATGAGCAAGTGACCGTTGCTGAATTTATTGATGATATGGATACCGCTTATAGCTGGGCAGATATTGTGATTTGTCGTGCGGGTGCGCTTACGGTAAGTGAAATTGCCGCAGCGGGTAAAATGGCGGTATTTGTGCCGTTTCCACACGCGGTTGATGATCATCAAACAGCCAATGCACAGTATTTAGTAATGGCAGAGGGGGCGTTATTAATGCCACAGGGGCAATTTAATAAGCGCAGTATTGTTGAACTTTTAAGCCCCTATTTAGCCGAACCTTTATTAATAACTAAAATGGCTGGCAAAGCAAAACAGCAGGCTATTTTAGATGCCACAGCAAGCGTAGCGATGCACTGTGAGCAAGTAACAAATAAGAGAACATAAGTGAAACAGACATTAGCAAAAGAAAAATATACACGCCCAGCGATGCGCCGCATTGAAACTATTCACTTTGTAGGAATAGGCGGTGCAGGCATGGGCGGCATTGCAGAAGTACTTGCTTTTGAAGGTTACCGTATTACCGGTTCAGATATAGCTCACAGCGCAATGACTGAGCGTTTAATTAAAGCCGGTGCTGAAGTATTTATTGGCCATCATGAAAATAACGTAAAAGACGCCAATGTGGTGGTGGTTTCAAGTGCAATAGATAAAACAAATCCTGAAATTCAAGCCGCGCAAGCTGCGCGTATTCCGGTGGTTCGTCGTGCAGAAATGTTAGCTGAACTGATGCGCTTTCGCCACGGTATTGCCATTGCGGGCACCCATGGTAAAACGACCACAACCAGCTTAATTGCGAGCATTTATGCACAAGCCGGGCTCGATCCAACCTTTATTATTGGTGGTTTGCTTAACAGTGCTGGCAGCAATGCTAAGGTAGGTAAAAGTGACTTTTTAATCGCCGAAGCAGATGAAAGCGATGCCTCATTTTTGCACTTACAGCCTATGGTGTCGGTGATCACTAATATTGAAGAAGATCACATGGAAACCTACGGCGGTAGTTTAGAAAAAATGAAAGATACTTATGTTGAATTCATTCATAACCTGCCGTTTTACGGGTTAGCGGTGGTGTGTATTGATTCAGACGTTGCTGCTGAATTGATCCCCCGTTTTGGTCGTCCGGTGATCACTTATGGTGAGTCACACGAGGCTGATTATCGAATGAGTGACTTTAGCCAAACAGCGAACACATGCCAATTTACGGTGACTAATAAACAAGGTGAGAGTTTAACCGCCAAGCTGAATATGCCGGGTAAACATAATGCCCTTAATGCAACCGCAGCGATTGCCGTGGCTAAAGATCAAAATATTGCGAATCATGCAATTTTAGCGGCTTTAGATACTTTTGAAGGTATTGGCCGTCGTTTTCAGCACTACGGTGAATTTGAAAATGAACGCGGCAGCGTGATGCTTGTTGATGACTATGGTCATCACCCGTCAGAAGTGGCTGCTACCATCACCGCAGCACGGGAAGGCTGGCCTGATAAGCGTTTAGTGATGGTGTATCAGCCGCACCGTTATACGCGTACTCGCGATTTATACGAAGATTTTGTTAAGGTATTGGCTGAGGTTGATCAGCTTTTATTACTCGATGTTTACAGTGCTGGCGAAGAGCCGATTGTTGGCGCTGATAGTAAGAGTTTATGCCGTAGTTTGCGCCAGCGTGGCAAAGAGCCATTACATGTAGCCTCAAGCTCAGAGCTTGCGGGTGTACTTGCCAACTGCCTACAAAATAACGACCTAGTGCTCACACAAGGTGCGGGTAACATAGGTCAGCTAGTTAAAAATTTAGCAGCCACGAATATGTCGATAGAAAAATTAAAGCAAGGTGAAGTATGACGCAGGTAAATTCCCAGTTTGGTAAAGTAGCGGTGCTGCTAGGTGGAAACTCAGCAGAGCGCGACGTGTCATTAAAATCTGGTCAAGCGGTATTAAATGCGCTCTTAGACGTTGGCATTGATGCGATAGCGTTTGATCCACAAAATCGTTCGTTATGGGAATTAAAGTCGTTAAACGTTGATCGCGTTTTTATTGCTTTACATGGGCGTGGTGGTGAAGACGGCACGGTACAAGGTGCTCTAGAATTTATGAACCTGCCGTATACCGGCAGTAATGTTCTGGGTTCGGCACTGGCAATGGATAAAATTCGTTGTAAGCATTTGTTTAAATCGGCAGGCTTAAGCACCGCACCTTATGCCGTGGTTGATGCTAAAAAAGGCTTTGATGCCAATGCCATTATGGCGCAATTTAAAAAGGTAATGGTTAAGCCATCGCACGAGGGCTCCAGTATCGGTATGGCGCAAGCAAGCTCTGCAGAAGAACTTGAAGATGCGCTCACTAATGCATTTAAGTTCGACAGCCAAGTATTGGTAGAGCAGTGGATCACGGGTCGTGAATTTACCATTACGGTCTTGGGTGATGAAGTACAACCTGTGATTGAAATGAGCACGCCAAACGGATTTTATGACTACCAAGCTAAATATCAGTCAAGTAGTACGCAATATCATTGCCCTGCTGATTTATCACCATCGGATACTCAAAAATTACAAGCGATGGCGCTTGATGCGTTTGATTTAGTAGGTGCAAGTGGCTGGGGACGAGTCGATGCGATGCAAGATGAACAAGGACATTTTTACTTACTAGAAGTGAATACCGTACCAGGCATGACAGAAAAATCATTGGTGCCAATGGCAGCAAAAGCCAACGGGGCAAGTTTTGAGCAATTAGTTGTTCGCATTTTGGAGCAAACCCTTTAATATGCATCCCTTTTTAGAGAAAGCGCAGCAACTAAAACAGCAACTTAACTGGTCGCTGATTTTTGGAGTGAGTTTTTTTCTAGCCGTGGTGATAGGGTTAATTGAAATAACCAGTGGGGTTTCGCACTGGTTAGTTGAAAATAAAGATGCACAAATTAAGCATTTAACGGTGCTGGGGAACCCTAAGTACACCGATGAAAAAGCAATAACAGCGGCAATAAAAAAAGCAGATTTAAGCAGTTTTTTTGAGCTAAACGTAAAGCAAGTTCAGCATTTAGTACAAGAGCTGCCTTGGGTTGCAACGGTATCGGTAAGAAAGCAATGGCCTGATACCATTCAAGTTTACGTGGTAGAACATCAAGCGGTTGCTCACTGGAATAGTGACTTGCTGATTAATCAAAGCGGTGACGCGTTTGAAGCAAAAAGTGATAAATTAAGTGCCACTTTACCCCAACTATATGGGCCAGAGGGCAGTGAAAAAGAAGCATGGGTAGCGTTTAAACAGTTTGATGAAATGCTCAAAGTCAATGCATTAACGCTCACTAGCCTTGCGCTATCTGAGCGGTTTTCGTGGCAACTTTGGTTAGATAACGGTGTGCGTTTAAATTTAGGACGCAAAGATAAAGCCAAACGTGTACAACGTTTTATAGACGTTTATTCACGTATAGAAAAACGTGCTGATGCACAGATAGATGCAATTGATTTACGCTACGATACCGGCCTTGCAGTGAGCTATAAGCCACTGCAAGAACAGCAATTATAATAAAGAGTAAGGCATGACTAAGTCAGCAGAAAGAAACCTAGTGATTGGATTAGACGTTGGCACTTCTAAAGTAGTGGCCACGGTAGGTGAAATCACCACAGATAACAAGCTCAGCATTGTTGGCGTGGGGAGCCAAGTATCTCATGGAATGGATAAAGGCGGTGTTAACGATTTAAATTTAGTGTCTGAGTCTATTCGCCGCGCTATAGATGAAGCCGAATTGATGGCTGATTGTCGTATTAGCTCGGTTTATTTGGGTATTTCTGGCAAGCATATTCAGTGTCAGAACGAAAGCGGTGTTGTGGCTATTAATAACACCGAAGTAACCGATGAAGACATTGAAAATGTAATACACATTGCTCGTTCAGTGCCAATTTCAGCTGAACGCAAAATGTTGCATGCTTTGCCGCAAGAGTACAGCATTGACATGCAAGAGGGGATTAAAAACCCACTCGGCATGAGCGGTGTGCGCATGGAAGCACGCGCGCACATTATTACCTGCTCCAACGACATGGCTAAAAATATAGAAAAATGTGTTGAACGTTGCGGGCTTGAAGTTGACCAACTTATATTCACAGCGCTTGCTTCGTGTTATTCCGTACTGACGGATGACGAAAAAGAGTTAGGTGTTGCGGTGCTTGATATTGGTGGTGGTACTATGGATATCACTATTTATATTAATGGTGCGCTGCGTCATTCGGCGGTTATTCCGGTGGCAGGTAACCAAGTAACCGGTGATATTGCAAAAATATTTCGTACACCTATATCACATGCTGAGTCACTCAAAGTACAATATGCCTGTGCAAGTAGCCAAATGGCGAGCAGCGAAGACACGATTGAAGTGCCAAGCGTAGGTGGGCGACCAGCAAGACTGATGTCTAGGCACACGTTATCAGAAGTGGTTGAGCCACGTTTTAGAGAATTATTTGAACTGGCGATGGAAGAAATTCGTCGTTCAGGATTAGAAGACCAAATTGCAGCAGGTCTCGTCATTACTGGCGGAACTGCTAAAATGACTGGCGCAATGGAAGTGGCTGAAGATATTTTTCAGATGCCAGTAAGAATAGGTAAACCAATTGGTGTAGTAGGTTTAACTGATTATGTTGATGATCCATCGTACGCAACCGCTGTAGGTTTGTTACAATACGGGCGTACTATGCAGTCGATGAATGCACAAAAGTCGAAAGCGGATGATAATAATAATTGGTGGAACCGCATCACAAAATGGTTTCAAGGCGAGTTTTAGTACTCAAGTCGGAGAGTAAATATGTTTGATATAATGGAACAACACAGCGAAGAAGCTGTAATAAAAGTAATCGGTGTTGGTGGCGGCGGCGGTAACGCAGTTGAGCACATGGTAAAACAACAAATAGAAGGTGTTCGTTTTATTGCAGCGAATACGGATGCACAAGCATTACGTAATTCAGCCGCTGATGTAACGGTACAATTAGGTACGCAAATAACCTCTGGGTTAGGTGCGGGTGCAAACCCTGAAGTAGGCCGTCAGTCGGCTGAAGAAGACGCAGAAACGATTCGTGCCAGCCTTGAAGGCGCCGATATGGTATTTATAGCGGCAGGTATGGGCGGCGGTACAGGGACCGGAGCAGCGCCAGTCGTGGCTAAAATAGCTAAAGAGCTGGGCATTCTAACCGTGGCAGTTGTAACGCGTCCATTTGATTTTGAAGGTAAAAAACGTGCTGCTGCTGCAGAGCAGGGGATTAGCGAATTGTCTGAAATCGTGGACTCGTTAATTACTATTCCAAATAACAAATTACTAAAAGTATTAGGTAAAGGGACAACTTTACTGGATGCGTTTGCTAAAGCAAATGACGTATTATTTGGTGCGGTACAGGGTATTGCTGAGCTAATCACACGCTCGGGTCTAATTAACGTGGATTTCGCCGACGTACGTACTGTTATGTCTGCAATGGGTACAGCCATGATGGGGACTGCATCTGCCTCGGGTCCTGATCGTGCACAAGAAGCAGCAGAAGCGGCTATTTCAAGCCCATTACTAGAAGACGTTGATTTAACCGGTGCTAAAGGTATCTTGGTTAATATTACTGCCGGCATGGATATCGCGATTGAAGAATTTGAAATCGTAGGTAATCACGTTAAGGCGCTAGCGTCTGAAAACGCAACGGTGGTTGTGGGTGCAGTAATCGACCCTGAAATGACAGACGAGCTACGTGTAACGGTTGTTGCAACTGGCTTAGGCGGCGATCGTCGTCCACAGTTTGGTATTGTAGATAATGGCTTTAAAAAAGCATCAGGTTCTGATGTAGCGAGTTCAAGCACGCAAACAAGCAGCAGCATGTATGTTCCTAGCTTTGCAAGCCAAGGCGCAAGTACAGAAGAGCCTGCAACGACTACGCAAACAGAATCAAAAGAGCAAAGCACATCGACGAGCTCTTCAAGTTCTTCAGCGAATACGTCGTCAAGTAGTGCTAAGAAAACAGATAAGTCTGAAGGTGGCGATTATTTCGACATCCCTGCTTTTTTACGTAAACAAGCAGATTAATAAAAAACAGTACTTTTGTGCGAAATGTGAACGAATATTGTAGTTATACCGTATTTATGCTACACTCCGCCGTCTAACTGTAATATATACTAAAGTGAGCGAACCTATGATTAAACAGCGTACGATTGCACAAGTAGTCAAAGCCATAGGAATTGGACTTCATAAAGGTGAGAAGGTCACAATAACTCTCCGACCTGCGAGCGCAAATACTGGGATTGTATTTCGTCGTGTCGACCTTGATCCGGTTGTTGATTTTGAAACAACACCTGAAGCCGTTGGTGATACGCAATTGTGTACCTGTTTAATTAACAAAGATGGCGTTCGCTTATCGACTACTGAGCACTTAATTGCGGCGGTTGCGGCAATGGGAATCGACAATTTAATTGTTGAACTTGATAGCTCAGAAGTACCAATAATGGATGGTAGTGCATTGCCATTCATTTATTTATTACAAAAAGGCGGCATTGAAGAGCAAAATGTTGCAAAACGCTTTATTCGTATTAAAGAAAAAGTACGTATTGAAGAAGGTGATAAATGGGCCGAAGTAGAACCTTACGACGGATTCCACATCGATTTCGAAATTGCCTTCGATCACCCTGCAATCAATGAAAGCCGCCAACGTGTTGGTTTAGATATTACGGCACAAAGCTTTACTGAAGAGATAAGCCGTGCGCGTACTTTTGGCTTTATGAAAGACATTGAATACATGCATGCGAACAACCTAGCACTAGGTGGCAGCATGGATAGCGCAGTTGTACTTGATGAATTTAAAGTTTTAAATCCGAACGGTTTGCGTTACGCAGACGAGTTCGTCAAGCATAAGATACTAGACTGTGTAGGTGACATGTTTATGACAGGTCACAACCTTTTAGGCAAAGTAACCGCATTTAAATCAGGTCATGATTTAAATAATAAGTTACTACGCAAAATTATGGCAACTGAGTCAGCATGGGAGTGGGCAACCTTTGAAACGCCTGTGACGATGCCTGCACCCGGCCTTGAGCTAGCTAACGCCTAATTAGTTAATCACTTATATACAGTTATAAAAAATGACGCTTATTAGCGTCATTTTTTTGTTTGTTAATTAGCTAAACAGCTAAATTACACTCAGGCTTTTATTATCAAAGTCCTAATATAGTTTGCAACTGTTTAAGCTGGGTTACCTGATATGTTGGTTTAATTCCCTCAGGCAAGTTCACGCCAGGATGTTGCAGCCAACAAGTGTCAATTCCCACATTTTGACCGCCAAGAATATCACTGCTAGCGGTATCACCGACCATTAAAATTTGCTCTTTCGGTGGATTACCCATTAAGTTAAAGGTGTGCTCAAATATCTCTTTTGCAGGTTTAGCAATGCCGACTTGCTCAGAAATAACTAACCAGTCAAACATATCTTGCAGCCCTGTATGCGCTAGGCGACGTGCTTGTAACTGAGAAAAACCATTGGTAATAATGCCCAGCTTGGCATGGGGTTTAAGGGCATTTAATAATTCAACGGCGCCGGGTAAAGGCATACAAATTTCGGCCATTGCTGATAAAAAATCATCATTGAGCTGTTGAGCTGGCACATCTAGTTTATTTGCCAGTTCGCTAAAACGAGTTACTTGTAAGTGACTTGAGGTGATCTCGTTGTTTTGATAAGCAATCCATAATGACTTATTGGTGTTTTGATAATGGGCATAATCTGCCTCGGTAAAATCCATGTCATAGGTTACTAGCATGTTTTTAAGGCCAGCAAAGGCATTAAAGCTAAATAAGGTTTCGTCGGCATCAAATAATACGTAGTTATACTTCATTAAAACATCCGTTATTGATTATATAGAGTGGGATTAAGAAAAGGCGCCATGGCGAGTGTCAGCGCTTGAGTATAGGTACTTTCTCGTGTTGCATGATGAGCAGTTAATAAGCCAATAGCACCCCCTTGCTGTTTAATATTGGTGGTATTAAAAGCTTTATCCATCACGTCACCAAGCTCTTCACCTTGAAGCAATGCTTTATAAAACACAGCGGGCAGGGGTAAGTTACTACTTCGGCCTGTAACTTGCTGTGCGCCATCATCAATAACTACATAGGCAAAGGTTGCCGTACCATAGCTAAATTGCGCTGCACCACCTTCCATCGCCACATAGTAGTCTGCCTGATAGTGGTTTTTACAGTAATTAACGCGATTTTGTGCTCCTAAGCAGGTTTGCTCTTCACCTAAGGGTTGATCGGGTACTGCTGAGGGCGCGTGAACACCACGACATTCGATTAAACGCTCAGGAAAATACATCGCAAAAATATGTTTAGCGGCCTTGATTTTTACTGGGTTTTTAGACCCAACAATAATTTTAATTGATTGCGACATATTAAACTCGTCATACTTAAAATCAGCAGTGTACGTGAGTTAGAGTTCACAAAAAAGAGTCTAAATAGGAATTTCAGGCGGGGCTAACTTTGCTAAGGCGCGTTTTTTCAAAATAATATCTTTTATCAGAGGCGTGAGCACCAGTTCCATCGCGAGACCCATTTTACCACCAGGCACCACTAAGGTGTTTATACGCGACATAAAACTGCCTTCAATCATCCGCAAATAATACGGAAAATCAACATCATCAATCCCTCTAAAGCGAATTACAACAAAGCTTTCATCAAGGGAGGGGATATCTTTCGCGCTAAATGGGTTGGAAGTATCAACGGTGGGGACTCGCTGAAAGTTAATATGGGTACGAGAAAATTGCGGCGTTATATGATTAATGTAGTCATCCATACTGCGCACAATAGAATCCATGACTTTTTCACGAGAATGGCCGCGTTCTGAGGTGTCGCGAATGAGCTTTTGGATCCATTCAAGGTTAATAATAGGCACCATGCCTATGAGTAAATCAACATGTTTAGCAACATCATGATCTTCATCAACTACACCGCCATGTAGACCCTCGTAAAACATCAGATCTGTATTTTGCTCAAGCTCTTGCCATGGGGTAAATGTCCCAGGTAACTGGTTATAAGGCACGGCTTCATCAAAGGTGTGTAAATAACGACGAAGTTTTCCTTCGCCGGTTTCACCGTATTTAGTAAATAAGTCTTCTAAGGCGCCAAAGTCGTTAGCTTCTCGGCCAAAATAGCTAATGTGTTTACTTTCTTGCTGTGCTTCACGAATTTTTTTGTCCATTTCAGGACGTGTATAACGATGAAAGCTATCACCTTCGATAAATGCCGCATTGATATCAAGGCTACGGAAAATATGCTTCACGGCGTTAGTGGTGGTTGTTGTGCCCGCTCCAGATGAACCGGTGATTGCAATAATAGGGTGTTTAGCTGACATGTTTGTTCTCTTTTTTATGACCCGTTAGTTATAAAGAGTTGACTGACTTAGGTCAAGTGACGTCATCAGTAAATAACGTTATCATGAGGTGCTTAAAATTAAAACGAGAGAAAGCATGAAACTGATTAAACCGTTGTTAGGGCTTATAGCTATAAATGCTTTAACGCTAGATATTGCTCAGGCAAGTATGCCTAAAAGCCAAATTTTGCTCGCCGATTTAAATACTCCACATGGTATACGTGTAAGCATTGTTAGTGATAAAACGAGCTATAACAATCAACCCTATTTAACCGACACCGGCCTATACTATACTCGAGAAATAATCAGTAATGACCAGAGTCAAACAGATATTGCGCTTTACAGCTTATCATCAAAACAAACGTCTATGGTCACTAATACGCCACAAAGTGAATACTCGCCCACTTTAACACCGGATGGGCAGCACTTATCGGCGATTGTCGTTGAAGATGATGGTAAACAAAAGCTATGGCAATATCCGTTGGCACCCGAGTTGGCTGCAAGTCGTATTTTTGATTGGATTGAACCTGTAGGCTATCACGCTTGGGGAAGTAACAACGATTTAGTGATGTTTATTTTAGGCGAACCACACACTTTGCAATATACCTCGGTTGCTGCGGCAAAAGGTGAGGTGGTAGCAAGCGATATTGGTCGCACGCTTATTTATAATAAAGTGCAGGCTGAGTTTTTATTTAGCCATAGTAAACACGGGCAGCATCACTTAGCGCGTTTTGATCCACAAACTAAGCAAGTTACCGATATACTTAGACTGCCAAACCAAGTACAAGACTTCATCTTAAAAGATGAAAATACCATTGCTTACGCAATTAAAAACCGTGTTTACCAGCGTAAATTAACACGCGGCTCTGCTATATCGCAGTGGCTTGATTTAAGCCAATATTGCGATACTGAAATAAGCCGGTTGAGTTATAAAAATCAGCAATTAGCTTTTGTGTGTAGTGAATAAATAAATTTCGGACTTTCACTCATGCATGAGTTAGTCTAGGGTCTGTTGACCTTTGCGGATTATAATTTGTTCAAACTAGGGGCGGTTTAATCGCGGCGCGAGGTTTGTAACCTAGTGGGCTAAGTCAAAACTGAGCAAAGCTTCCGCGTCCTGCTCACGCCCCTTACCTACATCCATGTAGGCAACAAAGAGTAAATCGCCCCTAGGCAGAACCCGAAGGGCAGTGCCTGTTTGGCATTGATGCTGCGTTATCGCCTATTTATGGGGAATAACCACATTACATATGCTTTACCTTGCCTAAATACCAAACAGACTGCTGCAAATTTAACTTTGAAAGGTCAACAGACCCTAACCCCCTATTAAATAAAAAGGAAAGTCACGTGGCATTTAGTGCAGACGAGTTAACCGAGCAGCTGATCAAACTAGAGTGTAGAAGTAACTTTAAAATAAAAAACATAGCTGAGTATATGCTAGTAAACTCTAAAGAAGCGTTTTATACCCATGCGGAAGCAGGTAAAGGTAAAATTGTGATCCGACCTGCATTTGAAGTGTTTAGCGATGACTTTACTGATATTGATGGGGTTGTGCGTACTCAAGGCTATTTTCATAGCAGTGAAATGACCCGTTTTCCTACCCGTATTTATAAAAGTACGCAGCCTATTCATTATGGTGTCGCTTTTAAAATTAACTCTGAACAAGCGGCAAAAGAGTTTATAGCAAAGCTAACGATGATTATTGGCGGTTAATAGAGTGGTGCAGGGCTAAAGGCAAAAGGTGCAAGATAAAATCTTTAACCTTTAACCTTTAGCCTTTAACCCTTAACCTTTAGTTTATTTACTATTTAAAAAGCTATTGACTGATTTCAGTTCACGGTTTTTAAGTGCAATACAGTCATTGGTGCTCTCTGCAAGTTTACTTAACGTACGCGCATAACCGGGTACAGCTTCCAGTTTAGCGTCAAAGAAACTTTGCGTCGTAGCTAAACTGTCAGCGTCACAGCTGGCGGTAGTAAAGTAAGGTAAGTTTGGCACAAAAAATGGTGGCAAGCTTGCTGTTACTTTATCGTAGTTGTTATAAATCCAATCAATAAACAGTGCTTGGCGTTCATCGGTGTAACTTTGACCCGATAAAATAGTACGCATATCAGAAGCCGTTACTTCGTCTGTTAAGCTATACGCCAGTACCGCTTTTTGTAGTTCAGGTTTACCAAAGTAACCCATTGCTGCCAGCATATTGGTACGCACTTGTGGATCTTTGGTGGTTTTAAAGGTTGTCATAAACTGATCTAGCAACGCCTTATCCCCATGAAAAGCCGCAAGACGTAAATAAGTACCTGCTAAATAAGGGTCTACCTTTTGTGGATCGTTTAAGTAAGCTTGTGTTTGCTGTTTGGCTTTATTGATCACATTTTTATCTTCACCATCAAACCCTAAGCGTGATACCACCGCGGCACGAAGTTGAGCTACTGCGCCATCTTCGCCCATTTTTGCTTCTAGGCCATATTTTTTAGCGGCAGGCATCACCGCATTTTGAATAAACGTAGGCCATAAATCTTTATTGCTATCGTCTTTAAAAGTACGCTGCTGTGACGCTAAATAACCTAAAGCAGTATTAGCAACACGCGGATGACTATCGCTGGCAAATACTTCAAGCGTTTGCATTAATTTAGCCGCTGAAATGACACCGGCATCAAGTAGGGCATCTGTTGCCGATAATAGGGCTAAGCGTTCACGGTCGTTTAATACCCTAGCTGCATTATCTATTAACGCATTAAATTGCGCATCATCCATTACCCAACGGTAATAACCTAGCGCGCCTTGATCTGGATAAATCCACTCTGGTTCAAAGTCTAATGCTAGCGTTTGGCTTTGTTTATTTAATAATACATTGGCTGTTTGTACTTTATCGCCAGCACCATATTTAATCGCAACCGGTACATTCCACAGTTGAGCAGGGGCTTCAACACCGGCATTGGCAAAACGACTTTGCGAAATCGTAATGCTTTTACCTTGCTGCTTAACGTTAATTAGCGGGAATGACGACTGTTCAATAAACGATTTTAAAACGCTCGCTACATCTTTATTTGAAGCCTTACCAAGTGCTTCCCATAAATCGGCAGCTTCTGCATTTTTATAGGAGAATTCTTTTAAGTAGTTCTGAATACCAGCTTGAAATGCCTCTTCGCCAATCCAGTTTTCAACCATCGCCAGTACTGAGCTGCCTTTGCTGTAGGCAAGGCCTAAACCGTCCATAATATCGGCTTCGGTTTTAATTGGTTTACGAATTGGCTTAGTGCTTAAACGTGCATCTAACGCCATTACGTTGTTTTGTGGTAAATCTAGGTGTGATTCAAACTCAGGATTAAGCTGCTTAGTAATTTTTGCCGCCATCCAGCTTGCAAACGCCTCGTTTAACCATAAGTCGTTCCACCACTTCATAGTCACTAAGTTACCGTACCATTGGTGAGCTAATTCATGGGCAATAATAGAGACATTACGTTGTTTTTTACTACGCGTTGCAGCTTCTAAATCAACCAGAAGAATATCTTCGCGGTAAGTCACTAAGCCTGAGTTTTCCATAGCGCCAAACGGAAACTCTGGAACAGCCACTGAATCTAGCTTTTTATATACATAAGGAATACCAAAGTACTCTTCAAGTGCGCCCAGTACTTTAGGCATGTTCTCTTTTGCATATTGCGCTAAATGAATTTTACCTTGTGGGGTGATCACACGCCCAGGAATAGGCATGCCTTTAATTTCTAGCTCTTCAAATGGACCTACAGCCATAGCCACTAAGTAAGATGGAATTGGTGGCGTTTTATCAAAGTAATGGGTGGTCATATCGCCATTCACCGTCGTTTTTAGCTCAGGTGTATTTGAATACACTTTTTGTGAGGTGGGGGCGGTAATGGTTAACTGAAACGGAATTTTATAGCTTGGTTCGTCAAACACCGGAAATGCACGGCGCGCATCACTCATTTCAAATTGCGTGAACAAGTACGGAACGCCTTGATCTAGGGTTTTATATAACCCCACACTCTGGCGGTTATAAGGCGCTGAAAAATCTATTTTTAAGGTGTATTTACCTGGCTGAATTTGCTCTTCACAGCTAAATTTAACTTTACCTGTTTTAAGCATTTCGCTGTTTAAATCACAGTTTTGCTCACCTAGGAGTTGCACCATTTTAGTTGCATAATCAACACCATTGAGCTCAATGTAGTGTGTTGGTTTGAGCACTTCTAAGCTGATCTCGGTCATTCCTGCAAAGGTATCCTGACTTGGGTCGAGCGTTAAAGCGACTTTTTGTGAACTTGGCTTTGCGAGTTTTTCAATGACGAATTCGTTAGCGTGAGCAGCATTCATCGCAAGCGCAACGCTCACGGTTAAGAGGCTTTTTAAAAACATAGTTATCCCTAGATTTTTTGTTGTTAGAAACAGTCATATAGACGGCACTTCATCCTAACAGCTTTTTTTACTAGAGTAAGCGCAGATCGCTAAGGAAAAGAGTAACAAAGTTTGTCAGTGGCTATCTCGGGCTAAAAACCGCTGCCAATGAATATGGGAATTGATAACCCGGATCTGTTGTAGTACCTTATTTAACAAGGCTATATCGTTAAAGTTATCATGAGGGTAATCATTAAAGCCCATTAAATAATTAAAGCAGTCTTTGTTGCCTGCTTGCAGGGCATAAATACGAATTTGCTGTTCAAAGTTAAGCCGTAAGCTACTAATGGCGGTTTTCATACCGAGTTGATCCACCGAAGGAATTGCACATTTTTGCAAATACCCCGCGCGTTCACCTTCTCCCGAAAACCATATGCGCACTTTTTCGCTATAGCGCCCTGTTTTAGCAGGAAGATCGAACATTAAACGGGAGTGATTTTGTGCTTTTACATAAGCTAAATAGTCATTAAACCCAGCGCTAATAAGGGCGTGATGAACAGGCACTAAACGTGGCTTAATTTTACCGTGGGTATGAAAACTAAAACAGAGAATATTATTTTTAAGTATTAGGTCATCAAGGGTTAAGCAGCCAATTTCATCACTGTAAGCGCCACTGTAATAAGCAATTAAGGGCAGCCAAAAATGCCAGTGTTTAGCTTGTTCGCGGGCAAGCCGTGTATCACTATAAATATATCCGTTATAGAGCGTATGCAGCTCCATAGCTGAAAATGGACGACGACCAAGATGGGTTTTCAACGTATTACCTTGACAGTTTTTATTATTTTTATACCCCAACTAACCGTTGCTGTTAGTTGGGATAATGTCAGCGAACTAACGCCTAAAACTTATTCGCTTAGCGCGCGAGCTAAACCAACTGGTTCAATTTCTACACACACCTGATCGTCATTCCAATTTAAACCCACTAATGCATCATCAGATTTTAGGTCTTCAACCCAATCATCTAAAAACTCATCAAGGTTTATTTCTACAGGGCTGTAGTCTTGCCACTCTTCTTTACATTGTGCTTGTGCTGCGTCTTGTGATTCCCACAGTAAAAGTACATCGGTGTCGTCAAACTGATTTGACTCACATACAACAAAGCCACCATCATCGGCACCCAGTGCCCAGATCTGCTCACTAACACGTACTTTTTCTACAAAGCTAACTAGTTGTGATTCAATTTCGATATCGCTCATGTATCCACCTTTTAAAATTTAAGTCGAGGGTTGGTATTTTTAGCCGCTTGACGCTGACTAAACGCTTCATAAAACTTAACTAATTGCGGCTGCGCGCTAAAATCAGTGAGTTCACGAAAGCATATCCAATCAAGTAAGCAGTATAAACTGATGTTGAGGCATTCACAGCTTTTAAATTCATCATCGCATAAATGATCATTTAAATAGTGTAATGTTTGCGCAACTCGCTCATTTTGCAGATTAAAAAACAGCTTATCGGCTTGCGTATCAAATCCAGAACGTTGGCATAACAGTAATTCAACGAATGAATCATTGCAGACATTGATGCTAGGGCCTGTTGACCTTTACGGATTAAAATTTCTTCAAACTAGGGGCGATTTAATCGCGGCGCGAGGTTTGTAACCTAGTGGGCTAAGTAAAAACCGAGCAAAGCTTCCGCGTCCTGCTCACGCCCCTTACCTACATCCATGTAGGCAACAAAGAGTTAATCGCCCCTAGGCAGAACCCTTCGGGCAGCGCCTGTTTGGCATTAATGCTACGTTATCGCCTATTTATGGGGAATAACCACACCACATAGGCTCTGCCTTGCCTAAATACCAAACAGACTGCTGTAAATTTAACCTTGAAAGATCAACAGGCCCTAATTAAAAAGTGCTCTTGAGGCCATGTAAGTGGGGGTTGCTGGGTTTTTTCAAGTAAATAACGCAGTATGGTATTTGAATCACTTAGGGTAAGCGTGTCATCGACCAATATAGGAATTTTGGCTGCTGGATTTTTTGTGACCACCAACGGCCGATCGTCTTTAGAAAAAATATCGAGATTAATAAATTCAAGCGCACAATTGTTTTGTTGTGCCCAGATTCTAATACGGCGAACATAAGGGGAAGGAATAGAGCCAAATAGTTGCATAATGGGGCTTTTGCCAACTCCACATAAATAAAAAGCCGCTGATGCGGCTTTATTAATAAATCGATTTACTTACTCTGAGCGGCTGGTTATTTCTAATAAATGGTAACCAAACTGTGTTTGTACAGGGCCTTGTACTTGATTTAGCGGCGCTGAAAATACCACCTTGTCAAATTCAGGCACCATCATACCTGGGCCAAACTCACCTAATGCACCACCATCTTGACCTGATGGACAATTAGAGTGCAGTTTAGCGAGTTCTGCAAAGTCTTCACCTTGCTCAATTTTATCTTTAAGGTCTAAACATTGTGCTTCACTGTCTACGAGTATGTGCCTTGCACTTGCAACTGCCATAAGTTCTCCTACCTGTAAGTTTAGTTTTTTAAATTTGATAGCAACATCTTAGTAAGGTTAAACTGAAAACACAAAGTTAAAATGCACTTTTGATTGCGCTTTCTAGTTTTGCTGAATCCGGTGCTACGCGGCTGTTAAAGCGCGTAATCGTTTTGCGATCGGCCGATACCACGTATTTATAAAAGTTCCAGTTTGGTGAACTGGTTTGGGCGTTTAAATGCTTAAAAATAGGGTTTGCGTCACTACCACGTACTGCGCTGGTGGCCAGCATAGGGAAGGTAACACCATAATTTACATAACACACTTTTGCGGTATCTTTTTCATCGTTCTCTTCTTGAAAAAAATCATCTGATGGAAAGCCTAATACCACCAAGCCTTCGTCTTTGTATTTATTATAAAGTGCTTCTAAACCTTCAAATTGCGGCGTAAAACCGCAGTTACTCGCAGTGTTAACAATTAAAAGAGGCTGGTTCTTAAAATCACATAAGTTAATGGTTTCAGTTGAGCGCAACTTTCTAAGTGAAACATTCGTGAAATCATTGCAGGTGTTTGCATCTAATGAAGGGGCGGGCGAGTCTGCGGCATATGTATTTAGCGAAACACAACTTAACGCGAGGGTTAAACCAAGTATTATTTTTTTTATCATGCTATTACCTTAAGCGCGTTTTTAGAGTATTTATGTAACTTATCATACGCTACTATAGGCTAAATTGATCAATTTTACTTTATTTTCTATGACTATACGTTTAGCAAAACCTGATGATTTAACTGCCATTGTTGCTATTTACAATGAAACTATCCCTAGTCGAATGGTCACCGCCGATACCGAAGAGGTGACCGTCGCTGATAAACAACCTTGGTTTGATAGCCATACTGCTCAACGCCCTATTTTTGTTTACTGTGAGAACAACCAAGTATTAGCGTGGCTTAGTTATAAATCGTTTTATGGTCGCCCAGCTTACGATGGCACCGTTGAGTTAAGCATTTACATTACGGCAGCAGCCCAAGGAAAAGGGTTGGGTAAAAAGCTGATGCAATTTGCACAACAACAAGCCAAGCAGCTTAATATAGAAGTATTACTTGGGTTTATTTTTAGTCACAACGAACCGAGCATTAAATTATTTAAGCATTTTGATTTTGCAGTATGGGGAGAGCTGCCTAACGTAGCAAGAATGGACAATCAGCTGTACAGCCTGACTATTTTTGGTAAGCATTTAACCTAGTACCATAACAAAAGGCAGCAAAATTCACTTTTACGTAGGTGATTATGCTAAACCAAAAATTCTAGACTATGCTGAAAAGGTGTTTAATTAACTCTTTAAAGTGTGTCTAAATGGCGAGAAAAATACTTATTATTGATAGCAGTAGCATGATTGCTATGCGCTTAAAAGTGTTATTAGAACTAATTGGCTGCCAAGTTGAATTAGTCCACTTTGCTATGTTTGATGAAAATACAGACATAGACATTTATGACTTACTGGTATTTTCTCAAGGCGTGCCAACCGATGTTGTATCGATAGTTGTTGAAAAAGCGACTTATCAATCATTTTTGTTATTAGCGCCAAAAGCGGAATCAGGGGAGTTGCTTAGCGCATTTTCCAAATTAAATGACTTGATACCCAATGCCACCATTATCTACCCCTTCTTTTCTAATAAAGAAATAACGTCTTTAATTGAGGCCTTATTAGAGATAGGTCCAGATCACATTTTTAAACTACCGACAATTTTACTCGTTGACCATGTTAATGAGCGATTAGAGTCACTCAAAAGTAGCCTTTATGGCGCTCATATTGAGGTATACACCGCAACAAACCATGATGAAGCAATTAATATTGCCAAGCTCAGGAGTATTGATATTTTAATCAGTGACTTTAGCTTACAACCGGGTTCTGGTTTAGAGATATTTTCGAGTTTAAAAAAAATACAACCGCATAGTCGTTGCTTGTTAGTAACCTCACGCCCTGAACAATCTATGTTAGAAGCCATTCGCCAAGGTGTTGAAGATGTTTTAATCAAGCCTTTAAATGACAATGTGTTACTACAAGCTGTACATAAATTATGGCAAACCGAGCTGCTAAAACGTCACAATGCTGAGCTAGTAGAAAGATTACAAGAAACAGTTGATGTGCTGATTGAAAAAGACAGCCTACTGCAGGTCATTTTTAAAAATACCCCCGATCCTATTTTATTATTTGAACGCAAAGGCAAGATAGTCGAGGCCAATGATGCCTGCTTAAAATTATTTAATTTAAAGTTTAAAAAGCTCATTGCTCACTCGTTATTTCATTTTTTAGATGATGACTCGGTGCAGGCAATAAAAGATAAAATCTCTACATTAAACAGTAATCGTCAGTTTAGTTGTGACTTACACATTGTAAATAAAGACGGAAGTAAAATTCCGCTAGTTGGATCATTTAATGAAATAGACCACCATGGCGAAATAGCGTTAGCGGTTATTTTTAAAAATGTTAGCCATTTAAAACAAAAAGAAGATCTACTGTTGGAAGCCAAAGATCTTTTAGAAGAGCAAGTAAGGGCACGTACTTCACAGCTTGAGCATGCGAAAAATATTGCCGAAGCGGCTAATCTAAGTAAATCAGAGTTTTTGGCAAATATGTCGCATGAGCTAAGAACCCCTATGCACTCTATATTGAGCTTTTCACGTTTTGGTATTAGCAAGTTACAAGAGGGTGATTTTAGCAAAGATAAACTTTTGAAGTATTTAACTCGTATTGAATCAAGTGGGCAAAGACTACTATCGTTACTTAATAATTTACTCGACCTTTCTAAATTAGATGTTGGTAAATTTCCATTCAACCCACGGGCTTATGATTTAGCGACTATTGTTAAAACCAGTATTGATGATGTTGCCGGTATTGCTATTGAAAAAGATATAAATATTGTTTTTAGCTCTGATAACGCGCCGATTGTTGCACAGTGCGATGAAGAGCAAATAAATCAGGTTTTGAGAAATGTATTGAGTAATGCACTCAAATTTAGTGAAGAGCACAGTACTGTTGAAGTTGTCATGCAAAGAGACGATGACAATGCAAACATTGCAGTGATAGATAGCGGTATTGGAATACCTGAAGAGGAACTTGAAATGGTTTTCAATAAATTTGAGCAAAGCAGTAAAACGAATAGTGGTGCAGGTGGAACCGGGTTGGGTCTTACCTTGTGTCGTGAGTTTGTTTCATTGCATCAAGGCAGTATTAAAGCATGCAATAACAGCCTTGGTGGAACAACAATTTCGATACAAGTTCCTTTAGAAATAAACTTAGATGAATACCTAGCTGATGAGCAATTAGTGAAAAATAGCGGCTAACAATCGAATTGTTTTAATTTATATGGATGAAAAATTATGGCTTTAACTAAAATTCTTGCAGTCGACGATGAACCATTTAACCTCGAAATAATTGAAGAAATATTAGAGGATCTTGATTTTGAACTTAAGCTAGCTTCAAGCGGCCCTGAATGCTTAAGTATGGTTGAAGAGTATATGCCTCAAGTTATATTACTTGATGTAAGTATGCCAAAAATGAATGGTTATGAAGTATGTAAAGAGCTTAAAGCTAACCCCATTACCCATGACATCATCGTGATGTTTGTATCTGCAAGAGGTACGGTTGAGGAGCGCATGGAAGGTTATTCAGTAGGCGCGGAAGACTATATTGTAAAACCGTTTGGGCACGACGAATTAAAGCAAAAACTGAATAAACTAAATCAAGTCTTAATAGAAAAACAACAGCTTGAAAAGCAAGTAAAAGAAGCGACCTCTACCGCCTTTAATGCCATGGCAAATAGCAGCGAAATGGGTCAGATAGTAAATTACATTGAAAATATTGGTTTTATTAACGATATACAAGAGCTTGGCAAAGCATTAGTAGAATGCTTACAGGCATTTGGCCTACAAAGTAATATTGAATTTAGATGTAACGATACTAAGTCGCACTTTGCGCTCAATGGGGTGTGTTCTCCAATTGTAATTGAGTTATTTGAAATGCTTAAAAGCAAAGGACGATTGCATGAGTTTTCTCATCGCATTTTGGTTAACTACGAGCTTGTGAGTTTACTGATTTTAAATATGCCAGAGCATGACGAGCAAAAGCACGGACGCATACGTGATCATATTTGCTTTATTGTAAGTGTAACCGAGCAACAATTACGAGCCATTACCACTAAGCAGATGCTGGTATCGCAGCAGGAGCGGTTAAATAAAGTTGCCGGTACTGTGCATAGTAAGTTTCATCGTTTAATTGGGATGTTGAACGACAGTCGTATTAATAATGAAAAAGTATTTAAGCATTTACAAGAAGAACTCGAAGAGCGGATCCCAACTATGGGATTGGATGAAGACCAAGAAATTTTTATTTATAAAAAAGTAGACGAAACCATACAAAACTCGGTTGCACGTCAGGAGTCAGTAGATCAAGTTAAAAAAGCCTTTGCAGAAATAGAGCAAGATCTTGCTTTATTGTTGAAAGGTTAAAGGTGCGGGTTACGGGCTGCGAGGCGCGGGGTAAATTCCTTGCTACGATTAGGCAGATAGCTTGTATCAGCGACATTATGTCGCGTTTTTTAGGCAATAGGCTTATGCGTCTCTGGGTAGGCCTTTTTCAACAATCCGTATTAGCCGTGCTGTTTTGCGCAGCTTTTGTCTTTGTTTATCATGTTGCTGGGTAAGTGCCCATTCTATGTGCTCATTCACCATGTCACTGACCGTTTTGCGTTTATCTTCAAGTGCATGAATAATCGCTGGGCTAAAATCTGCGTTGCCTAAGCCAACCGCTATATTTCGTAACCAACGCTCATGGCCAATACGCCGAATAGGGCTGCCCTCGGTATTTGTTAAAAAGGTAGTTTCATCCCAGGCAAATAATGCGAGTAAGTCTTTATTTTTTAATTGTGTACGGGGGTGGAAGTCTTGCTCGTCGGTAATTTGTCCATAGCGATTCCATGGGCACACTAACTGGCAATCATCGCAACCATAAATGCGGTTACCCATTAAGGTTCGGTATTGCTCTGGAATAGCCCCTTGATGCTCTATGGTTAAATACGATATGCATTTACGTGCATCTACCACATAAGGTTCTACAATAGCGCCGGTAGGGCAAAGGGTTATACAGGCAACACATTTACCACAACCTTCGAACGTGTTTTCATCATCAATAGGCAGTGGTAAATCTACAAATAACTCGCCTAAAAAAAACCAAGAACCAGCCTCTTTATTGATTAATAAAGAATGTTTACCTCGCCAGCCAAGCCCTGCTTTTTCAGCTAATTGACGCTCAAGCACTGGCGCTGAATCAACAAAAGGCCTAAAGCCATAGTCACCTACCTGCTGTTCAATTTTTTTACCTAATTGCTTGAGCCGATTACGCATTAATTTGTGATAGTCACGGCCAAGCGCATAGCGGCTGATATAGGCTTTCTCGGTATTTTTAAGGTTTTTGGCAAAGCCTGAATCTGGCGGCAGGTAATTCATTTTTACTGAAATAACTCGTTGCGTGCCAGGGACTAGCTCGCTAGGGCGGGCGCGTTTCATTCCATGTGCAGCCATGTAATCCATTGAACCATGATACCCTGCATCAAGCCAACGCTGAAGCTGTGCTTCATGCTTAGTTAAATCAATGTCAGTAATGCCCACTTCACTAAAGCCAAGTTGTTGGCCCCATAATTTTATTTGCTGGGCTAGCTGCTCATAGTTTGGTTTTACGTCGCTCACATACTTCACACAGTTAAATGACAAGCCGCTTAATTTAGCATAATCGCGGCTTGGGTGAAATTATTATTGCCTAATCTACAAAGCGTTTTAACTGTTGTTGGGTTTGTTGGCTTAGCTTTTGTGATTGTTCAGAATCATGCAGTGCTGTATCTATTTGTTGCTTGGCTTGTTCGCCTAGCGCCACAATTTGCTCAACCGATTCATGCGTTTGGTTTTGGGTATCTTCGAGCAAGTGTACGGCATTGGCTATTTGCTGCAATTGTTGTTGATTAAGTTCAAACTCATTGAGCATTTTACCAAACCCATCAGAGGTGGTGTTAATTGATGTTTGCGCATTATTTGAGTGGTTTATTAATTGCTCTGACTCTTTATTCGTTTCATTAACGAGCTCATTCATTTGGGTAATAAAATCACTAATTTGGCGTGTTGCGTCGCTTACTTTAACCGATAGGGTACGAACTTCATCGGCAACCACGGCAAAACCTCGCCCCGCTTCACCAGCGCGTGCCGCTTCTATGGCTGCATTTAGTGCTAATAAGTTAGTTTGATCCGAAAACTCTTCAACCATTTTTAAAATACTGCGAATGTTTTCGCTGTTCTCTTTCAAGCCCGCAATCGTTTTAGAAAAACTACCCAGCATTTCATTAATAAGCCTTACCTGCTCAACTAGTTTTGATAGCTCACCAGCAGAGAGCTTTACAAAATTAAGGTGTTCATTATTGACCTGATGTACGCTATCAGTGTTGCTTACTATAGCCTGCAGGCTTTGGGTAATTTGGTTACTGGCATTAATAATGGTGTGGCTTAAATTAATTTGCTGTTCGCTTAGCTGCTCTGTGTGCTGCATTGATTGCGTTACTTGGCTATTACTTTGCACGCTTTCCTGAGCGCTGCTGTAGGTCGTACTTAATAAGCTGTTTAAATGCGTAGTAAACTGATTATATTGTTCACTTAAATCTCTAAATTCATCAAAAGTAAAATGAGGAAGTTTGGCAGCTAAGTTGGCATCTTGTTGATTAATATTAATGAGCGTATCGCGCATTGCTTTTACCGGGCGCACAATTAAAAAGCGCATATAAAAAATAGTAAAAATAAAGCCTGCAATAATAAGTAGCGCAAGTGCCCAAAATAAGCCAGTGCTTTGCTGGTTTTCGGTTAAGCTACTGTGCAACCAAAACAAAGTAATGGCTTGAAATAAAAAAACAAAACTTAAATTCCCAACTATTTTTCGGGTTAAAGTATAAAACAGTGTTTGTTCTAAAAAATTATAAATACGCATGTAGCTACTCATTAAATAGTGACCTACTAAATTATTGTTTTTATAGCATAAATGGCAATTAAATAATTAGTTATAGTTCATTTAATTGCGCTAAATAATGCTTAGTTCGTTCAGGGTCGTTAGTAAAAATACCATCAACACCACAGGCAAGCATCAGTTTAATATCTTCGACTTCATCTACGGTGTAAGCAAATACTTGTAAACCGCGCATTTTGGCATCGTCTACAAACGGTTTGTTCATAAAGTTTTTGTCAATATGAATGCTGTAGGCCTGTAAGTCTTGTGCAAACTTTGCATACTGCAATGGAATTGATGCAGTAAGTGCGCCAATTTTAAGCCACGATAAACGGCTCTTTAGCCAGTGTAGTTGATGATGATTAAATGATGAAACTAAAATATTGTCTGCGGTTATTTTTTTGTTCGCAATGTTGCTTTCAAGCACGGTTGCAAACTTTTCAAGTTCAAAGGTATGCTTTAGCTCTAAATTGAGTAAGGTTTGGTTATTATTCCAGTCTATTAATTGCTGCAAAGTAGGGACTTGTTCGCCATTTCCTGCATCAAACTGTTTAATTTGCTGGGCACTAAAGTCGCACACTTTGCCTTTGCCATTAGTGGTTCTATCGAGGTAGGTATCATGAATAATAACGTAATCATCAAGCGCGCTTTGTACATCAACCTCAATGCCATCTACATTCGCTTTTAACGCCGCTATAATGGCGCTTTGCGTATTTTCAGGAAAGTGTGTGCTTGCGCCTCTATGTGCAAATATTTTCATGGCTGCTTTTTCCGTGAAATTGACCAAGTTTCAAAGCACGCAGCACTAACAATCAGTGCGCCACCAATCAGGGTCATCACTGAGGGGCGTTCGTGCAGAATAATTATAGCCAGTATTGTGCCATAAAGGGGCTGTAAGCAAGAAATCAATCCAGCGGTTGCTGCTGATAAATGTTTTAAACTCGCTGCAAATAACGAATGCGGCATCGCAGTAAACACCACACCGGCAATAAGCAGCAATATTAAATCAGTATCATTAATTTCTGTTATGGGCACTTCAATAAAAGCACACAGCATCAGGCTTGCGACTAAGGTTTGGTAAAACATGGTTTGCGGTCCACCATACTCGCTAAAGTAGCGTTTATGAGTAATATTACGAAGAGCAAAAAATAATGCTGATACCACGCCCGTCACAACACCTAAAGTGATGTCATCGCCTAAATTAACGTTAGGGATCAATAAATAAATGCCAAAAATCACCACTACAGCACTTATTATATCTTTTGTTTTGGGCTTACTTTTATTAAATAGGGGCTCTAAAAATACCGTGATCACGGGATAGGTAAAAAAGGCTAACATGCCCACGGTAATTCCCGCCAATTGCATGCCTACAAAATAGGTTACCCAGTGAATACCTACGGCAACGCCTAATAAAATGGCAATCACATAATCTTTAGCGCGATGCAGCTTAATTGGTTTTTTTTGCAAAGTTAGTAGCACACAAATTGCCAGCCCAGCGATAGCCGCGCGATAAGCGGTAATATCTAATGCATTCAAACCAATTAGCTTTGCGAATAAGGCGGTACCGCCAAATAAAAGGACGGCAATGTGTAAGTAAATTAAGCTTTGTTGTTGGGACTGCATTAAATTTTCCAGGTCACTTTTTTTGGCTATATTAGCATTGCTTTTACACTCAGAAGATGAATTTTTCTATTTCATGACAAATGTCAGCCAAGTTAATGACACTTCACACTCTTATCTATTTTACCCACTGGCATAGTTACCTTACTTATATTGGAGGGTGTTATGAATTCTTTAATTTTAACAAGCTTAAGCATTAGCGATTTTTTAGAAACACTAAGTTTTACTATCACTTATGTAGATTGTTTTATGTTCGTATGCATTTTTATGTTATTTGTATTTATTAATAAAAAGAGTGCTATAAATAAAAATAATAGGCCAGAGGTATTGGTATGAGCTCGGTTAACAGGTTTTCTCAGCAAAGCGATAAAGATTTTTGGAAATATGGTCATTTAGTTTTTACCGGTTTTTATTTACTCCCGATGATCATTGATTTTGCCAACTTTACGGCTAACCAAATCACTCTGTCTTTAGCCTTTTATATTGCGTTTATATTGTTATATGTAAAAGCAATAAATTGCAAAAATAGGGGAGTAACTAAGTTATTTATCGCTATGTTACTGGTGTGTTTTAGTGCCACTTTTTATAGCGCTGGTACACCAACCTTATTTGGCTTTATAGCTTATGTAGCGGGCTATACATATAGCAATTATCAAAGAGTTTATGCCGCATTAGCGATAATTTTAACTGTTTTGCTAAGTTCATATGTGGGTGACATAGCCAAGCTTGAGTACTTTTTAGCGGTGGCTTTAATTTTATGTGCGGCCCTATTTAGCTATGGTATAGCGGCAAAAAGAGAGCATTTACATAAAATTCGTGAGCAAGAAAGCGCAAAGCAATTAGAGCAACTAGCAGCCATTGCTGAGCGTGAGCGCATAGCCCGAGATTTACACGATATTTTAGGTCACTCACTGTCATCAATAGCTTTAAAAGCTGAGCTTGCGAATAAACTAAATCAAGGCGAGCGATACGATCAGGCCAATAACGAAATTGCCCAAGTAGCAAACCTTGCAAGGCAATTGCTTAGTGATGTAAGAAGCGCGGTAAGCGATTTAAAGCAACTCGATCTAGTGAGCCAAATCGCACAGCTAAAACAAACGCTTATAGCGCAAGGTTTTAACATAAAATTTAACGTTAATTTAGCGACCTTACCCGTTAAAGTAGAGGGCATTGCGAGCCTTATTATTAAAGAGTCGGTTACTAATTTATTACGCCATAGCAGTACAAAAAACGGCTCTATCAATATAGAGCAAACAAAGCAGCAATTAATTATCAACGTTATTGATAATGCGCCATGCACTACATTAAAAGCAGGTAATGGTTTAAATGGCATTAAAGAGCGGGCTGAGCAATTAAATGGCAATGCAACATTTACCTGTGGCGACACATTTACTTTAACTGTTGTGCTGCCACTGAGTGCTGAGGATTTAAAATGATCAAAGTATATTTAGTTGAAGACCAAGCGCTGGTTCGCGACGCAGTTGCAGCCTTATTAAGCCTTGATTTCAATATTGAGGTGATTGGTCAAGCAAGTAATGGCCAAGATGCGTTAAATGAAATCAACGCGCTTAGTGAAGACTTACACCCAGATATTGTTTTAACCGACATAGAGATGCCAAGCATGAATGGTATTGAGCTTAGTGAACAAATAGCCGCTAAGCACCCTGCAATTAACATGGTAATTATGACCACCTTTTCGCGAGCCGGTTATATTAGGCGTTCTTTAAGTGCGGGTGTTAAAGGTTTTATTTTAAAAGAAGCGCCAAGCGAAGAGCTAATCAATGCGCTTAAAAAAGTAATGCAAGGGCAAAAGGTGATTGACCCAGAGCTGGCAATTAACGCATTAGACGATACCGATCCACTCACAGATAAAGAACGCAAAGCGTTAAAACTTGCAAGTGATGGATTAAAAACCAGCGAAATAGCAAAACAGCTTTATATAAGTGAAGGCACAACGCGTAATTATTTATCCGATGCAATTGCTAAACTCAATGCCACAAACCGAATTGATGCAGCACGTATAGCCCGACAAAAAGGGTGGTTGTAATTGCGCGAATATTTAAACGCTATGGCTTAAGCTCTCGCTCCTTTAATGGTTACAAAAATAGACGCTTTATAAATTTCATACAACGTATTACTATTCTATTTATAATTATAAAAGTAATGAAAAGTGCTAAAAGCGCAGCTAAAAGCACTAAATGAGGGTCTAATGACAGCATTAATAGAAATTACCACGCAAGGAAGCACGGCTATCCTTACTATGAATACAGCAGAAAACCGCCATAATCCAACCTTTATAAACGAGTTTAATCAACACCTAGATACGATTGAGGCTAACGAGCATATTAAAGCGGTGGTGCTAACCTCAAGTAGCGATAAAAGTTGGTCGTTAGGCATTGATCTACAGTGGATGGCAAACCCTGACAACACACCACAAATAATTGCCGATTTCATGAACTCGATAGGTGCCTTGTTTAAACGTATTGTTACTTTTCCTATGCCTATTATTGCCGCGCTAAACGGCCACAGTTATGGTAATGGTTCGGTGTTGGCATGTGCCTGTGATTTTAGATTTATGAAATCAGACAAAGGCTTCTTTTGTTTCCCCGAAGTCGATGTATTAGTGCCGTTTGTACCGTCTATGTTTCCTATTATTAATAAAGCCATAGATCAGCAATTTTTTAATCGTTTAGCCATGACCGGTGAGCGTGTTGATGCGCAAAAATTATTACAACATAACGTAGTAGAGGCCACCTTTGCTGATGAGCAAGCCTTGCAAACGGGTGTGTTAGAGTTTGCGCAAAGCTTTAATAAAAATCGCTGGATATACTCTCAAAACAAAAGCCAAATGAACAAACCAATACTCGATGTTATGGCTGCACAAGATGCGGCTTTTATTGAACACATCAGCACGCTATTGTGGAAGAAACTACAGCAAAAGTAAGCTGTTTATATAAAAGTGAGTAAACATCAGCATTGCTATTTTACTCACTTTTAAGCTCTTAAATTAAGTACATGTTAAGCGTTATTTAGTTATATTTTCACAAAATGCAAAAGGTAATAACGCTTTATTAAAAGTTTAATGGCTTTTACCTGTCTCATTGCGAGTATATGAGTTAAAATACTTACATAACCAACTAACAAGATAGTGAATGTCAAACCAAGATCCAAATCTCAGTCGAGAACAAGAAAAGTACGAAAACCCAGTCCCTAGTCGTGAGTTTATACTTACTCACCTGCAAGAGCGTTCCAAACCTGCTAACTACGCACAACTATGTGAAGAACTCGCAGTCAACGATGAAGAACGACAAATAGCATTTAAGCGCCGACTTCGCGCCATGGAGCGTGATGGGCAGCTTTATTTTAATAAATTTAAATGTTATGCCCTGATTGACGAAGCCGGTTTAACCAAAGGCAAAGTAGTCGGTCACAGAGACGGTTTTGGCTTTTTAGAAGTTGAAGGCGAGAGCAAAGATTGGTTTATTGCCAAGCATCAAATGAATATGGTGCTACACGGTGACATCGTTCTTGCCAAAGGCACTAAACGCGGCTCAGGCTCAAAATGCGACGCACGCATCATCAAAGTACTCACTAACGAGCGCGCACCCATTGTAGGGCGTTATTTTGTTGAGCATGGTATTGCCGTTGTTGTGGCTGAAGATCCGCGCATTACCCAAGACATTATTATTCTACCGGGTAACGAAAAAGGCGCGCGTCATAACCAAATGGTGCAAGTGCAAATAACCCAAAATCCAAGTCGTAATATGAATGCGGTAGGTAAAGTTATCGACGTACTGGGCGAGCATTTAGCGCCGGGTATGGAAATTGAAGTTGCGCTGCGTAATCACGATATTCCACACGTATGGCCTGAAGAGGTTGAACAACAAGTTGCCCACTTAGGTGAATTTGTTGAAGAAGCCGATAAACAAGGTCGAGTTGATTTACGCGGCTTACCGCTTGTGACCATAGATGGCGAAGACGCTCGTGATTTTGATGATGCCGTATACTGTGAGCCTAAAAAGTCGGGTGGCTGGCGCTTATGGGTAGCCATTGCCGATGTATCACATTATGTAGGTATGAACACGCCGCTTAACAAAGAAGCGATAGAGCGCGGTAACTCAGTGTATTTCCCTGAGCAAGTTATTCCAATGCTACCAAAAGTATTATCTAACGGTTTGTGCTCGCTTAACCCTGAGGTTGATCGCTTGTGTATGGTTGCAGAAATGACCGTATCGCAAGAGGGTAAGCTCTCAGGTTATAAGTTTTACGAAGCGGTGATGAACTCACATGCACGTTTAACTTACACCAAAGTAAATGCCATTTTACAAAACGATGAAAAGTTACGTAAAGAATACGCAGCTGTAGTGCCGCATTTAACTGATTTGCAGCAAATGTACATGGCATTAAAAGCAGCGCGCCAAGAGCGTGGCGCCATTGAGTTTGAAACACTCGAAACTCGCTTTGTATTTAACGCACAGCGTAAAATAGAATCAATTGTGCCGGTTATTCGTAACGATGCGCACAAGCTCATTGAAGAATGTATGATTTTAGCCAATGTTTCGGCGGCTAAGTTACTTGAAAAACACGAAGCCAGCGCACTGTATCGAGTACATGATGAGCCCGATAGCGAAAAGCTGGGTAACTTTACTCAGTTTTTAACTGAGCTGGGGATTGAAAGCACGCTAAGTGATGAACCAACCCCGAAAGAAATTACTCATGTATTGGCTCGTTTAGGTGACCGTCCAGAGGCTGAGCTTATTCAAACTATGCTGCTGCGCTCAATGAAACAAGCGGTTTATCAGCCAGATAACATAGGTCACTTTGGTTTAGCATTATCGGCTTACGCGCACTTTACCTCGCCAATTCGCCGTTACCCCGATTTAGTGGTGCATCGTGCAATTAAAGCAGTATTAAAAGCACAAGGGCAGCAAACCTCTGGTGAATACGCTTATAGCGATGATGAAGTCGATCAACTTGGTGAGCAATGTTCTACCACTGAGCGCCGCGCAGATGATGCCACCCGTGAAGTAGCCGATTGGTTAAAATGTGAATACATGCAAGATCATGTAGGCATGGAGTTTAACGGGGTTATTTCATCGGTTACTAACTTTGGTTTATTTATTCGTTTAGATGACTTACAAATTGATGGATTAATTCATGTTACCAATTTAGGTGATGAATATTTCCAGCATGATGCAGCTAAACATTGCTTGGTGGGTGAACACACACATACGGTTTATCGTTTAGGCGACAAAGTCACTGTGCAGGTTGCCTCGGTAAGCTTAGATGATCGTCGTATAAACTTAACGCTTAAAGGCGATGTTGCCCAAGATCGTTATGCGCGTCGTCGTGCACCTAAAAAAAATGCTCCAACCAGTGTTCGCTCGCAACTTAAAGCCGGTAAAATCCCGGGTAAAAAGTCAGCAAGTGATGACAAAAAGCCAAAGGCGAGTAAAAAGCCTGCTGCAAAAGGCAAATCAGCGAGCAAATCAAAAGTAAAAGCGGATGACACCACCGCTAAGAAAAAAACCAAAAAGAAAGCGGTCAAAAAGCCTAAAAGACCAGGTAAAAATGCCCGTAAACGTAGTAGCCCAGGAGCAAACAATTCGTGAGTAATGAATTAATTTTTGGCTTTCACTCTGTTGAAGCAATTTTGGCAAAAGAGCCAGAGCGTTTTATAGAAATATACGCCCTTAAAGGACGTGATGATAAGCGCTTATCGCCGGTGATTGAGCAAGCGCGTCAGTTTGGTATTTCAGTACAGTTTATGCAACGAAAAGCGCTTGATAACAAAGCGAAAGATGAGCAACATCAAGGCATTATCGCCAACGTGAAAGCGGCACGTGTGTTTAACGAAAAAGATCTTGATGAGATCATTGAACGCGAAGACACCCCGTTTTTACTGGTACTTGATGGCATCACCGATCCGCATAATTTAGGTGCCTGCTTACGTAGCGCCGATGCTGCCGGTGTTCATGCGGTGATAGTTCCTAAAGACAAGTCAGCAAAGCTTAATGGCACGGCACGTAAAGTGGCCTGTGGCGCAGCTGAAACAGTACCGCTTATTCAGGTTACTAACCTTGCACGTACATTACGTGAAATAAAAGACGCAGGTGTATGGGTTGTAGGCACAGCCGGTGAAACCGACACACATGTATTTGATGCCAGCTTAACAGGCCCAATGGCGATTGTGATGGGAGCTGAAGGCGAGGGTATGCGCCGTTTAACCCGTGAGCACTGTGATGTACTCGTTAAAATTCCAATGGCGGGTACGGTTTCAAGTTTAAATGTATCGGTTGCAACCGGTATTTGTTTATTTGAAGTATTACGCCAGCGCGCAGAAACAAATTAAGCCTATTAATTACATAGGCATTAAAAAGCCGAGATTGATTTAATCAACCTCGGCTTTTTTGTAATTTTAAGTTAGCACTTTATTAAAAACTGTAAGAGTAGCCCATTTGTACTGAACGTGGCTTACCAGGTTGAATACCGCCATTTGCACGGTTAGCAATGTAGGTTTTATCAAACAAGTTATCTACGCTTAGGTATACTTTTTGGTTTTCGTCGATTAAGTACTTAGCAGCTAAATCCCATACAACACGGCTATCAATCGCATTTAAGCCTGAGTTAGTTAAATCAGCATGTGCATCAGACACGTAACGTATTTGGCTATTTACCACAAAGTTATTCACTTCTGCGCCAAACGATAAAGCAACCTGGTTCTCAGGTACGTAAGGCATTGCATCGCCTTTTTCTACTGAGCCCCAAATTTCTGAATCAAACGTGTTTTTAAATTCTGAATCTGTGTAGGTGTAAGTTAATTTTACTGGGAACGCAACCGATGCAGTATTAAACGTTCGACCTGCGCTAAATTCAAAGCCCGATACTTCTACTTCACCGTAGTTGTATTGGTCACCAATGTTATCGTCATTACAACCTACTGATGCAGTACAGTTACCATGCATATTGTCGTAATCAGAGTAAAACGCAATTACTTCACCGTTAAAACCGCCCGCATTAAAACGAGAGCCAAACTCGATGTTGACGCTCTCTTCTTCGTCTTGGTCGGCATTACCCGGTGCTGCAGGGGCGTAACCTTTTTGAATACCAGCAAGTAACGTAACATTGTCGTTAAGTGTGTAAGTAGCACCTAAAGACGGTACTAAAATTTCAGTATCGTTAGAGATATCTTTCGTTAAGCCTAGGCTACGGGTTGGATCTGACTTAGCCCACTCTTCACGGGTAATAGTTATGTCTTCATAACGAAGACCAGCACTCACTATTAATGCATCCATTGTCCATTCGTCTTGAATAAATAGCGTGCTTGCTTTTGCACTGTCTAAACGGTTGCTGTTAGAGCCTGGAGCGCCTTGTGAGGTAAGAGTCATGCTTAAATCTTGATTAAGCGTGTATTTGTCTTCCCACTGGAAACGATCCATTTCATCTTCGTGGTAACGTACGCCAACCGTAATGTAGTGAGCGCCCGCTGGGATGTGTAATTCAGACTGCACACCTTTTGCTTGGTAGTCACGGTTATTGGCTTTAACACCGATGTTTTCAATACCCGCAGCTGTTGGGTTTGCTTCAAACTCGCTGTATTGCTCAAGTGTGCTTGAACCAACACTGCTTGCTTTGTACCAGTTACGGTGGAAGTCGTTTAGATAAGCGGTTGCTAAAACTTCATAACCTTCACCAAAACGGTATGCATAGTTTACTTGGTATGCATTATGGCGAGTGTTCATTTCATCATTTTGTGATGCTGCGTAACGACGGTACGGGTTTTGTTGGTAATCGGCATCGGTTAAACCCATGTAAGTTTCGTCTGATGTTTCTTCAGAGTACTTTAATTTGAACTCAATGTTATGCGCATCGTTTTCACCAAAGGTATGGCCAAACTTTACCAATACATCGTTTTTTTCAAAACCTGTGTTGTCATCACCTACTGGCAATTCTTTAAAGCCATCAGCGCCGTAAGAAAACACTTCAATTAAGCCTGCAGTGTTGTTTTTTTCTTTTGCGAAGTAAGCGTGACCTTTGTAGTAACCATCGCTACCAAGGGCAGCATCTAGCATGCCTGTTGAGCTATTTGCTTCAGTTGGTAGGCTGCGAGAAAGTAAATTTAATACACCACCGGTAGTGCGCGGGCCATATTTAACTGAGGCAGCACCTTTTAATACTTCAATAGATTCCATACGGCCCATAGTTGGGAAGTAGTAAGCCGATGGCGCAGAGTAAGGAGCCGGAGCAACAAGTACACCGTCTTCCATCACAGAAATTTTGTCGTTACGACCAGTACCTGTACCGCGCATACCAATATTAGGGCGCAGGCCGTAGCCATCTTCTTCTTGCACGTATACACCTGGTACAGATGCTAATACGCGAGAAATATCGGTAAATTCGAATTTTTGCAATTCTGCATCTGAAATAAACGTAGCAGATCCTGGAATATCGTTAATAGCGGCTTGTGAGCCAATAACGGTAATTTGTTCAAAGTTACGCTCAACTTTGTCGGCATCTTTTGCCATTGCTGTTGTGTTCAAAGACAGCGCAACAGCTGCAGTTAACGAAGAAACTAAAAATTTATGTGACATTGATTACCCTAAAAATAGTTCAACTACTGAAATTGGCGTAATTTAAACATGTTAACGAATGAGAATCAATATTATTAAGTTTTACTATAATTTACATCTGTCGTAAAAACAGGCTGTTTTTATAACATTTTTAACTAGGTGTTTATTTTTGTTTTATAAAAACAGGGATAATGTATTGGCTGGTGGCGGTTAATTTAACCTGAACGCTGCTTGAGATAGATTTATTATTCAGAGTTCAGGTTATTTAAGCCGTGGGGTAACCTAAGCGCAGCTTAATAAACTCAGCGAGTTTAAACACGGCGTTTTCAGGTTCGCGGGCAGTTTTAACTAAACTAATGCCAATGCTACCGAGCGCAGGTAAATTTTTAGTGTGTAATTGATAGGTTAAATCGTTCGGCACCGTACTTCTTGCCAATACAGTAATACCTAAACCTTCTTTTAATGCCGCAATTAAACCGGTTAAATCGGCGTTGCTGTAAACAATACGGTATTTAATACCTGCTTTTTCAAGCGCTTGGGTTGCTCTGCGTCGGTAAATACAGCCCTCAGGCGCTGTTACTAAGGTAACGGTTTCATTTTGCGCCAGTGAAAGATCGCCAACCCACACTAATTGGTCTTGAATAAAAATAGGGAATTTTTCTGAATCAAGCTGCTCATTTAGCGCCAATACTAAATCAAATTGATCTTGGCGCTCATCCGAAAGTAAGTGTTTACTCAAACGTGACTTCACTTCTAACGATACATCAGGGTAGAGCGCCACAAAGTCGCCAATAATAGAAGGTAAAATACGTGCTGCAAATTCGCTAGGGATCCCTAAGCGCACTTTACCAGTGACACTTTCGGAGGTGAACAACTGTAAAATGGCATCGTTATGTTGCACCATTTGTTTTGCCATAGGCAGTAACAGTTCACCATATTGATTAAGTACTTGGCGTTGTCCCTGCTTTTTAAATAATTTATAGCCTAATAAGTCTTCTAAACGTTTTACTTGTAAGCTTACCGCCGGTTGCGAAAGGCCAAGTAAATCGCCTGCTTTGGCAAATCCACCTACCTCAACCACCATAACAAATGTGCGTAAACTGTCGGTTGAAATGTTTTTCATATTTAAAATTACTATTTATATGGCTATATATATAAGTATTATTTATCAATTGATAAGTAATTACAATTTGTTGTTGTAAGCCTTGCGCAATATACTTTTGCTATTAAAGATAGATAGGTATTTGTTATGACTTTTAACCCGATAATGTTTGCCCGCCATAGCAACGCTAACAGCGCGGTTATTAATGCCTTACAAGCTAATAACAGCCACGTTGTTATTGATTTTAGCGGCAGTGAAGCATCGGTATTTTTAAGTGCTATTTTAGGTCATGACCTCACCAAACTAACCGCCAGTGGCTTTGGTTTTAAAGGCACATTGGATGGCGATTTAAATTCTGATTTTAGCTACGCCGTTTACTACTTTAGCGAAACCGCCTTTAGATTTGTACTCTCAGTAAATGCCAGCTTGCAATTACAAGCACTCATTAACGAGCAACAGCTTAGGTACGATATCGACTTTGTGGTACGCACCGATTTAGCAACCTTTACCTTAACCGGTAGCAACGCCTTTGATACCTTAGTTGATGCGTTTAAATTAACCCCTGGCTTACGCCTTGCTGATGCGCAGCTTTGTTATGGCGCGCAAAGTGGCGAAGTGTTTGTTACCGCGGTAGATAAAAACAACGAGCAGCAGTTTATAGTGATTGCTAAAACGCCTACGCTTGATAAGTGGCAGCAGTATATGCAGCAACAAGGCTTTAGTGTTACTAACACCTAAGCTGTTTAATTCGTTAAACATATTTTTGTTAAAGATTACAATTTGGTAGGCGTATTAATGGCTACCATGTTATTCCCCCTCATTCAATTGAGGCCACGCCCACACACATGGGTTAATTTAAAAGTGAAGGAATATTATGACTTCTAAAACAGTATTACATGCAAAGCACCTTGAAGCCGGCGCAAAAATGGTTGATTTTCATGGCTGGGAAATGCCAATTAACTACGGTTCACAAATAGAAGAACACAACGCCGTACGTAACGATGCGGGCATGTTCGACGTATCGCACATGACCATTGTTGATATACAAGGCGAGCAAGCACAAGCATTTTTACGCAAGCTTGTGGCTAACGACGTTGCTAAATTAACAGTACCTGGTAAAGCACTCTACACCGGCATGCTTAACGAGCAAGGTGGTGTAATTGACGACTTAATTATTTACTACTTTAGCGAAACATTTTATCGCTTAGTGGTTAACTCAGCGACCCGTGAAAAAGACCTAGCACATTTAGCTAAGGTATCGAGTGACTTTGCAGTAACGGTTACTGAGCGCCCAGAATTCGCCATGATTGCGGTTCAAGGCCCTAATGCACGCGCTAAAACTGCCCAGGTTTTAAACGCAGACCAGCAAGCTGCAGTTGAAGGCATGAAGCCATTTTTTGGTGTTCAAGCCGGTGATTTATTTATTGCTACAACAGGTTATACTGGCGAAGACGGTTACGAAATTGTAGTACCAAACGAGCAAGCAGCCGATTTATGGCAGCAATTGCTTGATGCCGGTGTAGCGCCTGCGGGCTTAGGCGCGCGCGACACACTACGTTTAGAAGCAGGTATGAACCTTTACGGCCTAGATATGGACGAAAGCGTATCACCACTGGCAGCTAACATGGCATGGACTATTGCATGGGAACCAGAAGATCGTGACTTTATTGGTCGTGATGTTTTGGTAAAACAACGTGCAGAAAAAAGTACTCACAAGCAAGTAGGTCTTATTCTTGAAGAAAAAGGCGTACTACGCAGTGGTTCTAAAGTAATTGTTGATGGTGGCGAAGGTGTTATTACATCTGGCACATTCTCACCAACATTGGGCTATAGTGTTGCATTAGCACGTGTGCCACGTTCAACCGGCGACACAGCTCAAGTAGAAATGCGTAAAAAATTAGTTAACGTAAAAGTAGTTAAATCGGGCTTTGTACGTAACGGTAAATCAATAATCTAAATAATTTGGTTATACCAGTAAATAGGTCACCCTCATTTATTGGTATTCTCCCAATCTAAACCAAAGGATGAAACAAAATGAGCAATATCCCTAGCGAGTTAAAATACGCACCTTCACACGAGTGGGTTCGTAATGAAGGCGACGGCACTTACACTGTTGGTATTTCTGAGCACGCCCAAGAGCTGCTTGGCGACATGGTATTTGTTGAATTACCAGAAGTTGGCGACGTAGTCGATGCAGGCGAAGACTGTGCAGTAGCTGAGTCAGTAAAAGCGGCGTCAGACATTTACGCACCAATTAGCGGTGAAGTTGTTGCTATTAACGAAGAGCTAGAAGATTCTCCAGAAACAGTAAACAACGACGCTTACGGCGACGGTTGGTTATTCCGCATTAAAGCATCTGACGAATCTGAAGTTGATAACTTGCTCGACGCAGAAGGCTACGCACACACTATTGACGAAGAGTAATCGTTAATTAGTTAAAAGCCCCTCTATTTAAAACATTGGGGCTTTTATGATTTTACAGCTTATTACCATACCCAGTAAGTTGCCAAATCATCACATATTTTAATCAATACTAGTTACCCATTAGTATTTAGGATCATAGGAATCTGGACACATGTCAAACGCCAAATCTCTTGAACAATTAGAGCAAAAGCAAGATTTTATTCGCCGCCATATTGGGCCAAGCCCAGCGCAAGTAAACGACATGCTTAGCGCTCTTGAAGTATCGAGCGTTGAAGAGCTGATCGGTCAAACTGTACCTGCTGGTATTCGTCTTGAGCAAGGTCTTAATATCGGCGAAAGCCGTACCGAAGTTGAAACACTAAGCTACTTAAAATCAGTAGCAAGCAAAAATAAAGTTTTCAAATCGTATATTGGCCAAGGCTACCACCCAACTCACGTACCGCACGTAATTTTACGTAACGTACTTGAAAACCCGGGTTGGTACACAGCGTACACACCGTATCAGCCAGAGATTGCACAAGGGCGTTTAGAGTCACTATTAAATTTCCAGACTATGACCTTAGACATTACCGGCCTAGATTTAGCAAGTGCTTCACTGCTTGACGAATCAACTGCTGCAGCCGAGGCAATGGGCCTTGCAAAACGTGTATCTAAAGCTAAAAAAGCCAATGCGTTCTTTATTGCCGACGACGTACACACGCAAACCATTGACGTAGTGAGCACCCGTGCAGAGCAATTTGGTTTTGAAATTATTGTAGGTAAAGCCGCTGATGCCGTGAACCACGACATTTTTGGTGCGTTATTTCAATACCCGTCAACATCAGGCGAAATTGTTGATATAACTGACCTAATTGCTGGCGTACAAAGCAAAAAAGCGATTGCCTGTGTGGCAGCCGATATCATGAGCTTATTACTGTTAAAAGCACCAGGTAAATTAGGTGCAGATGTAGTACTTGGCTCTGCTCAGCGTTTTGGTGTGCCAATGGGTTACGGTGGTCCACATGCTGCATTTTTTGCAACACGTGATGCATACAAACGTTCATTACCAGGGCGTATTATTGGTGTATCAAAAGACCGTTTAGGTAACGATGCACTGCGTATGGCAATGCAAACCCGTGAGCAACACATTCGTCGCGACAAAGCCAACTCAAACATTTGTACTGCGCAAGTATTACTAGCGAACATGGCGGCGTTTTACGCGGTATACCATGGCCCGCAAGGCTTAAAAACCATTGCACAACGCATTCACCGTTTTGCTGATATTTTAGCAACTGGCTTAAAAGCAAAAGGCGTGGCACTTAAGCACACTACCTGGTTTGATACATTAACTGTTGTTGATGAAAACAAAGCTGACGTGATTGCCCGTGCTGTGGCTAAAGGTGTTAACTTTGCTGCTAACCATGCAGGCGAGTACTCAATTTCAGTATCAGAAACCACAATACGTGCAGACATTGCCGAGTTATTTGATATTATTTTAGGCGAAGGCCACGGCCTAAGCGTAGATGCAATTGCTGCGGATGTTGAAGCAAATGGCAGTGACTCTATTCCTGCAAGCCTAGTGCGTGATGATGAAATTCTAACGCATCCAAACTTTAACAGCTACCACAGCGAAACAGACATGCTTCGCTATATTAAGCGACTTGAAAACAAAGATTTAGCGCTTAATCACTCTATGATCTCGTTAGGTTCATGTACCATGAAACTAAACGCGACCGCTGAAATGATCCCAATTACCTGGCCTGAATTTGCAAACCTTCACCCATTCTGCCCGCTAGACCAAGCAGAAGGTTACCAAATAATGATTAACGAGCTACACGATTGGCTAGTTAACATTACCGGTTACGACGCGGTTTCATTGCAACCAAATTCAGGTGCACAAGGTGAATACGCAGGCCTTATCGCAATTCGTAAATACCACGAGTCACGAGGGGATGCGCACCGTAACGTATGTTTAATCCCAAGTTCTGCACACGGTACTAACCCAGCTTCGGCACAAATGGCCAGCATGAAAATTGTGGTTGTTAACTGTGATAAAAATGGCAACATCGATATGGAAGACCTAAAAGCGAAAGCTGAAGAAGTCTCTGAAAACCTATCATGTGCCATGGTAACGTACCCATCTACCCACGGTGTATACGAAGAAACGATTCGTGAATTATGTGAAATTGTTCACCAGCATGGTGGCCAAGTTTACATGGATGGCGCAAACATGAACGCGCAAGTAGGTGTTACTAGCCCAGGCTTCATTGGCTCAGATGTGTCGCACTTAAACTTACATAAAACCTTCTGTATTCCACACGGTGGCGGCGGCCCAGGTGTTGGCCCAATTGGTGTTAAATCGCACCTTGCGCCATTTATGCCAAACCACAGCGTAATTAACGTACCAGGTACTAATGAAGGAAATGGTGCAGTATCGGCAGCGCCTTACGGCTCTGCAGCTATTTTACCTATTTCATGGGCTTATATTGCCATGATGGGCTCTGAAGGCTTAAAACAAGCGACAGAAATGGCGATTGTAAATGCTAACTACTTAAGCAATGAGCTCAGCAAGCACTTCCCAATTTTATACCGTGGCCGTAATAATCGTGTTGCTCACGAATGTATTATTGACCTACGCCCATTAAAAGAAGCCTCAGGCATTACTGAAATGGACGTTGCTAAGCGCTTACAAGATTATGGTTTCCACTCACCAACAATGTCGTTCCCAGTAGCGGGCACATTAATGATTGAGCCAACAGAATCTGAGTCTAAGGGCGAGATTGACCGCTTTATCGAAGCGATGGTATCGATTAAAGGTGAAATCGATAAAATCATTTCAGGTGAATGGTCTATCGAAAACAACCCACTGGTATTTGCACCACACACGCAAGCCGATGTGCTAGGTAATGAATGGGATCGTGCGTATGACCGTTTTTACGCTGCCTTCCCAGTACCAGCAGTTGCTAAAGATAAGTTCTGGCCAACGGTTACGCGTATCGATGACGTATACGGCGACCGTAATTTAGTATGTTCATGCCCAGCGGTTGAGACTTATCGCGACTAATTTTTGAACTTTAATTGGTAGTAAGTTCCACTGTAGAGTTGGAATTTATTGAAATTATAAAAGCCGTTGCAGTAATGCAACGGCTTTTTTGTGTGTGGTGATTCGCCATAAATTATATGGGGTAGGTTGGGTAGAGTGAAACGAAACCCAACGATTCTCCAATATCATTACCATCCCCCAAACACGTAAATATGCATTGTTTGTAGGCCGTCCTTTAGGCATGTGTGATTTAACACAGGAATAATAGGTATCACCGTAGGCGCTGAGCTTGCTGGCGTGCGTGGTTTGTAGGTTGGGCTTTAGCCCAAAAGTTGTATCACCTTGGCTGATTGCTTTTATTGCTAACTTTTGCCTGGATAAATCCGTGACCTAAATTAGAAACCTTATTCAAGGTTTTGTCGCGCTGGCGACGGCAGCCAAAGAGGGGTATAGATTTTCAAATTTTACTCTGCTGCAAATAATTCATCCTTGAAGCTGGGTTACTGTCGGCATCCATGCCTCCACTTCCTCATACTGCGAAGCTGCGCTTCGGTTATTCGTCACCTCCCAGCGCACCCGAGCATCACGCTTAATCCTTCAAATAATTAACTGATGTGAACGTAAACGGCGAAGATAGGCCATCTTTCACATCCCTGTACGCTCCCCAGTTCAGCCATCCATGGCCTCTCGTTCAAAGCTGCGCTTTTCACCCATGGCCTAGTTTCGCCTTATCGCGCATCCATGCGCGACATTACTCATCAATTGCTTATTTTCAGGGCGTAATGACGGGGAAGGGTGTTAAACGTGAAATTGGTGTTTAGTTTGACAAGAAGTAATAGCTGAACTTTAGTACTCTGGTATGAGAGAGTATGAAGTGGATTTAAATACTCTTTAGTTAATATATTTTTGTCATATTTTCAAGCTAAAACATTGAATAGGCTTTTTTGCTGATGTACACTTTCTTTACTCTTTACGCGTGGGATAACGCACAACAGTTTATCCTTGTCGGGCGATTAGCCAGACACTATTTTATTGAAGGTATTTAGGGTTGCGCTAAAGCACTTCTCTAAAGATCCTTCGTTCCTCAGGAGCGTTAGAGAAGTCTTCAGCGCATCCTCTAGGTAGAGAGAACTAAAACGGCCATGATGGCCGTTTTTTTTAATTCAAGGGACAACGCCAGCAAATGAACTATGATGATACGCTTATCGAAGAATTTGAGCGTTTCGACTTCTCCAATTTTCAAGTATTGTATCACCCGCCTAGAGTTTTTGTATGTGGTGGAGAGTACAATACTGGTAAGCTAGTTCCGGCTAGCATGAGAGATCGTATAATTCAGTATTTTGAGTTAAACGATGACGATGATGAATATCGCTTATTATCAAAATCTTGTGTTATGGCTGAAGACTTCAAGGACTACTTTAAAGATGGTGCGTACTCAGATTTAATGGTATTTGAAGATGACATTGCAAAAGTATCAACCTTGATTATTATTTGTCTAGAAAGTCCAGGTTCATTGGTTGAACTTGGTTTGCTTTGTAATAACAGCTATTTGTCTAAACGCCTTTTGGTAATAGCTCCTCAATCAGATGTTGAAGCAAAAGATTCTTTCATTTATTTAGGACCGTTAAGTAGCTTAGTTGAAAGAGACCCTTCATCAGTTCTAATCTACCCTTGGCCAAACAATGAACTTCAAGAATATGAGCATATTGATTTAATTGCTGGTGATATTAAAAATAAACTGAGAAACACTAACAAAACTTCAAAGTTTGATATTAAAAACAGTGCTCATATTGCATTTCTAATACATGACATAATACAAATTTCAAGTCCTATAAAAATAACTGAAATTGAATTAGCATTAGCTTCTATTAATGTTGATATAAATGAAAAGTTTATTCATCGATTGTTATTCCTGTTAGAAAAAATCAACTTAATTAAGTTTACAACATATAGTAATGTTAACTATTACTACGCATGTAATGACGAAGACAGAAGAATAAAATTTGGGAGGGCAAAAGATAACTCTAAACGAGATGAAGGTTCTATCAAAATGTCGATACGAAGATCATTTATTCTTGATGAAAATGAATCATCTAAAAAGAGAAGGTTGGCTTTAAAACAAATTAGCAATATTAAAAGGGCTCTAGGGGGAGCGCAATGAATATTATCGAACGTATTAGTGAAGATTTGTTAATGCCAGAAAAAGAGTTGCTAAACTTTTCTTCAACAGCCCCCAGGCGATACAAGAAATATACTATTGCTAAAAGAAATAGCGATGAAAGAAGGTTAATTGCACATCCATCAAAAGAAGTTAAATTTTTACAGCGATTGCTCGTAACACATTTGGAGGATAAGTTAACCATTCATGCTAGCGCTAACGCATATGTAAAACAAAAAGGTATTAAATCAAACGCTTTAGCCCATAAAGATAACCAATATTTATTAAAAATGGACTTCAAGAACTTTTTCTTATCCATAACTCCGAGTATTTTAATAGAGCAAATGCTAGCTTTTGGTATAGGTTTAGATGATCGAAACATTGAGTTTATATCAGGAATTCTATTCTGGAAGTTAAGGAGAAATAGCCCTTTAAGATTAAGCATTGGTGCCCCAAGCTCACCATTTATATCGAATGTTATTATGTATAACTTTGATAGATTAATAGAAAAAGAATGCAAGGTCATGGGCATAACTTACACCAGATACGCTGATGACCTCGCATTTAGCACTAATATTAAAGATATTCTATTTGAGATACCTAAGTTAGTTAAAAATACGCTAAAAAAACTATATGGTTCTAAAATCAGAGTAAATACAAAGAAAACCGTTTTTTCATCGAAGAAATTTAATAGACACATTACTGGAATAACATTAACTAACAATAACTTATTATCCATTGGTCGAAAAAAGAAAAGATTCATATCCTCTCTTGTTCATAAATATACGCTTGAATTGCTGTCTGATGAGGAAATACTTCAACTTAAAGGGCTACTATCTCATGTGAGTAATATTGAACCTTTGTTCATTGGTAGGTTATCAAATAAATATGGTACTAATATAATGACTGATTTAGCTCCAAGTAAGTTCTTCATAGGAAATTAAATATTTATACACCTCAAAAAACCACTGGAAGCCAAGGTCTCTCCCATTAGAAAGTTCTGGTCAAACAGGCAGCTGTGTTTTCTTGATCTTTTTATTCAAAAACCAATTGTTCTTACTTTTTAAACTCACTTTAAATGTAGCCAAAAATCAAAGGGGTCAAGTCTTGACTTCAGACATCTAAGGTCTAGATTTATAGTTTACAGCTTATTGAGTGAATCGCTATGTCTAGGCCGCTGCGAATAGAGTACGAGAACGCATTTTATCATGTGATGAATCGCGGAAGAGGGCGTGAAAATACCTTTTTGAGTGATGACGACTTTAAATATTTTTTATATTGCATTGAGCAAGCAAGCCTTCGATTTAATATTGAAGTGCATTCATATTGTTTAATGACCAATCATTACCACCTGCTAATAAAAACTCCCGATGCTAATTTAGGCCGAGCCATGAAGCATATTAATGGCCTTTATACTCAATACTTTAATAGAACACATAATACAGATGGTGCGCTGTTTAGAGGACGCTACAAAGCTGTGTTGGTGGATGCTGATAACTACTTATTGCATGTTAGTCGGTACATTCACCGTAACCCAATTGAAACGAGTACACCGTTGGTAGAAGACCTTGCTAAGTATAAATGGTCTAGCTATTCAGCTTTCATTAAAAGGGTAGCGACGCCTAAATGGCTCGTTCGAGATTTTATATTTTCACTGCAAGGCAAAAAGCGTAAATATGCTGCTTATAAACAGTTTGTTGAATTTGAAAATAATAAAGAAATAAGCGCTTTTTATAGTGCTAAAAAGTTGTTGTCGGTTTTGGGTTGTGAGGACTTTATTGAAAACATAAAAGACTATATTGCCAAGTCAGATAGCGAAAGAAAGCTTGTTACTAAAAAGCACTCAGCAGATGATGTAATTGCTTACTTAGCTCAACACTTTAATGTTGAAGTTGATGAGATTATAACGGTTAAAAAGGGGCGAAAAGAGAAAAACTTACCACGCTGGTTTGCTATTAAATTATGCCAAGATTTAACGGGATTAAATTTGCAGGCTTTAGCAGCTGTTTTTAATGTTGAACACTATTCGGCAATATCGAAAGCTGTCGGTAGGTTGAATACATTAATGGTTGAAGATAAAAAGGTTAAATTACAATACGGAAAACTTCGAGATTGTTTGATGTCTGAAGTCAAGATTTGACCCCATTTGGTTTTGGAAGTCAAGATTTGACCCCATTTGGTTTTGATAGGGTTGAGGCAAGCGAAGCTGGAGGTTATTCTGGAGGGGGGGCAGGCGAGTTAATATATGAGGTTGTTGAAAAGTAATGGAGCCTATTAAGTTGTGGTTTTTAACTCTGTTTCTTACATCTGCGGGTCTTTTCTTTTTTATAATATTACCAATTTTAATAGCTATAAAAGATAAAAAAACACGGTTGATAGAGGATGTTCTAGATGATGGAAATCGTTTTTACTCATTAAATATCATAACTGCTGGTAGCGGAGCATTGCACTACGGTTCTATATTTCTATTCGATTGGTATGCTAGACGTTATAAGGTAATAGAGGAGAGGGAGAAAGTACCCAAAAATTTGCAGATGTGGTTTAAGCTTTATTATATTTTGTTTATAACATTTAGCCTTATGTTTTTATTAGCATGCTTAATGGCCTACTTTGTTTAGATTGACTACTTTTCTTCTTTGTTGATTAAATAATGGATTTGATATTTTTTGGTGTTGGCTTAAGTGTTATTTTTATCATTCTTTTACCTTTAGCTTTTTATTTAAAAGCAAAAAAGCTCAGAACGGTTGAAGATATTTTAGAGCATGGAAATCGCTACTATTCCCTAAATATTTTTATGGCGCTTCATGGTTTACTTCATTATGGCAGTGTATTTTTATTTGATTGGTATGCAAAACGGTATAATTTATTAAGTGATAGAGACAAGGTACCAGCTCACGTCTCGAGATTATTTAAAGTGTATTTTGTAATTTTTATGCTTTGCGCACTATTAATGTTTTCATCTGTACTCTTTGAATAAAGACTTAGATTTTAAAGAGCAAAGGACTAAATAAAAGGAAAAAAGGTCAATGGATGAGCTTGTTAGGTCTCTTTTGGTCTATATAAATAAACTCCGTATTTTGACAAAGTAGTTTTGAGTGAGATTTAGTAACTCTATTTCAAAGGTGTACATTAATTGGGGAAATATATAATATTGTTAATATCTAATATTAAACGGATTTAATTATGGAAGAAGTTACATTTTTTTCAGAAAATAAAGTTAAAGAAAAATTACAAGTACATTTTGATGGCCTGCAAAACCAACAAGTATTATATGGAAAGAAGGTAGAAAAAATATTTAAAAGAAAAAATTGCACGTATATATTCTTTACCTCCGATGATTCTCCATACGAGGAGACATTATATATTACTTTGATTGATTCAAAAGGTGAGGTTATTGAAAGTGTTGAACTCTCGAAGCCGTATTCTCCAGGGATTTTGAAAGATTTAATAATTAAAAATGATCAAACGATTGAATTCAAATTTTGGGGGGATTCGATAAATAATTTAATTATTGCCGACAAAAAAAAAGTGCATATTTCTCATGCAATACCTTCAAATGGCCTTCGTTACTCAAATAAATTATCACCAAGTTATCTAACAATAAAAGATTAAGGTTTACAAACATGGACTCGTTTATTTCTGACAAAGATGTAGAAACTAGTATTAGGCAAATGGAAGTAGCAGCAATTAACTTTGGTAGTCGTTTCATAAATGATTCAAAAGTAAGGGCGCTATATATGGAACAGACAAAAAAAATGTCTTTGGAATTAGTTAATGCTTATAAGACTGGAGTCATAACACCTAAACAAGCTGCTGTAGCTGCGAATGAAATGCGAAATGAAATCATGGCTGTCTCTCGCAGTAAAACTAGTGATATTGGTAAAGCTAAGGTTGTTAAGTTAAAGGCCAGTGGTTTGAATTTAGAGGTATTACTAGATAAATATGCAAAAAGCCAGTTCGGTAAAGGTTTTGGCGAGCTAAATGAATCAGAAGCTTCATCTATTTATAAAAAGATAGTTCAAAGTGCAGGGAAGGCAAACCCTAACGTTAGCGCCAAAGCAAACAACTTAGGCAAAGCAGGGCGAAGCTTATGGGTACTTTCTATATGTATCGCAGTTTATAATATTAGTAGTTCAGATAATAAACTCAAAGCGGCAGGACGTGAAGCAACTAACATTGGAGGTGGCTTTGCTGGAGGCGCCGCTGGGGGCGCGACTGCTGGCATCTGGTTTGGGCCTATAGGTGTAGCAGTAGGTGTTGTTGTTGGTGGAGTTTTGGGTTCTATTATATCTGATCAAGTATATATTGAACTTGCAGGCCCAGATGGGGAGTTTGCCAGAAGCTTTATACCTCGCTTTACTAATGTTTTTTCTACTAATGAGAATAAAATGGCGAGTGCTTTAATTACTGAGTGTACATATGAATTAGATAAGGTAATGGCTGTTTTTATACAGTTGAATGATAAGTATTTTACAGATGTTGATGACATAGCAATTGCTTATATAGAGTTGATTAGAACAGGTAGGTATCCTCTTATTAAGCAAGCTCTATCACTAAATAAAGCTCTGAAAAATTATCTTATTCAGATACTGGGTAGCGGCTGGACATCGTCTTCTGAGAAAGAATGCATAAGGTACCTTCGCCATGTTTAGTTACAGGGTCTAATTTAGTCAAACAGTGCTTTTTCCATTTGACCTAAATACCTCCTTATAATATTGAGGAGGTTAAAATATCCAAACATATTCTGAATATTCAGTAGAAAACCAAAAGCCGAAGGGCGGCCATTGAAAACCTCTGGTCAAGCAGGGATGTTTGTCTTTGCCTTGAATACAATACGACATATCCAGCCTTAATATACCCATCTTAAAGACACATAAAAGTATTAATTGCTGTAAACACCCTGTTTGTACCTAGAGTGCTTACCTCTTTTATAACTAATTGTTTAACAGTACCTAATTTAGGATTAGTATTAGGTACTACTTAAAACAATAATAAAATAAGTGCTAGAAATAGCCTTTTATAAAAGAGGTATTCATGGAAGATCTATTTATAAGTTTATTTGCAAATGTCGGCGTTATATTACTTTTAGTTTTGATATTAAAAGCAATTAAAAAAGTTGATTTAAAGAGGGCGTTCAGAATTCTGTGTCAGCCTAAGTTGCTAAATATCTAGCACACCATCTAACCTACCTTCGAAGTGGATGGCCAATTGCGACAATGTCAGATTCCAATTATGGATTGGCATTGTCCATTT
>Ga0207905_1000064_pt1 | contig 78961 bp, 88 predicted proteins | sample LinPmetageLP49_FD_184060 | JGI IMG/M metagenome (GOLD analysis project Ga0207905, IMG submission 184060) | Marine viral communities from the Subarctic Pacific Ocean - LP-49 (SPAdes) | ecosystem: Environmental > Aquatic > Marine > Oceanic | place: Pacific Ocean | collected 2011-08-27 | reverse complement strand
GTGATTATATCAACGGATATTACAATAATGTTAGACCACATCATTATAATGCTGGTTTAGCGCCGAATGAATCTGAGATTAGATATCAAGATTCTAAAACTGTGGCCAAAATTAGTTGACCACTACAATGTGAGCCGCCTGTGAAGTCATTAGAAAACGCGCTATCACCATCTATATTGTTCTTTGCTTTTATGCGCCACGGACCAAGTGTATCTGTGCCAAGCCCAATAATTTCATCGCCTGCATTGAAGTCTCTTGAAATGCTGGTTGAAGTATTAGCTATTAAGCTTATCTTTTGCAGATTAAAAACGTAATTAGGGTAAAACTTTTGCCAAACTAATTTCAAGTCATGTGTTTGACTGTACTTTTGAATTACAGTTAACTTTTCATCAATTAAGTTAACAAAATAATTCTTTTTCTTTTGTGCGAGAGTCGCAATATCTGAGAATGATGAAACATCACTATCTTCAAAAAAGTCATTACCATTTGTTGTAATGTTTATGATATCTCTTACTTCATCAATTGATGGTTCTTGTCCAGCCCCGAATGTTTTCGTTAGATTAATGACTAGCATTTCTTTAATTTGTGATACATAGCCAGAGCGTGGATCCAAAGTTCTTAATCTGACAGTCGCATCGGATGTACTTTCAAAAATTAAATCTAATCGTTCAAATTTGTTTGACCCAGTATGATTAACTTTTACTATTTGCTGAGCTGACACACCATTATATATATCTAAATAAGCATCAGGATTTGAATTCTTAAACTGTACAGACACATAGTATTTATCACCCTCATTCACAGCTACACTTTGAAATACTTGACCATATGGGCTCGTGGTTTGAAATGTTAGTACATTATTTTCTATACTTGTAACTGTTGCATTTACAGCAGCAATATTAGTTGCATCGTCATAGTTTTGATTCATAGCAATATTCTTTAACTCTGCAATTTTTAATAACGCCGATGTCGATGGGTATGTTTTTTTGAAAACCGCGACCCCAGCTTCATTTTTATATAAATCTAAAAAACTATTTTGATCTTCACTTACAACGCTAAAATACTGACCAGATACTGTTCCAGATATACCTGATTGCACAGTTGCATATTTAACCGCATCAATATCAGCCGCGGCGTCTAACACCAATTGAACTTGAGCGTTCACAGTATCAAGTGCCTTTTTCTGTACGCTCGGTTTTTCTTCGCCGTTTATTGTCACCGTTGCGTTTTCGTCACCTTGTAGCAATTGGTTTAATTGCTCAATAGATGTTTTTAAATCTTCAGTTAACTCTAAAAATTCACTCATTGTTGTTTTCCAAATAGTTGTTCATTGAATTGGTAATTGAATCTACGTACTCGTCATAAGTAGAAGGTTTGAGTAACTGCTCAACCATCCCGTCCTCACTCACCACTTGTCGTTTTTTAATCTCGATATTGGCGCTGTAGTTCCAAAATCCGCCGTTGTAGGTGCAGGACTCAAGCGGGCTTTGTTTAAACCGTACTTCGTGTTCGATTACGCCCTCTGGGGTGCGAACTGGCATTAAAAACCAGTTAACAGCATCGTTAACGCCGTGGGTTACAAAGCCTTCGAGTATTTGTGCTTGGTGTTTATTGAGTTTCCAGGTTGCGCCCATGGTGGTGGGTACTGACTGAAAACGCTTTCGCTGGCGAGCGCGGCCGCTTGCCATGTCAGTGCGTAATAAATTAGAGTTTTGTGATAACCGGTGGCTTGAAACGAGTGGCAGCTTTAAATCTTTTGGGTATTTTACTAGCACGTTTATACCCCCTGCCGTTGTAAGCTATAAGTGTTTTCTAATGCGGTAGATGCCTCGCCACCATGGCGGATATTACTCACAAATATGTTAATAACATCTTCGCCATTAAGCTGGTTTCGACTTTGCGAGCCTGCACGGCTAGCATCTTCAATCACATTTACAGTGACACTAGATCCCAAGCTTTGCCCTTTTGTGTGATCAACAACGGTTTCTTGTGGGTGAAGCATGGCCAACTGACCACCTTTACCATCAAGGCCGCCGCTGCGTGGGCCGTCCCAGGTATAACCACCGCCATCGAATGAGGCTAAGGTTCCTGCCGCTGCCGCCGTTGCAGCTGCGGCTAAAGGTTGCGTTACTGCTTCAGCAGCCAGTGCTGCGCCTGGCGCTAAGGCTGGGCCAATAATAGGTATGGCTGCTGTAGAAGCAAATGCATTAATAGCAGCAAGATGGGCACCCGCTTGTGCTTGCCCTGTTACTTGAGTTAAGTAACTAACGCCAGAGGCCTTGCCTAACGTTGCTTCTAAGGCCCATAACACTAAACGTTGTGTGCCAATCTCAACAAGCGATTGAATAACGGCCTTTGAAAAGCTAGATGCTATGTTTTTCACTAAATTACCAAAGCCCTGCCAATCGGTAATAGCCTGAGTAATGTTGCTCGACATGGTTTGACTAAAATTAGTGAGTGTATCGGCCCATAGTTGATCGGTGTTTTCTGCGGTGGTTCTAATGGACTCCATGTAATTAGTCCAAAAGCCGTTATTCTGCTCTGTTAATTGCTCTTGGTGTAAGCGCTCTGCTTCTTTTCTGGCTTCTAGCTGCTCTTGCTTAATAAGGCTTATGTTTTGCTCATGCTGGGCTAAGGCTTGCTCTTTAGCAGTGTTGTATTCTGCTTCTATTTCAGCGGTGATTAGGTTTTTATCACGCAGTAACTGAAATTCGCGTTCCATTTCTTGTTGTTTACGTTCAAAGCGGCGGTTCTCGAGCTCGACTTCTTTGCCGTCTTGCGCTAACTGAGCATCAAATATTTGTTGATATTGGTTACGGGCCGCATCTATTAACTTTTGTGATTTTTCGTCAACGACTTCAGGGTCATCTTTTAGCAGTAAATCACTTAGCCCTGGCTTTTTAGCGTTATCTACTTGTTTTTCAGCCGCGGCTTGGAATTTTTTTTGTGCATCGCTAATCCATGTATTTATTTTCTCTGAGTGCATTGGCTCCATGGCTGAGTTGTGAAAGTCGTCTTGTGCTTGCGCTAAATTTTTTAAAGCTTGTGAGCCAATGCTATCGAGTGTTTTAAAACCCTCTGCTTTTCCCAGCTGATTTAATTGAGCTAATGCCGACTTTGCATAATCGCCAATACCAGGTATATGTTGTGATAGCTCTAGCACTTTACGGATTGGGTATAAAAGACCGTTGGTAACACTATTAGCAAATGGCACAATTCCTTTATTTACTACAAATGCTAGCCCCTCCCAAAGTGCCCAAGAAAAGCCCATAGCAACAACTTTAGCGCCTTTAAAGAGCACATTTATACCTTGTATGCCATCCGCAAGAACGCCAATAACGCTCGCTACCTTGACCACTGCTTCTTGTGCAAATTTTCCAAATCCGCCAGATTCTTTCGCTGCATCAACAAACATGTCTGAAAGTGCACCAATAATAGGCGCTGTTTCAATAGCTAGTGTTTGGCCAAAGCTGTGAGTGGTTTTTTGTGCTTTATCGAATGCATCGTTTGCCATCTCAACTTTAGCGGCATCGATACGATCGAACGTCATACCTAGAGCATCGGCTTCTTGCATCATAGCGGTTATGCCATCAGCGCCGGCGTCCATCACGTTGATCATCTTAGCGCCCGATTTACCCATTAAGCTTTGTGCTAGGTAAACTTTTTGGCTTTGGTCTTCAACGCCTTTGAGTTTGTCGGCAATGACTTTAAATTGCTCTTCAGGGGCAAGGCCTTGCAACTCTTGAACAGACAAACCTAAACCATCAAGCGCATATTTAGCTTCACCTGTGCCTGTTTGCCCCACTTGGCCTAGGTTTTTTTGCATGGTTTGCAGTGATTTATTTAGCTCTTCGTTAGAAGCACCATATAAATTAGCGGCATGCTGCAAACCACCTAAAGCCTGAGTAGTAATACCTAAACGGTCGGCTGTTTTAGCTTGTTGATCAATAAACTCAGCATTTTTTGCATAAATAGAGGCATACGCGGCTACTCCTGCCGCACCAAACCCCGCCATTACTTTAGCGCTACCGCCTACCATTTTGCGGGTTTTATCCGCCCACGATGAGGTTTTTTTATTGGCTTTATTGAGCTCAGCAGTTAACTTGCCACTTTTACCGATTAAATCGATAGTGAGCGTTGCAATTGATGCCATGTTAATTTCTCTTTTGTTTACGCCAAGGACAGGTATTTAAAAACGCTTCGGCTTCGCGGCGTTTTTGCTCGTATTCAATTTTTCGTTGTTCGCTTCTGTCGAATGTCAGGCCCATTTTTAGCCCTTGATGGACTAAGCGCAGTTCCAGTTCGTCAGCTGATAAGCGTTTATGAAGGTCGTAGAGTGAGCAACCCAAGCTATCTGCTAGGTTGCAGAGCGCTTGTAACTCAGGTTGCTGTTTTAGTTTTTTTCAATCGCCTCAAGGTTCTCTTGAGCAAGGTTTGTGAAAAATAACCCAGTGGTGTGGATCATACCCAGCTGCTGCATATCAATAAGATTAGGCAGTTTGGCGGCTTCTTTATCGTCAAACTTGCCGTGCAGCATGTAGTAAGTATTGCGCTGCGCCATTTTCTCAAGCTTTTTAGGGTCGGCGTCTTTATCACTAAATAACTCACGGGCTTTTACTTCATCCATTGCCGGCAGTCGGTGTAATACAATTTTGCCCACGCCTTCAATATCAAACTCACGGGAAGAAGTAGGTAACTTCCCCGCCATTATTTGTGCTGCTGTAATCATTTAGCCCCCTTGCGCTTCTGTAAGTGTTGAGAAGTCAACTTCTTGAAGTTTGCCAATGCAAGCAAACATTTGTTTACCTGAATCTTTACCCGATTCACCACTAAAGTAGTCATGTGGTAAAAACTCAACATCTTGTACTTCACCACTGGCGCGGGTTACTTTAATGCTAATAGGTGTGCCGGCCTTTACCATATCGCAAAACGCTTTTTGGTCTACATTGGCTGGTTTATGGCGAAAACTAAGCTCCCAATCTTGGTCCTCAGGTAGGCATTTTTCACTGTATGAACGTCTATCGGCTGCAATGTCGGTATCGTCTTCATACACTTTGCCTGAGTTAATTTGTGGGATGATGTCGAGTCCTGGCAAAATAGCGTCGACTTCACCTACACCCGTAGTACAAAATTGCAATGTAGACTTATGTGAATCGACTGTATCAGCAGCTGGGGTTGTTACTGGAGTAATTGGCATTTTAAACCTCGTTATTTATGGTGTGGTACTTAAAAATGTATTCGTATGACTCGCGGTATAAATGCGAGCCGGTTTCAAAGTCGGGTATACGGCCTTGTTTAAGTGCAAGCTGCACGTTTACGTCATCATCAACAAACCCTTGTTTGTTAAAAATGTTTGCAAGCTCTTTGGCTATGGCTTTGGCATTAGCGGGTAGCTTGCTGTAACAATCAAATTGAATGAGTGCTTCGCTTTGGTTGTCTTCCATGTGTATTTCGATTGGGGTGTCATCGGTGATCACACTGAGCAATACATAGTTATCATCTGAGTTATGGTTAGTCGTTAAATGCAGTGCATCACCAATTAAGGCGCTAAGCGCTGCTGATGCGAGTGCTTTTGTGCGTATGCTGTTTTCTATCATGCTGGTTTGTTCTTTTTAGCAATGCGGCGCTGGGCCAGATTGATACGCTTAGCTAAGCCACGGTTAATCACAACTACGACTTGATTAGTGCGCTTTTTAAAAGCTTGGCGAATAAATGGGTCTGCTTTTTGGTTGGTTGTGCCATATTCTACTTGCACTATGTAAGGCACTTTAAACACACCCACACGTACAAGCGATACAACGCCTTTACCAAAACGGCGGGTTTCTCTTCCTTGGCGGTTAGTGCTGGCTTTAACTTTAATGCGGGATTTTAAAAAGCCTGGTCTAATTTCGACTTTTTGCCCTTGTTTGGTTTTAACCTTACGAACTATGTCTGACTCTGGAGCATTACGCTGCATACCTTGCTGATATTTAATCGCACCGTCTCTTATGGCGCTGGTCATCATACCGGTGGCTTTTTTTGCACCCACTTCTTTGGCTATATCGAGCAGTGCTTTTTCCATTTGTTTAAGGCCAGAAATATCAATACCAGTATTAAGCATGTGTTATCTCCTTAACCGCGATAATAGTTAATACGTTTGCAAAGTCCTGATTAACGGGCGTGCCAATGATTTCAAAGACGCGCTGTTTATAAACAATTTGCTGTGTTGGGGTTATTTTGCTGCTGTAACGGCACGTTACTGTATGAGTTATTTCGCCCATTAATTGGCCGCTTTGCTCAAACTCTTTTGCTGCACCGGTTTGTATGTTTACCCATTTATAAAACTCGTGTTGATGGCTGTTAGTGTTATAGCCATCATTTGATTTTGTGTTTTTGCCAAAGCTGGCTTTGCAGTTGTATTTAGCAGCAGCAAGCGATTTCATATCAACTCCACGGCCAGTTCATCAGCTATGGCTTTAAAGGCATTAGGCATGTCGTAAAGCTTCACCGGGGCGGTGTCTTCACGGTTACGAAACCAATCACCAATAAGTACTAATATGGCTTGTTTTGCTAGGTCGTATTTGTCCTGGTCTATAAGTGTTTCATTATCAATATTGGTGCCCTCATTTGTGAGGGTACCATGTCCAAATACGCATTCAATTTGCACTGCATCTGCTACTTTAAAACCAACCGCTGGCCATTGCCCGCCTAGTTTAGGGGTAATTGTGGCCGTTAATCCATGTTCAATTACACGGTATTCACTTGGGTCAATAGTAACGAGCTGCCCCAAGTTATTAATATATTTAATTGATGTGATGCTCCGAAGCGGCGCGTAAGGCAAGTTTATTTCTTTGCAGAACTTTTGCATAGCAAACTGCCATGTTTGCTCTACTAATAACCGGCCACTACGTTGTTCAAAACGTTTACGCGCTCTCGGTACCAAACTTTGCAAATAATCATGATGATCATCATCAGCATGGGTATGTGCTGCCAGTTCTTCTACAGTGAATGGCTCCATACTTGGCGCCTGTATTAACTTTCGGAGCATTTTCATTATAGTTACTCTTTGCCGTCAGTGTTTTCACTAAGATCAACAACTTCAACTTCTAGCTCTTTGCTGCAGTAGTCAACCGCTGCTTTGTCACTTGATAACTCACCTACTTCAATAAGTGGCTCAAGTAACTCAGCATCGCCTTTTACAAGTGCGTTTGGTTCAAAAGATTGATCTGCAATTACACATGCAACCAGTACACGTGCAGTAATTAGCTTTTTAGCTGCCATGGTCAAATTCCTTAAATAAAAAAAGCCCCTTTACAGGGGCAATTGGAGCATCAATTAAGCGGCTGCATTTTGGTAGTACTTAACAGCACCACCTACATCGATGCAGCGGCCACCAGTGCGCATAAATGCTAAGAAACCAACTTGGCCCTTACGGCTATATGCGCTATCTGTGAAGCGGAAGAACAACATTTGCGATACATCACGCACAATGTATTTAGAAAAATCACCAAACAAAACCGACTTAGCGTTAGCCGCCATGGTTGGAATGTGTTGGTTTGTTGCATACGGTTTGCCTAAAATGGTGTTAGGCTCTGCGGCTTCCATACCTGGTAACCAAAGCGGGCGACCTTGCAGGTCTTTAAGTTTTTTAACGACTTTGATTGTGGCGTCGTTCATCATGTAACCGCATTGCATGCTGCGGCGATACGCAGGGTCTACGCTGTGTTGTAAATCAACCAAGTCATCATACGTAACGGTTGCAATTTGGCCTGAACCCCCTACTTTACCCGCTGTGGTATCAGCTAAAATACCGTGTGGCATTGAAGTACCTGTACCATTAATAAACGCATCTTCTGAGGTGCGGCCAATGCGCATACCAATTTGACTATTAATGTAACCTTCAAGGTCAAACTGAGTGTCTTGCAATAATTGGAACGGTACCGCAATCACTTTAGAGCTGATCATGTGCGTATCAATGTTACGAACACCAAATGAAGTATCTTCATCATCTGCTGTGCCGTTTTCCGCTAACCACTCACCTTGCTCAGCGGTTGCGTTAGCTGTAGGCCATGGAATTGTAGAGCCGGTTGCAGTTGGCACTACTGTTGCCAGCTCTCGCATGCCGCCATACGCTTTAAGCGCTTGTGAAATACCCGGTGCAATTTCGTCAGCTGTTAAATAACCGCCTTCTGAACCGGTGCCTGTGCTCATGGTATTTTTAGGGCTGTCGATACGGGCTTGTACTGCGCTGCGTTGTTCTTCATTGAGCGCCGACATACCACCGCGTAACCACGATGCATACGCGGCTTTTTCTTGGTGAAGTTGGTGCTCTGCTTCATCAGTAGAAATACCGTTATTATCGGCGCGGTCTTGAATGGTTTGCTTTGACTTAGCTTGTAAGTCGAGCACTTTTTGTTGGCGGTCTAAATCACCATCTAGTGCATCAATTTTAGTTACTAGGTCGTCGTATTTCTTTTGCTTGTCATCACCCCATGCTTCATCTTTAGGGTGATCCGATACCAATTTGTTTAGGGTTACAGCTAAATCTTTTCGCTGCTCACGCTTTTGTTGGATAGACATATTTCAATTTCCTCAATTTTAAGTACAAAAAAAGCACCCGTAGGTGCTTTAGTAGTGGTGCCAGCGGAGCTAGCCAGTTTTTAACAGCATGTTGGCAAATCGCTCTAGCCGATCACGCTGCACAAATTTATCTTGTGGTTGTTGGGGTTTAGGTGCATTTTGATATGATGTTAAATCCCATGCTTTATTGGTTGTTGAATCGCTTGTGCCTTCTTGCATAATGCTATCTACAAATCCATGCTCTAGGGCTTCTTGTGCAGTAAACCATGTTTCGTTTTTCATCCAGGTGCGCACTTGTTCTTCACCTGCTTCAGTGCGTTTTTCGTAGTCGTTTACAATGGTGTTATCGACTTTATCAAGCATATCGGCGGTGTCGCGTATCTCTTGTGCATTACCTAGGGCAAGTGTCCAGGCGTAGTGAATCATATAAAAGCCCGAATCAGCTATTTCAATAGTGTCACCTGCTAATGCAATACGTGTTGCTGCACTGGCTGCTATACCGTCTATATGTACATGAATTTTTGCAGAGTGCGCTTTTAAGCTTGAGTAAATAGCGGTTGCTTCAAATACGTCACCACCTGGACTGTTAATGTACACATCGATGTCGGTTGCATCAGTAATGCTTAGCAGGTCGCGTTTTATCATTTCGGCTGATACGCCCCACCATGGATCAATTACATCGTAAATCAAAAATGCTGGGCGGCTTTCGCCTGCGTTGGCCAGTGGTGATTGTTGCTTTACTTGATAACCAACTTGGTCACGGTTTTGGCAGTTATTTTTAACTAACTGCATTAGTTTGCGGCTGTTATTCATGATTCGTTTTCCATTGGTTGATTATTTGCAATTGGGTCGTATGGTAAAGCGTATTTACCGCCAAATTCAGGGAGGTTTTCGAGCTTACGAACTTCGTCTATGCTCATCCATCCGGGGCCTTGTGAGCCACCAATTGCTTGGCGGTAGGCTTCGTTTCTGTCTTTAAGCGTTAGGCGCATTAAATTAGCGGCTATAAACTCGGCAAACATCGGTTTGTTTAAAAACAGTTTGCGGTTTATCTCTTGTTCAAAGCGGTTAAGGTGTGGCCCTAGCGTAAAACGTAAGAACGATAAGCCAATTTCACCTATACCTGAGCCCCATGATGTTGATTTTTGCTCTTGGTTTACCATAAAACTAGGTAAACCAAATGCGCGGGCTATGTCGGTAATTTGAAATTCACGTGATTCAAGCAGCTGTGAGTCTTTAGCTGATACGCTAAGCTGTTTTACATCGGTACTGTTATCAAGCACGAGTGGGAATTTTGAGTTTTCAATACCACCGTAGGCTTTAACCCATGCATTTCTGAATGATTCTTTTTGTGTTTCGTCCCACTTGCCTTGCTTAACAACGGCCACACGCTGAGTTGAACCCGATTTAAAGAACTCGCCGCTGTGTTGCTCCATGGCCAGTTCAAGGCCAATGCTGTTAAACGCGCCCCACTGAATAACCGACATAGATTTAAGGCCGTTAAAACCAAAGCCCGGAAAGTGTAATATGTCGTCTTGGTCAAACCCTCGCGGGGTATCACCAAGCGTAAAAAAGTAATTTAGCCGACCGTTGTTATTAACAACGTTCATACCTACTGGACTGATTGGTAAAATCTCTTCGATATCACCATTTCGATCACGTAATAACACCGCATAACCATCACCATGTAATAACATACTTGAAACCATGAACTCCCAAAACGCTGCAGCGCTCCATACTGGTGTAGGTTGTAAGTTAAAAAGGTTAGCTAAGTTATGGTTAGCAATGCGATTTTTATCGCCATTATCACCACGCTCATAGATATGTACGGGCATCTGTGCAATTGCACCGGCAATTAGACGCACACAAGCAAACACGATTGACACTTTCATTGATGTTTTAGGCGTTACAGCTGGGCCTGCCAATGATGGCATGACGCCAAACAGGTCAGATAAACTATTTATATCCTGCACTGTAATATCTTTTTGATCAGCAGAGTTATTAACTGCTGGCGCGGTTTTACTGCTGAAACGACTTAAAAACGGGATATTAAACATTAGAATTCCAAAAACTCTTGGTTAGAACCATCGTCTTCTTCAGGCTGCCATGAGCCAATGAAGGCCAGCAACTTAGCGACGGCGGTATCAATTTTGTTGTCTTTATGTTCTTTTACTGGGCGAATGTATTTACCGTCCATGGTTTCTTTGGCGATTACGTTGCCTAGGCACCAAGTAAGAACTGGATCACCGTTATGGTGTATGCGGCCTTGCCTGAGTAAGTTTTCAAACTCACGCATTGCCGGTGAAAAATTGGTGTAATTTTGTGATACCTTAATTGGCTCTATGCCTGTGCTGTTTTGTACGCGCTGTGCTATAGGTGCTGCACCTGCAGGGTCGTAAAATAAGCCGGTCACTTGGTAGTTTTCGTTATCGGTTTCGATAGCGCGTTCTACTTCATCGTAATCTATGCTGGTACCTTCACATTCTATTAAGTGGCCTTGGTCTACCCAGTCACGATAAATGTCTATTTCGTTTGCTTTAGCCTCCGTTACGTAGGTTTTCGCAAAGAAGTAGTAATGTAATTTGCCGTTTATCTCGCGGGTAAAGCAGGTAACATCGGCTGTTAAGTCGTCTGACTCTGAAAGGTCGACGCCTTTTGTGCATTCTTCGCCAGTAAATTGGTCCATTGTAAGGGTGCTATCAGCAGCTGATAACCAATCTTCAAGGTTAAGCCAGGACTCGCGAGCACCTACCCATAAATTAAGGTGCTTAGTTTTAAATGCGTTTTGCTTACGTGCTGATTGCCTTGCTTTTGAAAGCTGGTTTAAAAGAAACTCAACCTCTACTGATATACCAAAGTTAGGATTAGCCTTGCGCAGTGCTTCTTCGCTTTGCCAGTCGTCATCTTTATCTATGGTGTAAATCATGGCAAAAACGGTTTCGTCGGTGCGGGTTCCTTCAAGAATCTCTTGGCACTCTTTTTGGAATTGACCACATGGCCCAAACCAATTAGAACCGGCTGTGGATATGATCCATTCAAGTGGCTGCTCTCGGGCACCCATGCCGGTGATCATCGTATCGCGTTGGTCGTCATCATCATGTTCATGGTACTCATCACATAAATAACAACTTGGTGAACCACCATCGCCAGGATTACCAATTAAGCGTTCAAACTTGCCGCCGTCCGTTGTTTTTTCTATTTGCTGAGCAAACAATTCAATATTAAAACGGCGTCTAAATATAGGTTGTTTTAACGCCATCTTTTTAGCAGGATTAAACACTTCGTTTGCTTGTTTTTGTGTAGTCGCACCGCAGTAAACTTCAGCGCCTGGTTCATCATCATTCGCTAGCATGTATAAACCAATGGGAGCAACCCAAGTAGATTTGCCGTTTTTACGTGGTACTAACGTGAATGCTGTACGAAAACGCCGACGATGAGTTTCTATATGTTTCCAGCCGTAAACTTGTGCTGTTATCCACTTTTGCCAGCCGCTCAAATTAAGCAAGCCTTCATGCCCTTTTGCTCTGGCCCATTTGCCTTTTACATGGCTAAAGGTTTCTAAAAACCAAATAACCTTAAGGGCTGCTTCAGGGTCAAAGTAATATGGAAAGTCCTTACTGCCTGCCCTTGCTAGGTCGTGGCTTTCACGTTCTACAGCGGCCATCTCATATTTGTTAGATGGCCGCTTACCGCTTAAAACATCAGATGCATACTTTTCGATATCAGCTAAGTGATCACGTTGAAACGTTGGGTAATTACTACGGTTTTGCATTTAGATGAACTCAGTACACATCATCAAATAGACCAGGCTGCAAATTATTAAACCGCTGATCTGTCGCAGGACTACCACCAATCTGATTTATCAAGCTATTTAGTTTGCGCCAATCATCATTGTACTGGCTAACCTCTGGCCGCGTTTTATGTTGAATGCCATTGCGGCCTTCAGTGGTATACTTCCAATTATTTTCATCTAAGTATGTAAGGGCCGCTTCCATGCGCGCAATTACAATGCAGTACTCTTTAAAAAACCGAATATAGTGAGGCTTAAAGCGATTAATCTTTACATACTCAGGTATATCACTATTCCATATCTGCTGTTCTGGCTTTGACATTCCACGCGGACGCGATTGGGTCGCGATCTTTTTCGCGTCCTTATCACTAATTTCCTTGTTTTCAGTAGAGTTAGGGAACGGAACTACCTTGTTAGTTCTATCCTCTGCTACTGATGGATATCTACCTGCCATAATTACCAAATAATCTCTTCAAATGGGTTTTTCAATTTCAATTCTGCCCCGCATAAAAATCTAATTGAGGGGGCGGTGTACGTGAGGTAGCGCTAAACTTTGCCTACCCCCGGGTCAATGCTGTGGCGTGACTCAAGTGCTGTTTTTTCTTTATCACATGCTTGGCATATGGTCTGAAGGTTATCTATCTTATCGTCACCACCTTGGCTGATAGGCACAATGTGATCACATATACCATGGTAAGCACCGTGCAACTCAACAGAAGTCAAGACACCTTTAGCTTTGCATATCTGACACAAGAAGTTATCACGATGAAATATAAACTCTCTTGTTCGCTGCCACACACGGCCACCTCTACCTGATTGTTTGTTCCCGTTACGCTTACGGCCAAACGGTACGCGTTTAGGGCATGGTTCACCTCTGTGAACAGCTTTGCACTTAGTGCACCAATTACCTGGCTTAGTTGCCATTTAACTTATCTTGGCAAAGCAGTTGTGCTTGGTCGCTTTGATGTAGTGCATCCATACGCGCACGATGAAACTCTTTATCATCCTCATGCTTACGTGCTTCACGTTCATTACGTTTATGCTGAAACCAAGCGTTAACCAAGAAGGTTCCCGCAGCAAACACTATACCCAGTAATATCGCCCATTCGTTCAAGCTTAAAATCCCTCCAGCTGCTGCGCCTAAGCTTGCACTGTAAGTCGTTGCACTTACCGCTTTTTGCATAGCTATATCACTAGTCTCTATTCGCATTGTTCCAACTTCTTGCTCTTAATAATTGTTCATTGCACGTATCAATAACAGACTCTAAATAAGCCGTGTACTGGCTATGTGATGCATTATCACCAACAACATGAGAACTAACACTACATGGCTTGATAAACTCATTAGGCATCAACACAAACTCATATTTAGTTTGCACTATTGTCTTTACTGCAGGCTCCAACTCTTGCGTACTTGAACACGCCGATAACAGTGCTAGGCACGCAATCGTTAGCCCAGGTCTTAGTTTTTTCATTAGTTGAAAGCCTTAACGCATCAAGCTGCGAGGTAGAGTGTTGGAGTTGAGTTTTAATAGAAGTAAGCTGCTGTTGATGATCAGCTCTTAACTTAGCCAGTAAGTCACGCTCTTTAAGCAGCTGCTTATTTTGCTGATCAGCAACTGCCAAACTATTAGTCAAATACTCTGCATGGTTTTTATAACTTTTTACTGACGCCTTAAGCTGCTTGTTATCGTCAAGCGCTTGCGTTAAGTCAGACTCAACGGTCATATACTTAATAACAGCAATGCCCAACATCGTTGCTAAGCCTGCAAAAACAACCTTATTTAAACTAAGCATTGTTTAACTCACTCAAACATAGCTGGCGCTCCAGCTCTCGGCGCTTAACTAAGCCAGCAAGCTTACGGCCATCAGCATAAACCCAGCGTGGTAATTCATTACACGCCTTGACGCGCTCACCGTTGTTTAAGTATTTAAGCAACGTACTACTACGGAAGTTCCCAGCGCCCACGTTATAGTGAAACGACAAATAAGCAGCATGCTCGCTTGTTGAAAGCGGTTGCTTAACCGATCTCAATAACTGCTCATTATGATCACCTAAGTCCATAGCAAACAGATTTAAACATTCAGTCTCAGTGTAAGCCTTATCAAGCTCAGCTGTTTGGGTATGCCCAAAGCAGGCAGTAACCACCCCAACAGGGTCTACATATCCTGTTCTTACTTCACCCTCAAATTCAGCAACCATCACACCAGCTAAAGCAAGAACGCCCGTAACACCAGCGGCTAATAGTTTGTTAACTTTCATTTACGGCCTCAAACGTAAAAAACCCGCTAAGGCAAAACCAAAGCGGGTTACAACAACAGGATGCAAGGATTAATCAGCAGACACAAAAAAGCCCAAGGTGTTAACCTCGGGCTTTATGATGCAGCTTTGCTAAGCTTACCTGAATTAGTATAGTTATTGGGCGCCCAAATGCAACTTTTATTTCATACCATTCATAATATCGTTTAACTTCTTTAGTTTAAAAACTTGCTCTTTAATTTTAGCCTTAACTAAATCATTTCTTAAATTAAGACTAACCACTCCATCTCTATCAATATTTACAGTTTCTAGCTGTGCCTTAGTAAAACTATTATTTTTGAATGATGAAAACATAAAAACTCCAAAATAAATTAAGCAGCCTGTTTAATTATTACGCCCTTAGCCAGCAAATGGCCCTCAAGCCAAGCTACGCCACTAAGCAAAAGTTTCTTAGCCTTAGTTTCGCCAATGTCTAGATTCTTAGCGATCACCTTAGTGCTCAATTTAGAGCGGTAACTCATCATAACCACCACTTTCGTTTTTGGAGCATATAACCCAAGCATTGCCACCGCTTGGTCAATCAACAAACCCATATCATCGTCAATTAGCGCCACTACGCCATCATTCGATGCAGAGCTCAGCGTAAGCCCTAACCCAGCCTGAGACCACACACCCCATTCATTAAGCAAATCATCAATCGTCGTAACTAACTGCATAATTAACCCCAGAACTTATTAGGTGGAAAATAAAAAGCGGGTCTAAAACCATTAATACGTTTTTTCTTCTTAACAAAGCCCAACTCATGCATCACAGCACCGATTCTTTTTTTATCCTCATTAGATAAACGTTCCAACTGACCATTTACAGCTTCAACAAAAATCTGCTCACAAGAATAATCATCCTGTTGGTTAGCTCGCAACCAATTATGAATAATGCTTGACCATTCATCAGTAGACTCTCGGTCTCTAATTATATTTAAATGAGCATTATCGTAACAACGCAAGTGGGCCTCACCACCTAAAGGAAATTCAATTAAAGGAGTTCCCTTTTTTATCTCATCATTACAATAACAACAGATAGCATCAGAAAGACTCTTAGCAATTAACTTCATTAGACACCTCAGGAAATGATTTATTGTTTAATTTGGCAATTGTCACCGTTATTTTACCGTGACATAAAACCATGACAGCCACGACCCTTGTATTTGCTGGTATTGTCATACTGTCACACTATGTCATGGTTATTTTACATACATAAGAACAAGCATATAAATAGAAAGTAGAAAAAACGCGCATCCGCTCGCACCCGCGCGCGTATGTGTGCGCAAAAACACCGTGACACACCATGACACTATGACACCCCCTTTCATTACAAGGGCTACAGAGCGGCACACTAAGTGTCACTGTCATAGCAATAAAACTATTGAGCATCCCAAAACCCCTTTGGTGGATAATAAAATGCCGGCCTTTTACCATTAACCAGCTTCTTCTTCTTAACAAACCCAAGCCTATGCATAATCTGCCCAACACGCTTTTGCTCAGGTGGCCGCATAGCATGAGGATCCATTGTAAGCGCCTCTTCCATTATCTCAGCACAAGAATAATCATGGCGCCTATTAGTGAACAACCATTTATAAATCATACCTTCCCACACATCAGAATCGAAACGTTCTTCCTGTTGGGCTTCAAATAAATGGTTATATTTTTCAGTAGGCCACCACGCATTACCATCATTAAACATATTTAGCGCCTCAGCCCAAAGCTGGTCCCTATCACGGGCAATCGCATCTTGGCATATCTTTGTACACATCACAGGCCAGTAACGCCGGTTACCCGTAGAATCTTTTAAATACGTATCTTGGTTAGTGGTACCCACAAACACACACTGCCTCGGGAACTCCTGCACCATACGGCCATAACTAGGCCGATACCTATCAGTTTGAGAGCCAAAGAACTGCTTAGCCTTGGTATTTTCAGCCTTATTAAACGAATCAAGCTCAGCCAGCTCAATACCCCACATCCCCTGCATTTGCTGAAAAGCATCTTTTTCACCAAGCGCCATAGGGGTATCGGTAAACCAATCACCAAACAAATTATGGCACATAGTCGACTTACCCAAGCCTTGAGGCCCTTCCAAAATCAACACCGAATCAACTTTAACGGGCGGCCGCATAACCCGCGCCACAGCCGATATCAAAAAATATGTTCCTACCATGCTTGCATACAAGGAGTCATTCACGCCCAAATAGTTCTGCAACCACATAGCAACGCGCGGTGTACCATCCCACTTAACCGAATTCAAATAATCTTTAACAGGGTGAAAAGCATGTTCTTCAGAGTGAACCAAAATAGCACCCAGCACATCATTGGCCCTAGGCGTAAAACCATACGTTTCAGAAAGGTAAATACGTAATCGCTCGGTGTCAGTATCAGTCCACTCACCCGCTTTACCCTTTAAAAAAGGCGGTTTCTTACGTTTAATAATACGGTAACTAAAGTCGCAATAGCCCAAAACACCATCAAAAGCGGGGTCATTTTCAAGCACAAGTTTAGTATTACTAATACTCGCCTGAGGATTACCCGAATTCGTTCTTTGGAAACGGTCTTGCCACTGCTCATCCCCCAGAGAACGCTGTCGCGCGTCAGCGTTTTTCGGCGGCGGGTTATTTTCTTGCATACCATCATTAGCACTAGGCTTATCAACCACACTCAGTAATTGTGCTTTAACCGCATCAAGCCCAGCATTAACATGTAAATCATTCCAATCATTTAAAGTACTCTTTGCCATTATGCCGCCTTATCAACAACAGCAGCAAAGTCAGGTATTGCTACCAAACCACCCACCGCAGCTGCAGCATCATTAGCCATACTTACACCCGGGTTCCCCTTCGTATTGGCATCATCATCAGCACAAAATATAAAGGTTTTATCAGCAAGCTTGTGTTTAAGCTCAGTGGCCACCGCCATCAAGTTACCCGCATCAAGCGCAACAGCACACGGCCACTTAGTTGCCATATGAATGCTCGCCCCAGTGGCATAACCCTCACAAACCGCTAAAATATTACAGCTGCTCGCCTTACCAATAAAATGAAACAACCCAGCCTTACGGCCATGCTTTAAAAACAACTTAGTTCCCTGCTCATTAATAACCTGAATATTCCAAAGCACCTTTTCAATATCAATTAACGGCATCACTAAATCACCACGCTTAAAATGTAAAAAGCTAAACTCGCGGCTTTCCTTATCAGGCAAATCAGCAAAAAATTGCTTAATCTCTTTACCACCTGTCACAGTCTCAGCCGTAAAATTAGGCCTAAAAATAACTATCACAGCACTTTTAAAGCTGCTTAAACCAAAACTGGCCACCTTCTTGGTAGCCAAATATTTATTAGAGTTAACAGGTTTAGTAAATTGGTCGACAAGTATTCTGGAAAAATCAGCAACAACCCCATGCCAACGCTGGCGCGCGGCTTCATCTTCTGCCTCTTGCGCTTCGCGCTCCTTAGCACGTTGTGCAAATTCTTTATTTAGCCTGGCTTGTTCTTCTGGGGATATCGGCTCTCGCTTAACAGTAAAACCATTATCAATAGCCATTTTAAAAACCGATTTAATCGTAGTGCCACCGCCCACTTTAATGCTGCGCCACGTACTTTTAATATCGCTCGGTTTATATTGCTCGCTACCTGCGCTCCAACTATCAAACGCATCAAAGCCCGCATCACCAAACTCATTTTTAATACCCATGCCCACCTTAACCCACTCATCGCGTGAGCAACTAGGGTCAAGGTACTGCAATGCATCCTGTAAATCCTGCAAAGTCGTTTGCTGCATTGTTATTATTCCTGTGTTGTATTAAAGGGCTCCCTTAAATTAGTATGTTCAGTAACCAAACCAACAAACCAAAATAAGGAAGCAAAAAATGTCTTTAGAACTTGACGCACAAAACCAATTTGTTTTAGTTAGTTCACTTGTTCTCCATCACACAGCTAAAAACTTTCCATTTGAAGTATCTTTAAGCAAAGATAAAATCCTAGCTTTTTTTGATGAACACGGAATAAACCGCCTCATCAAAGATATGGATAAATCATTTAATCCAACTTTAAATTGGCTAAATGACGAGGGGTATATCCGCCGTTCAACTGGTGATAAAGACTCATACACAATTACAGAGAAAGGATTAACCGTTACACAATTTAAAGTAAAGCAAGTACCTAGTTGGTTTGAACAATATATTGCTACAAAGGAAGGTAACGAATACTTCTTCAAATATAACGATCGCCAATATGATATAGCCAAGCTGAAGTGCACCGGCCCAGCCCTTAATCTTTTACCGGAAAATTGGCTTCAGCCTGGTGAATAACAGCAAGCTGGCTTTCTAGCTTTACCTTCTCTTCGCTGAAACGCTTCAAGCTGTCTGTCATTGAATTGATATTCTCTTGAAGCTTTTCAGCCCTTTGAATAAACATATCAAAATCATCTTTAGTCAAACCAAATTGAATGGTTTCGCCACCTACCTCAAATTTTGCAATACCTATACATAAACTCTGTTCGTTCTTCATAAATCACCTGTATAAAAAAACATATATCACACGATCTGCATGCCCTTGTTGTTATTGGTCTAAAATTAACCACACAACAACATAGGAACAAACCTCATGAAAACCACCAAATTAAGCAGCTTGCTTGCTTTCCTCTGGCGGATAAATATCCGGCCTCAAAAGACTGCGTTCAATACCGAGTGCAGCTTCAATTTGCAGCACACGAACCACGGGGATTTTTTTGTCTTTCCACTTACCTACGGCTTGCTCAGTAACGCCGAGTTTTTCAGCAAGCTGCTTTTGAGTACCTCCAGCGGCCTCAACGCATTGTTTAAATTCTGGTGTCATAACCCCTCCGTCAACTAAACCAATATAAACCATTAGTTTATTTACTGTAAACCTAATTTTGTACTAAAATCTAAACCAATAGTTTATGGTGTTGATATGAAAGAAAAAACAGTGACGGAAAGACTCAAGTCAGTAATGACCGAAAAGGGTTACAATAACGCTGATATTGCAAGAGCCCTCTCGATCACCCCTCAAGCAGTTGGAAAGTGGTTCAAAACTAATTCAATTAGTAAAGAGTCCATTTTTGCGTGCTCTAATTTTTTGGGGATCTCTATCGCTTGGCTAATGAACGGTGAAGGTGATAAATATATTTTTAATGACGGCAATAGCCCCGCCAATACAAAAAACATATCAAATGTTAATAGTTATATTCAGCTAGAAACTTGGGACAGTAAAACCCCATTAGACGATGATGAAGTAGAAGTACCGTTTTATATGGAAGTAGAATTATCAGCAGGTAGTGGTTCAGTAATCCAGCTAGAAACAACAGGGCCTAAGTTACGTTTCTCAAAATCCACATTACGCCGTTATCGCATTGATCCAAGCAATGCTGCTTGCGTAAAGGTTAGCGGTAATTCAATGGAGCCAGTAATACCGGATGGCGCAACTGTTGGGATTGATGCAGGCAATACAATCATAAAAGATGGCGACATGTACGCTATAGACTGGGCAGGCGCTTTATTTGTTAAAACATTAACACGCAGACCTGGTGGCGGCCTGCGTATTCGCAGTTTTAATATGGATGAATACCCAGACGAAAACCTAACACTTGAAGAAGCGCAACAAGTGAGAGTAATCGGCCGAGTATTCTGGTACTCAGTATTGAGGTGAGCATGGAAGAAAAAAGCAAAGAGAGTGAACAACAGCAATCTGTAGGCAACGACAAGGCACACAGCTTAAAAAGTAATACTTTAACTAATAAAAACGCTTGTATTAATTGGATTACAGAGAATACAGTACTTACATTATTTTTAGTCACTGGTTTATATGGCTTTTGCTTATTAGGATTTGGTTTGGCTAATGGTGTCTATCTCGCTGATTGGCCTGGGCTATATAACGATTTGGGTATAAAAAAATCATGTGACTCCTATATCATTTCTTTCTATGCTTCAGCTGAACAAGATTACTGGTTTTTTGTCTTTATAGGTATTATGGCTTGGTTTATTAGTTTTGTAAGCTCTAAGAAAGAAGCAAAGAATGATAAGCTTATTACAAAAATTAACCACTTTTTCCCAGAGATAGACCCAAGTACAGCTCACATGCGCTATTTAGAGCATAAAATAAATGAGCTCTCATGTATTGCCAATTTAGTAACCAGGAAAATCATAATTACATCAATTGATGGAGATTTAATAGAAACACAAGTTACCGTGACAACTAAATTATTAAACATTCACCATAACCATGATTTAACCGAAAACTTTGGTGAGTTTTATGCAACTCCCGACGATGCTGTAAAAGACAAGGAACCTTGGGGCCGACTCAATGTATTTCAATTAGATACTCCTTCGAGAGGTTCAGAGGAGGTTGTAAAGCCTCAGAACTTCCCAACAAGTCAGGCTTTTGAATCAAAATATAACATAAATTTGAACAGGGAAGAGGTAGGAACATTAACTATTAATTACTCTGCTTGGACCGACATGCAAGAAAAATTAGAAACTACACCCGCATTTTATACCCGTGAGTATGGTTTAGAGTTTATTAATAATTCAAATGAGAAGCTTACAATAAAGGTTACTTGCTCTGGACATAAAGACTCACTTATCCCTTTGGAGTCTAACCAGAGCATGGACACAGGCTTAATATTTAAAGATATTAGACCTGATGATGATGAAATAATAATTGAGTTTATTAAAGAAAACACACGTTAATCTTCTGTACACGTACTACAATTATAATTGTGAATGTATAGGAGATCAGTTATCCTATGTTTAGTTTATATAAGTATATATATATTTAAAGGTGAGTTAGGAGAAATTCATATGAAAGTTAAAGGTATGTAACATCATAATAATGAAAAGAAAAGGCGCCCGCAAGGCGCCTTTCTTGTTCAAGTACTAACGGTTAGATTAAACTTAAAAATTCACTCTCACCTATAATTTTTATAGCTTGACCTTTGGCTATTAAATCCTCTGCTTTACGGTGCTTGCTGCTCTTATCGTGCCCAGCAAGTACCGACATATCCTGATCACCCACTACAAGCATAGTTGTTTTTTTAGTAACACCCTTCGCCACATCACACCCAGCTTTAGCCGCAAGTTCCGCAGCATCAGCTCGTGATAAAGTTAAGTTACCAGTAAACACAATAATATTGCCGGCTAGACTCCCGTAAGGGTTTCCTTTTAGTTCATCTATATGTAATTTTTCAAACCGTGATAGCTGCTTTTTATTTAGCTCAACAAACCAATCATCTAAAGTACAAGCCCTAACCTCACACGCTGCAATTAACACTTTGCCACATGCTATAGCATCCTCAAGCGCATCATGGTGTTTAAATTCAATCCCCAAGTGCTGGCAAATATTACCCAGTCCATAGCCACGCTCTGAAAATTGAGTCCAAGCACGGCGAGTAACACGCGCAGAGTCAAGCCATTTAGGTTTATCATTAAAAGGTAAATTATATCGAATAGACGCTTTACTCATCGCAGTTCTATCGTAGGCCGTATGAGTAACAACATGATCATCACCAACAAAGAGCCAAAACGCATCAATAAATTCATTCATTGTTGGAGCACTTTTAACATCACTGGCAGTGATTCCATGAACTTCAATGTTTTCATAACTAAAAGGCTGGTTTGGGTTTATCAGCTGAGAAATGGACTCAACAACAACACCATCCCTAAACCGTGCTAAACCAATTTGGCAAATAGAGCTATGATCTTCATTAGCCGTTTCGACATCTAACGCCACAAAGTTAATCCCTTTCATATTATTCCCTTTTATTAATCAACCTAATTATTCTTAACTTAGTGAACTTTTAAAAATAAAACAAGTAATTATCAACAGCATAAACCATTGGTTTAATTATTTTCAAATTCAAGCTTGCCTGATTTATAAACCTATGGTTTACTTATAAACCATAGGTTACACAATAAACAGATTTACTATGAACACACAACGCACAGAAACCGGATACCAGCTTGACGACATGCACGTAAACGCCAAGCCCTATTCACGCCTACCAACTCAACAAGCGCGCACTTTGTTATTGGTCGCTAAAGGCCTACCACAAAAAAGCATCGCTGCTGAATTGGGCGTAAAACTGTGCACGGTTCGCCAGGCTTGTAACGAGCTCAGCTTTAAATTTAACACCCATTCCATGCGCCAAACGGTACACCAAGCAATCAAGCAAGGCGTATTGCGCTACACAGTTTGCATACTGCTTAGCCTAATTAGCGCAGCAAATAACGACCTAGAACGTAGCTTTAGAACTATTCGGGTAGCCCGAACAGTTCGCACCACCCGTTTACGCCGCATGCGTGAACTACAAAACGACTTACTAGCAGCCTAACGGCACAAGGAGAATAGCAATGACCAAAGTATTTTTATTCCCAACAGCCAGAAATAACGCCGCCACGGCCCCGTTACTTCACACGCTAAAGCAAGCACAAAAAGCAAGCCCCTTTGAACTGGTAATTCCAAATATTAAAGCGGCCAACAACCCATACCCTGAGCCACCGCCACACGCGGCCTAACTCAGGGCAACAGTTTCACAACCTGCTGGCGCGCACTTGCCCAACTAGCCCAGCCGAGTGGTTGCCGTAAGCAACCAACCAACCAGCAACACAACAGGAAAAAAGGACGAACAATCATGCTAAACGTATTCACAGCATTGGTAATAAACCAACTAAAACAACGCATTCACTTTATGAACCAACGCATGCAAGGTGAAGAGCTACGCATCTACGAATCAGGCACTAAATACTGCTTCATAGCACTTGTAAATACGCATACCCAGCAGGTTATAGGCTCAATCGCCCTCAACGCCAGCGCCCGCCGCGACCTCTGCATGACCAAAGCTTTTTTAAGCCTAATAGAAAACACCCGCACATTAAAAACAGCAGTGGCCGCATGAAAACACTCAAGAAAAACCTAACCGCAATGCTTTGGATAGTTGCATTCATAGCACTACTAATTATTGAACAAAACCTAGACCAATGGATTTAACCAGTAATTTCTGACAGCTCACTCAACGAGTGGGCTGAATTGAAGTTACTACAACACCAGGATATGAACATGGCCAACCAACCTTTATCAGTAGTCGATGCAATCGACACCTTAGTAACGGCTTACAACCAAGAAGTAGCCGAATTTGATCAACTGGTCACTGACGCCGACCAGCTGCAAGAGCAAAACGACAAACTAACCTCCTTGGTAAAAGACTACGAACAAGGCGCGGCGGTATTGCTTAAAAACCTTGAGAACGCCCAAATAGAGCTAGCGCAAGCAAACCGTGAACGCGACCAGGCATTAACCAAAAACCAAGATGCCAACATTACCCTTGCTGCATTTAAAGAAATAGCCGGCACACCTAAAAAACTACGCGACAAAATTAAAAGCTATAAAGAGCGCCTTGAAAGCCAACGCCTAGCCGCTGAGCAACAAAAGCGCCAGTATCAAAGCGAACGCAAAATAACGGCCCAACTTAAAACCGAAATAAGCGAACTTAAAAATCGCTTAGCAGCTGCTGACATAGTGCAAATCTACCGTGGTGAAACCGACATAATACAAACTTACCCATATCACATTGGTGGCATGGTCGAGGGCCATGACGCAAGACAAACCCCACTACTCTACTTACATCAAAGTGGCCGAGGCGGTTTAATCATCCTTAACAAAGACGACGAAGCCGAACTAGTTGAAGCGCCAAAAGGTGGCTTACGCCCTAAAAAAGCAACCTTAGAACTCTGTGGTAACTGGTTACGCCGTGTTAAAGCCAACAACTGGGAACTAACAGCCACAGACCTACTTACTTTAAGCAATGAAGATGAACAGCTTTGAGCAAGCAACGCTCGAAACCTTAGTCAGCTTTAAAGCAAAAAAGCCAGAAGAGATCAGCCGCTTACTAACTAACAAAAAGCTTCAACAAGAAGCCTGCGAACTAGTTAAAAAGTGGAACGACAAACGTAAACAACTGGGCTTAGCCCCTTGGGAATAGAAGGAACCACCATGAACATAGAACTAAACGACGTAATGCTCGACCTAGAAACCATAGGCCAGCACTCAAACGCGGTTATCGTCTCTATTGGCGCCGTATTTTTCAACCCGCTTACAGGCAACATTGGAGCAGAATTTTACCAAGTCATCGACCTAGAAGACGCCATGAACTACGGCACAGTAGACGGTGCAACCCTAAAATGGTGGATGAAAAAAAGCGACGAAGCCCGCGCTATTTTTAACAGCAAAGACACCATGCTATTAAAAGACGCCCTGCTCGAATTTAACGACTGGCTTTACCAAATCGAAGGTTACAAAAACCGCATCGTATGGGGTAACGGCGCCACGTTCGACAACACCATTCTAACCAACGCCTACACCGCCACCAAAATGACCAAACCATGGCATTTTAGCAATGACCGTGACGTTCGCACCGTTGTAGACATGGGCCGCAGAATACTAAACATCGACCCTAAAAAATCAAACGAATTTAAAGGTAACCCACACAACGCCCTAGACGATGCCAAGCACCAGGCTAAATACGTAAGTGACATCTATCACCTATTCAAGCCAGGTTATTTTGATGCACAAATTTAAGCGCCACAGCGTAGCCCAACAACGGGCCCGCATACGCCAATTTTATCAACGTAAAAACCAGACTGAGCAGGTAAAAAGGCCTAAACACACTAAGGAAGCAGCATGACATTACTTTATAAAACAAATGAAGATACTCCGCCACCGTTCAGCGGTGTTGCTTATTTTGAAAGGTCTTGTGATCCATTTCATCCTAAAAAAATACAAGAGGCGCTTGGAGCTAAAGTAGATAGCTCAGACGTTAAAGAGTCTGGTTGGATGGCAATTGATTGGTATGAAAACCCTATCGGGTTTATTCCCGATGGTACGGGGATCAAATTTCCAAAACCAGAGTTTGAACTGGCTCAAGGTTATTTTAACGATGGTCGCATGTTTGCTTACCCAAAAAATGAGCATCTAAGTGAACTTAAAGCTCGCCACGAAAAGGAAAGAATAAAGCGAGAGGAGCAATAAAATGGCCACAGGTAAAATAAGTGCCGGCGATGTATTTAACAACTGGACCGTACTATCGCAAGAAAGCCCTAATGAAAATGGCGAGCAATACTTTTTATGCCTATGCATTTGCGGCACTCAACGCTCAGTTCGTAAAGGTAACTTAGGCAAAGTTACCGGCTGTGGTTGTGTACGTAAAAGCTACCAAGCCAGCAATACACCACGCAAAGTAAAAAAACAGCCGGCTAAAGTACCCAAGCAAAAACCAGCGGCACTAAAAAAAGCCGTACCCGTTGCTTATGAAGAACGAACCAAATCGCCACGCGAACAACTAGAAGACCGACTAGACCAACACCGCCTAGAACGTGAACTTAATGAATTGTGTGGTATTTAGCAATGAGCAAAAGAAAAATTGTTTCAGCATTAAAAAGAAAAAATATTCCTTTTGTAAGGGTTGAGTATGTACGCGGATGCCCTACTCCTAGCGGATATGCTAACGGTTGGGATATAGAAATAAGCGAAGCAACAGAGGATAGACTGTTTGAAGCTGGCTTTTCCAATATCAGTACAGTAAATGAAATCGATACCACCGAAGAGGCTCTTAAGTGGATTTGCTCTATGCCAAATCTGGTGTTAATTAAACAAAACGTGGATTCAGTTAAATGAACGCTATCACCATGCCAAAGGCCTGTATTAGCTGTCAGGCCTATAAACACATTGGTAAAAGCGACGATCCGCACTGCCCGCATACCGACTGGCGCGGGCAAGCTAAAACAAAAACCCGTTATGGCCACTGCCAAACCCACGGCACCCACGTATTCATAACAGAGCTGTGCAACCAATATCAGCAAGAACCATTTATAGAAGTGGTTGATGCTGATAACAGGCCAACAGCAAAACAGCCAAGGCAAGAACGCTTAGCATTTTAAGGAACCAACATGGCTAAAAAAGTGATCAGCATAATCGAAGATGACGACGGCGTAATTATTGACATTCGTACGCCAGGTGATCGTGCAACCTATGAATTTGAAAACCTAAACCAAGCGCTTGACGCGCTACCTAACTTAGACGAACTGCAAACAGGTGACTTATGAAAAAGCCTAAATTAATGAAAGCCCGCTGCTGGGCAAAAGAGCACTTCCACGGCGATTCACTCCCAAGCTATCAATCACTTCGTGACTGGGTAGCAACCGGCTATGTGCAAGGTGAATTGGTAGGCCCAGGGCAACAAGTGTATATTTACGAAGACCAACAACCAGGAACGCATGCAAAAGCAAAAGAAATTGCATTGCAACTAGCAGCGAACAGCTAAAATGGCACCAAGAAAACGACTTAACAAAAACCGAGACCTGCCGCCGTTTTTATACTTTGATAAAAACGCCGGCTATCAACTCAAACTGGTAAACGGCAAGCGCAAAATTATTAGCCAAAACCGTACCGAAGCAATCATCATTGCAAACGAGTACAACCGCATAAAACGCGGCGGCTCATTACTAGACGACCTAATCAACGACACCGAGTCAAAAACCAGTTTTAGTAGCTTGGTAGATAAAATAATTGAGCGCATGACCGCCGATAAAAAACCCGGCACCAGTGTAGTATCTACGTGGATAAACGACGCCGAACGCGTTAAGTCATACTTCACCATGCCAGGCGAAGAAATCACACTTAGCGACGTAACCGACTACATGAACCACTTTCATCAAAGCGCCAGTAACAACGTATACAACCGCAAATTAAGCTTTCTTGAACTCGTATTCGACTACGCCAAAGATACAGGCCACATGCTCACCAACCCAGCTGCGCTTAAAATAAAAAAACCAAAAGAAGCCAAAAAGCGCAAAGCCCTGGACGTAAACGCATTTGAAAAAATACGTGCCGCCGCCCCACTTTGGCTAAAAACAGCCATGGACTTAACCATGCAAACCACCCACGCAGTACTCGAAGTATCGCGCATAGAATACAAACTAAAAAAAGCAGAACCAGGGCGCTGTGGTTGTATTTGGTATAAAGAACCACTCACAGACCAACACGGCAAAATTTACGGCGAACTAGCCATACACCGCCAAAAAACCTATAAAAGTGAAGCGTCGCACGTGATCATACCCATCAACGACACAATAAAAGCCATCATCGACAACAGCCGCGATAACACCGTATCGCCCTACGTCGTGCACAAGCTCCCTAAAAAGAACTCAAACCCAACCAGTGCATTGGTAAACCACATCACCCAAATAGTAAGTAAAAACATCAGCCGCGAATTTTCAAACGTACGCGATCAACTAGGCCTATACAGCAACCTAAAACCAGAAGAACGCCCAACCTACCACGAAATACGCGGCCTATCAGCACGCCTAATAAAAGCCCAAGGCTGGGATCCACAAACACGAATGGGCCATTCAGACAGCAAATCAACCAAAGTCTACACCGAATTCGGCAAGCAAATAGAATGGGTGCAAGTGCCCAACCTGACTGTAAACCTAAGCTAAACCACCAACGAAAAACTAAGCTGAATGATATACAAATACTAAACCCATAAAAAAAACCCGCTAATCCGCGGGTTTAACAAAATAAAGAAACATTCAAAATTACCAATTGCAGGTTTCCCTTAATGGCTTAATTGCATTTTCCAAACCAGCGGTGTTAAAAATCGCAGTTGCAGGATTTTCATTGTAAGGAGTAACCTGTGCCACTAATTTATCTGAAGAGAGTACTTCTTTCAAAAATGTAATAGGGTTTGGGTGAAAAGTAGCTTTGCTATCCGTAGACATATCCCAAGGTTGAGTAACAGCCTTGTTACTTCCTATTCTTGTTAACACATTTGCTTCTCTTCCAAGATACTCACTCCAGCCTATAAAAACGTTTGTTTCATTGCTCTTGCATCTTACCAATAATGCGTAAGGTCTGTTCCATTTACTCTCACCCGTTTCAGCTTTTAAAATTAATGTAACGGTTTTTGAATCATCAATTGGGTTTATTTTAACATTAACGTCCCAATCTCCTGTTCCTTCAATGGATGTAGTTTGTACCTGTTGGCCATCTAAGTTTTTATCTTTCGCTAAGTTATCAAAGCACTCTAAACGTGATAAGTCGCCTTCAAGCGCTGCGCATTTAGCGAATTCTTGATCTGATATGGCGGCAAATGTGCTGGTTGAAGAAATTGTGATAGCGGCGAGAAGCGCAGTTTTTAAAATTGAATTTTTCATGATATCCCTTTGTTGTAATGAATTCCGTTAGTAATTATGCAACAAGTTTTATCACTTTAAAATGATTAAGCTTCTTTCTGTTGGTAAATAAAAGTTACCATCATTATCGTAATGATGGTACAAATCCACGATATTGATATTATCGCCCTTATCATACCATTGAAAATGCAGCACCCAATCAGAGGTTTTATACTTACTATGGTTTTGCTCATACTCAGGAATACCAATGTGGTAATGCCATAGGTGATTGTTTAGAGCAAAATTATAATCATCTTGATCCATATAATTACCACTAAAAGAGCTAGAAATTTTGCCTTCATAAAGGCTAAAATCACCTAACCCATGCTCGGTAAAAACATCTGTAAAATCGAGAACTTTATCTTGTTGGTCTTCGGGGAAATATTTAAATTGATTAGCGAAGTCGTCACTAAACGTCCATGTATACGTCAATACTACTTCGCTCTTGATAAGATCAATTGTCTGACTTGCTCACGAGATAAACCAGCAGGCACAGTATTTACCTTACCAGTAATGGCTTTTTCCATTCTTTCTCTGTTGAACACTTTGTTTTCTTGCCTATGTTGTACTTTAGCTAACATATAACGCTCCTTAGGTACCAATGGGTACTTTTTGATCTTAGGATATAGCATTTGCTATGTCTAGCTTTATTTTTAAGCAACAATTATAGAATATCTAACTTTCACTTTAATTAAGGGTAAAAAATGGCTTATCTATTTACATACACTGAAACAGAAAAACCACAATCTAAAGATTCATGGATCACCAATGAGCAGAAAGAAACATTTGAAACGACACGTTTTTACGATGAAATGGAGGCACTGGAATACCTTGATGATGTAATAGAAAACAATGGCCTTACAACTGAGTTAATGAGTGTTACAGATATGGGTCGCAAAGAATCGCCCGTACAACTCATTGTATTTGATTACGACCCTATGATTGAAGCTCTAGAAAACTGGCATGAATTAATAGACAAAAATACAAACTAGATATGTGCTTAGCCTACTCATCAACTTAACAGTAGGCTATTTAGCTTCTTTAGCATCCATTAAATTAGATTGAGCGATAACAGCTTTTTGGAATTCAGCATCAATTTTTTTAGTGCAAATACCCATGTCTTCGGCCTCTTTACGCCTTTTAGTTAAATATCCAATTCGCTTGTCTAACTTATTGTTCGCATGCATCAATGCAGGGCTTTGGATATTCAACATCGCTAGCCCCCAGTCGCCTATATACACAATTACAGTTATAACTAAAGGAGTACAAACTGTTAAAACATTTAAAAAATCTGACTCTGAGTAGCAATATTGAAAAATTGCTAACGCAACGGTATTTGCGCCAGCAATAAAGGCTCCTATTTTTTTTGTATTATCTTTCAGAAGCCCCCCTTGCTAATAAAAGCTTTTCTACTAACTCTTCATCATCTTTCAAATCTATCCGCTCAAATCGAACAGTGCCATTTTCATCTGTTATTTCGATGGTTAAATACTTAGGAGGAAAAAGTTTAGCTGTTAACCATCTACCTATGTTGTAAAACACATACCCGCAGTAAGGTAGACATAATAAAATGCCTACCATCGCGATTAATTGTATATATGCTTCAGTTTCACTCATTATCTTTTATGATCTTCGCTTCTGTGCTAGTTCTATGACGTAAAATACGTTTTACTTCTTTGCTATAAATTGGGCTATTACCTGTTCTGTGCTTTTTAGTCGTCTTAATAATAGCGCTGAATAAATCATCTTTTCTAAAGTTTTGTTCATTACCTTTAATTCTAGCTAAAAATCCTTCATCTGACATTTTAGCTGTAACGACATCACCGTCAGGCAATCGTATTTGCCAACCACTCACTCCTTCAAAATTAATTTTAACAAAGCGAATATCTTTAGTTTCTTCGGTTTCAGTAACTTCATCTACTACAGTTTTAGCCGGCGCTTTGAAATTTTGAACATCATCGCTCTCATAAATCAATTCATTACCATCTTCATCAGTAATCTTAAATTTAGCGTCTGTGGTGCCTTCCAAAGGTGCTTTAATAACTGTATCTAAGTCTTTGCGAAGCTCTCTATTTAATACTAATTTAGCCACATCATCGTCTAATTCCAATGATTCATCATCACTAAAATGTAGTTTTGTTTTCCCTGATTCGGTCTTTTCTGTAAGCTTAATTGTACGTGATTTAATCTCTGCAATTGCACCTAATACAGTGTCCGATGCTGCTACCGAACCACCTGCAAAACCTAAAAGGGTTAATGGGTTTATGCCAGCTGCATTAAGATACGTTACAAATTCAACAACAAACGACCCTTCAGAATGAGCTTTTACATCCAACTCTAAATCTGACTCTTCACCATTCAGTGATTTGTCGGCATTTTTAAGTGCTTTTGATGTACTGATAATTGCGGCGCCAAGTTTTTCAGCGTCAATGGTGTGATCTTTAGTTTCTGACGTATCATAAGATATTTCAAACACGTACTTTGTTTTATTATTATTCTTATCCAAAATTGCGCCTCAGGGTGATAAACAGACGCGGCATTATAGAGTAAAAATAACTAAATACTACACGTCCGTATGTAATAACTTTTGAACAATATATAATTATTAATGCTGCAATACAAGCGGTCACTCTATGCGTTATGTGCAAACTCAGCACAAGGCTTATGTAGCCTAATACTTCTTGTTACCACTCCTTCCAAGCAAAAGCCATCTTCAGGAGATATGTACACTGGTGCGTAGTCATCTGATGCAGACATTAACAATCGCTTTTCTTTATGGATAATTTTGCAAACAAAGCAGCCATTGTAAGTAGCAACTACTACGTCACCTGTACTTACATCAACTGCACGATCGACAATTAACAAGTCACCATCGAATATCCCTACCCCCTGCATAGACTGCCCCGATGCTAAACCTATAAAGGTAGCATCAGGATGCTTAATAAGTAGCTCATCCAAAGTAAAGCCCAGCTCTTTATATTGCGCTGCCGGCGATTCAAAACCAGTAATACCCGCCTCAATATAAATAGGAATAACGAACATACACACACCAAAATAAAACTGTTTATTTATACAGTATAAATTAGGTCAATTCATTTTGAAAGGTAAAGTATCTTGCTAAGGAAAGTGAAGCTTTTGATTAAGATTTTCTAATGAGTTGTTTATATTGAGTTTTACTGATAACTTAAATACTCGATTTGTAACAAGCACCCTAACCGCTTGATTTTATTGAATTGTAAAAATGATAAAAATTGCAAAATAAACTGTATATAAAATCAGTTGATTGTGTTTATAATTTATAAATTTCAATAACTTAACTCGTTATAGCGTCACATCATGGGGTGGCAGGGGTCGAGAGTTCGAATCTCTCCATACCGACCATTTAAAACTCTTCAGAATTCAGTTTCATCCAATAAAAACCATTTTACTTTCGTACTAGCTAATTTAATAATAAAAAATATCGCACATTTATCGCACCAACCAATTTATTGACTGTTTTCCTGCTTTTTATGATTTCAAAGATATTGAGATTATGTGACCCCACAGTTAAATACTTTTCAAATAATAAAGAAGCACGTAACTGCTTTAATTATTGATGTATTGGTTTGAGGTCATTGATATGCAGCTATGAGTAGATGCTAAATAGCCGTAATGTCTGAAGTCAAGATTTACCCCTATGGTTTTCTTCAACTCAAGCTCAACGGTGTAACAAAATAACGTATGTTATACATACAGCTCACCGAATGTTCCATAGATACCGGCGGGAGTTAGAAAGCGTTTGAGAAGAAGTTTCATTTTGGAGCTTTCTTACACGCATAGCCCTCCCCGCAGGGTGCGGGTTACAAACTATTCAAATAAACTACTCTTTCAATATTTTGTCAATATTTCTTAAGCTTTGTATTGCTAGTATCAATTCATTCTTTGTTGGTGTAGTTATATTGCTTAGTGTATTAAGCTTAAATACGTTATTAAGCTTACATGTTTCAGATTTAATTAAATCCATCTTTCCATTAAGTGATTCATTATCGAATACAAGCTTTCGGTATGCATTTCTATTTTTCTCAAGCTCTTTTGTTAATTCTATAGTTTTATTATGAGCATTGAGATAAAGTTTATCAGCTTCAAGCAGTATTAGCTTATTGCACCAATAAGTATCGCAATTAAAAATCGCGACAAAGCTGCTGCCGTTTGTGTTAAGACTTCAGGCAAAGTTTACTTTGGTAGCGAGTGCCACACATAAATAGGCGTTTGGTAGAAATATTTAAGTTTGATCACTTTAGTTGGTTTATGTAATGGCAAAGCGAAGGTATTACTCACCATGGTCATTTTGTTAGCTACATCATATTTGAGTCTATCTTCAAACGCTAGCATACCAACAGGAAACAAGTAACACACCTGAGTAGACGCAGTACTGTGATAAGCATTTTTGAAGTCTTTGCGATAAAGAGTAAGGTTATTTAAACCCAAACTATATTTAATACGCACTAAAACCAACATACCCCAACCCGATCCTAAATCAATGTGCCTTTTTTAACCATAATGACTCGCTAAAATATAAGAAGAAACTATTAAAATGGGCATTTATATAACATGATCTTTCGCTAGATTTGCTGTTCATTACTTGTTCGACTATTACTATATTATGGGAACTAAATTTACTTGCGGGATGCTTGATGGACCTTAAAAAAGTAAATAAAAAATCTAACTCACCAAGTTTAACTGTAAATATGGATGAAGCATTTTTAACTCAACTAGTTAATTGTTTACCCATGGGGGCAATGGTAGTTAATACTGATGCTCAGATCCTTTTTGCCAATAATCAACTGTCTGAAATACTGGGCTATGAGGATTCAGAACTCATAGGGATGAACATAGATAATTTACTTCCAGCTCAATTTAAAGCCAATCATACCCACTTGATGAGTCAGTTTTTTGCTAACCCTCGAAAACGCTTAATGGGTGAAGGCCGTGAGTTATTTGCGAGTCAAAAAAGTGGTAAGCAAATCCCAATTGAAATAGGTTTAAACCCAATACAAGGACAACAAGAATTAGTTTTAGCCACACTGGTTGATATATCGCAAAGGCTGCGCGCTAATAATATGTTTCAACGCTCTATTCAAGCTGCACCACATGGTGTGTTAATAGTTGACCAAGCGGGCATTATTCAAGCGGTTAATCAATCGTTATGTAAATCTTTTGGTTACAGTGAAATAGAACTACTCGATAAAAAAATGGAAATGTTATTACCGCAGCGCTACCAAGGGCATCACTCAGCACTTCGTCATTCATTTCACCGTGAACCCAGTGTAAGAAGTATGGGAGTAGGTAGAGATTTAACCGCGTTACACAAAGACGGTAAAGAATTCCCGGTTGAAGTAGGCTTGAGTCCTTTTATAAACACCAATGATGAAGACATGGTGTTTGTCTCGTTGTTAGATATAACAGAACGAAAACAAATGGAAACTGAGCTAAGAGAAAATAACACTAGCCTGAAAGAGTTTACCTATGTGGCCTCTCATGATTTACGCTCTCCATTGCGTGGCATTTCAAACTTAATTGAATGGATAAAAGAAGATTTAGGCACTACCACGCCTGAAGTAGAGTACAACTTAACGCGTATTGATGATCGTATTCATAAAATGGAGACGTTAATTGATAATTTATTGGCCTATGCAAGAGCTGGCAAAGCTACCCTAGATACTCAAGTAATCGATATGCATAAATTAATCTCTAACGTTACCGAACTATTAGATTTACCTGCTGGAATGAAGCTTCATAAAGACGTTCAATTAGATACTATCGTCACTGCATGGACGCCACTTGAAACCGTTGTCCGCAATTTATTAAGTAACGCCATTAAACATCACGACAGTAAAGAGGGAACTATAGAGATTCGTTGTGTAGCAGAAAATACGCTTTGCCATATCACTGTGACTGATGATGGCCCCGGTATACCACCAGAAGCTTACGAACGTATTTTTAGTTTATTTCAAACAACCTCTGACGATAAGTCAGGCTCAGGTATTGGGCTGTCTATTAGTCGGCGTCTGGCACAAGCTCATGGTGGGCGCATTTCCGTTAGCTCAAATGAACCGCAAAAAGGGTCTACATTTCATGTTTGGTGGCCGCGCTTTGCAAGGAAAGAGAATTTATGATCAAAAATCTATCTATACTGCTTGTTGAAGACGATGATGTTGCCGCGGAAGCCGTAACAAGAAGCCTAAAAAAAGTGGATCCTAAAATTAAAATAATTTGGAAACAAAATGGAAAACTTGCGTTAGATGCGTTACGAGAAAAAGCACAACAAAAAGTAATATCAGAGCCCTACTTAGTATTGCTAGACCTGAATATGCCAGTGATGAATGGGTTTGAATTTTTAGAGCATATTCGTAAAGATAAAAAATTAAACGATACCGTTGTATTTATACTCACGACCTCCAATGAGGATAACGATCGTACTCGCGCGTACCATAACAACGTAGCAGGTTACATGGTTAAACATGCAATTGGCCCGCAGTTTGCCAAATTAGCGACACTTATGGATGCTTATATACATGCCGTTGAGCTTGAATAAGCCATTTTGCAAGAGATATGGATATGATAACTTCAATAGATAATTTTGAAACCTGCGACAGTATTAACCTACTCATTGTTGATGACGATGCGGTTGATAGAGAACAAATACGTCGTATGATATCTCGCTCAAATATACAGGCGAAAATTTCAGAGGCATCCTCTATTGAAAGTTCGATGTCTTACCTTGAACATGGTGAGTTTGATTGTGTCATAGTTGATTACCGATTAGGTATCGGATCGGGGCTTACCCTGCTAAATAATATTAGAAAGACTGAAAATAACCACTGTGCTGTGATTATGATCACGGGCTTAGGAGATGAAAAAATAGCAGCAGAAGCTATGCGGCTAGGAGCAAGCGATTATTTACTTAAAAATCAATTAAAAAGCGATCAGTTGATACACTCTATATCTAGCTCAATTCAACGCGCAAACTTAGAAAAAAAACTTCATGACATGGCACACTACGATAGCCTAACAGGCTTAGCAAGCCGCCCTATTTTAATTGATCAACTCCAACAGGCCATTACATCTGAGCAAAAGCTCGCCGTTGCCTATTTAGATTTAGATAATTTTAAACCCATTAATGACAAATACGGTCACGAAACCGGTGACTTCGTTTTGAAAACTATTGCCCAAAGACTAAAAAGCACATTACGCAAAGAAGATACACTCGCGCGTATTGGCGGAGATGAGTTTATCTTTTTATTAAGAGGGGCTGCGCACACGATACAAGAATATGAGACTCTGTTACAAGAGGTGCTGATTGAGGTAAACGACCCAATAAAATTAGCAGAGTTTTCGTGCTCCGTTCAAATTTCAGTCAGCATCGGCGTTGCACTTCCCAGTGATGATGGCTTAACTTGTGATGACATTTTACGCAGAGCCGATCAAACAATGTACCAAGCAAAAAGATCAGGAACAAACCGAATTCTGTTTTTTGATCCAGAAGAAGAAAGCCTAAGGCATGCAAAACATGATTTATTATTGGCTGCTGAAAAAGGCATTGCTCGCAAAGAGTTTATTTTACATTATCAACCAAAGGTAAATTTGATGGATCACCAGTTGATTGGCGTTGAAGCCTTAATACGCTGGAATCACCCTACTTTGGGTTTACTTTATCCTGGTCACTTTTCAGAGGCATTAGAGCATCCACACATTGGTATTTTAATTGGTGAATGGGTACTTGCTGAGGCCTTAAAACAGCATAAAATTTGGACAAGAAATCATCTTTCTATGAGTGTAAACATCTCTCCAGCTCATTTACTTAGTGAGGGCTTTGTTGAAAACCTCAGAGAGTTACTCATCAGCACTAATAATATAAAACCAAAAACCCTCGAATTGGAAATTTTAGAGAGCACTACAATTGGAAACGTTGACCAAGCAGTCGACGTTCTCAATGGCTGCCGCGATTTAGGGGTAAGTATTGCGCTAGACGACTTTGGTACAGGTTATGCTTCGTTGAGTTACTTAAAAAAATTACCTTTAGATACATTAAAAATAGATCAAAGCTTTGTTAAAAAGCTCCTATCAGACCATGAAGACAAGTCCATCGTTACGTGTATCGTGGCGCTAAGTAAAGCATTTGGGTATAACCTAGTTGCAGAGGGGATAGAGTCACAAGAGCTCGAAAAAGTACTTATAGGCATGGGTTGCTATCATGGGCAAGGTTATTATATTGCCAAACCAATGTCTGCAGAGAAGATGAACTTATGGATAAAAAATATGACATCCACTAAGCACTGACCCGAAATAATACTCATCTATTTGGGTTGCCAGTGATACACATAAATCGGTGTTTGGTAAAAATCTTTAAGCTTGATAACGTTAGTTGGTTTGTATGATGGCAAAGCGAAGGTGTTACTCACAATAGTGATTTTATTATTAACTACGTCATGTTTTAACTTTTCTTCAAGCGCTACCATACCACCTGGAAACAAGTAACACACCAGAGTAGACACTGTACTAAAATCGGCATTTTTAAAGTCTTTACGATAGAGGGTAAGGTTATCTAAACCTAAACTATATTTAAAAAGCATTGAAATTAACCAGGGAAACCACGATAACTCATAGCCAATAACCTGTTTATTAGGATGCTTTTTGGCAACCGCTATAACGAGCGTTCCCCAACCTGAACCTAAATCAATTAATGCGCCTTTTTCATCCATGCTTATTGCATTAAGCATAGCTTGTCGCGCTTTGCTTGAGCTCATCATCGGTGAAATTCCCGTTTTTAGCGTGCTCCAAACAATAGATAAAGCGATTAGAAGAACTAAAAAGAAAAATGCGGTAGCAATAAAGTCCATACTAACTAACACCTAATAACGGTTGAATCATCATAATCTCACCTTATCGATTATTTGTTTCTATATAGTAAAACCATTACAAAGAGCACCGTTAGTATAAATTTATTTTATATTTAACAACTGTTTAAAATAAACCACAAAAAAAGCGCCATTTGGCGCTTTTTAGATTAGTAGCAAGGAATTAATGCTTACGCCCTACGCCGTTGCGCACCATGTCTTGGCCGCTTTGAAAAATCTCTTCGGTAATTTCGCGTGCTAATAAAAGTTGTTGCTTGTCATCAAACACCGCAACAAAACGGCTGCCGTCAGCATTGTTAGTTGCCATGCCCACGCCTGCTACGCCGGTTAAACCTAAGCCGCCGTTTTCAACTTGCAGTAAAAAGCTTTCAAGTTCAGCGAGGGTGTCGATTGCAGTTAGTTTGTTTTCCATTGTGGTTGCTCTATGTGTTGCTCGCCATAGCGAGTCTGTCAATAATATGCGGTTATTTTACAGCACACAGTAAAAACTTAAACCACCTTATAGGCAAAGTCATAACAACATTCTGTAAAGCAAAATTAAAAGTATTTGTAAAAACCCCGCAAATGCGGGGTTTTAAGTATTAGCTTTGCTTCATTGTGCCTTGTTGTTCAAGGCGGGTATGCCAGCTGAATGCTTCTTCTAAAATATGAGGCGTATGGCCGCCACGTACACAAGCACGCTCGTAGTAATCAAGCATAGCGTTGCGATAATCTGGGTGTACACAGTGTTTAATTACTTCAACAGCCCGTTCGCGTGGCGCTAATCCACGTAAATCAGCAAGGCCTTGCTCGGTCACTAAAATATCAACATCGTGCTCGGTATGATCGACGTGGCTTACCATAGGTACCACGCTTGAAATAGCGCCGCCTTTAGCAATTGATTTAGTTACAAACACCGATACATGGGCATTACGTGCAAAGTCGCCTGAACCACCAATACCGTTCATCATTTTAGTACCGCATACATGGGTTGAGTTAACGTTGCCATATATATCAAACTCAAGTGCCGTGTTAATTGCAATAATACCTAAACGACGCACAATTTCAGGGTGATTCGACATTTCTTGTGGGCGAAGTACTAGCTTATCGCGGTACTTTTCAAGGTTATTAAATACTTGTGCGTTACAACGCTCTGATAAAATAATTGAACACCCAGAAGCAAAATTAAGTTTACCCGCATCAATTAAATCAAAGGTAGAATCTTGTAGTACCTCTGAGTACATAGTGAGGTCTTTAAAATCTGAGTCTAATAAACCCATCATGACTGCATTGGCTATGTTACCAATACCCGCTTGTAATGGGCCTAAGTTTGCAGGCATGCGCTGTTGCGCTACTTCTTCTTTAAAAAAGTTAACTAAATGGCGGGCAATAGAGGCGGTATCGGCATCTGGGTCGGTTACTGTTGAAAATGAGTCACTTTGATTGGTAAATACAATACCCACAATTTTAGCCGGATCGATTGGAATAGCAGTACTACCGATACGGTCATCTACTTTCACTAGCGGCACTGGAGTACGCGTAGGACGATACGATGGAATGTATATGTCGTGCAGCCCTTCAAGCTCTGGCTGATGTAACATGTTAATTTCTACAATTACTTCTTTAGCAAAAATAGCAAAGCTTGCTGAGTTCCCCACTGACGTTGTAGGTACTATGTGGCCTTCTTCTGTAATAGCTACGGCTTCAATGACCGCTACATCTGGCATAGTTAACTGATGATTACGTAACTGTTCAACAGTTTCTGATAAATGCTGGTCAATAAACATGACCTCACCGTTGTTAATTGCTTTACGTAATGTGCTGTCTACCTGAAATGGCATACGACGCGCTAACGCACCTGATTCAGTAAGTAGCTTATCTAAATCGTTACCTAATGACGCGCCCGTCATTAGGTTAATTTTCATTGGGTTTTCACGTACACGCTCGGCAAGTGCACGTGGTACAGCTTTCGCTTCACCAGCACGAGTAAAGCCACTCATGCCCACGGTCATGCCGTCTTTAATAAATAAACTGGCCTGCTCTGCAGACATCACTTTGTTGTGTAAGTCACTACGACGAATTCGTTCTAATTGCATTTGGAACCCCTTAAACCCCATTATTATTTGGGCGCTATTCTAAGTATTTCCTTATGCTTCGTAAGCTAGACCTAAGTCTCATTTACGCATAGTTGGTATAAAAACGTTGCAGAGCGCTTTAATTTTGTACACTTTATTACTTAACTTATTGCTGTTATTGGGGTTAGAATACCAAAAGATTTATTCAGTGATTTAACTAAACAAGCTTAAAAGAAAATATAATTAATTTAAATCAATTGCTTATAAATCCAGCCAGGAAAGCTGAGATTATAAATTGTATAAAAATAAAGCCGTACAGGCCAAATCTTACAAAATAATAAACTGGTCATTCATTGGGCAGTAACCTTGTAAGGAATAGAATCTACGATTTACGTATTAAGGAAAATACATGGATTTGTCTGACGAAGAAATTAACTTTTTATCTGGGTTGTTTGAACCTAGTCAAAGTACAGCATTAATTAATGAAACAAAACTAACAGTACAAACATCAATACCAGATGGTATTGCGCATTTACTTGGTCAGGCTAAATTAACCCTATTAGCAGAAGTAGCTCATTACCAACTGTGGTTTCCACTTCAATTTAAAACTGATGAATTAGGCCATTTCAGTACTGTGTTAGCAGCCCCAGAAGTGATTGATACTAAAGGCACTCAACGTAGCTGGCGATTAAGTGAATTAAATATTCAAAGCCAAGGTTTTTGCATTGAATCTATCTCAAGCACAGGAATATTTTTAAAACCCACATCAATAAACAGTGAACTTGATGAGTTACAAAATATGCAATTTATTTTACCCAATGAAGCGGCTATATCATTAGACATAGAACCCGTTAGGCACAGTGAGTGTGGCATAGCAGCTAAAATAAAGCATATTCACCATGGTAAAGAGCAACTGAGAGCGTATTTATTTGAAGTGCATAAACGTGAATATTCAAGCTTATATCAACTTGAGCATAAGCAAGAACTGGGGCTATCAAACTAAAAAGCCACACTAATTAAGTGTGGCTTTACGGATTAAATAAACTTAATTTAGGTCATTTTTACTTTAATCGTTTTGCTATTTCAGCAACGCGCTCACCGTATAAACGAGCCGTTTCTAAATCGCCTGATGGAATAGCCGTTTCGTCAGCATCAGTAGGTGATTGTACTAATACGCCAACCGAACCGCCTAAGTTATTGATGTCTTGACGGGTTGATTCCAATTTATTGGCGGGTGGTAACCCTAGGCTTACCCAAAGTCCACCATGCTGTGAAGCTAACGTTTGCATACTAATTAGGGTGACTTGTTTGTCGCCATTTAGGCTGCCGCTATTAGTAAAACCGCCAAACACTTTATCTTTCCAACCCATGGTAAACCACACTTTAGAGGTGGCATCGACAAACTTTTTAAACTGCCAAGGGTATGAGCCCATATAGGTAGGTGCACCAAAAATAATGGCGTCTGCATTGTTTAATGCATCCCAATCGGTGTCTTTAATATCACCATTTTCATCGATTGCAATAAGCTGAGCGTTTGCTCCATCAGCCACAAATTCCGCCACTTTTTTGGTATGGCCATATCCAGAAAAATAAATAACCGCTACTTTACTCATGAACCTTCCTTTTGTTGTGATTTAATAACACGCTTTAAGTATAGTATGGCCGCTTAATCTAAAATCAACTAAGCAGCGTGTTTAATTAAATTAAAAGGTACTCACTGAAATTTCTAAATTACTCACCGCACAGCCATACTGCTCAGCACTAATACGGTGATAAGCCGACTCAGGCTTAGTTGATAGACTAATAATAAACGCATCTTGCTGACCAACAGCTGTTTGTTCTTGGCTCAAGCACATGGCTTGCGTTAAAGAGCGCAATTTGGCATCCGTTAAAATATTGCCGAAACGCTGAACCGGCAAAGGCGGTATTTTAATTGCTGGCAATGCTTGGCTAATACTGCGCTGACTTAAGGTAAAATCATTATTTTTAATATCAATCACACTGCCAGCAGGCCAGTACGAGTAACTGTAGGTTTTAGTTTCAGCCTGAGCCTGCCCTGTTGATTTAACCATCACCACACCATTTTTACCAATTACGGTCATTAAATTCCCTGATTCAGATTTAATAACCACTAAGGCGGTGGTTTCGTCTACACCAAAACCAAATGCGGGTTGAGCTTGATTTGCACCAAAGCTGTCGAGCAAAGTGCCTAGTCTTAATGTACGGTTTCGCTCGCTAAAGTGTGTATCGAGTACACCGTAACTAAATGTGCCTAAACCCCCAAAGCGGTTGTAAGTTAAACTATCGCTGTTTGAGCGCTCACTGGGCGCATCAATGGCTTGCGCGCCTTCTTTCAATGCCGATAAACTTGTGCCATTAGTGATCATAACCACATTACCACCGTGCGCTTGCCCGCCACTTTGCACTGCGGTGCCTGCACTTGTACCTACAACAACAGGGCGAGACTGTAACGCTTTTGTCCATGGATATGGCTGATTATTTTCATCAAACAATACCTTGCGCGTTAAGCTTTGATCGCCGCCATTAAACATAACACCGGTACTATTTTTGATTAGCTGCACTAAAGCGCCTGTGCCGTTTTTACACAGCAAATATTCTGCTTGAGTGCGATCAGGGTAAATATGTTCACGTTGATATAGCCCCATTTCAGAGTGCCTAAGCGTGTTTAAATCATCACATTTATTGGTAGTTATTGCTTTAGCAAGCGCAGGAGTTAATGCAAGCCATTGTGAATTTATATTGGGAAAACGAAGTAATCCTTCGTAAAAATCAGCAGATTCATAAGGGTCTCTGCTTGAGGCGGTAATGGCTAGTATGCTCGGGTTAGTACTTTTTACTTTTAAACTGCCCGATATAAATTGCAAAATATCTGTCGCGGCGGATTCGCTATTAAGCGCGGTATTGACCTGCTCTTTTAGTCGCGTATTGTCGCCCTGCAGCTGCGCTACTTCAAGCATATCTATTACAAAATTGTATTCTTGATCCGTTAAACTATTGAGCTGTTTACTATCAATATCGCGCCATAACCATAACAGCTCTTTTTTTGACAATGTGGGTGATGATTTAGCCTGCATTGTTGCTAAATTTTTAATAGTTTTGTTTTTAGCTTGCGTATTTTTACTTGGCCATTGTTGCTTTATTTGACTAATTTTAGCGTGGGAGAGCGTAAATACATTATGTATTTTACCCGGAATTTGTGTGTTTTTTTCACAATTTTTAGGGCTTAAACTAGCACACGTTGTGAGTGCACCGCCGACTAATACTAACGTTTGTTCAGATTCTTTTGCGCTTAACTGCAGCGAAAAAGCAATAAAAAACGAAAAAAGAGCCGTTATTATGCGCGATTTAGCTAACCGTTTGTTTGGTAAATATATTCGTTCCATTATGTTATACTCATGTAAAAAATTATAAGAAATAACTTGCGAGAGCGTCTCTCACTTGCTATAAAAAAAAGGAACTTTAAAACGCGAGTAAGCTAGCACCCCTTTGCTGGCTTTGTCAAAAACCTTTTGGAATGAGAATTATGTTTAAAAAAGCACGTTTGCTTACAACATATTTCTACTCACCACACTATCTTTCGGAGTGGTTTGACGAGTAGCCCACCACCTCACTTTTTCACAGTGAGGGGCTTAGCGTGTCATTTCACCACTGCCCTGTCTAAAAATATAACAATTAAAAGCCACAGATCTGTTTGTATGTTTTTGTGCGCTTAAAAGACAAAAGGTATTTAAGATGTTTCGTCAACTAACAATTGCGGCCACAGTAAGCGCATTACTGAACCCGATCACTTTTGCACATGCACAAGAAACCAACACCGACACCAACATTGAACGAGTAGAAGTAACAGGATCTCGCTTAAAAGGCGTTGATCTTGAAGGAACTATCCCATTAACCGTACTAGACCAAGATGCAATCAAACGCTCTGGCGCTAATACCATTCATGAATTACTCAAAGATTTATCTGTTTTTAAGGGCGGAAGCGGCACATTTTCAACCTCTGAAAGTGGCGGTACGTCTACCTCAACACCAGCGGGTCAATCAGCTGCGAGCTTAAGAGGCATGGGGCCATCAGCAACGCTGACATTAATAAATGGGCGAAGAGTTGCACCTAGTTCATTTGCTGCAGGTACTGAAAACTTTGTAGATGTAAACTCTATTCCACTAGCCGCCATTGAGCGCATTGATATTTTAGCCACAGGCGCATCAGCCGTTTATGGTGCCGATGCTGTGGCAGGTGTTATTAACTATATTTTAAAAGATGATTTTGAAGGCGCTGAAATCAATACTTCGTTTGCCGATAGCTTTGATCAGCATGACGAAAGTAAAAAACAATTAAACTTAGTTTATGGTACAAAAATAGGCGAAAGTAATTTAACGGTATTTGCTGATATATATGACCGTAACGCTTTTAAAGCGACCGATCGTAATTACACGGCCTCTCCCTCTTTAGTGAATGGTTACTCCTATTTACCTAAGCTGGAGAACTCACCTAATATTTATTATTTCAGCAGCCGAGATGGTAACGAACTTCCATCACCAAACTGCAAAACCGAATTAGTTACTACTGAATTAGATGAACAAATTTGTGCTTACTACCCTAATCAAGATGATTACCTAGAAACGCCATTTGAAAGCATTTCAACCGGCTTTATGTTTAATAGTGAGCTTGGTGGTATGCAATGGCATACTGACTTTTTTTACAGTCAGACCAAGGCAAAAGCGTACTCATCGCCCTCACCTATTAACCAAATTAATGACGACGACGGCCCGTATGTTTTAGAAGACGCCTTATTTATTTACGATAATGCCGATGGTAGTAATGATTTATTAGATCAACTCTACATTGACCCATTTGATACCCAAAGTGGTCGAGAAGTGTATGGTTTTGCATTTGATGCGCGCTTTAATGCCCCAAGAACGGTGGAAGTAGAAACGAAAAACTTTCGCTTGGTAAGCAGTCTAAGTGGTGAAATTGGTGATTGGGGTTGGGAATCTGGGGTAACCTTTTCTCGCTCACGTTCAGAGCAAGAAGCGATTGCAGGAGTTTATAATCGTTACCAGTTCCATGGCGCTATCACCGGCGAGCTATGTTCAGACGGTACGCTGGCAAGTTATGACGGTACTGACTTAAACTGTGCATCGGGAGAACTGCTGCCTTTTTACAACCCTTTCCTTCAAGGCGACGCCGCTAATGATGCCGTTTTGGCAACAGCGCAAGCTCGCCCAACACGCAGCGGAGAAAGTACAGTTTACGGCTGGGATGCTAATTTTAATGGTGAGCTATTTACCTTTAACGACCTACCTGCCTATGCCTCATTTGGGGTAGAAGCACGCCGTGAAGAGCTAAGCGACATTCCTTCGCTTGATTCACAAGCTCAAGCAGATAAAGACTATCTTGTTGATGTATTTGGCTTTGGCTCTAGTTTATCAGAAGCCGATCGCACTCAATATGCAGCGTTTGCTGAATTAAGTATTTCACTCACAGAGCAAATAGAGCTGCAAGCAGCAGGTCGATACGATCATTACGATGATTTTGGTGGCACCTTTAATCCTAAAATAGGTTTGAGCTATCGCCCAACTGATTCGTTAGTTGTTCGTGGTTCATGGTCAACCTCGTTTAGAGCACCATCATTAACACAGGCTGGCGTTAAATTAAGAACCACACAATCTACTTTTGACTGTGGTGCAAACCAAGCTGTAGCCGATTTATACTGTATGGGTGATGGCACCCAAGTGAGTGTTAATTCGTTAGAGTTAGGTAACCCAAATCTAAATGCAGAAGAATCTGAGGCTATTAGTGTTGGTTTTGCATGGAGTCCCTCGGCTAATACTAATTTAACCATTGATTATTGGCAGTTTGATCATGAAGAAGTAATCGATACCAACATGACCGCTGTGTTAGATCGCGCCATAACCGATGCATCACTTCGTCACTGTGGCATTGTACCACCGGGCGAGCAAGGCATATCGTACGATGAAGCATTATGTGATGTCACCGACAACAGTGGTTTAAACATAGAGCAAGACGGCGCTAATTTAACTGAGATTTTAGCTAACTATGTTGATGAAGATAACAAAGCTGGCGATAAAAACCCAGATAACTTTAATCCCCGTCCTGGTGAAGACTACTTACCCTTATTCCGCGACCATGTCATTCCGCTTGAAAACACTGGTACACAAACGTTAGCGGGTATTGATATTAAATTTGACCATCGCTTTGCGTTATCTGGCGGCGACTTAACCTTCGCTTTTGACGGTACTCACTACCTTGAATTTGAACGCAACAAACCGGGCTCAGACTCAATTGAAAAGCTAGTGGGTACATATCGTTATCCTGAAAATATTGCGCGTATGTCAATAGATTGGGAAGCGCAAAGTTACTACCTTAACTTAGGTGCAAACTACACCAGCAGCTACGAGGATGATATAGAAGGCCTGCGTAGCCGTGAAATTGATGAGCTAGATTCACTTGGCGTATTAGACTCAAAAGGTGAGCATCAGGTTGATGACTGGCTCGTTTGGGATTTATCAGCGGGTTACTATGTTAATAAATCGCTGACTTTGCGCGCGCGCATCAATAATATTTTTGATAAAGAGCCACCCACACTTTATGGTTCAAGCCGTGGCTTTGATTCAATCAACCATAATGCCCTAGGTGCTAATTACAAATTAAGTATTAGCTACCGTTTTTAACCGCTTAGCCGCAAAGCAAACGCTTTGCGGCATTCCTTTTATTACAGGTCATGGCTACAGTGACACTGCCTATTAAGTGCTAAAGTACGTTTAAGCGTTTATTTACGCATCAACACAATGACCTTTTATTAAAGTGAAATTATGAAACAAAAACAATTTTCTATGCCCGATGCAAGCATCATTTTGCTTTGTGTGGCTGTGATTGCCTATATGGCCACGGTATTTATTACCCCTGGGGTATTTAATGCAGAGCCTGACAGCCATACTGTGCAGCTTTCACAATATCAAGCCGTTAACGACCAACAATCACCACCTGTTTTTGCACAAGGTGGCGAGATTGGTTTAGCTAATGTATTGTTTGAAGGCCTCGTGTCGGGTGATAAATATGGTGCAGCGATTGGCGTAATGGCGTTTATTTTAATCACTGGCGGTGCCTTTGGCATTATTATGAAAACCGGTGCGATTAATAACGGTATTATGGCACTTATTAATAAGACCCAGCGGGTTGAATGGCTGTTTATTCCCTTACTGTTTTTACTATTTTCGTTAGGCGGCGCGGTATTTGGTATGGGCGAAGAGGCTATTGCCTTTTGTATTGTGCTGCTCCCTATTATGCAACAACTTGGCTACGACGCTAAAGTCACTGTACTTACAACTTATGTGGCCACGCAAATAGGCTTTGCCACCTCATGGATGAACCCTTTTAGCATTGCTATAGCGCAATCGATAGCTGAAATCCCAGTGTTTTCAGGTGCGGGCTTTCGTATGTTAGCATGGGCTTGTTTTACCCTTGTAGGCCTTGTGTTTACTATACGCTATGCAAAACGGATAAAAACACAACCCCAAAAAACGGGTGATCAGCCAACGATTAAACTTAGCCTAGCCGATGCACTCACATTATTAGTGTTTGTATTGGGCATAGCTTGGGTTGTATGGGGGGTGATGGCGCGCCAATATTATATTCCTGAGCTTGCTGCACAGTTTTTTTGCATTGGCCTTATCAGTGCAATAATTGCCATCGTGTTTAAAAAGCTAACCGCGAATGAGTGCGCGGATGCGTTTAAACACGGTGCACAAGAATTATTGCCAGCGGCGTTATTGGTCGCATTGGCTAAAGGCATTGTATTACTATTAGGGGGTAGTGATTTAACCACTCCCTCAACCCTCAACACCCTGCTTTATTACTGTGCAAACAGCATAGCCAGTGTGCCAGATTACATTGCAGCTTGGGGAATGCTGGTGTTTCAAAGTGTATTTAACTTTTTTGTTTCATCGGGTTCAGGGCAAGCTGCCATCACTATGCCACTGATGTCTCCACTTGGCGATTTGCTCAATGTATCAAGGCAAATTGTGGTATTGGCCTTTCAATTAGGCGATGGATTAACCAACATTTTAATTCCCACCTCAGCTAGTTTAATTGGTTGTTTAGGGGTAGTGAAATTAGATTGGGGAGAATGGGCTGCGTTTATTTGGCGCTTTGCCCTAGCACTTTTTGTATTAGCAAGCGGCTTTATATTTCTTGCTTACTTTATTAATTATCAATAAAAAGAATTTGTTATGTTAACTTTAATTCAAGGTGCAACCGTTTATGCACCTACCTTCCTAGGCACACAAGATGTTTTAATTGGCGGTGGTAAAATCATTGCTATTGACGAAAATATAACCCTCGACAGCAGTGTACTCGTCAAACGGATTGCCGGTAAAAATAAGCTGGTTGCGCCGGGGTTTGTTGATTCTTTAGTGCATATTACCGGTGGCGGTGGCGAGGCTGGATTTGCCAGCCGCACCCCTGAAATGAACCTAACAGATGCAACCTTATCGGGCACCACCACGGTGGTGGCCGCACTGGGTACCGATTCAAGCTCACGTACACTGACCAACTTGGTTGCCAAAGCAAAAGGCCTAAAAGAGCAAGGGCTGAATGTATTTTGCCATACCGGTTCGTATCATTTACCCGCGAAAACACTCACCCACTCAATTACTGACGACATCATGTATATAGAGGAGTTTATAGGTGTTGGCGAAGTGGCGATTTCTGATCATCGTAGTAGCCAACCTACGGTACAGCAATTAGCAGAATTGGCAGCAGAGGCCAAAGTAGCCGGTATGCTCAGTGGTAAAAAAGGCACTGTGAGTATTCATGTTGGCCCTGTTGATAGCCATTTAACTATTTTACATCAGGTGGCTGAGCAAAGTGATATTAAGCTTAAACAGTTTTATCCTACGCATATGAACCGCAATAAAGCACTTCTTGATGCCGGTATTCACTTTTGTGATCAGGGCGGTACTATCGACTTTACCACCAGCACAACCGACTATGATTTAGCCCATGGTGAATATGCAGCAGCCCATGCCCTTGCCTACTGCTTAGAACAAGGCGTAGCACCAAATCAACTCACTATGAGCTCAGATGGCCATGCCAGTTTACCTATTTTTGATAAAGACTTTAATTTATTAGGGCTTGAGGTGGGCAAAGAGGCATCTTTATTAACCTCGTTTCAGCAAGCAGTCAAAGAATATAACGTCCCTATTGAGCACGCTTTAATGAGCATAACCAGTAATCCTGCCGATATTTTAGGAGTTGATAAAGGCCGTCTTAAAGCAGCGAGCGACGCGGATGTTGTCCTTCTCGATAAAGAGACCCTAACCCCTGAGTATGTATGGGCTAACGGCACATTAATGGTGCAAAACACCCATGCAGTTATAAAAGGAGTGTTTGAATAAGCTAGTACAGCTAAAATGCTGCTGAGATATTTCAGCAGCATTTAACACCAAAGAGTTTTTTACCCTAGTTTAAACAAATATCAATCCAACAAGGTCACTAGAACCTAGTTGTTAAATTCAGCTACTTTTCGCCGTAGCTAAGTTTTTTGTCGTAAAAAGCAGACCATTTTGATTTATATATTCAGCATAAACCTGAGCACTCATAGGTTTAGAAAAGTAATAGCCTTGAAACTCTTTACATCCCATTTCGGACATTATTAGGACCTGTTCTTCGGTTTCTACTCCCTCGGCTACACACTTAATATTAAGTTCATCACACATCACATGCACGGCTTTAACTAAGCTTTTTTGGCGTGTAGAGCTTGTAACCTTACTTATTAAAGAGCGATCCAATTTAAGTTTATCAATGGGATAATCAGCAAGTCGTGCAATATTCGAGTATCCAACACCAAAATCATCCACTGTAATAGTGAACCCCCAATCTTGCAGAGTTTGCATAAGTTTTAGAGAGTGAACTTGGTTAGCCTCAAGTGACGTTTCAGTAAGCTCTAATTCTATTTGATTCGGTTTTACATTAAAATCCGCCAAATATTTTACCAACTTTGACATAAAATCAGCTTGGCTAAAATCGAGTAAAGATATGTTTATTGCTACGGGTAAAAGTGGCAAACCAACTTTACTCCATTGGGCAATTTGAGCGCAGACTTTTTGAATAATTAAGTCCGTTAATCGGCTAATCATTCTATACTCTTCTGCAATAGGAATAAATACAGCGGGCGATACACTGCCAAGTACAGAGCTATGCCAACGAGCTAATGCTTCAAGCCCTATACATTCACCTTTTGCATTCACTTTAGGTTGATAATGTACTGACAGATCATTTTGTTGCAAAGCTTCATCAAGTAACATGGAAATTTCATACTTTTCCATAAAGGCCTGTGATTGTTTTTGATTGTAACCATTAAATGGCGAGTTATAGTCTGCGAGTTTGAGCGCCTCACACGCATTACTAAGAACAATCGCACTATTTTCACCATGCTCAGGACACTTAGCAAAACCAAATAAAAATGATTGTTGGTAATTAGTACCAAACACATCATAAGCTTGATCTAAGGTGCTTTTAATTTGTATTAATAACTTGTTTTGCTGTTCACTTGAGCTTGAACCAATAATAAAGCCAAGTTTGCCACCTTCTATAGACGCACAAAGCAAAGGCCCCTCTGACATTGCTTTTAAGCGCTTATAAGCAGTAATTAGCAATGATTGCGAGTCAGCTTTGTTAAGTTTTAAATTTAAATATTCACTATTTGCGCTTTGTGTAACGACAATATAAAACCCTTTTTGGTATTTAGACGTTAACCTATCGCATTGCATTTCAAACCACTCTCGATTAGGCAATTTCGTTTGCGAGTCTCTAAACCTTAGACGTTTGTTCTCTTGCTCCATCATAGACAAGTTTTGTTTAATTAACTGCTCTTGCGTGCAATCATAAAAGTCATACACTCGATAATTTGTACTCATTGCTATTTGCTGATAATTACTCTTATAGTAGCGACTCTTATATTCTATGATTTGATTTTTTATATTTAACTCTTTGCTATTAAGTGCAGGGAATAACCCATCAATTCTGACAGCCTTTTCTTTCAAGCTGTTTTTTAATCCAAACATTTCAATAGCATGTTGATTTAAATCTGTAATTACTAAATTTTCGTCGACAATAATTTTAGCTTTATTAGATTCAGTAAATAAGGTGCGATAAAGCTCGTTTTTATCTTTAAGGAAGCTATTAGCATTTAACATGGTTTTGTTTAAACGTTTGGCAGCAACAATTGTTCGCGCAGTGGCAAGTGGGATACAAATATTAAAAAATAAAAATATTAGGCCTGTAATATATAAGTCAGCTTCTGGTAATTGGCTTGCTATTCCTGAATAGCCGGATAAATCAACATTATTAATAATCATGTAAAAAGGTATGATGTTTAAAATACCGTAGGCCAAAGCCGTTCTGTAACCGAGTAGCATAAGAGCAATGATGGGACATGAATACATAAACATAGAACCCACCTTGGCAAGCTCTAAGTCAGTTAAAAATAAATTCATTGATAAACTACCGGCAACGATAGTTAATAGAAGTGCATTTGCACTAAATGTGTAAAATCGCTTACTTGCTAATAAAAGACTAAAAGCAATAGTGAAAAAACTAATAGTAATAACTGCAATATAAATTAGGTTAAATTCAATTGCGCGGGTGTATGTATAACAAACGACCAAAAAACAGAGCAAAGTAACGAGCGTTAAAATTATCCGTAGTGCACTCACCCGCCAGTGTGCGACTTCATCATGGGCAGTATGATGATCGTTAAGTAAGAAGTACTTATTGAGAAAGTGCATAATAAAAATCAGTTAAGACATATCGCCTCATTAAACATTGATAAGTTGTTAAGATCAATTAAATAAGCTCAAATATCAATCCAATTGAAGTAGCTTATAAAATAAACCTAATACAAAAAGCTAAACAATATGCCCGCTTTCAACTATAGGCGTAACCCAATATTTTAACGGCGTGTACTTACAAACAGGGCTTAACGCCGTTTTTACTATGGCAAGTTCAGGTAATAATATATGCACCTCAAACTGATAAAAGCTGCGATGCCCTTCTACTTGCTCGGCAATGTCAAATTCACTGTGCTCTTTACTGTAGCCTTCAATGTTTTTTAAGTTAAAGCCGGTAATGCAGTCTATGCCAATTAATATATCAACCACGTCATCTTTTATGTTTGTGGGTACATTTAGGGTAAAAAGTAACTGTTCAGCCATGTTTTTTCTCCAACCAACCATAAAAGATAGGTAATAAATAAAGTGTTGTAATTGTTGAGGTAATTAACCCGCCAATAACCACAATCGCCAATGGCTTTTGAATCTCAGCGCCGGGGCCGGTGGCAAATACCAGTGGCAGTAAACCAAACATGGCGGTTGTGGCTGTCATTAACACTGGGCGAAGGCGTCTGCTTGCGCCATCTAAAATGCGCTGCGTTACATTGGCAGAAAACATTTTTATTTGCTCAAAGTAGCTGATCATCACAATACCATTGAGTACCGCTACGCCAAGTAAAGCAACAAAACCAACCGATGCAGGCACCGAGAGGTATTCATTACTAATAAATAGGGCAATCACTCCCCCCATTAATGCAAACGGAATATTAGCAATTATCAGCGTTGATTTAGATAAGGATTTAAACGTGGTAAATAAAATAATGAAAATCAGTATTAATGCCACAGGAATAAGCACCAGCAAGTTTTGTGTTGCACGTTGCTGGCTTTCAAATTCGCCACCAAACGACAAGGTAAAACCACTGGGTAACTTTATGCTGCTATTAATTTTAGCTTCCAGTTCATTTACATAACTAACCACATCGCGGTTATCCACATTAACGCTTACAGAAGCAAAGCGCTTTGCTTTTTCTCGCTCTATTAACAATGGCCCCGTTTTAAAGCTAATATTAGCCACCTCTTCAAGTGGTAGTAGGCTGTTGTCGGGCATTAAAATTAACTTTTGTTTTAATGCGCTCATTGACGATAACTCAAAGTGTGCTGCGCTTTCGCCTTTTTGTGCATTAAACACAATAGGGATCACGCGGTTTCCTTCTTGCAGTGCCGATACCTGTAGGCCTTCTAATTGCGACTTTAAATAATCGCTTAATCCTTCGGTGGTTAAACCAAACTGACTGGCAACCTCAGGAATAAGTTTAATATTTACGTATTTACCCCCTTCAATAAGCGCCATTTGCACATCACTTGCGCCGTCAATATTAGTGGCAAGTGCCGTGATTTTTTCAGCTAATGAGGCAAGTGTCGCAATGTCATTACCGAATACTTTAATCGAAATATCACCGGTGCCACCGGTGAGCATTTCTGATACCCGCATTTGTATTGGCTGAGTAAAGCCAATATTTACCCCTGGAAATTGCGTAAGTGTTTGTCGAATATCCTCGATTAGCCGCGCTTTGGAGTCAAAACGCCACGTATCTTTTGGCGCTAATTCCATAAACACATCGGTTTCGTTTAACCCCATAGGATCAAGCCCGAGTTCATCGGAGCCGGTACGGGCAACAATTTGTACGATTTCTGGGGTGTTTTTTAGCAGTGTGGCTTCAATTTGTTTATCGATATCCAGCGAGGCTTGCAAGGAAATACTCGGCGATTTTTCCAGTTGCACAATAATGTCGCCTTCATCTAAAACGGGCATAAAGCTTTTACCAAGCCCCTGAAATAACACCCCACTGAGCACTAAAACAGCTACCGATATAACACTAATAGCCACCGGCTTTTTAATTGCTTGGGCAAGTGTTTTAGTATAAAAACCTTGTAATAGCGTGACCATTTTAGGCTGGGTTACGGGTTCATTTTTTAATAACAATGAGGCTAAAATTGGAATAACCGTTAACGACAACAACAGCGCACTTAGCATGGCAAACACGATAGTGAGCGCCACTGGGGTAAATAACTTGCCCTCTAACCCTGTTAACATTAATAGCGGTGAAAACACGATAATAATAATAATTGTGCCTGAGAACACTGGCGCCGCGACTTCTTTACAGGCGCGATAAATAACATGCAGCCGAGGGAGGTGCTGATTATTAGCCAACCGATTCACTATGTTTTCAACAATAACTACCGATGAGTCCACCAGCATACCAATGGCAATCACTAAGCCGCCTAAACTCATTAAATTAGCCGATAAATCAAACTGCTTCATCATTATAAACGTCAGCAATGCCGACATAGGTAAAGACAAAGACACCACCAATGAAGAGCGAATATCACCTAAAAACAAGGCAAGTAGCACTATCACTAAAATAATCGCTTGGCCTAATGCGCTGGTAATGGTGCTAATTGCGGTATTTATTAAGTTAGAACGGTCGTAAAACACATTAATTTTTGTGCCTTGCGGTAATGACGCTTCAATGGTGCGAAGTTTATCTTTTACATCTGCAACAACTTGCGCTGTATTACTATTTTTAAGCGCAATTATAAGCCCTTGTACCGCCTCTTCACTGTTTTTAGTGACTGCGCCATAACGGGTTAAACTGCCAACGTGTACCGTGGCAATATCACTTAACCGAATAACCTTATTTTGAGTGGACTTAATCACGGTATTTTCAATGGCGGTTATATCGGTGTATTTGCCCTCAGTGCGCAAAATTAAGGTGTCGTTGCCTTTTTCTAAGCGCCCTATGCCACCGTTTTGATTCGTTTGCGTGATTGCTAACTTCATTTCATCAAAGCTGACTTGATGCTGTTGCATCAATAAAGTATTGGGAAGTATTTCATAGGTTTTTGAAAAGCCGCCAAGGCTATTTACATCAGCAACGCCGGTTACAGTGCGCAGTAATGGACGAATTTGCCAATCTAAAAGCTCTCTTTTTTCAATCAGCGATAAGTGAGTACTTTCTATGGTAAACATGAACACCTCGCTCAAAGGCGTGCTCATTGGCGCCATGCCGCCACTAATATTACTGGGCAAGGTGGGCAAAATATTTAATAAACGCTCATTAACTTGCTGACGGGCCCAATAAATGTCGGTGCCCTCTTCAAAGTCAATGGTAATATCGGTAATAGAATACTTAGTGGTAGAGCGCAGCATTTGCTGTGACGGAATACCCAGTAATTCGGTTTCAATCACCCGTGTTACTTGCGATTCTATTTCAAGGGCGTTCATGCCGGGTAATTTGTAAACTATTTTAACTTGAGTAGGTGATATTTCTGGAAAAGCATCCACTGGAATACTTAACCAAGATTTAGCACCAATGGCCATAGCAACAATAACAAAAATACTAACAAACAAACGCTGAGTAAGTGAAAACTTAATAAGCTGGTTTAACATTTACTCTCTCCCTAAGTGAAGCAACATACCTTGTAGCGCACTTACCGAGCTTATTAGTACCTGCTGATCATCTAGGTTTTTATTGGCAGTAAATACATAGTCTTTGCCTTGTGTACCCTTGAGCTCAATCGGCAGTAACTCAAGGTTATCGCCAGACTTTAAAGCAATGTAATTAACATCTTCAAATTCAAACACCGCTGACTTTGCTATTTTAAAGCCCGTTAATTTATTTACCGGTGTGACTTTGATAGTTTGCCCCAGTCTAAGCTGGCACTCATTTGAGCTTGGCGACGCCCACACTATTTGATGGTATTTATCTGCAATACTGTCATAGCTCTCAATATTTAAGCTGCAACTTTGTGACAGCTTGAAATGCGCTAACGTGTTGGTAAAACTAAGAGGGACTTTAATCTTAACGCGAATACTACTTGCATCGATAATATCAAACGCGGTGTCACCCATCACACGGTTTCCCGACTCATTAGTGAGTTTTAAAATGCCCGTTTTTGGACTCACTAAGGTCACATTTTCATTATCATCAATGTTTAAAAATGCCATTTGATGTTGCATATGTTCAAAATTTAGCTTGGCTTCAAAATAGCTTTTTGTGATTTCAACCCATTCAGAACTTCTTATTATTTTGTTTTTTAAGTGTTGTTGGTTTATGTCGTAATGGCTTTTAGCAATAGAAAGCATGTCTTTTGCTGATTGATAGGCATCTAAAAAATGGTGTACATCACTGCCCTCAACGCTTGCAATAGTAGCGCCCTTTTCAACCATGCTGCCGTTAGGGTATAAGTAACGAACCTGCTGTACATCAAACGCAAACAGCACCGTATAATTGACCCCAGGTTTGAAATTAACTTCACCAATTAAACTTTGCCCGTTAATAAACTCTGTTTTTTGAATCGGCGCAAATTCAACATCAAAACCACTGAGTGACGAAAGCCCTACAGGTGCTAAATTTTGCGAAGCAAACACAGGATTAAATGTTAATAAAATCACCGTAAAGAAGAAAAATAACGTATATTGAATACGCAAAAAATGACGCGTTTTTTTTGTAAAATTTAACTGCATTTGGTTTGTTCGCATGTGATTAATTTTATAGAATAACCATGCCTTTTTTGTGGGGTTATCGCATCAGGCATACGCCTTAATATGCTTATAAACCCTGATTTTGGCAGTACAGTACATATGTCCATTGCAAATTTAACCTACTGATATTAGAGAACTTAATGAGAGATAAAATAATCGCAGCAACGCTATTGGTGATCATGGTGTTAAATTTTTTTGACGTGATCATGGATTTAAAATTAGGGGTGCCGCAGTGGCATATTTTTACTGAGAGCTTAATTGTGATTATTTCTGCCTTGGGTGCTCTGTATTTAATTAAAGATATTAACGCGCGAACTAAAAAAATTATTAACCTTAAGCGCGAATTACACAGTTCTGTGACTCAGTTAAACAACATATCGCAGGAAATGAAAGACGCGCGTCATCAATACAGTGGTGTTATACAAACGCAGTTTTCTCAGTGGACACTCACTCGTAGCGAGCAAGAAGTCGCGATGTTATTACTTAAAGGCTTAAGCTTTAAAGAAATAAGCGCACTAAGAAACACAAAAGAAAAAACCGTTCGCCAACAAGCATCAGACATCTATAGTAAAGCCGATGTAGAGGGCAGACATGAGTTTGCCGCATGGTTTTTAGAAGACTTTATGCAACAAAGGCACTATCCGCATTCAAGCTCAGCCATTAACTAATGCAGTGACTATCGCATATACTTGCGCGCTATTTTAGTCAGCGTTAAGCTAACGCTTTATTTTCGTCATTATGGTCTATGTGCTCTATAGCCCGCAGAGATAATTCAACGTAAAGGTTTAATATGAATAACAGTACCTACCCTATTGGCAACCCTGGTGAAAAGTGGAATAACAATCATAAACTCCAATGGCTTGAAGCCCAGAAAATTAAACGTAGTTATAACGATGAAGTATTAACGCTAATTAATGAGCTAAAAGATACGCTTGTTGTAGATCAATATGGTGAACTTAATTATGCTCAAAACAGTTACCCTTTGTTTGCATTAAAAACCCAACACTTTGATAAAAATAAACACACAGTGCTAATCACTGGCGGCGTACATGGCTACGAAACCAGCGGAGTACACGGTGCGTTAAGGTTTGCAAAAACATTGGCAACTCAATACGCAGAGAAATTTAATCTGGTGATTACTCCCTGCATTAGCCCATGGGGTTATGAAACAATAAACCGCTGGAACCCAGAGGCAATTGATCCAAACCGTTCTTTTTATGAAGGCAGCCCAGCGCAAGAATCTGCATTGGTAATGAATTATGTGCAATCTTTAAATACTGATTTAATCGCGCATATCGATTTGCATGAAACCACTGATTCAGATAACAGTGAATTTCGCCCTGCACTTGCAGCGCGCGAAGGTAAAATAAATACTAATTGGAATATACCAGACGGTTTTTATTTAGTCGCTGACAGCAACAAACCAGAGCCTGCTTTTCAAAAAGCTATTATTGAATGTGTTGAAAAGGTCACACACATCGCTCCAAGCGATGAAAATAAACAATTAATTGGTGTACCTCAAGAACAATTTGGGGTAGTAAACTATGCAGCAAAAGAGTTAGGTTTATGCATGGGGTTATCTGATGCAACCTACGTTACAACCACTGAAGTTTACCCAGATAGTGCAACGGCCAACCCTGAAGAGTGCATATTAGCGCAAGTTGCGGCAATTTCGGGTGCGTTGGACTACATTATTAATAAGTAATAGTTATGGTATTCATCAGCACATAGTAAGGTGCAGACAAAGGAGCGGCTATTGGAATTTAAAAATAATTACGGCAGTTACAGTTTTTATGTTGAGGGAAATATTGTTATTGCCCAATTTAAAGGCAACTTAAACCCTGAGTTATTAAATCACTTTAAAGCCGCTCTGTTAGACACCATTACAACGTTTAAACATCAACCTTGGGGCTATATTAGCCATTCGCCCGACGTTGTGGCCGCCACCCCTGACGCTGAAAAAAATATGATCGATGTTAGCCAAACAATGGGGATAAATAATTGCATAATGAGTGCCTTTATACTCACCTCTCCCATTGCCATAAGGCAACTACAACGTATTATGCACAGCTCAGGTCGTGACGCTTATTTACAAGAATGCTTGTTTGATGACTTGCCAAGCGCTAAGGCATTTATAAAAAGTCAGCTTACCTCAGCCGAGTAAATCAATTACACGACCGAGGTATAGTCAACGAAAAACCAAATGGGCTAGTTTTTATAAAACTGACTCTCTTTAGTAATTGAAATACTATTGTCCTCTTGTGCGGTGATTTTAAACTTCAGCTTACTCACCTTCGTGGGTATATCATATCCATCGGCAGTAACCGTTACAGGAACACTTTTCATCAACCCTGGCTCTACCAACACGGCGTTAGGACTTTGCAAGCTCGCACCTTCTAACCCACTAATTGAAATAGAATAATGCAAAGGTTGCTGCGTTTTGTTAATGATGGTGAGTGTATAAGGGTTTTCGACTAACCCTTCATAATTTACCCGATACAGTGCGTTTCTGTCTCTAAGCACAGAGGCTTCGATAGGCGTACGTTGTAGCATCCAAGCAAACATAGAAATAATTAACAGCGCAGTTAAAGCGCCATAGCCCACTAACTTGAGCCTAAATGGATTAGTTTTTTGCCCCGCCATTTGCTTTTCACTGGCGTATTTAATTAAGCCTTTTTCGTAGCCAAACTTATCCATGGTATCGTCACAGGCATCAATACATAAGCCACAGTTAATACATTCATATTGCAGTCCATTGCGAATATCAATCCCAGCAGGACATACTTCAACACATAAGTTACAGTCTACACAGTCACCTAAATTAAGCGCATTAGGATCGGCTTTACGTTTACGTGGACCGCGGTTTTCACCTCGTTCGCTATCATAGGTTACCACCAGCGTGTCTTTATCAAACATCACTGATTGAAAGCGCGAATACGGACACGCCACTGTGCACATTTTTTCTCGTAAGAAACCTGCGTTGCCATAGGTACAAAACGCAAATAAAAACACCCAAAAACTGGTAATTCCAGACCATTCAAAATTAACCATTTCTAGGTATAAGGTTTTAGCTGGAATAAAATACGCTAAAAAAGAAGTGGCAGTTAAGAGTGAAATAACCAGCCATGCACTGTGCTTAGTAATTTTTTTACGCCACTTGGTAATATCCCATGGGCTTTTATCAAGCTTAATACGCTGGTTACGCGTTCCCTCAATACGTTGCTCCACCCAAGAGAACATCAACATCCAAATTGTTTGCGGGCAAGTATAGCCGCACCACACACGGCCAAGCCAATTGGTCACAAAAAATAACGCAAACGCCCCCACCATAAATAGCATGGCGAGAATCATAAAGTCTTGAGGTAGTAAGGTTAGGCCAAAAATAGTAAACTTTTGGGTGGCAACATCCAATAAAACCGCTTGCTGACCGTTATATTGAATCCAAGGAATGGCGATAAAGCTGAGCATTAGCAGCCAACCTAAATTACGGCGTATACGCTGAAAAAACCCTTTTTGCTCGCGTATATAAATTGGCCCTTCTTCTTTGTAGGGCTTAATGATCATGTCTTCTTCTTTAATATCAAACTTCATGTTACTTACTTAATAGTGACGGGTATTAAGTACGATTTTGCAACTTTCAGACCACAGTGAAAGTTAATTTAACTTATTGATATTAATTAATTTTACATATACTACCCAAGCGAAAATTCGCGACATTTAACGACATGCACGATATATCGCGAGTTAACGTGTGCGTTGCACTGCCAATTTTCGCATTTTTGAGCGAAGCGTACTCTCAGGTAAGCCCAGCTTATTTGCCGCGCCTTGTTCGCCTGCAATTTTCCAGTTACATAACATCAGTACGGAGATAATATGCTGTCTTTGCGCCTCATCCAGTGTAAGCGTTGGGTTAACGGCATTCGCATCACCGGCTTTTAGCGGCTGACTTAACTGCAGTGTGGGCTGTGTAGATAAAATAGCTTCTCTCTCTAACACGTTTTGCAGCTCTCTGATATTGCCTGGCCAGTCATAGGCTTGTAGTTGCCTAATAGCTTTCTTACTTAACCCCTGTAATTGCTTACCTAGCCGCTTGTTTATTTGAGCAATTAAGTTTTGACATAAAAAAGGTATATCTTCTTTTCGCTCTTTTAGTGCTGGCACTTTGATAGGAAACACGTTCAAACGGTAGTATAAGTCCATTCTAAACTGCCCTGCTTGTACCATTTCCCACAAGTTACGATTGGTTGCAGCAATGATACGAATATCGACTTTTAGAGTTTGGCTGCCCCCTACTCGCTCAAATTCGCGCTCTTGTAATACTCGTAATAATTTACTTTGTGACTCTAACGGCAGCTCTGCCACTTCATCTAAAAATAAAGTGCCCTTATCAGCAAGTTCAAAACGCCCTTTACGTCGCTCATTTGCGCCGGTAAACGAGCCTCGTTCGTGTCCAAACAACTCCGATTCTAATAAGCTAGGGGTAAACGCCGCACAATTAACTTTTATAAACGCCTGCTCATTGCGCTTGCTTAATCTATGTAAGTTACGCGCCACCAGCTCTTTGCCAGTACCGTTTTCGCCAAGTATCAACACCGTACTGTCGGTTTCGCTCACTAACTGTATTTGCTGCAACATACGTTGAAATACATCACTGCGCCCTACTAGCCCCGAGTCTTGCCAATCTTGATTTAGCTCGGCAGTAAGGTAGTCGTTTTCATCTTTGAGCTGCTCGCTTAAATGCTTTACTTGCGCTAAAGCATCTTGGAGCGCGGTTTGGGTTCGCTGCTGCGCTGATATATCGCGAAAAACGGCCACGGCACCAATAAGCTGGCTATTTTTATAAACAGGCGTGGAGGTATATTCAACAGCAAAGGCGCTGCCATCTTTACGCCAAAATACTTCGTTTTTAACCTCGCGGCGTTTGCCATCAAACATGGTGCAGTAAATTTGGCATTCATCGGCAGGGTAAGGCGTGCCATCTGCATGACTGTGATGATGATATTGATGTATTTTTTTACCCAGCAATTCATCGGCTGTCCAACCCGTCATTCGCTCTGCCGCTGGGTTTACAAACACCGCATTACCAGATAAATCAAATCCATATATGCCCTCACCTACCGCATTAAGTAATAAAGTAGGATCGTTTAAAAAGTTTTTTATCATTGCAGACCTCGCGAAATATCGCGAGTATTATGCCAATTCTCTCTTGCTTTAGCACCTAGTAATGGCTAAATAATGCCTTAATATCTATTTTTGCTTCTAGCCGTGCTGCGATTAAATACAAGCCCGCTAGCTTACGGTGAATAAACAACGCATCAACAGGAGGCGTATGCCATTGCTGCGACTGTGCGCTTAACTGCAAGCCTGCATCTTTAATATTGCTAGCAAGCGCGCTATTTTTAAAATCAAACTCGCCGTTATAGCGCAGTGGCTCGCAGGCCATTAAAAATAAATCAATCACTTTTTCTTTGTAATTGTCTTTGAGGGAATCTTTAAAATAGCCAATATCGGTGGCGGCATTGAGCACCCCTTCACGATCGTTATTACTACCAGCTTTAAATAAAGCTAGATAGGCATTACTTAGTGCTGGGGTAATTTCTCGTGTGGCACCAAAGTCAAATAATACTATTTTTTGTGATTCAGGTTGGTAATGAAAATTTGCAAAGTTAGGGTCGGTTTGGATTAAATTAAAGACAAACATTTCTTTAAAAAATAAATCAATCAGTTGTTCAGCAACTCGGCTTCGCTCTGATTGTGGTAAATATGTAATGCCCTCTATAGGCTTGGCATCTACATACTCCATGGTTAGCACTTGCGCAGTACTGTGCTGGGGATACACGCTAGGGACTTTGAAATGCGCGTTATTTGCTAACAGATTTTTGTAACGTGATAAATATTCAGCTTCTCGAGTGTAGTCGGCCTCTGCTAATAGCTGTGCCTTGGCTTCAGCCACTAGGGGTTTAATATCCAGCTCTTTAGGTAATAACCGCGATAAAGTAAGTAAAGTGATCACGTTATCTACGTCATTCACTACACTTTTTGCGATTCCAGGGTATTGAATTTTAACTGCCAGTTGCGCGCCATTTTCTTTATAAGCTAAATGAACCTGGCCAATGGACGCCGCCGCAAACGGCCTGAGCTCAATATGAGAAAAACGCGATAACCAATCCTCTCCCCATTGCTCTTTTAAAACACTAACCAGTTGTTTGTGTGGCATCGGGTTGGCATCTGAGCGCAATAAAGACAGCAATTGAGCAAGTTCGGGGGTTAGTAAGTCGCCAGCATCCATTGAAAGCAGCTGCCCAAGCTTCATTGCCGCACCGCGCAGGTGTGAGAGTTGAGTGGCTAGGTTTTCAATATTTTTAGGCTGAAGCAATAAGCTTTTATTATCCCAGCCTTTACCAGAAAGCGCACTTTTAGCCCCGCCCACTAACATATTCGTGGCGACGCCAGTGGCTAATGAGCCTAACTTTGCAAAACGTGAAAGTCGAGATGTGGGAACGGATCGCTCATTAGCCATAATTAACCTAATCTATTAATAATAAGGTCAACTAATACGTTTTATTACGCCTATTGGATCTAAATTATAACCGAGGGACTAGCTTAATAGCGCCTTCTACTACTTTTAAATCTAAAGGTAAATTACTTAATAATGCCATTTTAGGATCGTTCATATTTAACTTATAAACGGGGTTAACGGCTAAAAAAGCATTCATTACATCCATGGCCTCGTTATCCAGCACTTCTAAATTACCTTTAAAGCCACCGGGATCAATGCTTGAGTCGAGTAACTTAACATTACGTAAAAATACCGCTTTTTTCTCGCTGTCATAAAAAGGAGTGCCCTGTATTTGCAGCTTTAAGCGCACTGGGTACTTTAATGCAAAAGCATTAATCTCGGCGCTAGAATCTGCACCTAATAAAACATAATCACTATTATCTGGGCCAATATTAACGCTTAAATCATTCACATCAAACTGCACAGGTAAGCCCATCAGGCTAACTTTTTCACTTAATTTAGGTAACTCTTTATTTAGTAACGACTCAACCTCTGAATTTGTAAATGAATAAACCGAAATACCCTGCGTACTGTTACAGGCAGTTAAAAATAGTAGTGAAATAAAAACAAAAATTTTCATGCAAAACCCTATTGGTTAATCGTATAGGCAGTAAGTAACCATAATAAAAAGCCGCTTTAATAGCGGCTTTTTCATTTTAGTTGATAAAAGTGATTGCGCTTAATTTACAGCAAAAATAACTTTTAACCTTGCTAGTGTGTCAGCTGTGACTGAACCCTCGCTGAGTGCTAATAACTGCTTTAAATAATAATTTAAATCAGCGTGTTCGCCACGGTGCTTATCATCAAGCATGGCTACTTGCTCTACCATTCTTTGCGATGAGTTTTGCGAACTTACGCTCGCAAGTATTTCCATACGCGTTAACAGCTGCTCACAGCTCAATGCTGTTTTAACTGCACCATTAAATTGACTCGGGACTGGCTCGTTGTTCTCAAGTGCAACAAATAAAGCATCTAAATTAGCTTGCTCATTTTTAGCCGCTAAGCCTGTCAGTTTTTCATCTATGGCTGATAACAAAGCAGACACTTTAGGGGTTAACGATTTAAACTGTGTATACCCTTTAACTTTGGTTTGCAAGTCAAGTAATTGGGCTTTACCTTCTACACTATTTAATGCTGCTTCAAGCTCATTCAGCTCAGTTGTTGCCAGCTTATCTGACTCGCTTTGTTCGCGCTTTTGCTGTTCAAACTCTTCGCTTCGTTTAGTGAAAGTTGCATCATTAAACTGACGGAATTTTTGCCACAATGCGTTTTCAGCTTTTAAGCCTGCAAACCCTATGGTTTGCCACTGTTGCTGTAACTGCTTTAGCTGTTGGCAAGCGTCTGCTAAATTATCGCTTTGTGATAATTGCTGTGCTTGCTCAACGAGCTCATTTTTAAGTGCGGCATTGCCTTTATGAAACGCGTTAAGTGACGCTACAACCTGTTGCTGCTCTGCCTTATAACGCTCGTTCAACACGCGGTATGTTTTCGGATCAACTTTACCCACACTTCGCCATGCTTTTTGCAAACGGTTATAGTTGCTTTCTAGTTGTTTCCAATCTAAATCAGCCGTATCAGTTGCTTGTAAATGCAGTGCATGCATATCAGCAATCAATTGCTCGCGCTCTGCTTTTGCTGCTTCACGTTGCACTTCTTGCTCAGCGAAGTAGCTGCGACAAGGGGCAAATAAAAGCTCAATTTTTTCATCAAACTCGTTGCCCTGTTGTTTCTCTTGCTCTGTATCAAGGCGTCCTAGCTCGTTCCAACGCTTGCGAAGTACTTTAACTTGATCAGCGCGCTGTTGTGGATCGTTACACGGCTCATCAACTAACGCTGTTACTTCTTCTAAAAGTGCTGCACGTTTTGGTGCGGCCGCATATTTTTGCCAATCTTTAGCATCGGCTAATTGCGCTTCTAGGTCTGCTTTTAAGTTAACCAGCGGCTGTTGGTATTTCTCAGTTAGGGCATTAAATAACTCTTCGAAGCCTTTAAATACACCAAATGCAACGTTAAAGCGCCCTTCTTCAATTAAACGTTTTACATCACGTGCCTTGCGTTTAGCTTGGCTTTGCGTTTTTTCAAGCGGCTTAGTGAGTTCGCTCATTGCAGCTAAAAATTGCTTTTTATGCGCATTAAGTTGGGTTTTAAATGACGCTTGTAAATCATTGCTAAGTACATTTAGGTGACTACGTGCAGTTTTAAATGTGTCATTGAACGCTGTTAACTGTTGATCGTAATCACTAAGTTGCTCTGCAGGTTTTATTTCAATAAGCGTACTGTAGGCAATTTTATATTCTTTGATCGCCGTAGTTAGCTCAGGTAACTTGGCTACTTGTAAAAATAGTTGCTCAAGCTTATTAATCACTTGTTTTGATTGCTGATCAGCCATCAATTGCGTTTTATCTAGTGTGTCTTTTGCTTGTGCTACTTTTGCATTAAGCCAATCTTGCTGAATTTGCTCTGGGGTTTCTAATCCAAGTTGCAATGCATTTTCAATTTCTTCACTTAATGCTTCTAACGTAGCTAACGCTAACACTTGGCGCTGTTGCTGCGCTAAACGTTGCTGCTCTATTTCATGTTGCGCTTTTAATGTGGTAATGTGAGCATCAAGCTTATCGGTAATTGATATATATTTAGCATCAAGGGTTTTTACATGTTCTTCACTTAGCCATTTTAATTCAAGAGCTTGCCACTGCGCCATGAGTTCTGCAGCTTGTGGGTCAACAATGGCGTAGTCATTTTTATCACGCAATGCATTAAGCTTGGCTAAAATAACACGGGTTGCGTTTTCAACTTGCGATGGCATTTCAAGCGCTAAACGCTCGTTTTCAAGATGACTTTCTAGCGCAACTTTGGCTTCACCTTGAGCATGCTTTAACAGTGCTTTAGTTAACTGCTTAGTAATGACTAAATCAACTAACTGTTTTTGCAGCTCTTCGTTTGCTTCTTTAAAGGCTTTTTCAATCAGTTTAGGGTTAGCTAGGCGTTTTAATAGCTTAACTCTCACTTGCAGTTCTTTTTCAGCAAATGCTAGTTTTTCAAGGGTTTTAACCGGTGCAAAGCGTTCAATGTACTCATTTTTAATCTGCGCCGACAAGCTACTTTCACTGTTTAATACAGCCGATGAGATTTGTTGTTCAGCAACATCTTTCAATGCCTGATCTTGTTTGTAAGCTTTCCACCACAGTGGTAAGTCGTTTACTTTTTGCAGTGCTTTACGACGAATTTCAGCCGATGAGTCTTCAAGGGCTAAGGTGCTTAAAATTGTTACGTCACGTGCCACATCAAGTTTTTCAATCGCATCTAAACGAACTTGTTGCTTTGGGTGTTTCCATTTTGGTGTAAAAAGGTGTTTAAAGATCATTTTCACTGAACCTAGCTATTTCGTTATCTAATTTGAATTCTTTTTGTAGTTGCGCTTTGGTTTTTTGGATCATTTCTCCATTTGCACCAATGGTAAACTGCTCGTTTGATTGTGCTACTTTTGCTTGGTACAACATCACTAGTTGCACTGTTTGTTGCTTTTGCTCATCTGATAAAGGCGTGCCATCTGGCCACTTTCCCGTTGCCGCGCCATACTGTAAGCGCTCAAATAATTCTGGAGTAATATTCTGTACGAGGTTGTCAATATTCATGTCATTTTTTCTTTTTCAGAGTCACTAAAATAATACGGTTAATAAGGTACCAAATACAGCCAATACCAATGGCCGAGGTATACGCATACCACTGAAGTGTTTTTTCTTGAGGTTGTAGGAAGTACAAACAAAAGAAGCCACCTAAAAATAAGATCAGCGCTAAAAAGGAGTGGTTCATAAACATTTGCTGCTTTTTAATTCGCTGCTCACGTTGAAGTTGTTGAACTTGCTCGGCATTTAATTCAGCAACGTTACTTTGGCAATGTGGACACTGCGAATGTTTATCTGAAATTGATTTTGTACATTTGGGGCAACGAATAATCGCCATACATCTCTCTCCATACTACGCATAAAAAAAGCGCCTTTCGGCGCTTTTCATTGTACTTGTTTTATTGCTCTTTGTCTTTTTTGAATTTAACCCAATAGACGATATTAGGTTATTGGGATCTGTTTATTCAACGTCTTTAGATTGCTTTTCAAGGCGCTTTTCCCAGAAGGTAGCATTTTTAATCCCTAACTTAACTGGGTCAAATGTGATTTGGCCACCTTTTTTCTTCTGGTCTTCATAATCACTCAAACATGTTAAGGCCGGTTTAGCGACAAAGAAAATGGCTAATATACCCAATATGTTGATCCACGCCATTAAGCCAACGCCTATGTCGCCAATAGTCCATATATAACCGGAACTGTTAACCATGCCGTAGGCTACCATAAACATAATCATAAGTTTTACCACTACAAGCGGAATACTTCCTTTAAAGTAGCGATTTAAGTACGCGATATTCGTCTCAGCAATGAAGTAATAAGCCAGTATGGTGGTAAAAGCAAAGAAGAATAAAGCGATACCTACAAACGCTTCGCCAAAGCTACCAAATACACTAAACAACGCCATTTGGGTAAATGCTGCTGACCCCACTTCAGTTGCCGCATCAACATTTTGTATAATGAATTGCCCTTCTGGCAAAGTACCGACTACATTGTATTGCTGCGTCATTAAAATCATTAATGCCGTTGCTGTACATACAAAAAGTGTATCAACATATACAGAAAAAGCTTGCACTAAACCTTGCTGTGCAGGGTGATCAACTTCTGCCGCCGCCGCCGCATGAGGACCTGTACCTTGGCCGGCTTCATTAGAGTATATTCCACGCTTAACACCCCAGCCAATTGCAGCACCAAAACCTGCTTGGGCTGTAAATGCATCACCAATAATGAGCGAGAAAATACCCGGGACTTTGTCTATATTTAAAAATACGATAATTAAGGCCAATACGATGTAACCAAGCGCCATAAATGGCACTACAATTTGCGTAAAATTAGCAATGCGCTTTATACCACCAAAGATAATAAACGCTAAAACGATTAGAATAATGGCCAACGCAACCAGTTTAAAACTACCTACGTCACCAAAACTTGTAGACACCATAGTGCCATCGCCAAATACTTGAGTGAATGCGTTGCCCACAGCATTTGCTTGCACGCCCGGCAGGAAAACCCCACACGCTATAATTGCCGACACAGCAAATAATACAGCCAGCCACTTTTGCCCTAAACAACGATCAAAATAATACGCTGGACCACCGCGGTATTGGCCGTCTTCTTCTAACTTATAAATTTGACCTAATGTTGACTCCGCGTATGCAGTACTTGCACCTAAAAAAGCAACAACCCACATCCAGAAAATAGCGCCAGGGCCACCAAAACCAATTGCGGCTGCCACACCGGCAATATTACCAACCCCTACTCGGCCAGATAATGAAACAGCAAGAGCTTGAAAAGATGAAATTCCTTTTTCTGAGGTGTTAGGGCTAAATAATAGCTTACACATTTCTTTAAAATGTCTAACTTGAGCAAATCGAGTTAGTACGGAGTAAAATAAGCCTGCGCCTAGGCATAAATAGATGAGTGCATCACTCCAAACAACATCATTAACGGCGCTTACAAAAGCTTCCATGAACATCCTCACAGTTATATTTATTATTATTAATTACCATACTCTGCTACTCAGAATACCTGTCATAAGCTTTACGAAATAAGGGGTTAATCTTTTCCGTTTTTCTTATTGTTCAATCGATATTAACTTAAGTGCCCAACCTTGTTAACAGTTAATTTTCAAAACAACTTATTGTTTATTTATATTGAGCCTGCTAAGACAAGGTTTAACTAAGTGCAAATTGATTTAGACTATATGGTATTAAATCTGTCGAGAAGGTGTATTGAAACGTTTTAGTGCTGTGGTGGGTAAATGATTCTTATTTTTTGGTACGGTTGGTTTAGCTAAAAGTAAAAAGGGTATCAATATTTATTGATACCCTTTGAAACAAACGTTTTATCTTAAGTTGTCTACAACATTAACAATGGCTGCTAAAGTATCTTGACCAAATTGATATGAACGACGATCTGACCAACCATAATCTGGATCGGGTAAGTCATTATTATCTTTAAATGGCATTTCAACTGTGTAAGTTAGCGCTTTAAATTCTTCTGCTGTGGCCGATGAACCTACTGTTAAGTTAGCTTGACCTGGTTCGTCTTTATCGTAGCCATGCGTATCTTGAAACTCTGGAGTAATAGTTAAAAGCGCGGCCTTAAAGCTATCCTCTAGGCCTTTTAGGCGTGCATCATAGCTTGGTATGCCTTCGCTACCGGCAACAAAATTATATGGAATGGCTTCATCACCATGAATGTCTAGGTGCATGTCTAAGCCGGCTTCGCGCATTTTATTAAGCACTAAGTAAACTTCTGGGCTGTTTTCCATGCTGGGTGTTTGCCATTCACGGTTTAAATTAACCCCTTTAGCATTAGTACGTAAGTGACCACGTGCACTGCCATCTGGATTCATGTTTGGCACGATATAAAATACCGCTTTTGATAGTAACGCTGCTGCATGAGGGTCTTCATCATCAAGTAGCTTGTGTACTAAGCCTTCTACAAACCACTCTGCCATTGTTTCACCTGGGTGTTGACGAGCAGTGATCCAAATTACTTTTTTATCGGCGCTTGGCTGACCAATTTTAAGCACGCTCATGTCACGCCCATCAAGTGTTTGGCCTAGTGTTTCTAGTTGGCAAATTTCTTGGCTTTGCGCCCATGCTAATAAGTCTAAATGACGATCGTAGCTGTAAGGTGCAAAGTAGGCGAAGTAAACGCTGCTGCACTCAGGCTCAAGCTCAAATGTTAATGTGCCATTTTCATACGAAGACGGTACACGGAACCATGTTTGACGGTCGTATGAAGCAACAGCTTGGTAGTCTACCCAACCATCAGGGTATGCAGACTTATCAAGATTATTAATATTTAACTGATGAAGTTGATAAGGCGTTGTTTCAAGGCGAAAGTGAAACCACTGATAAAACTCAGACTGGTGATCTTTATTAATTTCTAGCTGAATATTTAACGGATCGGTGGCTTCAATAACTTTAATATTACCACTGTCGAAATTGCTACTGATTTTCATTACAACAAACCTATTAGTTAACTGTGTGTCTTTGACTAAGGCACTTAGCCAAGAGGTAAATACGTGTCACTGCACTTTAAAAGTGTATAAACGCGTACCCAATTTAATAAAGCGTACCATAACCGCTTCACTTTAAAAATCTTCAGGCCTAAAAAAGCCAGCAAGTGCTGGCTTTTCTTAATAGCTCATGTGTTTATCGAGGTAAACTTGGGAATGAGACTTCTGCCATGTCGCGCATACAGCGAACTACCTGACAGCTATAACCAAACTCATTGTCGTACCATACGTAAAGAACAACACGGTTTTCATCAACAATCGTTGCTTGAGAATCAACAACACCTGCGTAACGGCTACCCACTAAATCGGTAGAGACGATTTCAGTTGATGCTGTGTAATCAATTTGATCACGTAGGTCTGAGTGAAGTGCTGTTTCACGTAAAAACGCATTAAGCTCTTCAACCGTTGTACTCTTTTCAAGGTTCAAGTTTAAGATAGCTAACGATACGTTTGGTGTGGGTACACGGATTGCGTTACCTGTTAGTTTACCTTCAAGCTCTGGTAATGCTTTAGAAACCGCTTTCGCTGCACCTGTTTCAGTAATAACCATGTTTAGTGCCGCAGCACGACCACGACGTTCCGCTTTGTGGTAGTTATCAATTAAGTTTTGGTCATTAGTGTACGAGTGAACCGTTTCAACATGGCCATTCTTAATACCAAACTGATCGTTTAATGCTTTAAGTGTTGGCGTAATTGCATTGGTTGTACAGCTTGCTGCACAGACAATTTTGTCTTCCGGTAAAATATCTTGGTTGTTTACACCGTAAACAATATTTTTAATATTACCTTTAGCAGGCGCTGTTAATAATACTTTTGCAGCCCCTTTAGATTCTAAATGCTGACCAAGGCCGGCTTCATCTTTCCAGATACCTGTGTTATCAACGACTAATGCGTTTTCGATGCCGTAGGCGCTGTAATCAACTTCACTTGGCGAGTTAGCGTAGATAACTTGAATGTAGCTACCGTTCGCTTTAATTGCATTACGCTCTTTATCGATAGTGATAGAACCATTAAATGGACCATGGATAGAGTCACGACGTAATAAGCTTGCACGTTTCTCTAAATCGCCATCTTTACCGCCACGCACAACAATAGCGCGAAGGTTTAAATCGGCATACGGGCCTGACTTTTCAATTAACAAACGTGCTAATAAGCGACCGATACGACCAAAACCATAAAGTACAACGTCACGTGGTGCTTTTGGTTTAGAGTCAACAATTTCAGCAAGTTCATCTTTAACAAACTCTTCTACTGAACGACCATTCGCTGCATCTGTGTATAAATAGCTGTATGCTAATTTACCAATATCGATACGGGCAGAATTTAATTCCATTTTGCTGATAGCTTCTAAGAATGGGAAGCTTTCACGTAGGCGCAGTTTAGTCCCTTCAAATTGAGCTACTGATTTGTGAGACTTGATAATATCAATAGTGCTTGAATTTACTAATGGACGGCCGTAAACAGCGATTTCGATACCACGATTACGGTACAATTTACCAATAATAGGCTGCATGCTTTCTGCGTAATCTTGACGTTCTTGCCAGCTACTTGTGTATTCTAACTCGTGAGATGAGGTCATTTTTTTTACCTAATTAAACAATTTTGAACGGATAGCCTAAGAATGCATCGAATTTTGAGAGCAACGCATTCCTTCGGGCAGGCCTATTCTAATTTAATCTCATTTTATTCTCTACTGTTAGAGACTAAAGTTTAGGCTAGAATAATACTATATGAGGGTCTGTTGACCTTTGCGGATTAAAATTTGTTCAAACTAGGGACAATTTAATCGCGGCGCGAGGTTTGTAACCTAGTGGGCTAAGTCAAAACCGAGCAGCAAAGAGTAAATCGCACCTAGGCAGAACCCTTCGGGCAGCGCCTGTTTGGCATTGATGCTACGTTATCGCCTATTTATGGGGAATAACCACACCACATAGGCTCTGCCTTGTCTCAATACCAAACAGACTGCTGCAAATTCAACCTTGAAAGGTCAACAGACCCTAATAATTTGAGAGACTCGGATGGCTTTTAAGCGCATAACCCTCGCCTTTGCAATGTTGCTTACAGGCTGTGAAGAATCTTTAACCGTTGAAGATATTTGCGTTCAATCGCCGGCCATATGTAGTGATCTTAACCAAGATAGTCACTGTAAAGCGCAGCGAGAACGTACTATTTTTTCTCGTCACCTTGAATCTTTACAACCAACCGATGAACACAAATATCAATTACTTAAAGCGTTTGAGCATTACAATCAATGTATTGCTTTGGCAGCCAACATTCAGCACATAAAACTAAAAAGCAAAACCACGGCTCGCCGACATGCCCACTTAACGAGCATGAGGGAAATGGCACGGATTTATCAACAGACAAAACACACCAGCCACCCGGGCTTGCTTTATTATCATTGGTCAAGAAACAATGACGAAAGTGCATTAACACGTTTGCTCGCTTTAGAACATACTGCAGAAGTTGAACAAAGTGCTGAGATGCAATTTTACTTAGCGTCTTATTACATTAAGGTTGATGAAGAAAAAGCGATTAATTTTTTATACAACACGCTAGCGCTGAATAAAGCGAAGCATGAACCGAACCCTGAAATCTATATGTCTTTAATCAGCCTGTTTTATAAACACCAACAATATAAACATGCTTATATTTTTGCCAAAATAGCTCAGCTTTCTGGTATTGAACATATTGATATACTGTTAATTGAGCAACAATTAATAGCACAAGGAAAGAATTTAGAAAGTTTGGATAGGTTAGCCGAGCAAACTTTGCAGCAAATAGATCAAGGAACGTTTATTTCCCCCCGGAAATAATAATACAGATACAAAAAAGGCAGCTTACGCTGCCTTTTTATTTACTTTTTGCTTGTGCCTACTTCAACACGGGTTTTTAACTTTTGCCCCGGTCTAAAGGTAACCACGCGACGTGCTGAAATTGGGATATCTTCTCCCGTTTTCGGGTTACGTCCCGGCCTTTCTTTCTTATCTCGAAGATCAAAGTTACCAAATCCAGAGAGCTTAATCTGCTCGCCTTTTTCAAGCGCTGAGCGGATTTCTTCAAAAAACGCTTCAACTAAATCTTTGGCATCTTTTTTATTGATCCCGAGCTTTTCAAATAGGTGTTCAGCTATGTCGGCTTTAGTAAGCGCCATATCTAGTCCCTCAACGATGCATTAAACTGTTCGGCCAATTCGGCCACCACGTTATCAACTACTAGATTGATATCTTTCTCTTCGAGTGTTCTATCAACCGCTTGCAGTGTTAGAGCAATCGCCAAACTCTTATAATTTGGCTCAATACCTTTGCCCTTATACACATCGAATAAGTTTAGGTCAACCAATTGATTTCCGCCAACTTTTCCGATGACGTTTAAAATATCACCTATTTTAACGCTGTCTTGTACTAAAATAGCGATGTCGCGGCGATTTGATGGGAATTTAGACACCCCAACAGCCAGCGGTAAATTTCTTTTTTCTAATGCCGACATTTCAATTTCAAACACAAAAGTAGCGTTATTGATATCTAACGATTTTTGCGCTTGAGGGTGTAATGCACCAAAGAAACCTACTTTTTTTCCATCAACATAAATAACAGCTGATTGACCAGGATGAAGCCCATCTGATTGCTCGGCTTTAATTTCAAAGCGGCTAACATCATTGGTAATAGCAAGTAATGCTTCAACATCCCCTTTTAGGTCGTAAAAATCAACGTTACGTTTTTCTTCAACCCAATGCTCGCCATGCACAAGCCCAGTAATAACACCACCAATAACCGGCACTTGGTAAACGCCATTTTCTGCGCTTTCATCGCTGATAAATTTAAGGCCATGTTCAAATAAGCGAATACGTGGTTGCTGGCGGTTTTGGTTATAGGCAACAGATGCTAATAAGCCAGGCATTAAACTTACACGCATCGCTGACATTTCAATTGAAATTGGGTGCGGCAATACCAATGCATTACACTCAGGGTGTAAAATAGCTTGCGCTTTAGGATCAACAAAACTGTAAGTAATGGCTTCTTGATAGCCACGGGTTACTAGCGCATTACGAAAACGGCTCAGTGCAACAGTTGACTCATCATGTGTGGTCATTTTAAGTTTTGCAGTCGGTGCAACATTAGGAATACTGTTGTAACCGTATACACGTGCTACTTCTTCAATTAAATCTTCTTCAATACGAATATCAAAACGGTAGCTTGGTACATCAGCGCTCCAGCTATCATTGTCAAATTTAACATCAAGACCTAAACGCGTAAGTATATCGGTTACTTTAGCATCGTCAATGTGATGACCAATAACACGGTCTAAACGTGAACGACGTAAACGCACTTCAGTTACTTTTGGTAGTTTATCTGCAGCAACAGCTTCAACGATTGGACCTGCGTTACCACCTACAATCTCCAGAAGTAACGCTGTAGCGCGCTCCATGGCATCGTGTTGTAGTGCAAAGTCGACGCCACGCTCATAGCGATGAGATGCATCAGTATGCAAACCATAGCTGCGTGCTTGTCCTGCAATAGCCACTGGGTTGAAGAATGCGCTTTCTAGTAAAATATCAGCTGTTTTTTCAGTAACACCCGATTGCTCACCGCCAAAAATACCAGCAATGGCTAGCGCTTTATGATGATCGGCAATCACTAATGTCGATTCATTTAATTTAGCCGTATTACCGTCTAATAAAACCAGCTCTTCACCTGGGGTTGCACTACGTACTTTAATTCCACCTTCAATCGCATTTAAATCAAATGCATGCATTGGGTGGCCAAGCTCTAGTAATACAAAGTTAGTCACATCAACAACCGGATCAATTGAACGTACACCACTACGACGTAGCTTTTCAACCATCCATAATGGCGTCTCAGCGTCTAGGTTAATGCCCTTAATAACACGCCCTAAATAGCGAGGACATGCATCATCGTTAACCAACTCAATAGATACTTTGTCTTCAATTGTCGGGGTTACCGCTGGAATGCTTAATGTATTTACATCAATACTGTTAAGTACGCCGACTTCGCGGGCAAGCCCTTTAATACCTAAACAGTCGCCACGGTTAGGTGTTAAATCTACGTCAATAATGTTGTCATCAAGCGCTAAATATTCGCGTAAATCGGCACCAATAGGCGCATCAAGTGGCAATTCCATAATGCCATCGCCTTCTTCACTAATACCTAGCTCATCAAACGCACATAACATGCCGTGTGAAGGCTGACCACGAAGTTTGGCTTTTTTAATTTTGAAATCGCCTGGTAACACTGCGCCAACAGTGGCAACTGCAACTTTAATACCTTGGCGGCAATTTGGTGCACCACAAACAATATCAAGCAGTTCATCACCACCAACATTAATTTTTGTTACACGTAGTTTATCTGCATCAGGGTGCTGGCCACACTCAACCACTTCACCTACCACAACGCCATTAAATTTGGCTGCTGCCGGCTCAACGCCATCTACTTCTAAACCAGCCATTGAAAGCTGTTCCGAAAGAGCTTGCGTATCAATTGCAGGATTTACCCACTCTCTTAACCACTTTTCACTAAATTTCATTTTATCTCTTCACTCTTAACGGAACTGGTTTAGGAATTTTAAGTCATTTTCGAAAAACGCACGTAAATCGTTTACGCCGTAACGCAACATGGTTAAGCGCTCAACACCCATACCAAAAGCGAAACCTGTGTATTTTTCAGGATCGATGCCTACAGACTTAAGTACGTTAGGATGAACCATGCCGCAGCCTAATACTTCTAACCATTTACCATCTTTACCCATCACGTCCACTTCGGCTGAAGGCTCTGTAAACGGGAAGAATGAAGGACGAAAACGAATTTCCATGTCTTCTTCAAAAAAGTTACGTAAAAAGTCATGTAAAATACCTTTAAGCTCAGTGAAGCTTACATCAGTATCAACCATCAACCCTTCCACCTGATGGAACATAGGCGTGTGTGTTTGGTCGTAGTCATTACGGTATACACGCCCTGGCGAAATAATACGCAGTGGCGGTTGCTCAGTTTCCATAGTACGAATTTGTACACCACTGGTTTGAGTACGTAAAACCAGCTTAGGATTAAAGTAAAAGGTATCGTGATCGGCGCGAGCTGGGTGATGCTCTGGTATATTTAACGCATCAAAGTTATGAAAATCATCTTCAACTTCAGGGCCTGATTTAACAGCAAAGCCAAGTTCACCAAAGAAGCTTTCAATACGCTCAATGGTGCGAGTTACTGGGTGCAAACCACCCGATGGCATAACACGCCCAGGTAAAGTTACATCGATTGTTTCTGCTGCTAGTTTTTCTTCTAATGCTTTACTTGCTAACAATTCACGCTTGTCATTAATCGCAACTTGCACGTCTTGCTTAGCTTGGTTAATTACTTGGCCTGCTTCTTTACGTTCTTCAGGGGCAATTTTACCTAACGTTTTAAGTAAGCTGGTAATTTCGCCTTTTTTACCAAGATAGTTAACCCTGATCTCTTCTAGCTGCGCGATTTCACTGGCACTGGCTACCGCCTCAAGTGCTTGCGCTAATATGTTTTCTAAGTTCATTCGATACCTGATCTTTCACAGAAGGTGATTACAATTTAGTTAGCTAATGATAACTGAAAGCAGGGTCTAGATTCTAGACCTACTACAGCTTTAGCGTTGATTTTATAAAAGGAATAGTCAATTTTCGTTGTGCAGCCATGGATGCGTGATCTAATTTGTCTAATACATCCAATAAAGCACGCATATCACGACTCAAACGCGTTAATAAAAATCGCGCACATTCATCGCTCAGTTCAAGCCCACGCATATTTGCACGCTTAACCAGCGCCTGTGCTTTATCATCGTCACTCATAGAACGAATTTGAAACGTAGTGCCCCACTTTAAACGGGATTCTAAGTCGGGCAAGCTAATATTAAGCATGTTAGGCAGTAAATCGGCAGTCACTACCAGCATTTTATTGGGCTCATTAAAGCGATTAAAAAAGTTAAATAACGCTTTTTCCCATGCATCATTGCCTGCTACCAAGTGCACATCATCAATACACAATACATCCAATGCTTCAAGCCCATCTAAAACCATTGGTCCAAAATGAATGACCTCGCGCATGGAAAGCAGCATATTAGATAAGCCACGCTCTTGTGCCTGAATACAAGTGGCATATAGTAAGTGAGATTTACCAGAATCTCCTAAGCCACACAAATAGGTATACTGAAAAGAGTGAGCAAGCTTAGAAAAGCTATCTTTGAGATGATTTACCTCGAGTGAGTCTTCACCGCCAAAGTAGGATGCAAATGTTTCATCGTCCGGTAAAGTAACCGGCAATGCCATTTGTATTGGCTCTTGAGTTAGCATTAATTTACAACCCATTGATACTCTAGGCTTTGCTCATCAACTATGTGATAAAAAGCACGAGGATCAACATAGTCTTTAAAGGCGTTATCCAGGCCAAGGGCTTTTTTAAGGTCACTCACAGTCCCCGTATGATGAAGCTCAAACTCAACCGAATCGGGAGTTTTACGTATAATAACCGCTTGGGTGACAACACTTAGGTTGAGTAGACGACGCTTTGCCAACTCTATATCCACAAAATTATCTGTCCCTTTTAAGGTCAAATTGGCAGTACGTTGCTCATAATACGCATTCGGATCGATCGCATATTCGCCAGCTAAACCTTGCGCTAAATCATCAATCATTTGCGCAACGATTTGCTGTCTATAGCCAATAATTCGGTTAGATTCAAACATTTCGTCATTAGTAAAACGCCAATCTAATACCCAATTATCGGAGTTAAACTCTTGATACATTCTAGCAGTAATACTGCGCTCAGCACTGTAGCGTTTAGATGCCTCTTCTACAGGCCCAGAAAAATTTCCCCAAACTTCAGGGACACCAACAAGCCGTCTGTCTTGTAAATCGAGTAAAGGCACAACAACCGGTAAACCGCGGCGGCTTGCTTTGTCGTAAATCAGTTGCTCTAACTGAGGATAACTCTCTTGAGTAACCAGCTCTCGCTGCCTGTTATCTTCAATGCCTAACCAGATGGCAACCAGTGGGCGTTGAGCTCCCCACAACGGCAAATTAAGATCTTTTATTAGTGCATTGATCTTTCGCGCTTCAAATTTAACTAGTAACTTAAGCGTTCCAGGAATACGCTCATCGTATTCAAATTTAAGCATATAATCAGATATATCTTTGGTGCGTTGCTGTGCTATCTGATTTTCATCTGCACTTTTATCACCACTCACTTTTACTAGTACGTTAAGAAGCGCTTTGCGACTAGCGTCTAAACGCGCATCACGAGATTTATCTTCTACGACCAAAATATCTTGATATAGATCAGTTACTTCAACTGCAGATACAGAAACACAAAAGAAAATGGATAAGGCGCTAATTAATAATCTATACACAGGCAAATCATTCTTGGTTTTAAACTGTTTTGATCCTAAATCAAAGCCACTAACAAAGCAAAATTATATTTTTACAGTGACTAAAGCTGCTGATTAAGTCGAACTTTCTTGTATTAAGAGTCGCTGCGCTACTTCGTAGCGATAAGGCAGTAGAATATCATGGTGCCGACAACGATAGAGAATGCATAACCGATGCATGGAGTAGGCATTAGTCTCTGATCAACTCTCTTCCTTTAACCTATTACCTTTTACCTTGACCTGCATTTTCACTTTATTCCAAACACGAAAAAGCCCAACGACTGCTAGTCGGGCTTTTTCGTGTTTGGAGTCATGGTGCCGATAACGATAGAGAATGCATAACCGATGCATGGAGTATGCATTAGGCTCTGATCAATTCTCTTCCTTTAACCTGTTACCTTTTATCTTGCATCTGTATTTTCACTTCCTGCAGACGTAAAAAAGCCCGACTCTTTCGAATCGGGCTTTCTCAATTTGGAGCCTGGTAATGTCCTACTTTCACATAGCAAATGCTACACTATCATCGGCGCTGTTTCGTTTCACTGCTGAGTTCGGCATGGGGTCAGGTGGGTCCAAAA
>Ga0207905_1000052_pt1 | contig 111352 bp, 85 predicted proteins | sample LinPmetageLP49_FD_184060 | JGI IMG/M metagenome (GOLD analysis project Ga0207905, IMG submission 184060) | Marine viral communities from the Subarctic Pacific Ocean - LP-49 (SPAdes) | ecosystem: Environmental > Aquatic > Marine > Oceanic | place: Pacific Ocean | collected 2011-08-27 | reverse complement strand
GGTCCACCTCTTCCCATTCCGAACAGAGAAGTTAAGCCCAATAGCGCAGATGGTACTGGGGTAACACCTGGAAGAGTATGTCGTTGCCATTCTTTTAAAACCCTTATCGAAAGATAAGGGTTTTTTTTGTCTTATCTGGGTTTATATTAACTTTTTCAAAGAAAATAGTTACTTATTTTTCATCATAATATTAATAGAATCAGACATTAATAAGCATTTATCAAATAAAATTTTATTAACTCAATAAAAAACCTATTAATATCAAAAACAAGTCTATTTTTGCAGCCTTAAAAAAATTATATGCAATCAATCAGAAACATCGCTATTATAGCACACGTTGACCACGGAAAGACCACATTAGTTGACAAAATTATTGATCAATGTAAAGTATTTGACGATAGAGTAGAACGTACGGAATTACTATTAGATAATAACGATTTAGAAAGAGAAAGAGGTATTACTATCTTATCTAAAAATGTTAGTGTTACTTATAACGGTGTGAAAATTAATGTGATTGATACTCCTGGTCACGCTGACTTTGGCGGTGAAGTAGAACGAGTATTGAAAATGGCTGATGGTGTATTGCTTTTAGTTGATGCTTTTGAAGGAGCAATGCCTCAAACAAGGTTTGTTTTAGGAAAAGCATTAGAATTAGGTTTAAAACCAATAGTTGTCGTAAATAAAGTAGATAAAGATAATTGTACACCTGATTTGGTTCAAGAATCTATTTTTGATTTAATGTTTAGTTTAGATGCTACTGAAGATCAATTGAATTTTCCAACCATTTATGGATCAGCTAAAAATGGCTGGATGAGTACCGATCATAAAAAACCTACAGAAAATATTATTCCTTTGTTGGATGCTATTATAGAAACTATCCCTGAAGCTCCATACCAAGAAGGAACACCTCAAATGCAAATAACATCTTTAGATTTCTCTAAATTCGTAGGTAGAATTGCTATTGGTAGGATTTTTAGAGGTGATTTAGAGGAAAATAAAGATTACACCATTTGCAAACAAGGGGGAGTTAAGAAGAAAATCCGTATTAAAGAATTATACGTTTTTGAAGGAATGGGGAAAGTTAGAGTGCAAAAAGCTAGAAGTGGTGATATTTGTGCTATTGTTGGTATTGAAGATTTTGAAATTGGAGATACTATTGCAGATTTAACTAATCCTGAAGAACTTACTAGGATTGCAATAGATGAACCTACTATGAGTATGTTGTTCACTATTAATACATCTCCATTTTTTGGTAAAGAAGGAAAATTTGTTACGTCTCGTCATTTAAGAGATAGACTTTATTTGGAGCTTGAGAAAAACTTAGCGATGCGTGTTGAGGAAACAAGTTCTGAAGATAAATTTATTGTCTTTGGTAGAGGAGTTCTTCATTTGTCTGTTTTAATTGAGACAATGAGAAGGGAAGGTTATGAATTGCAAGTAGGGAAACCACAAGTACTTTATAAAGAAATTGATGGTAAAAAACATGAGCCTTACGAAACGTTGGTAGTAGATGTTCCCGAAGAATATGCTAGTAAAGCTATCGATTTAGTCACACAGCGTAAAGGAGATATGTTAGTAATGGAACCAAAAGGCGATTTACAACATTTAGAGTTTGATATTCCATCAAGAGGTTTAATCGGATTAAGAAACAATATGCTTACTGCAACAGCTGGAAATGCTGTAATGACCCATAGATTTAGAGAGTTCGGACCTTATAAAGGTGATATTCCGGAAAGAAATAAAGGTTCTTTAATTTCTATGGAAGCAGGTCCTTCAACAGCATTTGCTATTAACAGATTACAAGATAGAGGTAGATTTTTTATTGAACCTGGAGATGTTATTTATAAAGGACAAGTAGTGGGTGAGCATACTAGAGATAATGATTTAGAAGTGAACCTAGTTAAAGGAAAGCAGTTGACAAACATGCGTAAATCCGGTTCTGATGAGGCAGTAAAAATAGCTCCTAAAGTTAAATTCTCATTAGAAGAAGCTATGGAGTTTATTCAAGCAGATGAATATTTGGAGGTAACACCGCTTAGTTTAAGAATGAGAAAAATTAAATAACCTTATTTCCCGCAAATTGACATTATTCATGTTTTAGACGTAAATTTTTTAATAAATTTGCATCACTATATTATTATAGCATTTACTTTAACAAATTAACAAGTCCTTTTTTGTAGTTTGTTAGTATTATTACAGAAGAAACAGAAGAATGAATAAGATAATAGGAGTAGAGTTAAGCCATAGATTTGCCCCCATAGCTGTTAGAGAAAGATTAGCACTAAATACGGAACAAACTAAAGAAGCATTAAGAGGTTTAAAAAATGAGTTGGAGGAGGTATTTATCATTTCTACCTGCAACCGTTTGTCTATCTATGCTTTTGGCGAAAGCTACGAACCTATTTTAAATTATTTCGATCAGTTTGGTAACTATCGCCAATACTTATCTATTTTACCTGATAGTGAAATTTCCATAAGAAACTTATTTTCAACAGCTGCCGGTTTAGAGTCTCAGGCTGTGGGAGAACATCAAATTATCGGTCAAATTAAAAATGCTTTAACGTTAGCACGTAAAGAAAATACCATCGGAGCTGTGTTGGATGAGTTAATCAGACATTCCATCCATACAGGAAAAAAAGTAAGACAAGAAACTAATATTGGTAAGTTTTCGGCATCGTTAGCTACAGTTGGGTTTGAGTTAATAGATAAAGAAGGTTATAAGTTTGAAGATTCAACATTTTTGGTTATTGGAACCGGAAATATGGCGAACCTTATCAATACTGTGTTGGATAGGACACCAATAAAAAAATTATATGTAGCTAGTCATGATTTTGATAGAGCAAAAGAAATGGCTACAGAATGGAATGGAGAGGCTGTGCAGATGAGTAATATGCATGCTGCATTATCTGAAGCTAATATTGTAATTGGCGGAACTCAAGGAGAAATTAATTTACTTCATGAGGAAACTATGGCAGAAAGTAAATGTCCTAGAGCTAATTTTGCACTTCAAACGGGAGATTGTAAATTGTTTTTAGATTTTGGTGTTCCCAGAAATTTTAATCCTAGTTTAAAAAATCATGATAATATTAAGTTATTTGATTTAGATGATATAAAGAAAATTACTTATGACGGTTTATTAAAACGTTACGATGAAATTCCATTAGCCAGAACCATTGTAAACAAAGAAGTAGAATGGTTTTCTATTTGGTTAAAGAATAGAAAAGTAGCTCCGGTTATAGAAGCCTATTGGAATAATTTGGATGAAATTAGAAATGAAGAATTGAAATGGTTATTACCAAAGTTGGGGAATATAGATGAACATACAGAAATTATTCTTAAAAGATTTACACATCGTTTACTTAGAAAAATTTCGAACCCATCTATTGAGGCGATAAAAGAAATGGCTCAAAATCTTCATGAAAAAGATAATCCTATTAATACAGCTAAAAATGTGTTGGCGGTTAATGATGTTTCTATTTTTGTTCCTAAAAAGAAAATTATTGTAGGGACAAGAGGAAGTAAATTGGCGTTGACGCAAACCAATTGGGTAGTAGAGCAACTTAAAAAAATAGAACCAAGCTATGAGTTTGAAACAAAAATTGTCAGAACAAGTGGAGATGATGGAGATATAAGTGTTGTTGGAGCTTTTACATCGGCCTTGCAACGTTCTATGTTAGCAGGAGAAATTGATATTGCTGTGCATAGTTTTAAGGATGTGCCTACTGAAGATGTTTTTGGATTAAGAGTGGTTCCTATTACTGAAAGAAGAGATGTAAGAGATGTACTGATTTCTAAAACCGGAAAAAAACTAATGGATTTGCCGGTAGGTTCAGTTATAGGAACAGGAAGCTTACGAAGAAGTGTTCAGTTACAACAATTACGTCCAGATTTAGAATATAAGTTTATCCAAGGGAATGTGGATAGCAGAATTAACCAAATGCTCAAAGGAAATTATGATGCTATTATTTTAGCGGCTACAGGTTTGCAAAAAATGAACATGATAGATATCGCTACAGAAATTTTTGAAGTACAAGATATGCTTCCTGCTGTTGGGCAGGGGATTTTATCTATAGAGTTAATTGATGCTGAAGGATATATTTACGATTTGGTAAAACAATTAAAACACCAACCTACAAAAGATGCGGCAGATGCTGAAAGAGCATTTTTAATTGCTTTAGGAGGAGGATGTAATTTACCTATGGCAGCTTATGCTCAAGCAAATGAAAATAGCATTACTATAGATGGTATTTTTGCTGATAAAGATGGAAAATATTTTGCCAGAGATATTATTACCGGAGATATTAATCATAAGAAAGAATTAGCAAGAGAATTAGCAGCTAAATTAAAAGCAAAAGTACAAGCACTTCAGAATTCTAAGCTTGATGCAGTACAAAAATAAAACAGTATTAGTTACAAGATCAAAAGAACAATCAGCTGATTTTATTGAGTTGTTACAAAACAATTCTTTTGAAGTATTTCTACTTCCATTAATTGAATTTCAATCAACTAATCATTCTAAATTAAAGTCTTTATTTAAAAGTGAATTGCCTTTTGATTGGATAATTTTTACTAGTCATAATGCGGTGAATTATTTTTTCAAAACTATTTCTCCTGATACTATTAAAGGAATAAAAATAGCAGTTGTTGGAAAAAAAACTGCTGAATCGCTGAGTAATTTTGGTATGAAAACAGACTTTCTTCCAAGTGATTTTACTGCTGAAACTTTAGGAAATGAAATTCCTGTATTACCCAATGAAAAAGTCTTTATTCCTCAATCTGCTTTATCTAATAATAACTTGGTGGAACGACTTAAAAATAAAAAGGCGTTGGTTGAAACTTTAGTAATTTATGATAACCAAACAGTAAAGTATAGTAAAGAAGAATTGGACAAAATACTAAATAAACCTATAGATTTTATTACATTCACGAGTGGATCGTTTGTTAAAGCATACATCAATAATGAAATACATTTGCTAAACGCAAAAATAATATGCATTGGTCCATCTACTGCTAAAGTAGCTAGAGAAAATAATTTAGAAGTTGCTGCCATTCCTAATGAGTTTACTATTGAAGGAATGATAGAAGAAATTAAGAAATTAAGTTAAATTATTAAACAGATGAAAATAACATTAGGTTTTTCTCCGTGTCCTAACGATACTTTTATTTTTGATGCCTTGGTACATCATAAAATAGATACCGAAGGATTAGAGTTTGAAGTTGTTTTAGGAGATGTAGAAGAACTCAACCAAAAAGCATTTAACAAAGAATTGGATATAACCAAACTCAGTTATCATGCTTATGGATATTTAACGGATGAATATGTATTACTTGATTCAGGTAGTGCGTTAGGTAAAGGTTGTGGACCACTCTTAGTTAAAAGCTCAACGTTTCAAGTTCAAAATTTAGAGGATTGTAGCATTGCGATTCCGGGAAAATACACTACTGCTAATTTTTTGTTAAGCATAGCCTATCCTGAGGCAATTAATAAAACTGAAATGCTTTTTTCTGATATTGAAAATGCTGTGCTTACAGGACAAGTAGAAGCAGGCCTGTTAATTCATGAAAACAGGTTTACCTATGAAGAAAAAGGCTTAAAAAAAATTATCGATTTAGGTGAATATTGGGAAAAAACTATTGGTGCTTTAATTCCTTTAGGTGGAATAGTAATGAAGCGTTCTTTTGATGAAGAGACTATAAAAAAAGTGAATAGACTTATTAGAAAAAGCATTGAATATGCTTATGAAAATGAAGGGGCTGCATTAGCTTACATGCAGCAACATGCTCAGGAAATGGATGAACAAATAATGATGCAACACGTTGCTTTGTATGTAAATAAATATTCTATTAATTTAGGAGAAGAGGGCAGAGCAGCTGTAACAAAAATGTTTAATTTAGCACAAGAAAAGGGAGTAATTCCTGAAATTAAGAATGCTTTGTTTGTGGTTTAAGTGTATAATTTCAAATCTAGAACTTTTATTTTAACTCATTTAGTATGATAGTAGTAACAGGAGCCGCAGGGTTTATCGCTAGTTGTTTGGTAAGTAAACTCAATCAAGAGGGTTTTAAAGATATTATATTGGTAGATGATTTTTCTAAGGCTGAAAAAAATAAAAATTTTGAAGGAAAAACCTATACCGATAAAATAGAACGTAAGATTTTTTCTGAATGGTTAGACAGCAATCATCAATTAGTTCAATTTGTATTTCATTTGGGAGCAAGAACGGATACTACAGAATTTAACAAAGCTGTTTTTGACGAATTAAACTTAGCTTATTCTAAAGAAATTTGGAATAAGTGTGTGGAATACGGCTTGCCTTTAGTTTATGCGTCATCAGCTGCCACTTATGGAATGGGAGAGTTGGGATATAAAGATGACCACAACATTGTTGAACGTTTAAAACCACTCAATCCTTACGGAGAATCTAAAAATGATTTTGATAAATGGGTGATGAAACAAGAAAAACAGCCTTTCTTTTGGGCTGGATTAAAGTTCTTTAATGTTTACGGTCCAAATGAATATCATAAAGGAAGAATGGCTTCAGTAATTTTTCATGCATATAATCAAATTAGCAAAACAGGAGAAATGAAGTTATTTGCTTCACATCATCCAGATTATAGAGATGGTGAACAATTAAGAGATTTTGTTTATGTGAAAGATGTTGCTAATGTATGTTTATTTTTATTAAAACACAGAAAAGATTCAGGGATTTACAACTTGGGTTCTGGAAAAGCACGTACTTTTTTAGATTTAGTTAACAATACTTTTAAAGCAATGAATTTAACTCCAAAAGTGAGTTTTATTCCAACTCCTGAAGATATTAGGGATAAGTATCAATATTTTACAGAAGCAGATATGACTAAATTAAAAGCTATAGGTTACGACAAGCCCTTTACTTCGTTGGAAGAAGGAGTAGAGGATTATGTGAAAAATTATTTAACAACGGCAACTTATTACTAAAAACTAACGTCATAGCAGCGTAATTGAAATTTTATATCATGATAAGATTTCGATTATTTTATTTATATTTACATCATTAAAAATAAAAACAACACAACTATGAAAAAAATTGGAATAATATTTATCGGTTTATTAATGGCTTCTCCATTGTTCAGCCAAAGCGATGTAAGACTTTCTGTATGTGGAAAAACTACCGTAGAAATTAGCAGTTTAGATAAATGCAGATCTGTTGAAGCTGATCAAGATGGATTTAAAGTTTATGGATTTACTGTTTCTTTTGAAACTGCTGATAAAAAAGTGATAAAATTTTCTCTGGAAAATAATGAAATTTTGGGAGATGCTTTAGAAGCAATAAAAAAACATCAACCTACATCAATAAAATTGAGTAATATTAACTTAATTAATGCTGGAGGAGAATCTGTTGAAACTTCAGATGTCACTATTGGATTGAAATAATAAAATTAATAATTTATTCATAAAAAAACCTAACAGATAGCTGTTAGGTTTTTTTATGTTTTTTATAAAAATGTTTTTTACATGTGAATTACTTCATCGTAAGCGGCAGCTGCAGCTTCCATAACGGCTTCACTCATGGTTGGGTGAGGGTGAACGGTTTTTATTAATTCATGTCCTGTAGTTTCTAATTTTCTTACAGCTACTAATTCAGCAACCATTTCAGTTACGTTGTAACCTATCATGTGTCCACCTAAAAGTTCACCATATTTAGCATCAAAGATTAGTTTTACAAAACCATCTTTGTGTCCGGCAGCACTAGCTTTGCCGGATGCTGAGAATGGGAATTTACCCACTTTAACTTCGTATCCAGCTTCTTTAGCAGCTTTTTCTGTCATACCAACAGAAGCAACTTCCGGTGAGCAGTAAGTACATCCAGGAATGTTTCCATAATCTAATGGTTCAACATGCATTCCTTTAATTTTTTCTACACAAATAATTCCTTCAGCAGAAGCTACGTGAGCTAAAGCAGGTCCCGGAACAACATCACCAATGGCAAAATAGCCTGGAATGTTAGTTTGGTAGTAGTCGTTCACAATAATTTTATCTTTATCAGTAACGATACCCACTTCTTCTAAACCAATATTTTCGATGTTAGATTTAATTCCAACAGCAGAAAGTACGATATCACAATCTATAATTTCTTCTCCTTTTTTAGTCTTCACAGTTACTTTACAACCTGTTCCTTTAGTGTCAACACTCTCTACAGAAGAACTAGTCATTACTTTTAATCCTGCTTTTTTGAAGGAACGTTCTAATTGTTTAGAAACATCTTCATCTTCTAATGGAACGATGTTAGGTAAGAATTCAACAATAGTTACTTCAACACCCATAGCATTATAGAAGTAAGCAAACTCAGAACCTATGGCTCCAGAACCAACAACTACCATTTTTTTAGGTAATTTAGGTAAAGACATTGCTTCTCTATATCCTATAATTTTTTTGCCATCTTGTGGTAAGTTTGGCAATTCTCTCGAACGAGCTCCTGTAGCAATAATGATGTTTGTAGTTCCGTATTCAGTAACTTTTTTGTCATCACCAGTTACGTCTATCTTTTTACCTGGCTTAAGCTTAGCAGTTCCTTTAATAACGTCAATTTTATTTTTCTTCATTAAGAACTGAATACCATTGCTCATTCCGTTGGCAACCTCACGACTTCTTTTAATAATAGCAGGGAAATCAGCATCAGCACCTTTAATGTTAATACCAAAATCTGAGGCGTGGTTGATATATTCAAAAACGCTAGCACTTTTAAGAAGAGCTTTAGTAGGGATACAACCCCAGTTCAAACAAATTCCTCCTAATTCAGCTTTTTCAATAATGGCAGTTTTCATTCCCAATTGAGAAGCTCTGATAGCAGCAACATAGCCACCCGGACCACTTCCTACTACAATTAAATCGTAACTCATATTTTTATTTTTTAGTTTAACTTAAATAGACTGCGAATTTAGGAAAAAGTTGATTGAAACTAAAAATAATATCCTAAATAATAAGCATGCTATCTTTAGGAATATGCTTTACTCTTGAGTGCTTGTGTATTGGTCGAGTTGTTTTTTTAGTTCTTCTTTAGAAATCATTCCATTATGCTTCCATTTTTGTTCTCCGCTTACAAAAAGAATAAAAACAGGTACACCACTAATATCATAAGCTTTTGCAACTTCTTTACTTTTATCAACATCTATTCTATTAACTACAGCTTTGTTGGCATATTCTGTTTCAATTTCATCAATAACAGGAGCCATTTTTTTACATGGAGCACACCAAACGGTATGAAAATCTACTAAAACAGGTTTGTCAGTAGTTATCATGGTTTTAAAATCAGCTAGACTAATGGTTTGAATTTTTTCGTCTGTAGTATTGCTTGGAGCAGTTAAAGGGTAGTTGTTTTTTTCCCAAGCCATTGTGCCTCCATCTAGGTTATAAACTTTGTCAAACCCATTTTTTTGAAGTAATTGAGCTGCTTGGGAACTTCTACCACCGGATTTGCAATACACATAAATGGTTTTGTCTTTTTGCATCAGGTTAATTTTGGCTTCAAAATCTTCATCATAAATATTGATGGTACTGGCATTAGGGATATGTCCATTAACAACTTCTTCGGGAGTTCTAACATCTAAAATAATTCCATCTTCTTTTTCTATTAATTCTTTAAAGGTAGCAGCATCCACATTTTTTATAAATTTTTCTGCTTGTGGGGCAGTTTGTTCAATAGGTGTTTCTTGTTTTATGGTGTCTGTTTGACTGTTTCCGCAGCTATTAAAAAGTACAGCTGAAATAATGATTAAACTTAGTTGTTTCATATGTTTTTATGATTTAAAAATGTTTGTACGAAATTAAAAAATATCGATAGGATTATTTTAAATGGTTTAAGATTAAATGGTAAATTATCTTAATAAAGTTAGCGTACCTTTAAACGTTTCTGTTTTATCTGTGGTTATTTTAATGATGTAAAAATAAGTACCCTCAGGACAAATTGCTCCAGAACTTGTTCTTCCATTCCAAGTAGCATTAATATCAGAGGTTTCAAACATTAACATTCCCCATCGGTTATAAATTTGCATATCTAAATTGGTAACACCAGTACTTTCAATAGAGAAAACATCATTATTTCCATCATTATTCGGGCTAAATACATTAGGAATAGTGAAAGATACAGGAATTTCTAAACAAGAATCTACAACAATATAGTTATTCATCATAATAGTATCAGCCCCAAAAGCATTACTTACAAAAAGTGTCACATCATAAATTCCTGTTGAGTCATAACAAATTCCTTGTGGATGTTGTAGGGTAGAAGTAGCAGGTGAAGCTCCTTCAAATAACCACAGCCACGAAGTTGGAGTGTTGGTACTTAAATCGGTAAAATCTACACAATCATTTATACAAACAGATGTATTATTTGCATTGAGGTTAGCTGTAGGAACGTCACAACTAATAACAGAAACCGTCACACTATCTTGATTTTGACAGCCATTTATGTCAATTCCTGTTACTATATATGTTGTTGTAGATGTTGGTGTAACCGTTTGAGATGGTCCCATTACAATAGTGTTACTCCATGAATACATATTAGCCCCAGAAGCGGAAATAGTTGCAGCACTTCCATTACAAATAGTAGTGTCGTTACTAGCTACCACTGTAGGAAGTGGATTAACAGTAATGAAATTACTCATAAAAATAGAGTCAGAACCAGCTGAATTAGTAGCTACAAGAGCCACATCAAAAGTTCCGGCAGTTGGGTAACAAATATTAGTTGGATTTTGTTGTGATGAAGTAGGAGTAGAAGATCCAAAGAAGTACCATGACCAGCTGGTCGGAATACTTGAACTTAAATCAGTAAAGCTAATACATTCATTCATGCAAATAGTAGAATCTGAAGCACTAAAACTAGCTGTAGGAGCTGTTCCACAATTGGTAACAGTAATAATTACATTATCCGTATTCTGACAACCATTGGCATCTGTACCAGTAACCACATAAGTGGTAGTTGTTGTCGGGTTAACGGTATGCGATTGCCCAGCACCTAAACCATTATCCCAAGAGTAAGTACTAGCCCCCGAAGCAGAAATAGTAGCAGAGCTGCCATTACAAATAGTAGTGTCGTTACTAGCTACCACTGTAGGAAGAGGATTGACAGTAACAATCACGTTATCTGTATTCTGACAACCATTAGCATCTGTACCAGTAACCACATAAGTGGTAGTTGTTGTCGGGTTAACGGTATGCGATTGCCCAGCACCTAAACCATTATCCCAAGAGTAAGTACTAGCCCCCGAAGCAGAAATAGTAGCAGAGCTGCCATTACAAATAGTAGTGTCGTTACTAGCTACCACTGTAGGAAGAGGATTGACAGTAACAATCACGTTATCTGTATTCTGACAACCATTAGCATCTGTACCAGTAACCGCATAAGTGGTAGTTGTTGTTGGGTTAACCGTATGTGATTGTCCAACACCTAAACCATTATCCCAAGAATAAGAAGAAGCTCCCGAAGCAGAAATAGTAGCAGAGCTGCCATTACAAATAGTAGTGTCGTTACTAGCTACAACTGTAGGAAGAGGATTAACGGTAATGAAATTATTCATAAAGATAGAGTCAGAACCAGCAGAATTAATAGCTACAAGAGCCACATCAAAAGTTCCGGCAGTTGGGTAACAAATATTAGTTGGATTTTGTTGTGATGAAGTAGGAGTAGAAGAACCAAAGAAGTACCATGACCAACTGGTAGGTGTTCCTATACTTAAGTCAGTAAAGCTAATACAATCATTAATACAAATGGTAGAATCGGAAGCACTTAGTGCAGCTACAGGAAAGTTACATGGAACAACATAAGCTGTTACAGGAATTAAGTAAGGAGCTGGACAAGCTCTCACCCAATAAGTTGTGTTAGCAGTTAGTATAGGAGTAGTAAAACTAGTACCTGTGTTAACTAAATTACCATTAAATTGAGCATCAAACCACTCTATGATAGTGCCACTTGGAGCTGTTCCTGTTAAGGAAGCATTTAAAGTTGCAGTTGAATTACTACATGTAGAATCATTATTTACGATAATATCAAAACTATTTATGGTCTCATTTGGTAAACCAACACCACCCATGGTAGCACCATTAGGAGGAAATTGAGAGACAAAAGGAGAGTTAGTCACACCATTCATTCCTCCATTAGCAAACCGGTTAGGCGTCCCTGCTGAAATAGCAATATAGCCACCACCACCACCACCACCAGGTCCTTCTCCTTCATCAATGCTTGCAAAAACACCAGCAACTAAAACTTGGTTACCACCATTACCACCATTAGCAGCAATACTATCAGTAACGGTTACATTTCCTGTAGTTTTTAAAATGATGGTACCGCCACCACCTGCACCTCCGGGAGCATCACCTCCGGCAAGTTGTCCAAAACCAGCACTTCCCGGATTAATATCTACACCATTAGCTCCATGAGCTATAATTTTTCCACCACCTGATATGTCATCATAAGTAGACAAGAAAATAATTCCTCCACCATTACCACCATCTGTAGCATAAGCATTGTCACCATCTCCGGCACCACCTCCGCCACCCATAAATATTTTTCCGGTAGAATAATCTAAAGGTCTTCCGCCAAGCCCACCTGCTATTCGTCTATTATCACCCCCCCAATTCGTATTTCCAGGTGCTTCTGTAAGTTCATTTCTGTTATTTCTTAAAATAGAATAACCACCTCTTCCTCCTCCGGAAGAGGTGGTTGTTGAAGATAAAACTGGTTCTAAATTCCAAGCAGTAATATAGTTGGCATTGCTGATGTCTGGATTTCCAACACCATCATTCCAGTTATTTATGTTACCAGCGTTGGCACCACCACCTCCGCCTGCATTATGGGCATTTCCGCCACCACCAGCATTGGCTGCTGCACCTCTGCAATAACCAGCACCTCCTGCATTAAAAGTAGCATAAATACTTTGATCTCCTGCAATTCCTTCTCCTTTTTCAGCTCCTTCTGCCTGATTGGCATCTGCATATCGTAGTCCTCCATAAACTGTTGAAAAACTAGTTGTTAAAGCAGTTCCTCCTCTAAAACCTAATCCGGTAACATCAATTTTACCACCTGCATTTATAGTGGTTTGACCCAAAACTTCTACAGCCAAAACACCTCCACTAGTAGCATTCCAAGCAGTTGCTGTTAAGTTTCCCCCATTATTAATAGTTAGAGTAGTATACCTAGGAACTCTTATTATTAAAACTCTTCCGCTAGCGGTATAATTTAAAGATAGCGGACAATCTAAATTAATAGTTGTTGCATTTGGAACACTTGCAACCTGAACCAGCTCGTAATTCCCAGCGTTATTGTAATTAGTTATTCTTCCCCATGTAGGGAAAAATTTAGATGAGTTAGCATTTGGACTAGCAATAGTATCTTCAACAGAAGCTCCCTGAACTTGATAAATCATTATTAAATCGCCTTGCGCAAGCGGATTACTGAAATTAGTAGCTAAAGCACTATTGTTAACAGTAATACTTGTAGCTCCAGCATTAGCATCAGCAGTAAGCATAGTATAAGCATTTACTACTTCTGTTGTAGAAACAATTTTAGCTCCATCTTTTCCTCTTTGAGCAAAAGAAACAACTACTGTAAAAGAGAATAGAATAAGTATTATTAGATTTTTTAATATCATATTAGGTTTTTGAATTATACAACAACAATAAAGACTACTTAAATTCTTTAAAAGTTGCTTAAAAAAAAATAAAAACACCAAATATAAGAGGATAGTTTAGCTAAATGAAATAAAATATTACTTCTTTTATTGTGTTCCTAACTTTGCTAATAATTGGTAATGGCTTTTTAATGCCCCGAAAAAAGTTGGATTGGAATAATAAGGTAATTGAAATTCTTGAGCAGTTTCTCTGACTATTTTTGAGATTTTTCTGTAGTGTACATGACAAATATTTGGAAACAAGTGATGTTCTATTTGAAAGTTTAACCCACCAACATACCATGATAAAATTCTATTGTTTTCGGCAAAGTTAGCAGTAGTATGTAATTGATGTACTGCCCAATTGTTTTCAATATTTCCACTATCATCAGGTAGTGGAAATGAAGTTTCGTTTACTACGTGGGCTGCTTGAAAAATGGTAGATAATATTAATCCGCAAACATAGTGCATCACAAAGTAGAAAATAAGTGTTAACCACCATTGTTGGTTGGCAAAGATTAAAGGAATAACTAATATTTGTAAGAAATAAAGTGCTTTAACAATAACTAAATTAATATATGCTTTTTGGTAAGTTATTCCTTGTGTTTTTAACAAATCCATTTTATGGTATCTTCTCAGTTGAATAAAATCTTTTTTTAAGGACCAAGAAACGGTTAATAAACCATATAAAAACCAAGCATAATATTTTTGAAAACGATGGGCTTTATATTTTTTTTGATGTATTGAAAACCGCATCAAACCACCGGAATCCAAATCTTCATCATGGTCATGAATATTGGTAAAAGAATGGTGTAACACATTGTGTTGAATTCTCCAATTAATGTAGCTTCCACCAACTAAATTGATTAAATAACCAAGAGACTTATTGGTTTTTTTGTTTTTTGAATAAACATCATGGTTTGCATCGTGCATAATAGATAAACCTATTCCCGCCATTCCTGTTCCCATGATTATCCAAAGTAGTAATACCACTAAGTTACTTTCGAAAACATTAAAAACAACTAAAAAGTAAGGTACTAAATAAAGTAGCAACATAAAAATGGTTTTAATAACCATGCTGCTATTCCCAAATCGTGAAATGTTATTGGATTTAAAATAGACATTTATTCTCTTTCTCAGTTCTTTAATAAATTCCGGCTGATTGTTTGGATTGAATTTTACTCCTTCAGTGTTCATGTACTATTGTAAATAATAAAATACAAAAGTACTAAATTAATAACTAAGAAAATTAATCTTCTGATTCGTCCATGGTGTGATATACGTTTTGTACATCATCGTCCTCTTCAATTTTTTCGAGTAATTTTTCTATATCTGCCTTTTGTTCAGGAGTTAATTTTTTTGTAACCTGAGGAATTCTTTCAAAACCTGAAGATAAAATTTCTATATTTTTTTCTTCAAAATATTTTTGGATGGAACCAAAATTCTCAAAAGGAGCATATATAATTATACCATCTTCATCTTCAAAAACTTCTTCAGCACCATAATCTATTAGTTCTAGTTCAAGTTCTTCCACGTCAAGTCCTGATTTTTCTACTCTAAAGTTGCAGGTGTGGTCGAACATAAAAATTACAGATCCCGAAACACCTAGGCTTCCATCACATTTGTTAAAGTAACTTCTAATGTTGGCAACTGTTCTGTTGTTATTGTCTGTAGCTGTTTCTACTAAAACAGCAATTCCGTGTGGACCATAGCCTTCTAGTATAACTTCTTTATAATCAGAAACGTCTTTTGAAGTAGCTTTTTTTATAGCTCTTTCAACGTTTTCTTTAGGCATGTTGGCTGCTTTAGCATTTTGGATAACAGCTCTTAACCTGGAGTTAGATTCCGGGTCGGGACCACCATCTTTAATAGCAATAACAATGTCTTTACCAATTCTAGAAAAAGTACGAGCCATTTGTCCCCATCTTTTAAACTTTCTCGCTTTTCTAAATTCAAAAGCTCTTCCCATGATTAAAAAAATTAAATGTTGTTGTTGAAATATTGATAATTAGAATTATTTATTTTCAAATAATCCGTGTAGTTCAGCATCGATAGAATTGATAATAGTTCCCAAATCTTCAGCCTTCTCTGAGAAATTATTATTATCAACATCTATAATTAAAAGCTTACCTTGATCGTAAGTAGAAACCCACGCTTCATACCTTTCATTTAAACGCTTTAAGTAATCTAATCTTATACTTTCTTCGTAATCTCTACCTCTTTTTTGAATCTGGTTTACTAAGGTAGGAACAGAGGCTCTTAAGTAAATCAATAAATCTGGAGGTGTAATAAAGCTTTCTTGTAATTTAAAAAGTGAAAAATAAGTTTCAAAATCTCTAGTAGTCATTAACCCCATAGAGTGTAAGTTAGGAGCAAAAATGTAGGCATCTTCATAAGTTGTTCTATCTTGAATAACCGTTTTTTTACCTTTTCTAATTTCTTGAATTTTACTGATACGGCTAGTCATGTAGTACACTTGCAGATTAAATGACCAACGTTGCATGTCGTTATAAAAATCATTCAAATAAGGGTTGTCATCTACATCTTCAAAATGAGGTTCCCATTTATAATGTTTGGCTAATTGAGTTGTTAAAGTAGTTTTACCGGAACCTATGTTCCCTGCTATTGATATTAACATAAAATTTAGTTTCTGTTATTGTGGTTAAAAGTACAAAAATAGAAGTTTTTATAAGCTATTTTTATTCTTTAATTGATTTTATCAATAAGAAGTTCATTTTTTTTGGTTTGAAGGTAAATGTATTTTCCTTCTAATCTAACAGATTTTATAGGTTCTTGGATAGTTAATTCATATTGCTGAATTTCCAAACTAAGAAAATCATAAGTCATCACAGAACTGTTCTCAGCTATGAAGATTATAAATTTTTCTTTTATCTGAAAAGTGCTTAATCCATAAATAGGAATAGTTTTAAGGTAAGTGCCAAAATTATCAAATACAAGAATGCCATTTTTAGGGTCGTTTAGATACACATTGTTGTTGTGTTCTACTAAAAAATTAGGTTGGATGTTTTTGTTTAGTAAGTTACTTAAATTGGCTGAAGTGTTGGAAGTGGTTAAATCTTGATTTTTTCGGATAAGTTCAAACCTTAACGGATTATAATACCACATTCCGTTATTGTATGAGCGACAAACTAATGATGTTTCTTCTAAATTGAGTTGAGTTAAATCTATAACGGTAGAAGTAGGAGAGAGAGTATTGTCTAAAATTAGTATTTTAGTAAAATCTCTAAAATATACTATAATTTTCATGGGACTACTTACATCAACACTAGCTATTTTACCTAATAAATTGTTACTATAAGTGTATTGAAGCTCTCCTTTTATATTGAATTTTTTTATTTCAACGTCATTAATGTCGTAGTAATTTCCGAATTGGTCGGTGGTAAAAGTTATGCCTTTTAGTACTACTTTTTTAGGTTGACTAAACAATACAAGGGTTGAAAGTGCCAGAACGATTAGTATTGTTAGTTGTTTTTGCATAACAGATTAAATTATAAGTGAATTTATATAAGCTCTAAAATTATACCATTTTTTGGAATATTAAAACGAATAAATTTATTGACTTATTGGTAATAGTTGTAACATTTCTTCAACAAAACTTCTGTTGTTTGATAAGCGAGGTATTTTATGTTGTCCACCTAGTTTGTTTTTAGATTTTAACCATTGGTGAAAAGTTCCTTTGGTAATAGTTATAAGCTCTGGTGGAGATAAAATCATGTCTTTATGTCGTTTGGCTTCATAATCAGAATTGAGTTTTTTAAGTTCTTCATCTAAAATAGCAGCAAAGTGGTTTAAATTATCAGGAGTTTTTTCAAATTCTATTAACCATTGGTGTTTTCCTGATTTTTTAGATTCAAAATAAACAGGAGCAGCGGTAAATTCATTTATTATGGCATCGGTTTTTTCGCAAGCAACAGCAATGGCTTTTTCGGCATTATGTATCATTAATTCTTCACCAAAAGCATTTATAAAATGCTTGGTTCTTCCTGCTACTTTAATTCTAAAGGGAGCAATAGATGTAAACTGAACTGTATCTCCTAATCTATAACGCCACAAACCGGCATTAGTGCTAATAACCATTTCGTAAATTTTGTTTAGTTCAACTTCTTCTAAAGGATACGTTTTTGGGTTACTTTCTTCACTATGCTCAACAGGAATAAACTCGTAAAAAATGCCATAATCTAGCATCAACAACATTTCTTTAATTTTAGATTGATCTTGAATACCAAAATAGCCTTCTGAAGCATTATAGTTTTCATAATAATTCATGTTTGTAGAAGGAATAATTTTCTCGAATTGTGTTTGATAAGGAGAGAAATTTATTCCGCCATGCATATATAATTCTAAATTTGGCCAAATGTCTAATAAATTGTCTGTTTTGTTGAGTTCCAGTATTCTTTTTAATAGAATTAAGGTCCAAGAAGGAACACCGGAAATATTAGAAACATCTTCTTTAGAAGTGCTGATTGCCATTTTTTCAATTTTTTCTTCCCATTCTTCCATTAATGCAATTGCTAATTCAGGAACCCTTCTAATTTCTACCCAAAACGGAAAATTTTTCATGATGATGGCAGATAAATCTCCAAAATAAGAATCGCCATTAAATTGATTGAGTTTGCTGCTTCCGCCAACTACCAAAGTTTTTCCTAAAATTAGTTTAGAATTTGGATGGTTATGATGATAAATTGCCAATAAATCTTTACCTCCTTTGTAATGACAGTTTTCTAAAGATTCTCTACTAACAGGAATAAATTTGCTTTTACCTGTAGCTGTGCCGGATGATTTTGCAAACCACTTAATTTCGGAGTGCCATAATATATTTTGTTCACCTTGTTTAATTCTTGAAACATAAGGCTCTATATCTTCATAAGATTGGAGCGGAACTTTATTTATAAAATCGTGATAGTTGTTAATGTTTTGATAATCGTGTTGTTTTCCCCATTCGGTGTTTTTAGCTTCTAAGAGTAGTTTGTAAAGTAATTCGTGCTGAACATTAATGGGATATTTCATAAATAACTCCATTTGATGAATGCGTTTTTTTATAAACCATGAAAAAACAGAGTTGATAATTTCCATAACATTTATTGTTCAAAATCAATGTTATAAAAGTAGAAAAAAAATTTAGATAATAATTGAACTCAGGTTATTAATGTATTGTTAAGTTTTTTAACGATATCTAAAATTTGAGGAATTACCAAATGTTGGTTATCATTTTTAATAATGAAATCTGCATGAGTAATTAATTTTTCTTCGGGGAGTTGTTTACGCATTCTTACGATAACTTCTTTTTCGGAAATATTGTCCCGCTGCATTACTCGTTTTATTCTTTCTTTTTTGGGAGCAGTAACAACAATAATTTTATCAACCTGTTTGGCAGCACCCGATTCTATTAATATGGCTGCTTCTTTAATTAAAATAGGAGCTTGGTTATTTTTGTTTACCCAAGTTTCAAAAAGTTTTTTTACTGCCGGATGAATAATGTTGTTGAGTTGTTGAAGTTTTTCATCATCATTAAAAACAATATTGGCTAAGGTTTTTTTGTCGAGTTGATTTTGTTCATTATAAACATTTCCAAAAAGCTTAATAATTTGTTGTTTTATTTCAGGATGGGAATAAAGTTGTTTAGCTTCGAGGTCGGAATTGAAAACAGGAATTTTTAAGGTATTAAAAACTTCGGCAATGGTAGATTTTCCACTACCGATACCACCGGTAAGTCCAATAATAATGGATTTTGTAACCGATTTATTCATGATTATTAGGATAAAAAATGGAGAAAATTAATTTTTCTCCATTTCTTCAGCTGAAAACTCTTTCGCTATAGCAGCTTTTTCAATTTTTAATCTATTGCCGCCTTCCGTTTCAATAATTGCTATTTCGTCTTTCACTTCAATAATTTTTCCGTGAATACCTCCAATGGTAATAATTTTAGCACCTTTCTGAAGAGCTTCTCTAAACTTTTTTAGGTCTTTTTGTTTTTTCATTTGAGGTCTTATCATAAAGAAATAAAATACTAGAAAAATAAGACCAAACATTAATATTGTTTGAAGTCCTCCGCCTTGTTCTCCCTCTGGAGATGCCATTAATAAAATTGTGTTCATTTTTTTAATTTATAGGTGTAAAAAATATTATTTAGATGATGGAGCTAAAATTTCTCCTTTTAAAGCAATAACTTTAGTATTAGGAATAGTATTAGCTACTAAGGTAATGGTTTTGTTTTGCAAACCTGATTTACCTTCGGAATTAAAAACTACTTCAATTTCTCCTTTTTCTCCCGGCTTAATTGGTTCTTTTGGCCATTGTGGTACTGTGCAACCGCAACTTCCTTGGGCTGATGAAATTATTAGGTTACTTTTTCCTACATTTTTGAACTTAAATATTGTTTTAACAGATTCTCCTTGAGTAATTTCACCAAAGTCTTTTACTTCTTCTTCAAACTCAAAAAATGGTAAATTGTCTTGGTTAACACCCGAAGAGTCAGCTGCAGTTATTGGGTTATTAATTAAATCTGATGTAATTTGACTTTCTTCTTCGTTTCCGCAAGCAAAAAGTAATGTACTAAATGCTACTATATACAATAGTTGTTTCATATATTTATTTTTAATAATTTTTTAGGTGACAAATATACTTATTCTGTAAGGATGGGAAAGTGCTTAGAAACAAAAAAGGTTATTTTTTCATAAAAATAACCTTTTTTGTAAGCTGTTTAATGGTACAAACTTATTTATAGTTTTTAATAGCTTCTTCTAATCTTGTTTTGTAAGCAAAAGGTTTACCGCTTTCTTTAGCACCTGCTTCGCCTAATTCAATCGCTTTTTTTGCACTAGTAATAGCACCTTTATTATCACTTTTTGCATGTAAAATATCTGCTTTTACCCAATAAGAAAACCAGTATTCTTGAGCTTTAATAGATTCGTTTATCCAAGTTAAAGCTTTATCTAATTCCATATTGTTATCTGCACAGTATTTAGCACAGTTTCTATAAACACTGGCTTTGTTTTTATCAGTAACTTCAGCAATTGCAGTTTCAATGTTTTTCCATGCTTTCGCTTTCACATCAACATCAATTTTTAATTGAATAAGAGTTTTATTCCAAGCTAATTGTAATATACCGTTTTCAATTTGCACATTTTCAAAAGAAAAGGCCATGGTTTCTTGGTGACAACCTTCTTTAGCAGTAACAGTTGCTTCAAAAATATTGCTAGTTTCATCATAACTACCCGTTCCCCATGATTTGGTTTCGGTATTAAAAACAACTTTCCATTCTTTTTCGCCAGGGAAAGTGAAAATGGAATAAGTTCCAGCTTTCACTTCTTTTCCTTCTACTTTGACATCATCAGAAAAAGTGATTATAGTATTCATGTTAGCACCAGTTCTCCATATTTCATTGTATGGAACTAGTCCGCCAAAAATTTCTCTATCCTTAACATTTGGTCTGGAATAAACCACTGTAACATCTGTTAAACCAATTTTTTGTTTTACTTCTGCCGAAGAACTTGGTTTTGGTAGATCTTGAGCATGTAAGTTGTTAAAACATAAAGCACTTAGTAAAAAGGTGCCTATAAGTGTAATTTTTTTCATGATTATTTGTTTTTTTAGTTTGTCCAAAAATACGAAAAGATTAAGTGTTTTTTATTAAGCTTACTTGTTAATAAAATAGAAAAAGTTATAAAGCTCTTTTGGTAACATAAATTCTCCACCCGAAAATAGCCAATTGAAATTTAGAGGCTTTACTTAAGTCTAACCTTTGTTTGGTGTAGCTTGGCAAAATGGATTTATTGATTTTAGCTAATATTTTAAAACATATTTTTTTCATTTTACAAAGATAGAAAAGTAATTTAAAAGCAAAACCCCTAAAGTATTGATACACCTTAGGGGTTTCTGTAGTCTACAGCCATGCAGACTATTTCTTTGTTGGCGGTCCGGACGGGACTCGAACCCGCGACCCCCTGCGTGACAGGCAGGTATTCTAACCAACTGAACTACCGGACCTTTACTATTAAAGTAAATTTATTTTTCTCTTAATTTAAAAAATGTTTTCAAAAAAAGAGAAGAACGTTTTGATATCTAAAAAATATCTCCCTTTGAGGGCTGCAAATATACTTCAATTTTTAAATCTGCAAAAGATTTTAAAAAAAAATTACATCATTTTTGCTCTTTTTATCAAATAGCTTTGAAGGATAGAATTAAATCCTTGATTTACATCTGCTTCAACAAAGTCAATTCCGAACTGCAAGCATTTTAATTGGAGCATTTTTTTTCTTTTTTGTATATTTTCAATGTAATTTTTTTTTACATCATTGGGATGAACCTTAATTTCTTCGCCTGTTTCTAGGTCGATGAACTGATAAGGACGATTTTCAAACTCAAAATCCAATTCTAATTTTTTATCGTAAGTATGAAAAAGAATTACTTCGTGTTTGTTGTATTTTAAATGTTGTAAAGCAGCAAATAATTGTTCATCATCAGCAACATTCTCCATCATATCGCTAAAAATTATTATTAATGAGCGTTTATGAACCGTTTCTGCAATAGTGTGCAGTGTATTTATAGATGATGTTTTGGTGTTTTTTTTAGGTACGTTTATTAAACTTTCTAATTCATGAATAAGGTATTTATGATGTACGCTGCTCGATTTGGTGGGTGAATGAATGTCTAACTTATCTGAAAAAATACTTATACCAACAGCGTCTCGTTGTTTTTTTAGCAAATTCATAATTGCAGCAGCAGCATAAACGGAGAACTTAATTTTATTGAATTTATCGGCATTAAAATCTATTTCAGGAAAATACATAGAAGAAGAGGCGTCAATAATAATCTGACATCTTAAATTAGTTTCTTCCTCATATCTTTTTATAAAGAGTTTTTCTGTTCTGCCATACAATTTCCAATCAATATGTTTGGTAGATTCTCCTGTGTTGTAAAGCCTATGTTCGGCAAATTCAACAGAAAAACCATGAAAAGGACTTTTGTGTAAACCTGTAATAAAACCTTCTACCACTTGTTTGGCAATAAGTTCCAATTTAGAGTAAGAGTGGATTTGCTGAAGGTCTATTTGATGCATTTGGTTTATTAATTTAAGAATGTTAATAATCAAAAAATCTAAATTAAGACTGTTTGAATAAACTTTACTACTTTTCGGATTATTTTTTCAAAATTATGTTAGCACCAATAGATTGGATAATTGTAGGATTGTTTTTATCACTTAGTCTTTATATAGGAATAAAGTTTAAAGGCAAATCGAGTGGTTCATTAACAGATTTTTTTCTTGCTGGAAGAAATTTACCGTGGTATGTAGCCGGAATTTCTATGGTTGCTACTACGTTTGCTGCAGATACGCCTTTGTGGGTGGCAGAGGTAATTAGACAAAATGGAGTTTCTGGTAATTGGCTTTGGTGGAATATGTTGATAGGAGGGATGCTAACTACTTTCTTTTTTGCTAAGTTGTGGCGTAAAGCCAATGTGTTAACAGAACTGGAGTTTATAGAACTTCGTTATTCAGGGAAACCCGCCAAGCTTTTCAGAAACTTTAAGGCTTTTTATTTAGGTGTTTTCTTTAATTGTATTGTTATAGGGTGGGTAAATGCAGCTATGCTGAAGATATTAATGTTGTTTTTAAATATAGACTACCAAACAGCTTTTATTATTATAAGTATTTTATTGGTGTTTGTAGCCATTTATTCCTCACTTTCGGGATTGCTTGGAGTTGCTATTACAGATGCAGTTCAGTTTGTATTGGCCATGGCAGGGTGTATTATTCTATCCATCATTATGTTGAATTCTGATGAAGTAGGAGGTATGACAGGCTTACAAGAAAAATTACCAGCTTGGCGTTTTGATTTTTTTCCTAACATAGGTGATAATCTAGGTAGTAGTATTGGAACTTTTGGATTAACCATTGGGGCTTTTTTATCATTTGTTGCAGTGCAATGGTGGGCAAGTTGGTATCCTGGTAATGAGCCTGGTGGAGGTGGGTATATTTCTCAAAGAATGATGAGTACAAAAAATGAAAAAAGTGCTGTATTGGCTACTTTGTTTTTTCAAATAGCACATTATGCACTTCGTCCATGGCCATGGATAATCGTTGGTCTTTGTGCGTTGGTAGTTTATCCTGAACTTACTCAACAAAATGCAGGAAATGGCTTTGTAATGGCGATGAGAGATTTTATGCCAATAGGCTTGAGAGGATTAATATTTACTGCTTTTTTAGGAGCTTATATGAGTACCATATCAACACAATTAAACTGGGGAGCGAGTTATCTTACCAATGATTTGTATAAAAGACAATTAGAAGAAAATAAAAAAGAGGTTGACCAGCGAAAAATGGTAAAAGTGGGGCGTATTTTCACGGTTATGATAATGGTGATAGCATTAGTTATTACCTCTTTTATAGAAACTATAGATGGAGCAGCAAGATTTTTAATAGCTTCATCGGCAGGATTGGGAGCAGTTTTAATTTTAAGATGGTATTGGAGTAGAATTAATATATGGAGTGAGATAAGTGCTACTTTAGCTCCTGTATTAGGTTATTCTTTAGCTAAATTTTTAATTGCTCCTTTGTTTGAAAGGACTTGTAATGCAGGTAATCCATTTATTGATAATGAAGGCGTTTTGTTGTTTACAACAGTTTTTACCACTATAATCTGGATAATAGTAACTTTTTTAACACCAAAAGAAGAAGAGGCTACTTTAAAGAAGTTTTATTTACAAGTAAAGCCGCAAGGTGCTTGGAATAGTATTAGAGAAAAGTTGGGAATGACCAAAGAGAAATCTCAAATACCTATGTTGTTTTTTTGTTGGATAAGTGCGGTAATTTTAACTTATTCTACCTTGTTTTTTATCGGAAAATTAATTTTTCAGGAATATTTTGTGGCAATTGTTTATTTTATTGTTACCATAATTTTTGGGATATTATTAAGGTATTTATTCATTCATAGTAAAATATTTAACGATTAGTAATGATTTTTAAATAGATATATAATAATATTTTTTACTATTGAAGATTTTTTGTTTATTTGCATCTATAGAAAAATTTCTAAAACAATAAAAATGACAACACGTTTTAATTTAAAGAACCAAGCATTATTATTATCTCTTACAGCATTTTTTGCTGTTAGTTGTGGAGATGATCAACCAAAAGATGACTCAACTGAAACAGTAGAGGTAGAAGAAAAAAACGCTAATAACACTCAATTATTGGAATTGGATGGTAAAGTTTTTAGTATTCCATCACCAATTCAAACAGCTTACCTTATAAAAGGTGCGGGAGTAACTTACAATAAAGATATTTTAAATGTGCCATCAAAGGTTACGGGTTATTCGACTAACTTTAAAAAAGCCGTTAACTTAGGAATTTATGGAGCAGATTTGGGGTATGTAACACTTTACGACCAAACTCAAGATGCAATTTCTTTTCTTACTGCAGTTAAAACCTTGGGGGATGATTTAGGAGTTAGTAGTGCTTTTGATATGGAATTAGTTGAGCGTTTCGAAAAAAACATTGGCAACCAAGATTCAGTTCTTTCTCTAGTTTCTGAAGCCTATAAATCTAGTGATAAGTATTTAAAAAATAATGATCAAAACCATATTGGAGCATTAGTACTTGCTGGAGGGTGGGTAGAAAGTTTGTATTTTACAACTAATAGTGCAGAAATGACTTCTAATAAAGAAATAATTAATAGAGTAGGAGAACAAAAAAATACAGTTTATAACTTAATTAAATTATTAACTCCTTATTATGATCAGCCTGAATTTTCTACTTTGGTTGATGATTTAATGGAATTGAATGATATTTTTGAAAAAGTGGAAATAACTTATACTTTTGTTGAACCTACTGTTGATGTAGCTAAAAAAACGACAACTATAAACAGTACTACAACAGTTAATATTTCTCCTGAAGTATTGAAACAAATTACTGAGAAGATTGGAAAAATTAGAGCAGAACTAATCAGTTAATAAAATTAAGTTAATAAACAAACGATATTAAATGGGTAACGCCATTTCAACCATATAAAAACGACAAAAATGAAAAAAGCAGGTTTCAAATTATTAGTAGTAGCAATTACCATTTTCTCTTTTAATTCAGTGTTTGCTCAATCTCCGTGTGATACTGTTGCCACTTTATGTGAAAACAACATCACTAAACAATATATTTCTGACGGACAAAACTACAGAGCACTATTGTTAGATGATGAAATTGCTGAATTCAACATGGTTCTTTATGGAGGTAGTACTTACAGATTTGCTGCTTGTAGCGGTTTTTCTAATGGAAATTTGATTTTTTCTGTTTACGATAGAGAAAGAAATTTAATTTTTACTAATAAAGAACACAGTAATGCGCCTTATTGGGATTTCAAAATTACAAACACATTAGATTGTATTATCGAAGCTCAGTTAGACCCTAATGTCTCAGCTTCTGGTTGTGCAGTTTTACTAGTTGGATTTAAACAATAATATAAATTCTGATAAAACTTAAAGGCATTGTTTAGAGATAAAATAATGCCTTTTTTTTTAAAATAAAACATAGATGAGCGAACGAATACTCAAGGCGTTAATGCAATTGTTTTCAATTGTATCTGAAGCTACAGATACATCAGAAAAAAGTAGAGCGATTGTAATTTCATTTTTAACTCAACAACTTAATCAGCAATTGGTTGAAGAATATTTAGCTCTTTATGATAAATTTATTGAAGAAAAAACTCGAAAAGCAGATGGTTCAAAAAAACAAAAGAGAACTTCAGTAAATTCTGTAAAAATTCTTTTAATCTGTACTCAAATTAATGAAGAACTTGCTCAAAAGCAAAAAATTATTGTACTTATTCGTTTATTAGAGTTTATTTATGCTAATAATAACCCGTCAGATCAAGAATTAGAATTTGTTTCTACTGTTTCAGAAACGTTTAATATATCTAAAGAAGAACATGGGTTATGTTTGCAATTTATTAAAAACACCATACATGAACCAATAGATTCTCCTAATTTATTGGTGGTGGATAATTATAAAGAAAATAAGTTACAAAAAAGTAAACATATTTTTTCGGATGGGTTAGAAGGAGAGCTTAGAGTAATAAAAATTGAAAGTGTAAACTTATTTTTTGTACGCTACTTTGGTAAAAATGCACTTTATCTTAATGGAATTATTTTAAGAAAAGCTCAGTCTAGTTTGTTGAACCAAGGTTCTTCTATAAGAAGTTCTAAAGTTCAACCCATTTATTATAGCGATATTATTACCAAGTTTTTTGATAATGATGATGCAGAAAGAATAGTATTCAGTGTCCAAAATATTACCTATAAATTTAAAAATGGAAATGTAGGAATGCATCATTTTAGCTTTAATGAAGAGTCGGGAAGGATGGTAGGAATTATGGGAGCTAGTGGAGCAGGAAAATCTACATTATTAAATTTACTTAATGGTTCTTACGCTCCTACAACGGGAAAAATTTGTATTAATAGTATAGATATACACAATGAACCTGATAAGATTGAAGGAGTAATTGGATATGTTTCTCAAGATGATTTATTAATTGAAGAACTAACCGTTTTTCAAAACTTATATTACAATGCCCGTTTATGTTTTGCTGATTTATCTGAAGATGAATTGGTTAAAAAAGTGGCGGATGTGTTAATAAGTATTGGGCTTTATGAAGCTAAAGATCTAAAAGTTGGAAGTCCTTTAGATAAAACTATTAGTGGAGGACAAAGAAAACGGTTAAATATAGCGTTAGAGCTTATCAGAGAACCATCTGTATTGTTTGTTGATGAACCAACTTCAGGACTATCCTCTAGAGATTCTGAAAACATAATGGATTTACTTAAAGAGTTAGCACTTAAGGGTAAATTAGTATTTGTAGTAATTCATCAACCTTCGTCAGATATTTTTAAAATGTTTGATAATTTATTGATTTTAGATACTGGAGGGTATCCAATTTATAATGGAAACCCTGTAGATGCTGTGATTTATTTTAAAGAACAAGTACATCATGTAAATAGCAACGAAAGTGAATGTATTACTTGTGGTAATGTAAATTCCGAGCAAATATTTAATATAATTGAAGCTAGAGTAGTGGATGAATATGGTCATGCCACGGAAAATAGAAAAATTACACCAAAAGAATGGTATAAAAAATACCTAGAGTTAATAGAGCCTAAAGAACTTGCTGAACAACCTAAAGAAATTGTAACAGCTCCAAAAATAAGTTTTAACATACCTAATAAATGGAATCAGTTTAAGGTGTTTATTATTAGAGATGTACTTTCTAAATTAACCAATCAACAATATTTAATGATTAACTTTTTGGAAGCCCCTGTTTTGGCTTTCATTTTGGCTTTTTTGGTTAGATATTATAATACAGATAATAGTAATGAATTAGGGTATATTTTTAGAGAAAATGAAAACCTTCCGGCATATATGTTTATGTCAGTAATTGTTGCTTTATTTGTAGGTTTAACAGTTAGTGCGGAAGAAATAATTAGAGACCAAAAAATAAGAAAAAGAGAGAAGTTTCTTAACTTGAGCAAATCGAGTTATTTGTTTTCTAAAATAACCATAATGTTCGTTATATCAGCCATTCAAACATTCTCTTTTGTATTAATAGGAAACTACATTTTAGGTATACAAGGGATGAATATTGCTTATTGGTCGGTACTTTTTACCACTGCTTGTTTTGCCAATATGATGGGATTAAATATTTCAGCAAGTTTTAACTCTGCCGTAACCATTTATATTTTAATTCCATTTTTAGTTATTCCTCAACTTTTGTTAAGTGGTGTAATTGTTAAGTTTGATAAATTGAATCCTGTTGTTACTAATCCAACCCATGTTCCTTTAGTAGGAGAGGTAATGGCATCTCGCTGGGCTTATGAAGCAATTGCGGTACATCAATTTAAAGATAATAAATTTGAGTCTAGATTTTATGCGTTAGATAAAGATCTTAAACAAGCTGAATTTAAAAAGAATTTTTGGTTATCAAAATTGAAAGAAAAAATTAGTGGAGTTGAAAACAATCTTAATAACCCTGATAAAAAAGAATATATTGAAGAAGCGTTATTGTTGCTTAGAAATGAAATAACTAAAGAAAATACCAATAACTCATCAGTGCAATTTAATTTGGTAGATAACCTTTATCCAGAAAAAATGGATGCATCAGTAATTCAAAAAACACATAACTATTTAAATGAATTGAATAGTCATTTTTTAGAGATATTTAAAAAGGCGAATAAAAAGAAAGATGCTTTGGCAACTAAGTTAAATACAGATTCTACTTCAAAAGCGTTATTTATTGAAATGAAAAACGAATATACTAATGATGCTTTATCTGACTTTGTTAAAAATAAAAACGAACTGAATAGAATTTTAGAATTTGAAGGTAATTTATATCAGAAGATAGATCCTGTATATTTAGAGCCGGATGGTGTAAGAGCTCATTTTTATGCACCTGTAAAAAAGATTTTTGGATTAACAATAGATACTTTTTGGTACAATATAATAATTATTTGGCTAATGTCAATAATCTTAATAATTACTTTGTATTATGATGTGCTTAAATTCTTTATTTCTTTTTCAGGAAAATTAATCGAGAAGCTAACAAATAAGTCTACTAGATAAAAACCAATCTTATTATTCTTCGTAAGAGAGCATAAGTTTTATTGTGCTTGTTTTATGATTTCAATTTTAAAATGATTCGGAAAATAGTTTTTTTCTTTCCAGTTCAACTCTTTTTAGTAAATCTAAAAAGAAACCATTTATTGCTGCTGTTTTGGATAATACTTTTTAGTATTGTTAGTGAGTCTTTTGCTAATAAATATGGTATTCCTTATCTTTTTTTAGCACCTGAATATTTAAATACTATAAGTTTTTGGTCGTATATGATTATGGGGTTTTCTATTGGAGGCTTTGTTATGACTTACAATATTACTGGCTATATTATTAATAGTGGAAGGTTTCGGTTTATAGCTTCGCTCAGAAGACCTTTTGTAGTGTATTGTATTAATAATTCATTAATTCCATTAACTTTCATGCTTTATTATATCTATAAAGTGATATTATATCACCTTGAAAATGAGAATAGTTCAGCAATGGAAATATCTATTTACATTTTAGGAATTATTATAGGTTACACACTAAATGTTATTGTTTCATTAACTTATTTTCTTTCCACGAATAAAAATATTTTTGCTTTATTAGGAATAAAACCAGATCAAGAAAGTGGAAAACCTGTAAGCACACTTTTTCTTAGAGATGAAAGCCTTTATAATTTCTTAAGAAAAAGAGAAAAATGGCACGTAGAATCTTATTTAAATACTCCATTTCGTTCTAAACCAGCTAAAGATATTTCTCATTATGATACAGAAATGTTACGTTCTATAACCAAACATAATCACTTAAATGCATCCTTTTTTGAAATACTTGTGTTTATCTCTTATATTGTGTTAGGACTTTTTCATGAAAACGCTTTTTTTATTATTCCTGCAAGTGCAAGTGTTATATTATTTTTCACTATGATTTTAATAATATTAAGTGCGTTACATACTTGGTTAAAAGGATGGACGACTTTTGCATTTATAATTTTGTTGGTAATTATCAATATGTTATCTAAGAATCATGTTTTTTCTTATGCCAATATGGCTTATGGATTGAATTATAATACAGGCAAAGCTGAATATTCGCTTAAAGAATTGAATAAACTAAGATTGAACGAAGAACATATAAAAAACGATAAACAAAATAGTATAGAAATTTTAAATTCTTGGAAAAAGAATACGAATGAAAAAAGACCAAAGTTAATTTTTTTAAATACTAGTGGAGGAGGCTCTAGGGCAATGATGTGGACTTATTTTACATTACATCATTTAGATAGTATTTTCGATGATAAATTTTTTAAAAATGTTCATCTTATATCAGGTTCATCAGGAGGGATGATAGGAGCAGCTTATTATCGTGAGTTGTATTTACAAGAAAAACAAGATAAAACAAACTTTAAAAACAGCTATGAACACGTTGAAAATATGGGAAGAGACCTGTTAAACCCTATAGCCTTTAGTATTGCAACAAATGATTTTTTTATAAGGATGAAAACGTATAATGATGGGAAATATACTTATTTAAAAGATAGAGGATATGCTTTTGAACGTCAGTTGTTAATTAATACCAATAATGTTTTAGATAAAAGGATGAGGGACTATATAGCTCCCGAAAAGACTGCTGAAATTCCAATGATGATATTTGCGCCAACCATTACTAATGATGGTAGAAGGCTACTGATTGCTAGTCAACCAATATCATATTTAAGTTATAATTTACCTAAAAGCAATACATTAAATAATCCAATAGTTGAAAATGTAGAGTTTACTAGATTATTTAAACAACAAGATGCAATGAATTTAAAATTTACTAGTGCTATTCGAATGAGCGCTACATTTCCTTATATAATGCCCAGTGTAACGCTTCCCACTAGCCCGCAAATAGAAGTAATGGATGCAGGAGTAAGAGACAATTATGGAGCTTTAACCACTTTTAAATATATACATACATTTAAGGAGTGGATAAATGAAAATACTTCAGGAGTTATCGTTATTCAAATTAGAGATAAGGAAAAGAATAAAAGAGTAGCCGATAGTCCTTTAAGAAGTATTGCAGAGACTTTTTCTACACCGATAGGTAGTTTTTATAGCAACTTATTTACTATACAAGATTATAATTTAGATGATATGGTACAGTATTTAGGTAATGATATTGAACAACAAATTCATATTATTGATTTTGAATTGGAAAATGAAGAGAGCAGGGTTTCATTAAGTTGGCATTTAACGCCAAGAGAAAAATATGCTATTCTTAAAGCTATGAATACCAAAAATAATGAACAATCGTTAGAGCGTTTAAAAGATTTATTGGAATAGGAGTTTAAAATTGATTTATTTAAACTTTGCAATGGTAGAAATACCTCCTTTTACTTTATCGTTCAATTTCACATTTAGTTCAACATCTAAAGGCAACAGTAAATCTACTCGAGAACCGAACTTTATAAAACCACACTCATCCGTTTGTTTTACATCAGTATTTTCTTTACCAAAGAAAACAATACGCTTTGCCAAAGCTCCTGCAATTTGCCTGAATAAAATAGCTCTTCCTTGTTTATCTTCAACAACTATGGTCGTTCTTTCATTTTCCGTAGATGCTTTTGGATGCCAAGCAACTAAATATTTTCCAGGATGATATTTAAAATATTTTAATATTCCGGAAATTGGGTAGCGGTTTAAGTGTACATTAATAGGTGACATAAACACAGAAACCTGTAAACGTTTTTCATTAAAATACTCTGTTTCCATTACTTCTTCAATTACTACTACTTTTCCATCAGCAGGAGAGATTATTTCTCCATCTCCTATAACAAAGTTTCTACTCGGGCTTCTAAAAAACTGAAGAATAACTATGATTAAAAAAGCAGAAATGGCATATCCTAACCATTTAAGAATGGCAATATCATTTGCAAAAAAATAAATAAGACTATTTAAAATAATTGAAAATAAAAGTACGATGATTAATGAAGGATACCCCTGTTTATGAAATTTCATATTAGTTAGAATTGAGTTAGGAATTATAATTTAATTTTTTTGCCACTGGAAAATTGTTTAGCAGCTTTAGATAGTTTTTTCTTTTTATTAGAAGTATTGTTTGAGGAAGAAGACTTTATTGTAAAACCAGCTTCGTTGGCATTTTCTTCCATTTCTTCTTGTTGTTTTTTAGCTTCGGCATCTTCTTTTTCTTTAGCTAATCGTTCTTCTTCAGCCTTGGCGTTAGCTTTTGCTTCTGCAATAGCATTATCTTCTTCCATTTTTTTACGATATTCTTCCATTTCTTTTTCCTTAGCTTCTTCATCTAAGCGTTTTTGTTTAGCTTCAGCTTCTGCTTTTTCTTTAGCTAGTTTTTCTTCTTGTTCACGTTTTTCAGCAGCTTCTTTTTCGGCTTTGGCTTTCGCCTCTGCTTCAGCATTAGCCTTTGCTTCTAGTTCTGCTTTTTCCTTAGCTAGTTTTTCTTCTTGTTCACGTTTTTCAGCAGCTTCTTTTTCGGCTTTAGCGATGGCTTCTTGCTCTGCTTTAAGTTTTGCTTCTAGTTCCGCTTTTTCTTTGGCCAATTTTTCTTCTTGTTCACGTTTTTCAGCAGCTTCTTTTTCGGCTTTGGCTTTCGCCTCTGCTTCAGCATTAGCCTTTGCTTCTAGTTCTGCTTTTTCTTTAGCTAGTTTTTCTTCTTGTTCACGTTTTTCAGCAGCTTCTTTTTCGGCTTTGGCTTTCGCCTCTGCTTCAGCATTAGCCTTTGCTTCTAGTTCTGCTTTTTCCTTAGCTAGTTTTTCTTCTTGTTCACGTTTTTCAGCAGCCTCTTTTTCGGCTTTAGCGATGGCTTCTTGCTCTGCTTTAAGTTTTGCTTCTAGTTCCGCTTTTTCTTTGGCCAATTTTTCTTCCTCTTCTCGTTGTTTAGCTGCTAATGCTTCTGCTTGAGCTTTTTCTTTAGCAATTCGTTCTTGTTCCTCTTGTTTCTTTTGTTCTTCTTCTTTTGCTTTAGCTTCTAATTCAGCTTTTAATTTAGCCTCTGCTTCTGCTTTTTCTTTAGCTAATTTTTCTTCTTCCTCACGTTTTTTAGCTGCAAGTGCTTCCGCCTCCGCTTTTTCTTTAGCTAAACGTTCTTCTTCTTCTTTCTTTTTGGCCGCTTCTGCTTCTGCTTTGGCAATAGCTTCTGCTTCAGCCTTAGCTTTGGCTTCTGCCTCGGCTTTTTCTTTAGCCAAACGTTCTTCTTCTTCTTTCTTTTTGGCCGCTTCTGCTTCTGCTTTGGCAATAGCTTCTGCTTCAGCCTTAGCTTTGGCTTCTGCTTGAGCTTTTTCTTTAGCCAAACGTTCTTCTTCTTCTTTCTTTTTAGCGGCTTCTGCTTCTGCTTTAGCTTTAGCTTCTGCTTCAGCCTTAGCTTTGGCTTCTGCCTCGGCTTTTTCTTTAGCCAAACGTTCTTCTTCTTCTTTCTTTTTGGCCGCTTCTGCTTCTGCTTTGGCAATAGCTTCTGCTTCAGCCTTAGCTTTGGCTTCTGCTTGAGCTTTTTCTTTAGCCAAACGTTCTTCTTCTTCTTTCTTTTTAGCGGCTTCTGCCTCTGCTTTAGCTTTAGCTTCTGCTTCAGCCTTAGCTTTGGCTTCTGCTTCTAAGCGTTCCGCTTCTTCTTTATTTTTTTGAGCTTCATCTATAAGTGCAAGTTTCTTTTTTGGCTCTTCTTTATCAGGAAATAGACTTGTTGCTTTTTGATATTCTTTTCTTGCATTATCAAAATCTTGAGCAAATAAAGCTTTATCACCAGCTTTCATAGCATCAGCATATTTAATCAAGTTAAGCTTTTCTTGTAGTTCTCTTTCTTCTTGATTCTTTTTGAAATTTGCTAATTCTTGATTCAGTTTTTGAGCGATAGGAGCAGTGTAGCCCATATCCCAGTCTAATTCTCTCATTTTTGGATCGTAGATGGCCTTCCCAATTGGTTTTTCAAGAAAAGCAACATTTAAATCTTTGTGTTGCTGAAAAAGTGTCATTTCTACAAATAGATCATTAACACTATTTCTTTTATCTGGTGGAATTCCTTTAGTATTTACAATAATTTTTTTGGGAACAAAGTTGGCTTTTTCATATAATACGATGTATTCTTTTTCATAATCAACCAAAAATTCATATCTACCTTTTTTATCGGAAATTACATTATGAATGTAGTTGCCGTTTTCGGTAATTTTTATACTAACTCCTTCCATGGTACTTTCACTGTAATATTCAGAAACAATTCCGGAAAGTGCAATCTTTTGTTCATCTGGTGTCTGTGCTTGTACAGTAGCTGTTAGCAGTATGAAAATGATAAATATGGTACGAAATAATGTCATTAAGTATTAGTTTGTTTTGCTTTCAATCCATTTTCTAGCATTAACAAAGGCTTCTATCCAAGGGGTCACATCATCTGTTTTTTTATCTAATGGATAAAAAGCTGTTTGCCAAGGGAAAATAGTTCTTTCTAAATGAGGCATCATTGCTAAATGTCTTCCACAGTCAGAAACTATTCCGGCAGTATTATAATCCGAGCCATTCGGATTTGCAGGATAATTAGCTGAACTGTATTTCATTGCAATATTATATTCTTTTTCGTTATCTTCAAAAATAAATTTCCCTTCACCATGAGCAACCCATATTCCGAGCTTAGCATCACTAAGTGTTGAAAGCATTACAGCGTTATTTTTAGGAATTTCTACATTTAAGTAAGCAGATTCAAATTTTCCTGATTCATTATGAGCCATAGCTTGTGTTTTTCCTTTTGAAGCAATTAGTCCCAATTCCATCATTAACTGACAGCCGTTACAAACACCTAAGCTTAGCGTATCTTCTCTTTTGTAGAAATTGTCTAATGCTTCTTTTGCTTTTGGATTGTATAAAAATGCTCCAGCCCACCCTTTAGCAGAACCCAATACATCTGAATTAGAAAATCCTCCCACAAAAACAATCATGTTTACATCACTTAAGTCTTCCTTTCCGGAAATTAAATCTGTCATGTGAATATCTTTAACATCAAAACCAGCTAAAAATAAGGAATATGCCATTTCTCTATCTCCGTTTACTCCTTTTTCTCTAATAATAGCAGCTTTAACTCCTGTGCTTTCCTTTCTTCCGTGAATAATACCATAATCAGCTAGTTTACCTGTAAAATGAGTAGGGAAGGAGAAAGTAAGAATTTCTTTCTTATAATTTTCAAAACGTTGTTTGGCTAACTCTTTTTTAGTTTGATTGCTATCTAATAAATAAGAAGTTTTAAACCAAACATCTCTTAATTCATCAATATCTAACGAAAGTTGAGCTTCTTTTAATCGAATATTTAACTTTCTTTCGTTGGTAATACTACCAATAATTGAAGCATGAATACCTTTTTTACCTAATTCAGAAACAATTTTATGTCCATCGTGATTAACCTGAATGATTACACTAGGGTTTTCACTGAACAATATTTTAATCATTTCTGTTTCATCAAAGGCATTTAAGTTAATGTTTAAACCACCTTTCTCATTAGGAAAATTCATTTCTAACAAGGTAGTAATTAAGCCTCCAGCAGAAATATCATGACCAGCCAATACTTTATTTTCTTTTATTAATTGCTGAAGCGTATTAAATGCATTAGCAAAATAAGTAGCATCATTTACAGAAGGAACTGTTTTCCCTAATTTGTTGATGACTTGAGCAAATGAAGAGCCGCCTAAATCTAATTTTTGGTTAGAAAAATCGATGTAAACTAATACAGAATTCTCATCATTTACCAAACGAGGTTCAACAATTTGTCTGATATTACTTACAGCACCTGATGCTGTAATAATAACAGTTCCAGGAGCATAAACTTTGTCGTTGTTGGGATATTTTTGAACCATAGAAAGCGAATCTTTTCCTGTAGGAATATTTATTCCTAATTCACAAGCAAAATCACTAACAGCTTCAACAGCATCATATAAACGAGCATCTTCTCCATCATTTTTAGCCGGCCACATCCAGTTGGCACTTAAAGAAATAGATTTCAATCCATTTTCTAATGGAGCCCAAACAATGTTTGTAAGTGCTTCGGCTATGGCTAATTTACTTCCACTTTTAGGATTAACCAAAGCAGGTACAGGAGCATGACCTAAAGCAGTTGCAATACCTTTTTCACCTTTGAAATCTAATGCTACAGCACCTAAGTTATTAAGCGGAAGTTGAATTTCTCCAACGGTTTGTTGTTTAGCTACTTTTCCGCTAACAGAACGGTCAACTTTATTGGTTAACCAGTCTTTACAAGCAACAGCTTCTAATTGAAGTATTTGTTTGATGTAATCTTTAATTTTATTAGATTCGTAATCTATTTCTTGAAATTTTGAAGGAATGGTTTTGTCTTCAATAATGGTTTTTGGAGGCTTCCCAAACATATCCTCAATTTTTAAATTGATAGGATGTTCGTTGGTTTTGTTATCTTCGAATTTAAAGACATGGTCGCCTGTAATTTCTCCCACAACATAAATAGGAGCTCTTTCTCTTTTACAGATTTCTTCTAACAAGGCAACGTCTTCAGCTTTAATCACTAAACCCATTCTTTCTTGAGACTCGTTACCTACAATTTCTTTTGCAGAAAGGGTAGGGTCTCCAACAGGTAATTGATGTAAATCGATGGTGCCCCCAACTTCTTCCACTAATTCAGAAAGACAGTTTAAGTGTCCACCGGCACCATGGTCGTGAATAGAAATAATAGGGTTATTGGTTGATTCAGCAAAAGCTCTAATAGCATTAGAAACTCTTTTTTGCATTTCGGGATTAGAACGCTGAATAGCATTTAATTCTATTGCATTGCTGTATTCACCTGTTGCTACAGAAGAAACAGCACTTCCTCCCATACCAATTCGGTAATTATCGCCACCTAAAACTATAATTTTATCTCCTTTTTTAGGAGTTTGTTTTTGAGCGTGGTCTTTTCTAGCATAGCCTATTCCTCCGGCAAGCATAATTACTTTATCGAAACCAAATTTTTTGCCATTTTCATTATGCTCAAAAGTTAATACAGAACCATTGATAAGCGGTTGTCCGAATTTATTTCCAAAATCGGAAGCTCCATTAGATGCTTTTATAAGAATTTCTATAGGAGATTGATAAAGCCATTTCCTTTCGTTCATTGCTTTTTCCCAGTTTCTATCATTTTCTAATCGAGAGTAGGAAGTCATGTAGACAGCTGTTCCTGCCATAGGTACACTTGCTGTTCCACCAGCCATTCTATCTCTTATTTCTCCTCCAGAACCTGTTGCAGCACCATTAAAAGGTTCTACAGTTGTTGGGAAATTATGTGTTTCAGCTTTTAGAGATAATACCGTATCTATTTCAGAAATTTCGAAGAAATCGGCTTTGTTTTGTGTTTTTGGAGCAAATTGCATTGCTTTTGGTCCATCAACAAAACTTACATTGTCCTTATAAGCAGAAACTATGGTATTAGGGTTTTGTTGGGATGTTTTTCTAATTAGGCTAAATAATGAAGATGGTTTTTCTTTTCCGTCAATAATAAAAGTGCCATTAAATATTTTATGACGACAGTGTTCTGAGTTTACTTGAGAAAAACCAAAAACCTCACTATCGGTAAGTTTTCTATTATTTCTTATACTTACTTCTTCTAAATAAACTACTTCATCATCATTTAGAGCAAGTCCTTCTTCTTTATTGTATTTAGCAATATCATCAATATACTTAACAGGCTCTGGCTGAATATTTATTGTAAATAATTCTTGATTAAGTTCTTTGTACAAAACCTGTAACATGCTATCGAATCGAGTATTTTCATTTTCAACGATAGCAAACTCTTCCATACGGCTTATTCCATTGACAGCCATATTTTGAGTGATTTCAACTGCATTGGTACTCCAAGGCGAAACCATTTCAGCTCTAGGTCCGATAAAAAAACCAGAAATACTAGTTTGATTAATTTTTTCTGCAGCTAATAGCCAATTTAGCTTAAGAATATCTTGCTCGTTTAACTCATTAGCATGCTCAACAGCAATTATGGAGTTAAGCTTAGTTTTAAAAAATAAAATCATAAATAGGTATAAAATAGAAAGCGGCAAAGTTAAGAACTAACACAAATTGAGCTTGACTTAGTGGTGTTTTTTTTAAAAACATATCAACATTAAATTTATGAACAAAATTTCTTCTGAAAATCAGTAGTGTGAATGAGTTATTAAAGCATGTATTGAATTATTGTAGATTATTTTTTTTTGAAATCACGGTAGTTTTATACTTTCGCACAAAATTTAATTAAAAAATTGAAAATGAGTGTTAAAAAAGCAGGTTTTACAGCTGTTTTATTGATTTTTGGTGCAATATGTTTTGCTCAATCTACTTTTAAGTTAGATAGTTTGAATAATGAACTAAAAATAGCTATTGAAAATAAAGACAAGAAGAAGGAAACTGCCTTAAGAGAAGAAATACAATTTGTAGAAAATAAAAACAAGCAGATTAAAGATTTAGAAGAGGATAAGCGAATAGCTATCTTTCAGGAAGACTATGATAAGGTAATTTTGTTGGAAAGTCAAATTAAATATGCTAAAAATTCAGAGTTTGGAGTAAGTAAAAGTCAATCTAACTCAGCAAATGATATAGCTATTTATAACCTTACCAATACAAGCGTTAACAAAAAGTCATTTGGAAAGAAAAATAAGTTGTCTAAACAATTTTCTGAATATGATTTTAGTGATAAGGTAATAGGTCAGTTTGGAGTGGGATTTAAGACTGTTGATTATTATGGATATGGTAGTGAATCTTCAGAATTTATAATGTCTTATCATATTGCTAATAGTAGGTGGTGGGTAAATAAATACTTAGCAGGAGGAATGTTTTATGATATTGTTTTTGGGGATTATTTCGATCTAAGTGTTGGTCCGCAAATGACAGCTTTTGCTGATTTTGAAGCGCTAGTACTTCCATACACTTCATTAGGTATAGGGTTTGGATTAGATGAAGATGGCGAAACGTATTTACCAATTATTTATAAGTTAGGAACGCACGTTTTTTTTAAACAGGAAAGAAACATTGGGTTGTTTTTTGAGCTTAATTTAAGCTTAACTCACGAATATGATTATATGCCTGCTTATCGTTTTGGCTTATCATGGACAAGAATAAAAAGAAAAAGTAGATAAATAAATAACAGATTTTAGGATGAAAACATGTTTTCTATATATAGCAGTAGTTTCAATTTTTATTTTTAATAAAGAATTAAATGCTCAGAGTTTTTACACCATGGATGAACTAAAGTCTATGAAAATGGAAGCTGTTGACAATAATCAATACAGGTTGGCTAAGGTAATTCAAGATGAAATAGATAAAAGAAACTCTTCAACATACAAATTAAATAAAGAAGCTTGGGAAGATGATTCTTTAATTGTTGCAGAAGTTAATGAACTTGAGAAACAACAGAAACGAGCGGTTGTCAATGAAAATTGGTTATTGGCTAAATCTTTAAAAACTACTATTTTCAATAAAAAATATATTAAAGAAACCGAAGTAACCACTTCAAAATATGTAGGATTAAATAATAGGAGAGAGGATATTTATCAGGAAATGTTAAAAAAAGGTTTTGTTTCATCATCATTTTTATCTATTAGTGAAAATGATTTTGTTGAAGAAGATAATTCTACAGAAACGGTTACAAAAATCGGTAAAACAACTGATCAAAGTGATGAATTTAAGTATAGAAGAAGTTCTCTATATACTTTAATGATAAACGACAATCAGCGAGAGCATTTTGAAGTGATTTTAAATGCTTTTGGAAATACACCACTTTCTGAAAAGTTTAATGACCATAATATTGGTCCATATTTGATAGATGCTACAGGATATGTAAAAGACCGTTCTTCTGAAATTACGGTTTATTTAGAAAAAAATAATGTTGCTAAAGATTTGGTTGCTAAATGGTTTAACAGAAGTAAAGATGGAGCTTTTGATATGTCTCTAATTCAAAATAGAGGAGAATATAGTGCTACAGTTCAAGATAAAGTTGTTGCAGCTAACTTAGAAAGAGGAGAAGCATTATTAGCAGATGCTGGAGAGGAGTTAATTGGAAATACTTATGTAATTATTAATGATTTTAAATTTACCAATAAAGAAGAAGTAGCAAAAAAAGTTAGTAATGCAGCAGGATGGGCAAAATTAGGAGCATCTTACTTACCGGGTGGTAGTACAATAACTAACACGGCTGATGTTGTTGATGCAGGGGCTACTATTGCAGGTAAAGGGTATATTATAAAAACAACCTCTTATTTATACAAGTTAGATTGGAATGATTCTATCGCAGCAGTTTTTTATAATAATTTATGGGTGGATCAAAATAATTTAGAGCCTGCTAAAATTGCAGCTTTTGAAAAATCAGGATTGTTTAAACTTAAATTAGTAGGTTACGAAGATGCTTGGGCAGATTTACAATCATCAATTTTTACTAATAAATCTGATGAAGAATTGATTTATATTGCTACTATTAAAGCAGTAGATAAAGCTATTGCAAAACTTCAAAGAAAATACGAAGAGTTTAGAACAAAAACACCGTTAACAAGTGTTGATCCACTTACAGCAAAAATTGGATTGAAAGAAGGGTTGGAACCAAATGATAAGTATGAAGTTTTAGAACAAACTATGGATGAAAATGGTAAGATTAGCTACAAAAGAAAAAGCATAATAAGAGCTCAAAAAGGTATGATATGGGATAATACTTATGTTCCAGAAGATGCCAAAGGTCAAGTGCCACAGCAAAATATTAATGAAACTCATTTTATTGGTTCTAAAACAGGCTTGTATCCCGGAATGCTAATTAGACAGATTAATTAATAAAAATAGAAGAGGCTGATAATTTTATCAGCCTCTTTTTTAATGATAGAAGTTGTTTTATTTTAAACCAAAACCATAAAACTCTCTTCTTCCATTTTCATACATTCCTTCCATAAGCACCCCATTGTTTTTGTTGGTATTTAAAATTTCAACTAACTCATCAACAGAATTTATCGGTGTTTGATTTATTTTGGTAATAATATAACCTTGTCTAACACCAACACTTCTTAGTTTACCATTAAACAATTCTTTTACTATTACACCATTTTTCAGTTTGAGCTTTTTTAGTGTTGCTTTGTCGGCATTTTCAAATTTAGCCCCTAAACTTTTAAAGATAGAAGTTGTTTCTTTAGTGATGAATTTTTCTGTGCCATCAAAGTTTTTAAGCTTAACAGGAAATTCTTTTAGATTTCCATCTCGTTCTACAGTTACTATAATATTATCTCCCGGTCTAAACTGGCTTAACTGTTCTTGAAGCTCTGGAACATCATCAATTTTTTTGTTATTTATTTTTTTAATTACATCACCTGCTTCTATTCCTGCACTTTCAGCAGAGCCATTTTTAGTAATATCAGTAATATATACACCGTTTAAGTCGGTTAAATTTTCTTCTTTAGCCAACTCTTCATCTATACTCCTAATATTAACCCCTATAAAAGCTCGTTGCACGTTACCAAATTCTTTTAAGTCTTCAACTACTTTTCTTGCAATGTTGGCAGGAATAGCAAAAGAATATCCTGCAAAAGAACCTGTATTTGATTTTATTGCGGCATTAATTCCAACTAAATCACCATTAATATTTACTAACGCACCACCACTATTTCCAGGATTTACAGCTGCATCTGTCTGAATAAAAGCTTCTATGGCAGAGCTTCCTGAAAACGGGTCACTTTTTAGTATATTAATATCTCTTCCTTTGGCACTTACAATTCCGGCAGTAACCGTAGAGGTAAGGTTAAAAGGATTGCCTACAGCCAATACCCATTCACCGACTTTAAGTTGATTAGAGTTACCAAAATTAATATAAGGAAGTTTTTCAGCATTAATTTTCAATAAAGCTAAATCTGTAGAAGGATCTGTTCCTATAATTTCTGCAGGATAAGTTTTTTTATTGTTTAATGTGATTTGAATATCATCTGCATTATGAATAACATGGTTATTGGTTACAATGTATCCATCATCAGAAATAATAACTCCCGAACCGGCTCCTCTAATTTGTTCTTGTGGAGGTGTTTGATTTCCATAAAAGAAATGATACAAAGGGTTCATTTGGTAATTTACAGTTGAGGCTGTTTTTACATGCACAACTGCATTAAGCGATTTTTCGGCAGCAAATTCAAAACTGTTGGAAGTTCCTGATAAATCATAATTACTCACTAATGTGGAAGAAGCATTTTCTTCATCATCAGCAATGGTTTTAATGTAAATTTTTTCAGGTTTTTCTGTCAGTTTGTAAATACCGATAGCAGAAAAACCTCCAATTAATGCAAAAGATGTTGCAAATAATGCTGTTTTAATAGATGTGTTCATAGTATATGATTTTATGGTTTCTCTTGTACAAAGTTCCCTATATAAACTACTGTAAGCACCTATCTATTAGTGTTGTGCTGTTAAAGAATGTTAAAGGTCTGTTTTAAAAAATGTTAAAAAATCATCGAGTTTTAGATTGATTTTTTCAATAGTAAAATGACTTTGGCTATAATAAAATTCTCTTTCTGATAATAATGAAGTTATAAAAGAATTTAATTCTGAGAGGTTTATATTTTGTAATAATGGTCTTTTATGAATACCATTTTTTAGCCGGCTCACTAAAAATTCGGGAGTATATTTTAAATAGAAAGTTGTTCCATTGGCATTCATTAATTCCATGTTGTTGTTAAAAAATGGTGTTCCTCCACCCGTAGATATAACAAAAGCTTCATTTTTATTAATGAGTTGAGTTAACTTTTCGTGTTCTTTTTGTCTGAAATAATTTTCACCATTACTTTCAAAAATTGCAGGAATATCTTTACCTTCATCATTCATCACTTCTTCATCAATATCGAAAAAGGGAATATTTAGTTTATTGGCGAGTTTTTTACCTATGGTAGTTTTTCCGCTACCCATGAAGCCAATAAGAAATATTTTTTTAGATGTTTGCACCGAAATGTTTTTTATACAAAATTATTCATTTAGTTTTGCTTGAAAGTATTTAACGATTTTTAAGCTCAAAAATATTATGCAAGGATTGGTTTTTTATTTAATACTGCCTTTCATTTATCTAATTTCGATACTTCCTTTTCCAATATTATATGTTGTTTCAGATTTTTTATGTTTTTTGGTGTTTAATGTGGTAGGTTACAGAAAAAAAGTAGTAAAAACCAATCTTAAAAATGCTTTTTCGGAAAAAACTGATGCAGAAATACAGGACATTAATAAAAAGTTTTACCGCTTTTTTTGCGATTGGATTGTTGAGATGATTAAAAGTATTACCATTAGTAGAGAACAAGCGTTAAAAAGGTGTAAGTTTAATGATAGTAGTTTGGAATTACTAAATCAATTGAGTGCTCAAAATAAGAAACTAATTTTTGTAATGGGACATTACGGTAATTTTGAGTTGGGTGGAGCAGAAATGGCTTATAGAACTAACTATCAATTATATGTATTGTACAAGCCTTTATCTAATCCATATTTTAATCAACTAATTAATAACAAGCGAACAAGGTTTGGGATAAAAATTATTGCTATGCATGAAGCCTTGCGTAAAATGCTTTTTTTAAAAGATAGTATTGAGCTTAGTGCAACAACTTTTATTGCTGACCAAACACCATCACCTAAAAATGCCTATTGGACAACTTTTTTAAATCAGGATACACCCATATTTTGGGGGACAGAATTAATTGCTAAAAAATTAAATTACCCTATCGTTTATATTTGTGTACAGCAATATAAAAGAGGGTTTTATGAAATGAGAGCTGAAATGCTTTGCGAAAATCCTAAAGATACTGCTAAAGGAGAAATTTCTGAAATGCACACCAGAAGATTAGAGAAAGACATTATTGCTCAACCTGAATTTTGGTTATGGTCACATAAAAGGTGGAAGCATAAAAGACCTCAATAAAACAGTTTTCTATTCTTTAACCACTTTAAATACTTTACCTCCTAAATTATTACGGAAATTAATAAAGTAAATTCCTTTACTTAAGTGGCTTAAATTTAGCTGAATATTTTGATTGTTTATTCTTTGGGTTATTAAAATTCTACCTGTCATGTCAATAACATTAATGCTAGCATTAGTAAGTTGGTTATTGCCAACATTTATAGTAATGCTATTTTGGGTTGGATTAGGATAAATAAGTAAGTTGCTCAACTCGTTTTCGTTTATTCCTGTAGCATTACCTAAGCAAAATGGTTCAACTAAACTATCTCCACTAAAGGTGTTATTAAAAAACAAGGTGTCTCCTGTAGTTGTTTCTGTAAGGAGGATGGAGCCACTTCCAAAACCACAACAAAAACCGTCTCCGTAAGCATCATAAAGAATAAAAGTGTAGCATTTTTCTTCTAAGCAAATATCTTGATTATATGTTGCTCCTCCGGTTGTATTAGGGTATCCGCCACCACTTGCAACTATAGCACCAGAGCTATCTCTAACTGCCCAACTGGTTTCTGAACCAAAATTATCGGTAGTTAATGCTAATGAAGCAAACATGGGTTGTGGTGTAGCTGTAAATAAATATGTTATGGTGTCATTAATAGTATTTTGGTCAGATGAACCATTTGGATTAGAAGTAAATACAATATAAGTATGACTTCCGCCACTTAATCCAGAAAGTGCAGGTAAGGTTAAGTTAGCAGATTGATAAGGAGCTAAACTTCCTGTCCAAGGAATAGTGCTTGGCGTATTACCGTCTAAACTAATGTTTATTGTTAAACTAGTTAATGTAGTATTACCTTTATTTATAAAAGTAATTGCTGGAGAAGCCGTATCCCCACAAATGTTTTTTTCTATTCCTGTAATACTCAAACTAGCAGCATCTAAAGCATAATAACTACCATTAGGGTCGTATCCGTTAATTTCAGTCAATCCTGTGTTATTAGGATCTAGCCAATATTTTAATTGCTTAAGTGTATCACTGTTTGTGTCCCAAGAGAATGAGAATTTACCATAATAATCAAATTCTTCATTTCCACAAGCGGCATTTCCACCATGCAGCTGACCAATAATTCTGTGGTTATGGTCGAATAAAGGTGAACCGGAAGAACCTCCTTCGGTAGTTCCTGTATTCCAATCTAATACTTGCCAATGGTCGTTACCTGTTGCATAATATCCGGAAGAAACAGCAGGATCATAATCGTGTGATATTTTTTTTACATCGCCACTAGGATGATGAATGCCTGTAGAATTTTGAGCAGGGGTATTGTTGGCATTCCATCCGGCATAAAAAACATTATAACTTGCAGGTGGAGTAGCAGATAGTTTTACCAGGAAAAAATCTGAAGGAGTATTATTAGCAATAATAGTTATTCCGCTAATGGTATTTGTTGTTGGACCATCAATATTAGTAGCACATTGTGGCGATTGGTAATTAAACATAAAAATATTGTTAGTAGCCGGACTACAATGATTAGCTGTTAAGATATAAGGAGTCCCATCATTAGCAGTGTTATTTATAAGGGCTCCGGAACAAACACGAGAGTTTCCTGCAGTTAGTTGCATTACCACAGAGCGGATTTCATCACCCCAAATAGCAGTATCGCAAACGGCATTTACATTACACGCACCAGAACTTCCAAATGCTTTCATTTTGCTAAATAAATCTCTGTAACCATGAACAATAGATGTTAATTCAATCATCCCTTGTCCTTTTACAGCCGCAGGTTCGTAATACTCTAAGGTAACCGTTTCTCCTTTAGTTAAGAAGGTAGAGAATTCCATATTTTCTTTATTGTTTGCATTGGTAAATGCTCCTAATACATTTTTATTATTATATAAAAAGAAAGTAGCTTTTTCAGGTATGAAGAATTTTTGGTAATTAATATTAATGGATAATGCTCCCGGAATTTTAATAATTAGCCTCCAAATTCTATCGCCATTAGGAAGGTTTTCCCACAAACCATTATTGTTGAGTGATAAATTTATCGGAATTTCAATTCCAAATCTCCAAGGAATATCTTTTTGTTGATCTGCAATAACATCTTCTGCTCTTATTGGTGTTAAATCAATAGCCGGAGCAACATAAACAGGAATGTTATTTGACAAAGTAGCAGTAGTTTGGCTATATGGTTGTCCTCCTTGACTGATTTGTCCTGATACAGATAGTGAAACAAACAATATAAAAAATGGTAGTAGAATTTTTTTCATGATATTTTTTGATAAAAATAAGTATAAAGTTACTGAAAATAAGAACACAAAAAAAAACCGACAAAATATTTGTCGGTTTTTTAGTATGGATAGGAATCAAAAGAATTAAGCTTTTTGTTTAGTTCTTCTAGTTATTCTTCTTTTTGGTTTTTCTTCTACTTCCACTTCAGGAGTGTAGTTTGGATCCAAAGCAGCATCAACTAAAATTCTTCCGCAGTGTTCGCAAACGATAACTTTTTTATGATTTTTAATATCTAACTGACGTTGAGGTGGGATTTTGTTAAAACATCCTCCACAAGAATCTCTCTGAACAGTAACCACTGCTAAGCCATTAATTGCACCGGTACGAATTCTTTTGTAAGCAGTTAATAACCTGTCTTCAATAACTTTTTCAGCTTTAGCAGACTGTGCCGTTAATTTTTCTTCTTCGCTTTGTGTTTCGTTAGTAATCTCTTCTAATTGATTTTTTTTGTTTTCTAAATCAATTTTTCTACCATCTAAGTATTCTTTAGCTTCATCTAATTTTTCTTGTTTAGATGTAAGTAAGAATTCTCCTTCTTTAATTCTTTTTTCAGATAATTCAATTTCTAATTTTTGAAATTCAATTTCTTTAGTCAAAGCATCGAACTCTCTGTTATTCCTAACTTTATTTTGTTGCTCTTCATATTTTTTAATAAGGTTGGTAGCATCTTTTATGCTATTTTTCTTATTAGATATATCAGTTTTAATATTCTCTATTTCTAAAGTTAAATTTTCCTGACGTGTTTGTAAGCCTGCGATTTCATCTTCCAAATCCTGAACCTCTAAAGGAAGCTCACCTCTTATCAAACGTATCTTATCAATTTTTGTATCGATAAGTTGTAACTCATATAAAGCTCTTAGTCTTTCTTCTACTGTTGTTGTTGTTGCTGTTTTTTTTGCCATACTTTACAGGTAATTTATGGGGTTTGTATTTTTTTCAGATAAATGAAGTGCGAAATTAGGAATTTTTTTTCTAAGAATATCATAAATTAATTCAGAAGTAAATTGTTCGCTTTCATAATGTCCAATATCTGCTATAACAATTTCATTGTCAGCATCAAAAAACTGATGGTATTTAAAATCGCCTGTAATAAAAATATCTGCTTTGGCTTTTATAGCATCAGGCAATAAAAAACTTCCTGAGCCCCCACATAATGCAATTGTTTCTATTTCTTTTTTATGAATAGCGGTATGTCTTATACAATCAGTTTTCATTACCTTTTTTAGTTGTTGCAGAAAATCGGTTGTTTTCATAGGTGTAGGTAATTTACCTACAACACCGCTTCCAGTTCTTGAGTCTTTGTTTTCTAAGGGATAAATATCGTAAGCCACTTCTTCGTAAGGGTGAGCATCTATTAGAGCTGCAATAATTTGATTGATTTGATAAGCATAAGCAATGGTTTCAATTTTAAGTTCATTTTCGTAATGTAATTCATTTGGTATACCAATAAAAGGTTGTGTATAATCGTTACCTTTAAAAGTACCTATACCTTCACCATTAAAGCTGCAAGAACTGTATTCGCCTATTTTTCCGGCACCTTTGCTAAACATAGCATTTCTAACTTTTTCGGCATGACTAACAGGACAAAAAGTAACAATTTTTTTAAGCAAATTACTTTTTGGAGAAAGTGTTTTACATTCTGTTAAGCCTAATTTTTCGGCTATTTTATAACTAACACCATCATAAGCATTATCTAAATTGGTGTGAGATGCATAAATGGCAATATTATTTTTAATAGCTTTTATAATTACTCTCTCTATATAATTATTACCATTTAGTTTTTTTATTCCCGAAAATAAAATAGGGTGGTGAGCAATGATTAAATCACAACCTTTAGCAATGGCTTCATCAACAATTTCTTCAGTACTATCTAAACAGATAAGTGCAGCGGTTATTTCATCAGATGGATGACCAACAATTAATCCTGAATTGTCATAACTTTCTTGTAAAGAAAGCGGAGCAAAATTTTCTATAATAGAGGTAATTTCTTTTAATAGCATAATTGAAAATTAATATCACTTGCGAAGGTAATTAAAATCACTACATCAAACAAGTGCTTATAATTGTCTTTTAAGAATTTATAACCTCATCTTAAATACTATCTATCCACTTCTTTATATGGTGTTGATAGGTGTAAGGAAAATCAAATTGTAGTTTTAAATCATCAAAAATAGTGTCTCCCGATTCAATTTTAGCAGCTTGCTCAGGAAATGAAACAAAATCTAATTTTACATTAAATTTATGGGCTACCATTTCTGCTACTTCTTTTAAACTTAAATGGTCGTTTCCGCCAATATTATAAATTTGATTATTGCTTTTTGTATGTGGAATGGTTGCTAGTATAACGTTTATGATATCTTCTACATGAGTAAATGTTCTTTTCTGATTGCCTTTCCCATAAATGCTAATATTTTCTCCATTCTGTGCTTTAGATAAGAAAAAACCGGTAGTTCCATAAGAGTAAGCTCCATCAAAAGCGTTTCCGTAAGGTACACAAATTCTAAAAATAGTATAGTTTATTCCTGCGTGTTCTTGGTAAAACGCTAATAATTGTTCTCCGTTTATTTTTGTTTGAGCATAAGGTGTAAGGGCTTCTTGTTGGTCGTTTTCTTTTAAAAAGACATTACTCTGTCCTTTGTAAACCAATCGGGTAGAAGAGAAGATGATTTTTGCAATTGAGTTACTTTGTTGGTGTTGTTGTAAAATAGTTAGTAAGCCTAATTCATTAACAGATTTCATGGCTATATAATCTGTTATTTTGGTAGAAGTTCCGGTAATAGCTGCAAAAACAAAGATATAATCTACATTAAAATCGAGTTGGGCTAAAGTTTCCGGTTTACAAATATCTACTTGAACATAATTACCGTAATTATCTATAGATTTAGCAGCTCTACCTGTAGGAATAAACGCTATATTGCTTGCTTTTAAAGCTTTTGCTAAATGCCTTCCTAAATAACCGTTGGCTCCAAAAATAATCGCTTTCTGCATTTGTTTTCTTTTAAAAAAGTAAAAATAAGGAAATCTGTTAGGTAGAGCTAACATTCTAAATAAGTTCTTTTTTTTAACCATAAAAAAAGACCGAATTGCTCAATTCGGTCTTTAAAATATAATTTAATACAAAGGTTAATTTACGAAATAGAAGCAATGCTTTCAGACTTGTAATCTCCTTTAAGTAGCTTTTCTTTTACTAGTTTAAATGTGTTGATGGTGTATTTAACATCTTCCATGGTATGCATTGCAGTTGGAATTAATCTAAGCATAATTACTCCTTTAGGTACAACCGGATAAACTACTATAGAACAGAACAAGTTGAAGTTTTCTCTTAAATCTAAAATTAAGTTGGTAGCTTCAGGAATATCCCCACTTAAAACAACAGGTGTAACTTGTGTAGTAGTAGTTCCTATGTTAAAACCGTTCTCTTTTAATCCGTTTTGAAGTGCATGAGCTACTGTCCATAATTTTTCTCTTAATTCAGGACTGTTTTTTAGCATTTCTAAACGCTTAAGGTTACCAACAACTAAAGGCATTGGCATTGATTTAGCGTATATTTGAGAGCGCATGTTATAACGGAAATATTCTATTACTTGCTCATCAGCAGCAATGAAACCACCAATACTTGCCATTGATTTAGCAAATGTTCCAAAATAAACATCAATTCCGTCTTGACATCCTTGAGCTTCACCTGTCCCGGCACCTGTTGGTCCCATAGTTCCAAAACCGTGAGCATCATCAACAAAAAGTCTGAAATTAAACTCAGATTTTAAAGCAACAATTTCTTTTAAGCTTCCTTGGTTGCCTGACATACCAAAAACACCTTCGGTAATAACTAAAATAGCTCCGTTGGTTTTTTCTACTAGTTTAGTAGCTTTTTGTAGCATATTTCTCAAGCTATCCATATCGTTATGCTGATAAACAAAACGTTTACCTTGATGTAATCTAACACCATCTAAAATACAAGCATGAGATTCTGCATCATAAACAATAACATCATTTCTGTCAACCAATGCATCAATGGCAGAAACCATTCCTTGGTAACCAAAATTCAATAAAATAGCATCTTGTTTCTTTTCAAATTCAGCTAATTTAGCTTCTAGCTCTTCGTGTAAATTAGAATTTCCCGACATCATTCTTGCTCCCATAGGGTAAGCTAACCCCCAATCTGCCGCTGCTGCAGCATCAGCTTTTCTAATTTCAGGATGATTTCCTAATCCTAAATAATTATTTAAACTCCATTGTAAGACTTCTTTCCCTCTAAATTTCATTTTGTTATTTAGTTCCCCTTCTAATTTAGGAAAAGCAAAATAACCATGAGCCTCTTTTGAGTATTTACCTAGAGGTCCTCTGTTGTTCTTAATTTTTTCAAAAATATCATTCATGTGTCTAAGGTTTAATTTTGAGCGGCAAAGGTAATTCTTTCTGATGAAAAAAAAGAATTTATTTGATTTTAGTATTTTTTGGTTAAAGTGAGGCATTATTTCTACTTTTATACCCTCAAAATGTTAGTTTAAAAAATTCATAAATGTTATAATTGACTTCTAAATTTTCCATATTAAGTATTGGTTTAGTTATAAGCAGTATAATGCTATTTATGGCAGATTTAGCATTGGGGTCTGTGCATATTCCTCTTCCTGCAATTGTAGATATTTTATTGGGGAATGAAGCAGAAAAAGAAAGTTGGAACATCATATTATTATCTTCTAGGTTGCCAAGAGCTATAGCAGCAATTTTGGCAGGAAGTGCCTTGGCTGTTAGTGGACTACAAATGCAAACCTTGTTTAGAAACCCGTTGGCGGGTCCCTATATTTTAGGAATAAGTTCAGGAGCAGGGTTAGGGGTAGCTGTTTTTATTATGGGGTTTTCTGTGTTGGGAATTTCTTTAAGTAGTTCGGTTTGGTTTGCTAATTACGGAATTGTTATCAGTGCTATTTTGGGAGCCGTTTTAGTATTGTTGTTATTAATGGCTGCAATTGCTAAGCTAAAAGATATTATGACGGTTTTAATATTGGGAATAATGATAGGAAGCATTGCTACAGCTTTTATTAGTATTTTAGAATATTTTTCTCAAGAAGATAGCTTAAAATCCTTTGTTTTATGGACGATGGGAGATTTAAGTAGTGTAGCTCCGGATAGTTTAAAAATGTTGTTTTTCATTGTAATGATAGGACTGGTAGCTGCTTTTACTATTTCCAAACAATTAAACGCTTATTTATTGGGTGAAGATTATGCTCAATCACTGGGAACAAATGTAAATGTTACCAGATATTTAGTGATTTTAGTTACCGCTTTATTGGCAGGGAGTATCACTGCTTTTTGCGGACCAATAGGTTTTGTGGGAATTATCACACCACATATTGCCAGAATGTTTTTTAAATCTGCTAATCATTTTTATTTAGTGCCCTTGTGTGTGCTGTTAGGTATTAACATTATGTTGCTGGCAGATATTATTGCTCAACTACCCGGAAGCGATAAAACTTTTCCTATTAATGCAGTTACTTCATTAATTGGTATTCCTTTTATCTTTTGGATAATTTTTAGAAATAAAAAAATTGTAGCATTAAATTGAAAAACATTCTTTCCATATCATCATTAAGTATTGGCTACGACAAGAATAAAGTGTTGAGCAATATTAATGTGGTCGTAGATCAACCCAAACTTATTACACTTATAGGAAGAAACGGACAAGGAAAATCTACTTTATTAAAAACACTTACGGGGTTAATTCCTACTATTGGAGGAGGGGTGTTTTTTGAAGATAAAATCAATAAAGAATTAAGTCACAAAGAAAAATCGAAATTGTTTAGCGTGGTACTTACTTCGCCACCGGCAATTAATAATATTACAGTGAAAGATTTTGTTACTTATGGCAGATATCCTTATACCAATTGGTTAGCGGTAAAAAAAGAAGAAGATAATTGGCAAATTAATCAAGCAATGGAACTTTGTGGAATTACCAATTTTGCAGCTACAAACATTGCTAATTTAAGTGATGGAGAAAGACAAAAAGTAGCGTTGGCAAGAGCTATCGCTCAAAATACGCCTATTATATTTTTAGATGAACCTACTTCGCATCTTGATTTAGTAAATCAATCTGAATTATTTGATTTGCTTCATCAATTGGTTGAAAAACAAGCAAAAACTATAATTATATCTTCGCATCAATTAAACTTAGCGTTAAACTATGCTGATGAAATTTGGTTGATAAATAATGGAGAGTTAGAAGCAAATACGCCTGATTTTTTTATGAAATCGGGAAAAATTGAAGCACTTTTTGGTGGATTAAAATTGAAGTATTTTTAATGGCTTTCGAGCTAAAATCAATATATTTGCCACTATTATAAATCATTTTATTTTCATAACACTTGAAAACAGACAAAAAAACATCCAAACAGCAAGAGCCAAATAAAATGAAGAAAGTATTATTATTTTGGTTAATTGTTTTACTTCCTTTACTATTTTTATATGTTTTATTCTTAGGAGCTAAACATGGTACGCTTAGCTTTGATCCTTTACCTGACTTAACTGAATTGGAAAATCCTACAAGCAATTTGGCTTCAGAAATTATAACTGCCGATGGAGAGGTAATCGGTAAATATTTTAAAGAAAATAGAACTAACATTACTTATGAAGAACTTTCTCCTCATATAATTGATGCATTAATTGCTACCGAAGATGAACGTTTTCACACCCATTCAGGAATAGATTTTAGAGGGTTAGTACGAGCGATAGCTAAATTAGGAAAAGCCGGAGGGGCCAGTACTATTACTCAGCAGTTGGCTAAAATGATGTTTGAACACAAAGCTGATAATATTATTGAGCGTATCAAACAAAAAATTCAAGAGCAAATTATAGCGGTAGAGATAGAAAAAAGATACACCAAAGAAGAAATTATTGTGATGTATTTAAACAAGTTCGACTTTATTTATAATGCCGTTGGAATTAAGTCTGCCAGTAACGTTTATTTCAATAAAGAACCATTTGAATTAAAAGTTGAAGAAGCTGCTATTTTGGTAGGGATGGCTAAAAACCCATCATTATATAATCCTAAAAGATTTCCTGAAAATGCTATGAAAAGAAGAGAAGTGGTACTTTCTCAGATGAAAAAAAATGAATTGTTAACGCAAGAGACTTATGATTCATTGAGGGTTTTGCCAATTGAGTTAGATTACAAAGTGGTTGACCATAAGGAAGGTATAGCACCTTACTTTAGAGAAACATTAAGATTAGAATTGCAAGAAAAATTACAAGAAAAGGACGATGAAGGGAATTACCTTTATACTAAGAAAGATGGAACACCATATAACATTTATAAAGACGGATTAAAAATTTATACTACTATAGATTCCAGAATGCAAACCTATGCTGAATATGCTGTTCAGGAACATATTGGCAATCATTTACAAGCTGAATTTAGTGCTCACCTGAAAAAGTATCGTGAGTCAAAATATCCTTATGATCATAGGATATCAAAAAATCAATACGAGCAATTATTGGACAACATGAAAAAAGGTTCTCCGAGGTATAGAATAATGACGGGACAAGAATGTGCTAATTGTGGAAGAAGAGGAGATTTTGTAAAGAAAGTAGGAAAATTGTTTGTTTGTCAGGCGGAAGATTGTGGACACGAAACCTACGCTGTAGCTAAAGATTCTATTGATATAATTTTTGCTACACCTACTAAAATGACCATTTTTACTCACCAAGGAGATAAAGATACTACCTTGAGTCCTTTAGATTCATTAAAATATTACAAAACATTTTTACATGCAGGTTTAATGTCTATGGATCCTCACACAGGTTATATTAAAGCATGGGTTGGGGGAGTGAATTACCAAAATTTTGCTTACGACCACGTAAAAACAGCCAAACGTCAGGTAGGTTCTACTTTTAAGCCTTTTGTTTATGCCACAGCTGTTCAAAATGGTTATTCTCCTTGCTATGAAGTACCTGATGTGGCTTACACTTTCCAAAAGGGAGAATATGGTATTTTGCAAAGCTGGACACCTAAAAATTCAGATGGTTATAATACAGGTTGTAAAGTTTCTATGAAATATGCTTTAGCTAACTCTATGAACTCCATTACCGCTTATATTATGAAACAATTCGGACCTAAAGCTGTTGTTGACCAAGCGAGAGCAATGGGAATTACGAGCACTTTAGAGCCTGTTCCTTCCTTATGTTTAGGAGTTGCTGATTTATCGGTTTATGAAATGGTAGGAGCCAATGCCACTTTTGCTAATAAAGGTGTTTGGATAGAACCTACAATGTACACCCGTGTGGAAGATAAATTTGGTAATGTTATTATCGATTTTCAGCCTAAAACAAATGAAGCAATGAGCGAAGAAGCTGCCTATGTAATGTTAGATTTAATGAAAGGGGTTGTTGATGGAGAGTATAATAAATGTGCCGGAGATTACCGTAAAGCAAGAGGTAAAAGTCCGATGTACCATTCAGGAACAGGTATGAGATTAAGAGGAAGTGTTTCAGAATCTCGCCCTTATGTCGGACATCGTTACCCAATAGCTGGTAAAACAGGAACAACACAAAATAACTCTGATGGTTGGTTTATGGGAATAACCCCCGATTTAGTTACCGGAGTTTGGGTAGGTGCAGACGAGCGTAGTATCCGTTTTGCAACAACAGCTATGGGACAAGGAGCTAACACCGCTTTGCCAATTTGGGGATACTACATGCAGAAAGTACATGCCGATCCAACAATAAAGATTTCAGATGGTGATTTTGAGCGACCTAAAACACCTTTATCTATTGAGTTGGATTGCAATCAATATAACCTTAATAATAATTTTAATTCGAGTTCAAATTCAACTTGGTAGGAAAAATCTAAAAATATAGAATATGGCTATTAATAAAGTGGTAAAAAATGCTGAAGAAGCTATAAAAGGAATAGAAAATGGAATGACATTGATGTTTGGAGGTTTTGGTTTGTGTGGTATTCCTGAAAATTGCATTGCAGAGTTGGTAAAATCTAATATAAAAGAGTTAACCTGTATTTCAAACAATGCCGGTGTAGATGATTTTGGATTAGGATTGTTGTTGCAAAAGAAACAAATTAAAAAAATGATTTCTTCTTATGTTGGTGAAAATGATGAGTTTGAAAGACAAATGCTTAGCGGAGAATTAGAAGTAGATTTAATTCCACAAGGCTCATTAGCAGAAAGGTGTAGAGCAGGAGGAGCAGGAATTCCGGCATTTTTTACTCCCGCAGGTTACGGAACAGAAGTAGCCGAAGGCAAAGAAGTGAGAGAGTTTAATGGTAAACCACATATTTTGGAAGCTGCATTAACAGCAGATTTTGCAATTGTTAAAGCTTGGAAAGGAGATACAGCAGGAAATTTAGTTTTTAAATATACCGCTTTAAATTTTAACCATGTAATGGCAACAGCAGGAAAAATTACCATTGCCGAAGTTGAAGAATTAGTACCTGAAGGAGAATTAGATCCTAATCATATTCATACACCAGGAATTTTTGTACAACGAATTTTCCAAGGGAAAGACTACGAAAAACGTATAGAACAACGTACTACTCGCTCTCGCTCTTAAATAATGTAACAATTCACTAATTTACCAATGTAACAATGTTTTATGGAGATAAAAGACAACTTAATTGTAACTAAGACCATCAATTTTTCATTGTTAATAATTGAATTTTGTGAGGAGTTAGAATCAAAAAGAAAGTTTGTTGTAGCAAATCAACTACTTCGTTCAGGAACTTCTATTGGTGCAAATGTTCACGAAGCTCAAAATGCAGAAAGTAAAGCAGATTTTATACATAAAATAAAGATAGCCGCTAAAGAATTAGATGAAACTAAATATTGGTTAATTTTATGCAAAAAAGCAAAAACGTATCCTTTTAATTTAGAATTGGAAAATCAGATTAAAGAAATAGGATTAATTATATATAAAATATTAAGTACAAGTAAAAAACTAAAATAATAAGTAGTAGTTATCATAATTGCTACATTGGTAAATTAACAAATTGTTACATTAAAGTATGTTAGATAAAAACGGAATAGCACAACGAATAGCACAAGAATTAAGAGACGGATGGTATGTAAACTTAGGGATAGGAATTCCTACATTGGTGGCGAATTACATTCCCAAAGGCATAACTGTAGAATTTCAATCTGAAAATGGTATTTTAGGTATGGGACCATTTCCTTTTGAAGGAGAAGAAGATGCTGATTTGATAAATGCAGGAAAGCAAACCGTAACCTTACAACCGGGAGCATCTATTTTTGATTCTTCTACCAGTTTTTCTATGATTAGAGGACAGCATGTGCAATTGACCGTATTAGGAGCGATGGAAGTAGCTCAAAATGGAGATATAGCCAATTGGAAAATACCGGGTGTTATGGTAAAAGGAATGGGAGGAGCGATGGATTTAGTAGCTTCAGCAGAAAATATTATTGTTGCCATGATGCACACCAATAAAAAAGGTGAAAGCAAATTATTAGAAAAATGTACCCTTCCGCTAACAGGAGTGGGTTGCGTTACTAAAGTAGTGACCAACATGGCTTACTTAGAAATAAAAGATGGTGCTTTTCATTTAAAAGAGAGAGCTCCGGGTGTTAGTGTAGAAGAAATTAAAGCTGCCACAGCCGGAAAACTAATTATTGAAGGCGATATTCCTGAAATGAAGTTGTGATAGAGGTTTGGTTTTAGGACTCGGATTTTCTTTTTAAGGGTAAAGCCTGAAAAACAGTGTTACACTTATTACTTATATAAATATGAACTTACCACAAGTTACACCTGAGAAGTTTAGGGGGATATTTTCCTAGTCATTAGTATTTCCAGTTATTTATTTGATTTTAAAAATTCTGTTAATTTACTGGGTTCCGCTCTATTACGATAGTCTGCATCTAAAAATGCATAAACGATGTTTCCATTTTCATTGATAATATAAGTTGCGGCTAAGGGTAACTCGTTTGATTCGTCTCCATTATACTCATTCATATCAAAGGATTTATTGTAGATATCAGCAACATCATTGGTTAACTTAAATACAATACCATATTCTTTTCCAACTTTATTCCCGATATCACTTAGCACTTCAAATTTTAAATCGTGTTTTTCTGATGTACTTAAAGATTTGTCTGGTAATTCTGGAGTTAATGCAATAAGATGCGCACCATTTGCTTCAAAATCTGGTAGTTCAAGTTGTAATTGATGAAGCGTTAAATTACAATAAGGACACCAACCACCTCTGTACCATGTTAAAATTACTTTTCCTTTTTTTAAATACTGATATAATTCTACAGGTTCTCCAAGTGCATTATTCAGTTTAAAGTTGGGTGCAAGGTCGCCTACTTTTAAAGCTTTATCCAGTATACCACTCTCCTTAACTGATTCAATTCCCTTTTTATAAATTTTCTTCTTATTATCGTCTGCTTTTAATTCAAAATTTTCTTTCTTTTCGTCAAGTATTGATTTGAGTGTTGTTTTTTTATTTGTCTCCATTGTGTTTACTTTTTTTATTGTTTGTTGATTGTTTTTTTGTGTGTCTTGATTGTGACATGAATAAGCCATTAAAAGCAAAACACTTAAGAATGATAATCTAATTAATTGCATACTGTTGATTTTTGTTTATTTATAATAATAATACTTTGTACATTTAGAATAATTATATTTAGTACAGAAAATATAATTATTGTGCATGCGATGTAAACCAATAACCATTTAGGATGAACTCTTAATGAAAACTCGGCTATAAGTGCACCAGTCATTGTAAGTAAACCGAAAAGATTTGAAAAGGTTGCCCATTTTGTGAACTGAACTTTAGATTTAATTACTGTGTTGTTTCTTAACAAACTAAAAATTGCTGTTGTTAAATAAGCAATTACTACAGCAGCAATTATGATTCCTGTGGATACTCTAAAAAAAGTAGGGTCTAAACCCAAGGGTTTAGCCATTTCTATAAATGCTTGAATTGAAATCTCCCAGCCTGTTAATTTTGAAATAGCAAACCGCGATAAAACGCATCCCATTAATAAATTGGTTATAAATAGTATTTTGTTCATGATATTTTTTATGTTTATTAACATTATATAACTAAACAATCGTTTAGATTTGTGTTAAGAAAAAAATTATAGATTTTTGAAAGTCATTTCAATATAGTCCTCAATTTCTTTTTTATTATTTACTCTAGATGCTGCTGCTAAACCATGTTTTGCTAATACCAAATAATTAGCTTGTTTTATTACCGTTTCTTCATCTTTAGTAAGATCCATTTTTAATTTTTCAATAAATAATTGTTTAAGATTTTTCATAAAAGAATTCATTTGTTCATTAATGATTTGATCTTCTTTTTCTGAAAATTCATAGTAGGTATTTGTTATTAGACAACCTTTTTGATTTCCATCTATTTTACAAATATTAATAGAATTATAGAAAAAGTCTTTTATATCTTCTATTCCATTGTTAGAATTTTTAAACTCTTCGAAAATAGCATTTACTTTTGTTTTATATTTCTTTAAACTTTCAAGAAAAAGACCATGTTTGCTGCCAAAACTTGAATATATAGAAAACTTATTAATGCCCATTTCTTTTTCAAGCATCTGCATGGAAGTAGTCTCATAACCATTACGCCAAAAAAGGTTCATTGCTTTTTGAACTACTTCCTCTTCATTGTATTCTTTTTTTCTTGCCATTATTTCTAATTACTGAGCAAAACTAAACAATCGTTTAGTTATTTAAAAATATTTTAACTATTATTTAGAACTCCACATGTATATAGGCGAATTAAGGTAGTACCTCTCAACCTGTTTGTAGCCTGAAACCAAGCTTTTGTGTTGGTGACTACAGACTAAATAATTTACAACAAACATAAGTTTTTTCGGTTACTTGAATTTCAACTCAATATATTCTTTTTCGTGGGGTTTTCCAGGTGCAATTATAAATTTAGGATTTTCAGATAAGACATAAATTACACTGGCATATGTTAAGCTGTTGGATATAACGTCATCTCCAGCATGATCGACAGAGCTTAAAACTTCTTTTATTTCTGCTATATCAAAATCATTAGTTTTTTCATTGAATCTTTTTTTGAATGATGGAATTCTTTGACAGAAGGTTAATGCCTCCTCTAATTTTAAATCATGCTCTTTGAGAATTTCCAAATATCTTTTGCTAAAGCTATTATTTATCATTGGATGATTTGTGTGATAGGTAAAAATTGAATTCTCAAAAGGTTTAAATTCCTCAATTTTTGTTGCAGAACATTCTAGACTCATAACTCTATCTTTTCCTCCAATTAAATAATTTTGACCTGATGCATGGTTTATTTGATGAAGAAAGTTGATAGCTTGGTCAGCACTACTCATATTCAGTAAGCCTCGAACAATAAAGCTGACTGGTAATCCTTTTCTCTGATAATCTAACTGCATTAAAATATTACAATTAACTGAAACTTGTTTATTGTTCATTCCCGTAATTCCAATATGCCCCGGAATGGTTAAAATTATTGATTCTATTCCGTTTTCATTTTTAATTTTCATTACAGTTTGATAACCATGAAAATATTTAGGTATATCCATGTTTTGAGCAGCAATACTTGAATGGTTACTTGTTTTATTAATTCCTATTGAACTACATTTATGGGCCATTATGTATTCAGTATTGAAGAAAAACTCATCACCTAGCTGGTGCATGAAAATTATTTCATAATCGATACCTGATCCGTCTGAAATACCTTTTATTTCTTCAAGTAATTCTGGAGTCCACTTTTTTATTTCGCTTAAAAAATCAGTTTCGCTTAAAAATTTAGAAATAAAATCTCTCGGATTTATGTTTGTAGTTTTTTCAATATCATTTAGTAAAGAATCTGTTACTGCTTTAATTTCCGGTTTTAAAAATTTCCCGTGTTTTAGCCCGCGTTCATAAGTAGAACCTTCTAATTCAATATATCTTAAATCTCCATTTGCTAATAACTGAGCTTTATCTGTGTTAGTAGAATTACAGCTTGTTATGCAGAGTAGCACAATTAATGCTTTTAAACCCACTATGTATTTTATTATTTTCATTTGTTTAATGTATTATGATAATTTCATGAAACCGAACTTTTTTCAACATGAGGTATAACAAATAAGTATCCCCTAAAATGCTGTTTGAAATCTGGAGCCAAGCTTGTGTGTTGGTGACTACAGACTAAATAATTTACAATAAACATAAGCTTTTTTTGCAAAATCCTTAGTCGCTATCCCACAAGCATAGCTTCAGACTAAGGATAGTGTGGGTACTTTTATTCATCTTCAAGAATTTTGGGTGCTTCCATTAACTCAAGTTTCTTCTCTTCAATTATTCTGAGTCTCAAATTTCCTCTTATATTGCTCGAGTAACGCTTTAATTTAGTTTTAATAGGTTCAAGATTAGATTCATTTGTTTTTTCATTTAAAACAAAAACAATAATTGGTATTACACTTCTTTCTTGTGTGCTTTCATAGTGATTAACCGCAAATAAAAATTGATTTATTGAATCAATAAACTTAGAATATGTATCAGCATTAGTAATATATTTTATCTCTATGATTAAATCTCCTCTTTTCTGGATGTGTTTGCTTTCCATAATTATATCATAATTGAATTTGCCAATTTTAATATTTTGGCGATTGATATAATTTACAGTGTAGTAATTTGAAATCTTGAGATAAATGAGATTTTCAATGTCTAAATAATTTTGAACCACTCGTGTCTTATCGGTATTTATGGATTCTATTTCTGAATCAATTTCTCCTTTAATAATGTCTTTCTTTTCTTGTTCAGTAATATTTTGTTTTTTAAGTGCATTTAATTCTTCGTTCTCTTTCGCATCTCTAACATTTTGACGTTTATTCCAGCGAATAATCCCCCATGCTAATAATGTTGTTCCAACAATAAGAAGAGTAATGATTATACAAATTAAATTTGCACTTATATAATTCAAATAATTTTGTTGATTATCTATTATTTTTTGTGCAGTTTTAGTTGATGAATCAATTTTCGTCTGTTCTAATACTATTAGGTCAGAATTTTGATTTATGTACCATGGAAGAAGAAAAGCAATACCAATAAAAATCAAACCTACAGAGGTTAAGAATTTATTTAAGTCTGAAAACTCTAGCTTGTTCATATCGTTCTAATTGCCAATATTATCAATCCTTAAGCAACTTGGTAATTTTATCGCTCATGGGGTTGGTTACCGAGTAAAAAACATCTACCAGCTCCCCCTGTTTGTTAATAACGTATTTCTGGAAATTCCACTTAACAGAAGAATCCATTACACCATTTTCACTTTTAGCGGTTAGCCATTGGTAAATAGGATGTGCATTTTCTCCTTTTACATCAATTTTTGAAGCCAATAAAAAAGTAACGCCAAAATTCTTTTTACAGAAAGTAGCTATTTCTTTTTCAGAACCGGGTTCTTGTCCACCAAACTGATTACACGGAAAACCTATTACTACGGTGTTTTCTTTGTAAGCTTCGTGTAGTTTTTGTAAATCTTCATATTGTTTGGTAAAACCACATTCAGAAGCCACATTCACAATAACAATGTTCTTTCCTTTAAAATCTTTCATATTTACTTCTTTACCATTAATATCGGTAAACGATAAGTGGTAAAGATTCTTTTTCTCTTCTGGTGCTACTTTGGAGTTAAACCCGGAGAATAGTCCTAGTAATAGTATCATAATGCTAAATTTTTTCATGTGGTTTATATTTTAGATTGCTAAAACATTATAGACATTTCTTCACTCTTCGGGCATGAGCCTCTTTTTCTTCAATGGTATTTTGTTTAGCAGAAAAAAGTACCTTACATTCACCGGTTTTCATGGTTTCTAACTCTGTCATGGCTTTTTCCATTTCAGCATCATCTTCTGTTTCCATAATCAATTCATTCAACTCTTTTTGTTTTTTTACACAATCGCAAAAAGACAAACCACCTTCTTCAACTACTGGTTGATTGTTAGAAGACTGCATGGCTTCTTTTAAAGAACCCGGAGATTCAGTTACTTCCTCCTGATAAACACCTGTAGAACTAGTATCGGCAGCCGTAGTTTCAGCATTAGCATCCATAACTGGTTCTGTTGCTGTTTGTTCTTCTTCAACATTAATTTCTTCTTCGGTAGTTTCAGTTTCATTGCTGCATGCCATAAAAACAGTAAACGCAGTTAGTAATAATGTCCATTTAAAAAAGTTGATATATTTCATAATAAAGTTTTTAGTATTAGTAATTAGTTACAGTCAATAAAATTATAAAAAAATACTTAACCATACTTGTTTTTAATGAGCTTACTTTAAAATTGCTATTTTTGTCCTTTAAAATTGAGCAAGAAACAAATGAAAACCTACCTCCGAATATTATCTTATGCCAGGCCATTTAGGAGTTTTTTGCCATTTTTTGTTATTACTACCGTTTTAGGGATAGTTTTTGAAATACTTAACCTTTCATTTGTAGCTCCGGTTTTAAAAATTCTTTTTAGTCAGGAAGTAACAGAAACAGTAGTTAGTTCACCATTTCCTGAATTTGCTTTTAGCAAAGAATACATATCATCGGTAGGAGAGTGGTTTAAAAATTATTTGGTTTCTTTTTCCGACAAAACAGAAGCGTTAAAAATGATATGTTTGGTATTAATAGCCTCCGTATTCTTAGCGAATTTGTTCACCTTTCTTTCTCGATTTATATTGGCTTTTGTAAAAGCCAAAATGATAAAAAACATTCGTTTAGCCATGTATGATAAAATTACCGAATTGCACTTGGGGTATTATTCTAACGAGAAAAGAGGTGATTTAATGTCGAGAATGACCAATGATGTAAAAGAAGTAGAAACTTCTATTATAGATACATTGAATGCCATTATTAAAGAGCCAATTACGGTAATTTTTACATTTATAGTATTGTATTATTTATCGCCACAACTTTTATTGTTTTCTTTATTGGTTTTGCCTTTATCCGGCTTGGTTATTTGGAGAATTACCCGAATGTTGAGAAAAAAAGCCAAACAAGGTCAAGATTATTTAGGTAGAATTTTAAATACGATTGATGAAACCTTGGGAGGTATAAAAATTATTTATTCATTCAATGCAAAAGCCTATTTCAGTAAACGATTCACACATGAAAATGTAAAGTATGAGCGTGCATTACGATCTATGGATTACAAAAAAGGATTGGCTTCCCCTGTTTCTCAGGTAATGGGAGTCGGTGTTTTTTGTATGGTGTTGTATTACGGTGGAACTTTGGTGTTGAAAGAAAACTACATGCCTCCTGAAAATTTCTTGGTGTTTGTATTGTTGTTTGCCAATGTAATATCGCCACTAAAAAGTATGTTTTCTGTTGTGGCAAATATCCAAAGAGGGCTAATTGCCGGAGAAAGAATTTTTTCAGTGCTAGATGCAGAAGTAAAAGTTAAAGATGCTGAAAATGCTATAACAATTGAATCGTTTAACGATAGCATAAGCTTAGAAAAGGTATCTTTTAGTTATGGCGATAAAAAAGTGTTAGATAATATTAGTTTAACCATTAAGAAAGGAAAAACCGTAGCGTTGGTTGGAGCATCAGGAGGAGGGAAGTCAACTATTATAAACTTAATACCACGTTTTTATGATGTAAATGAAGGCACCATAAAAATAGACGGTAATAATGTAAAAGATATTTCGCTGCACTCATTAAGAGAGCAAATAGGAATTGTTACCCAAGATTCTATACTGTTTAATGATACCATTTACAACAACATTGTTTTTGGTAATGAAACTGCCACAGAAGAACAAGTAATAGCTGCTGCAAAAATTGCCAATGCACACGATTTTGTTGTTGCTTCAGAATATGGTTACCAAACTTTTGTTGGCGATAATGGAATGAAGCTTTCGGGTGGGCAAAAACAACGTTTGTGTATCGCTAGAGCAGTTTTAAAAAACCCACCAATTATGTTGTTGGATGAAGCTACTTCTGCTTTAGATACCGAATCAGAAAAACTAGTGCAAGAAGCGCTGAACCAACTGATGCAAAACAGAACATCTATAGTGGTTGCTCATAGGTTAAGTACCATACAAAATGCAGATGAGATTGTAGTTATTAATAATGGAAAAATTATAGAACAAGGTACACATAAAGAATTAATGGAAAATCCATCCAACGCTGCTTATAGAAAATTAATAGCGATACAAAAGATTGATGAATAAAATATGAAGATTAGCGGATTTACAATGGTGAAAAATGCCACCAAACTTTATTTTCCTATAAAACAATCCATTTTATCTATATTGCCTATAGTGGATGAGTTTGTGGTGGCTTTGGGAGATTGCGATGAGGATGATACTACGCTAAAAGAAATTGAAAGCATAGGTTCTGATAAAATTAAAATTGTACATACCGTTTGGGATATTAAAAAATACGACAGAGGAACAGAAAATGCACATCAAACTGATATTGCTAAATCTCATTGTGCGGGAGATTGGTTGTTCTACTTGCAAGCTGATGAAGTAATTCACGAAAAATATTTACCAATTATTAAACAAAAGTGTGAGCAATATTTAAATGATAAGGAGGTGGAAGGATTTTTGTTCAATTACAAACATTTTTGGGGCGACTATAATCATTATCACTTTGCACACAATTGGTATCCTAAAGAGATTCGCATTGTGAGAAATGATAAAGATATTCACTCATGGGAGTCGGCACAATCTTTTAGAAGAATACCCAATTTTGACGGTAAAAATTATCGTCAGCAAGAAAACACCTATAAACTAAAAGTGGTAAATATTCCCGCTGAAGTGTATCATTACGGTTGGGTTCGTCCGCCTGAATATATGACCAAAAAGAAAAAAGCCTTAGATACGATACACAAAGGGGAGGAAAAAGCCAATAAAAATTATGAAAATGTAGCACCAGACTTTTCTTACGGAGCCTTGGGTAAATTAGCTAAATTTAATGACACGCACCCTGCTGTTATGGAAGAGTGGATTGCTAAATTCGATTGGGCAGAAAAATTAAATTATTCTGATCAACGCAAACCGGGAGAACAAATTCATAAACATGAAAAACCAAGAGTAAGGTTAGCTACTTTTATAGAGCAGAAAATTTTTGGTGGTAAAAAACAAGTAGGAGGATTTCAGAATTATATCTTAATTAAGGGGAAGAGGTGATTTTTATGCCAACATTTTAGGATAAATATACCATTTTGTGGTACCTAAACCTTTAACAATTTCTTTCCAAGAGTCAATTTCTAAAGCAATACAAACTACAGCGCAAGTAGGCATAGCTTCCATAAAGTTTTCGGTAAGGTAATCAGCAAATTCTGAAATACCATAATTGTGACTAACTAAAGCAACACTTTCTAGTTCGTCCGGTAAGTCTTCTAATACACGTATAAAATTTTCTTTTGAAGGATGATATAACTTTGAGTTGAATATTACATGTTTAAAGCTATAGTTAATATGTTCGCATAATAACTGTATAGTAGCTGTAGTACGCACTGATGTACTCGCAATTATTTTTTCGGGATTAAAGTTTAATTTATTTAATTCCTTACCTATTATTTCAGTATCATTTATACCTCTAGTGTTTAAAGGTCTTTCAAAATCAGATAACCTATGGTTTTCCCAACTTGATTTTGCATGTCTAATTAAATAAATGGTTTTCATATTAAAATATTCGATGAACTGTTGATTTTTGTCGATTAAATTTGTTTGTTTCGATAAAAATAGTATTTTTGTAGATGAAAATCAAATTTTAGATGATATGTTTATAGCGATATTCTTCTTTGCCATTTTGTTATTGGTTTTAGCCTTAAGGTTATTGGGTGGAGTATCTACAACATCTCATGAAACAAATAAGACTAAAAAATCAAGCAAAATATTTGATATGTCTGGAAATAATTATTCTTTGTAAAAATCCCAATTTTTATATTTGAAAACAGCCGTTAAATTTTTTTTAACGGCTGTTTTTTTTAAAACAATTTCATTTGGCTAGCTTCTTCGTCAGAAATATCCTTAATAGGCTTGGGTTTATGAGCAGATGAAGTCTGTTGCTTAGGTGTAGCATCTTTTTCCTTAGTTTGTTCTTGCTCTGTACCAGAATCTTCATTATTTGTTGATTCAGTAATTATTTCTTCTTCTGGTTGACCAACTTCATCTTCAGTAGTTTCTTCAACTATTTCTTCATAAGGTAGAGGCTCTAATAAATCTATATTTTTAACCTTATTAGCAGTTAATCGATTTCCTATAGCTTTCATTCCTTTTACAGCAATAAATTCTTCTAAATTGATTACTTCAGGTTCTTTTTCTACTCCTTTTACTTTAGCAAAATTCACTTGTACTTGAGGAATCCAATCTGTGGTAACAATTTCTAAGAAAGACTTTTCGTGTTCAGTAATAAACAATGTTTTTTTATCGGTAGGCTCTATCAAGAATCTTTTCACATTGTATTGTTCTTTTTCTCCATCAAAATAAATGGCGGTTACTGGTTTTTTTCTATTCCACTTTTCAATAACAATCATATCTTCATCGAACTTGGTAAACAAATCGAAGCCGGTAAGTTGATACTCGCCACTTTGCATAATGGTAAGAATTTTATCTTCAGAACCAAATTCACCTAAAAATTCACCTCTGCCTTCAGAGTTTAAGCGTTGTACCGTATCATCAAACCAAATTTTACGTGCAGAAAGGGTAGAAACACCTTTTTCTTTCAGTTCAATTTTAGCTATAATGTATTTAGTTACTCGGTTTCCATTGGCTCCACGACCTTTTATGGCTAACTCAGAAAAATCTATTTCAAATTTTAATTTTCTTACATTAGCTTTCGGACGAAGTTTTACCAATACTGTTTCAGCTTCTCCATTTGGATTAGCAGTAAACCAAAGAACTTTAGAACCTGTTGTGCCTTTTGTTAAGTCGTATTCTTTATCTCTGGTAATGGAAGTAACATCAAATCGTTTCATATAAGAAGGCCCGGTTTTACCATCCTGATAAATCATGTTATAGATAGTACGTTTGTCACCTTTTTTCCATACGCCAACATGAATAATTCCTTTACCAACAAAAGTTTTATTGGCAATTTTAGTAACCACCATTTTACCATCTTCACGGAAAACAATTATATCATCTATATCAGAACAATCTGCAACAAATTCTCCTTCACCTCTTTTTAAACTATGTCCTATAAAACCTTCTTCTTTATTAACATATAACTTGGCGTTGCTTACAGCTACTTTCGCTGCATCAATATTTTCGAAAGAACGAATTTCTGTTTTACGTTCTCTGCCTTCACCATATTTCTTTTTAAGTTCTTTAAAATAATCAATGGCATATTCAATTAAGTTAGCAAGATGATGCTTGGTTTTGGCTAACTCTTCTTCTAATGATAACAATTTTTCGTCTGCTTTTTCAGCATCATGACGAGTAATACGTCTCATTTTTATTTCTAGTAAGTGTTTTACATCATCTTCCGTAACTGCTCTTATAAGCTGTTTTTCAAAAGGTTTTAAAAGTTCTTGTGTAAGCGTAATAGCTTCTTCGTAACCTAGTCCATGTAGTTTTACATAAATTTTATTTTCAATAAATATTTTTTCTAAAGATGAAAAATGCCATTGTTCTTCCAACTCACCTTTTCTGATTTTCAGCTCTTTTTTAAGCAGTTCCACTGTTTGGTCGGTAGAAAGCCTTAGCATTTCGGTAACACCTAAAAACTGTGGCTTATCGTTTTCAATAACTGCAGCATTGGGAGAAATAGATATTTCGCAATCTGTAAAAGCATACAGTGCATCTATCATTTTATCAGGAGAAACTCCTGAAGGTAAGTGAAGCAATATTTCTACAAATTCGGAAGTATTATCTTCTACTTTTTTAATTTTTATTTTTCCTTTGGAATTTGCTTTTAAGATAGATTCAATTAATTTATCTGTAGTAGTTCCGAAAGGAAGTTCGGTAATTTTTAGTAATGTTTTATCTTCTTGAACAATTTTAGCTCTTACCTTAACTCTTCCACCTCTTAACCCATCATTATAACCTGAAAAATCCGCTGATCCACCAGTTATAAAATCGGGTAGTAGGGTAAACTTTTTACCTTTAAGGTGAGCTATAGAAGCTTCAATAAGTTCGTTAAAATTGTGAGGTAAGATTTTACAAGCCATACCAACGGCAATACCTTCAACACCTTGAGCCAATAAAAGTGGAAATTTTACAGGTAAGGTAAAAGGTTCTTTATTTCTTCCATCATAAGAAGAAAGCCAAGTGGTAGTTTTAGCATTAAATACAACTTCTAAGGCAAATTTTGTTAATCGAGCTTCAATGTATCTGGGAGCTGCAGCACGGTCGCCCGTAAGTATGTTTCCCCAGTTCCCTTGGCAATCTATTAATAAATCTTTTTGTCCTAATTGAACCAAAGCATCTCCAATAGAAGCATCACCATGAGGATGATATTTCATGGTATTACCGATAATGTTCGCCACTTTGTTGTAACGTCCATCATCCATTTCTTTCATGGAGTGCAAAATTCTTCGTTGAACAGGTTTTAGTCCATCATATAAATGAGGTACAGCACGCTCAAGAATTACATACGAAGCATAGTCTAAAAACCATTCTTTGTACATTCCTGAAATGTGAATTACATTTCCTAATGAATTATCACCATTATCGTTATCAAACTCTTCGTCTCTTTCTGGTGTTTGTTCTTCTGACATGTTTTGTTCTAGTTTCTAGTTTTACTAAAAAAATAATTAGCTCCAAATTTAATAGATTTTACTAATTAAAACACACCGACTTAAATTGTTTTATTAACGTTTTTTTGAGGATAAGTTGAAGTAATAATTAAGGAGTAAAATTTTATATAAATCGAAATATTTTATACTAGGGTTTGTATTGTTTTTCAGGTGCTTATATATTTTTTGATAAAAAAGTTGATATAACAAATTAAACAACCAATTTAAGCGGTAAGTCTTAATTATTAAGAAGTAAGAGAGTAATTTAACATCTTGATAGAATTTTTTTTCCGGTTTTTTAGTTTGTATTATCTGAATAAGATTTTTTATACCTTCTTCCGTTTTTTGTAAAAAAACAGCCGCACTTTCTAAACCAACATGTATAAGCGGATTGTTAATGTGATGAATGATAATGTTTTGTTGAGACAATTCGTAACCAAACAAGGTGTCTTCATGTCCGTATTTTACTAGGTTTTCATCAAATTTAATAGTGTTAAAAAATTTCTTTGGAATTAAAAAATTATTAGTGGTGAAAGCTGCATTTGGTTGTTGTTGTCTTTTTTCAGCAGGTTTTTCTTCTCGTTCTTTACCATATTTCCACCTAAGCATTAAAGACTTATCTTTTGGAGCTTCCTCTTTATAAATAGTTCCACCACAAACAACTTTATTTCCTTGGCATTGAGCAATGTAATTTTCAAAATAAGAAGAATATGCAATTTCAGCATCACAATCTTGAAAAAGTAAAAAATCATATTGCGCTTTTTCGGCTAATAGGTTTCTAATTTTAGCTCTACCTACATTTTGTTCTAATTGTATATAGCTAATTTCCGGTTTTGTTTGCCATTGCTGGTTAGTTTTCCTGAAATTGTCGGAAGAAGCATCGTCCATTAAAATTATTTCAAAATTTATTCCAGCAGCCTTCCCTTGTTGGTAAAGTATTTCAACAAAGTGGGTTACATCATAATTGTATATTGGAATAAGCACCGAAATCATATCAACGATTTGAAAACGTAAACTTACTACATTAATTCTTAATTTAAAACGTGATTTAAATTCTAATTCCCATTAAACAAATATCATCTAATTGTTCGGAGCTTGTCTTCCATTTGTTAAAGGTTGTTTTAAGGAGTTTTAGTTGTAACTCACAAGGCATTTCTATAATTGATGAAAGTAACTGATGTAGTTGTTTAGAGCCAAATTTTTTATTTTTTTCTCCACCAATTTGATCCTGAAAACCATCTGAACCAATATAAATCATATCTCCTTTATTGACCTTAAATTCATGATGATTAAAATTTCTGTTTAACTCCAATTGCCAACCTCCAATAGGATAGTTATTACCATTGTATATGGTAGAATTATTTTTACCAACGTGTAACAATTTTCTTTTGGCTCCTGAAAAATATATTTTCTTTTCATTTTTGTCATAACAACAAAGTGCTATGTCTATCCAATCATTATGAAAAATATCATCCTGATCGCCCAAAAAAGTTTCTATAAATTTTTTATCGAATTCTTTAAGAATAGTAGTTGGATGAATTATTTTTTTTCCTAAAACAATATAATTTAAAAAGCTTTGAGCTAACATAGTGAGCAATGCTCCCGGAACACCGTGCCCTGTACAATCTCCTACAGCAAATATTTTGAAGTTTTTATATTCGCCTATCCAATAAAAGTCGCCACTGATATAAGATTGAGGTTGGTAGTAAATAAAAGAGTCATTAAAAATTCTATTAAAATGTCGGCTTTTTGGTAAAACTCCTTTTTGAATTATTTTAGCATAGTTTAAACTGTTTATTAATTCTTTGTTTCTTTTATATAATGAGATATATTGTTGTTTTAAACCTTCTTTGCTATAAATTGGTGAATTAGTAATCTCATTGAACCAAAAGTCATCATTATGATTAATTTTCTCTTTCAATTGCATTTTCTTTAATTTAAGACAATATTAAAAAGAATGTATAAGAGAGAAGGTTAATTAAATATTAAGGCAATTTAAACTTCGATGAGAGGAGTAATAATTAAGGATAATATAGCTTTTATATTAGATGAATAGTGTAATGAATTTAAATTTTTAATAGCCATGTATTAGAGAATGTTTCGTTAAAAACTAATTAAAACATTTAAAAAAGTGTTTTTGTCATTCAGTTAATAATTTACTACTTTTGGACGAACTCAAAAATTAACAACTCAATTATGCTAAAAATTAAGACATTACTGTTAACTATTTTTTCAGGGCTTATGCCAATTTTCTCATTTGCTCAAAACCAAGGAGAAGAAATGAGTATTGATCAAAAAATAGATTCATTCTTTAGACCTATAGCAGATGCAGTAGGAACAGTGATTTTTTACCCCATAACTTTTGGAGGATATTCAGTTCCTATAGTTTTAATTGTTTTAATTGGAGGAGCGTTATATTTTACTTTGTATTTTAGGTTTGCCAATTTTACATTATTAAAAACAGCCATTAAAATTGTTAAAGGAGACTATGATGGAATTGATAAACATACAGCAGATTTAGCAGAAGGAGATCCAACACCTGGAGGGAATGTATTTGAAACAGTTCAACATGAAAGAAATGAAGGAGAAGGGGAGGTTTCTCATTTTCAAGCATTAACAGCGGCTTTATCTGCAACAGTTGGATTAGGGAATATTGCTGGGGTTGCAGTTGCAGTAGCATTAGGTGGACCGGGTGCTACATTATGGATGATTATTGCCGGTTTTTTAGGTATGGCATCAAAATTTACAGAATGTACACTTGGTGTAAAATACAGAGAAGTTACTCCTGAAGGAACGGTTCATGGTGGACCAATGTATTACTTATCAAAAGGGTTAAAAGAAAAAGGATTGGGAGTGATAGGAAAAATATTAGCTGTATTTTTTGCAATAATGTGTGTGGGTGGTTCTTTTGGAGGTGGAAATATGTTTCAAGCCAACCAGGCAGCTGCACAGATTATACAACGTTTAGGAATAGAAAGTGGTTTTGCTGGTTTTGCTTTAGGTATTATAATGGCAATTATTGTTGGGGTAGTAATTATTGGTGGAATTAAAAGAATAGGTTCGGTTACGGAAAAAGTAGTTCCATTTATGGCGGCTATTTATGTTGGTGCAGCATTAATTATTTTGGGAATGAATTTTTCTTTAATACCAACAGCTTTTGGGATGATATTCGATGGAGCTTTTTCTCCTGACGCAGCTTTAGGTGGTGTTGTAGGTGTTTTAATTGTAGGTTTTCAAAGAGCAGCATTTTCAAATGAAGCGGGAGTAGGTTCTGCTGCAATTGCTCACTCGGCTGTTAGAACAAGATTTCCCGCAAGTGAAGGTGTGGTAGCTTTATTAGAACCTTTTATTGATACGGTTGTAATTTGTACGATGACTTCTCTAGTTATCATCATTACTAATATTGAAGGAGGCTTTTTTGAATACGGACAAGGAAATGTGGAAGGTGTTAACTTAACAGCTTCGGCTTTTGATACCGTAATTCCGGGATTTTCTTGGGTGTTGACAATTGCAGTTGTATTATTTGCTGTTTCAACCATGTTATCATGGAGTTATTATGGTTTACAAGCTTGGAAATTCCTATTTGGTAAAGGAGAAGTGATGGACATTACGTATAAATTGTTGTTTGTTACCTTTGTTGTGATTGGCTCATCAATTGGGTTAGGTGCAGTAATAGATTTTTCTGATGCTATGATTTTCGCAATGGTTTTCCCTAATATTATCGGATTAGTTTTATTATCATCTAAGGTTAGTGATGAATTAAAAAAATACAAAAAAGGTATTAAATCTTTTGTTAATTCTAAATAGATGAGCATAAAAGAATACTTTTCTTTCACCAAAAGTGAAAAAAGAGGAGTAATTGTTTTACTCATTATTCTTTTATTAATACTTTTTTCTTTTCCATTTGTTAATTACCTAAAACAACAAAATACGCCTGACTTTACAGCGTATGAAAATGCTATTTTAGCTTTTGAAAAAGAGTTGAATGAGCAGGAAAAACACCAAAAACAAGCTTATCAACAAAAAGATAAGCAAGCATTATCCATCACTCTGTTTGAGTTTGATCCGAATACCATTTCTGATGAAGAATGGAAACAATTAGGATTTAGTGACTGGCAAATAAAAATAATTAATAATTATAAAGCTAAAGGCGGAAATTGGAGAACCAAAGCAGATGTAAAAAAGATTTATGGCATTAGTGATAAACATTACGATTTACTTTTTCCGCATATTTTATTGCCAGAAACCATTGAGAAAACAAATAAACAATATGATAAACCATCAAAAAAATCCTTTGAAAATAAGTTTGAGAAAAAGGATTACTCCCAAAAAATTGATATTAATACAGCCGATAGTGCTTTGCTTACCAATATAAAAGGTATTGGACCTGCTTATTCAAGTAGAATAATTAAGTATAGAGATTTACTTGGTGGTTTTATTGCAAAAGAACAATTGAAAGAAGTTTGGGGACTTTCGGAAGAAACCTACCAGATGGCATTGCCACAAATTATTGTTTCTGATAAGATTAAAAAAATTAATATAAATAAAGCTACCGCTGCTGGGTTAAAACAACATCCGTATATCAATTGGAAAATTGCTAATGCTATTGAAAAATATAGAAAAGCTAATGGTAATTATAAATCCCTAACAGATTTAAATAAACTTCATTTGTTGGACAAAGCTACTATTGAAAAAATCAGTCCTTATTTAGGAGTGGAGTAAGATTTATTCTTCTTCGCAAGTATAGATTTTCTCTACATTTTTAAAAACTATTGTTTTTAATGTATAAGGCATCTCAATTATTTCGTAAGGGAAAGTAATTACAGAAGTGGTCATACAATTATTATCAGGAATGTTTTCCTCTACAATAACCATTACATTGTTATCGTGCTCTGTTATTGAAGCCACTTTTATAGAAAAGCCACCATTATTCTGCTCTCCCATTGTTGTCAATAAAACCATTCTGTTTTCAAAATTTACAACAGGAACAGTAGGTTTTTTCATGTAGTTAGAATAAGCTTCGTTCCAAACTTCTTCTAATTTTTCTTGAGAAGTTATCACTACATTTTGTTTGCCCATAAAGCCACCATTATTACCTTCGCTAAGCGTGCTATAAATAACTTCTTTAAAAGTTGGGCTAGCGTTAGTTTTAGTCGTTTCTGTAGTGTTGGTTTTGTTAGTCACTTCTGTAGTTGTTTCTTTAGTTGATTTGCAGGCAGCAAAAACTATCAGTATTGATATGGGGATAAATATTTTCATAAGTTTTATTTTAAACAGTTTAAATATTTTTTTATAGTTAATTCCATGCCAAAATACAGGGCATCACAAATTAAAGCATGACCAATAGACACTTCTTTTAAATAAGGAATCTTACTTTTAAAATAAGTTAAGTTATCCAAATTCAAATCGTGTCCGGCATTTATTTCTAATCCTAACGAATGAGCTAGGTTAGCCGCTTCAACATAAGGAGCAATGGCTTTTTCTTTGTTAGTAGAAAAGTCTTCTGCATACGGACCGGTATAAAATTCTATTCTATCAGTTCCGGTATCAACAGCATTTTTTATGTTTTCTAAATTAGTATCTACAAAAATAGAAGTTCTAATATTGTGTTGTTTAAAAGTATTTATCACTTCTTTTAAAAAGTCTTTTTGTTTTACGGTATCCCAACCTGCGTTAGAAGTTAGTACTCCTGGAGGGTCTGGAACTAAGGTGACTTGAGTGGGGATAACATCCAATACCAACTTAATAAATTTAGTGTTTGGAAAACCTTCAATATTAAACTCTGTGGTTATAACCGGACTTAAATCATAAACATCTTTGTACCTTATATGTCTTTCATCTGGTCTTGGATGTACAGTAATTCCTTCAGCACCAAATTTTTCACAATCTTTAGCCATCTGAACTAAATCGGGTAAATTTCCTCCACGAGCATTTCTGATGGTTGCAATTTTATTAATATTAACACTTAACTTTGTCATTGTAATATTTTAGTATTTTTACAAAATTGCGTGTTGACTTATGTCAAAGCAATAATAAAGACAAAAGTATAAACAATTTTTAATTATGATAGCTTCTCAATTAATTACTTATGAGATACCACCATTAAAACTATCCGATAAAGGTAGCAGAGCGTTAGATTGGATGGAAGAATTTAAAGTAACTGACCTTCCTGTGGTTAATAATGGCGAATATTTGGGCATGATAGAAGAAACACAGTTGTTAGATAGAAGCAATATTGATGATTTAATTAGCTCTTACAACCTTAATTTTAAAAAGCCTTTTGTTCATGAAAATCAGCATGTATTTGAGATTATTTCATTAATAGTTCAAAATGAAGTGGATTTATTACCGGTTTTGGGTTCTAATGATAAGTTCTTGGGAATTATTACTATCAATAGTATTTTAAAGTTTTTTTCAGAAACGGTTTCTATTGCAAACCAGGGTAGTATCATTACAATTCAACTGAATATAAATGATTATTCTTTGGCAGAAATTGCTAAAATTGTTGAGTCTGATAATGCTAAAATATTAGCGTCATTTATTACTTCACATCCTGATTCTACTAAGTTGGAAGTAACCTTAAAAATAAATAAAAACGAAATTACCAGAATTTTAGCCACCTTTGAGAGATTTAATTATACTATCACAGCTTCATATAACGAAACTGATTATCAGAAAGATTTACAAAATAGATATGATGAATTCATGAGGTTTTTAAACCCTTAATTAAATGCTTTTTCGCTCCACTAATTTTTATCCAATAGTATGGATGTTGTTGCTTTTATTGTTTGTTTTTAACCCTACAAAAGCAAGTGCAGAAGGCATTAATATGGATACAGCTGTTGTAGTGGTAGAGTATAAAATCATAGGTAATAAAACCACTAAAAATCATATTATAGAAAGGGAATTTCCTTTTAGTTTAAACGATACTATTTCTAAAAATAAGCTTAATTACATTATAGAAAGAACGCAAAGTAATTTAATGAACACCTTGCTTTTTAATTTTGTAAATGTTGATGTAGTATATTTTACTGATGAAATTATTTCTATTTATGTTACTGTGGAAGAACGTTGGTATTGGTGGCCGTTGCCAATTTTTGAAGTACAAGAGACAAATTTTAATACTTGGTGGGAAACCAAAAATTTCGATAGAGTAAACTACGGACTTTATCTCGCCAAAGAAAACTTTAGAGGAAGGAAAGAACGCTTGGTGTTTAAAGCTCAAGGTGGTTATACCGAAAAAGCAGAGTTTCGTTATCATGTTCCTTATCTTAATAAAAAGCAAACACAAGGCTTTATGGTAGGATTTAATTACAATAGAAATCATGAGGTAATGTATGGCACAACCGATAACAAAAGGGATTTTGTAAAAATGGATGAACTTTATTTGCAAGAGCAATTTGTTTCCAGAATAAATTACGAGTATCGCCCCAAGTTATATAACTTACATTCTTTTGAAGTAAGGCACCATTATTTCAGTATTGCTGATACTGTTTTTGCTCTTTCGGATGAATTTTTAGAGAAGAAAGATAACAACACCAGTTTGTTTAGCTTTTTATATACCTTTAAAAGAGATAAACGAAACTTTAAAAGTTACCCAACAAAAGGGTATTTCGCTGAATTTAATGTGATTAAAAATGGATTTGGAATTTCCGATCATAATATAGATGCATTGTATGGATTGTTTTCTCTACGAAAGTATTGGAAAATGGGTAGCAGAACTTATTTTGCTGTATATACCAAAGGCAAATATTCGTTAGAACGTCCGCCATTTTATTTGTTGGGTGGATTGGGTTATAACAATAACTTAGTAAGAGGGTATGAGTTTTATGTAATTCATGGGGAGCATTACGGATTAGCCAAAACACAGTTTAGGTATGCCTTAGTAGATAATAAAATTACGTATCTACCTTTTTTGTTTTCTGAGAAATTTAAGAAAGTACCCCTTTCTGTTTATTCAGGATTGTTTTTCGATACAGGTTATGTATATGACCGAGAGTTGAGTAAAACAAATTCGTTGAATAATACTCATCTATATAGTGCAGGAGTGGCGTTAGATTTTGTTACGTATTACGATGTTGTTTTTAGAGTAGAGTACAGTATAAATCACTTAAACGAACATGGTTTATTCCTTCATTTCGTAGCTCCTTTGTAGGATTTCTTAGCATACCAAACCCCACCAATTCCAACGATAATAAGCAATACGGCAATAATTTCTGCTTGTGTAGCTTTCATCCCCAAAATATTATAATCAGGATTAATTCTTATTTTTTCTATCAGAAAACGTTCAATACCATTAAAAATAAGGTAGAAAGAGAACATCACTCCGGGGGTAGTTATTTTTTTTCTGAAAGCCCATAAACCACCAAAAATCATAAAAGCCATTATCGTTTCGTAAAACGGAGTAGGCCAAACAGGCGTAGCCAATTCGTAGCAATATTTACCTTCACAACCGGCAATTAAAATTCCTTCGCCATTCACATTGTGAGGATAAGTAAAAGACCACATCCAATCGGGTAAAAAGCTTAATGCTTCCGGTATAGGTAATTCGTTGGTGGTTCCCCAATCGCCATCACCCGAAAGCTGACAACCAATTCTGCCAATTCCGTAAGCGAGCATTAACCCCGGAGCACATGCGTCTATAACATGCACTAATTTCAACCCTTTTTTGTGGGCATAATATACTACAGCACCACCACCAATTATTAATCCACCATAAATACTTAATCCAGAACCTGATAAAATTACACCAATAGGGTCTTCCATTAATCTTTCTAAATCCTCAACAGCATCAAATAGTTTTGCTCCTAAAATTCCACCAATGGCAGCAATAAAAGTCATGTTGCCCACATGTTGGTAAGGACGAACAATTTCTGTTACTTCTTTAGGCTCCGGTAACCTGTTTTTTTCTGCTTCTCTATATTTTAGATAAGCTAATACGGCTGCCAATATAATCCCTGAAAGTAAATTTCCTTCTAAAGACATTACGTAAGACTGTAAGTCTTCGCTAGCCTGAGCATAGTTTAAAATAATTCCTCCTAATTTATAACCAATAACAAAACCGAAAAGTCCGTTGCTTAACAATTCATTTACAGATGCTTTTTTTCCTTTAATAACTTTTATAGTATCGGCAGATAATAAGCCATCAGCTTCTTTTCTTTTCATTTCTTTTACAAAAAGTAAATTAGCGGCTATAAAAGCTAAGGCTACCATAAACCCAAACATGGGCAATGGAAACGAAAAAGAAAATCCGAATAAATAGTTGATTAAATCTGATAGGAATGGAAACATTTTTTTAGTTTGAAGTTTATAAGTTTAATGGTTTTAATTTTAAACCTCTAATTTGTAATTTAAAATTAACTCTCCTTCTGCAACATTTTCTGAATCAATAGTGCTTATGTTAATTTGTTGTATGGTGTTTTCTAAGGCTGTCTCGTAAGGAACTTTTACTTTAATGTAATTTTCAGTAAAACCATTTAAGAAGCTTTCATGTTGTTCGGCTTCCAGTAAAACATTAAACGATTTACCTAAAAACTGTTCATAAAAATATCTTTTTTTCTTTTCAGAAAGAATGTGCAACATTTTACTTCTTTCGCTTCTTACTTCTTTCGGTACGGGATTATCTAGTTTAATCGCAGTTGTATTTTGTCTTTCGGAATAAGTAAATACATGTAGGTAGGAGATAGGCAATTCATTTAAGAAGTTGTAAGTTTCTAAGAAATCTTCATCCGTTTCATCAGGGAAACCAACAATAACATCTACACCAATACAAGCGTGAGGCATTTTTTCTTTAATACGATAAACCCTTTCGGAATATAATTCTTTGAGGTATTTTCTACGCATCATTTTTAATATTTTGTTAGAACCAGATTGTAGCGGAATATGAAAATGAGGCATAAACTTATCGGATTGGCTTACAAAATCAATAATATCATTACTCAGTAAGTTTGGTTCTATAGATGATATTCTGTATCTATTAATACCATCAACTTTATCTAAAGCTTGTACTAACTGGTAAAAATCTTCATTTCCTTCTCCTTGACCAAAATCCCCAATGTTTACACCAGTTAGAACTACTTCTTTAATGTTTGTTTTAGCTATTTCTTCAGCAACTTTTACCGTTTCGGCTATAGATTGATTTCTACTTTTACCTCTCGCCAATGGAATGGTACAAAAAGTACAAAAGTAATCACAACCATCTTGTATTTTAAGGAAAGAACGTGTTCTGTCGCCATGAGAATAGGAAGGAATAAAATCTTTAGCTTCTTTAATTTTTGAAGCATGTATCTGAGCAATTTCACTTTTTTCTTGCTGATAAAAATAATCAACAATTTTGAATTTTTCTGCGGCACCAAGTACCATGTTTACACCATGAATTTGAGCAATCTCCTCAGGTTTTAATTGAGCATAACAGCCAATTATAGCTACAAATGCATCAGGATTTATTTTTTTAGCTTTTTTTACTAACTGCTTGCATTTTTTGTCGGCATTTTCGGTAACGGAACAAGTGTTTATTACAAAAACATCGGGAGTATCGTTAAAATCAACTCTTGCAAAACCTTCTTCCTGAAACATTCTGGCAATAGAAGAAGTTTCTGAAAAATTCAGTTTACAACCAAGTGTATATAAAGCTACTTTTTTTGTTGGGTTCATTCGTAAATTACAATTATTTCAATAAAGCTAAGGTGTTTTTAATTCTATTGATAGATTCTTTTAACACTTTCTCAGAAGTAGCATAAGAAATTCTCAAACACTCAGGATTTCCAAAAGCATCGCCACTAACTAATGCCACTAAGCCTTTATTTAATAAAAACATACATAAATCTGTTGCATCTTTTATCACTTCTCCATTATAAGATTTTCCAAAGTAATAAGAAACATCTGGAAAAAAATAAAAAGCACCTTTAGGTTGGTTCATTTTAATTCCAGGAATATCTTTCATTAAATCATACACCAACTCTTTTCTTCTTTGGAAAGCGGCAACCATATCGTTCACAATAGAAATGTCAGCTTCTAGAGCCGCTTGAGCCGCTTTTTGAGCGATACTACAAGTACCAGAAGTAAACTGACCTTGCATTTTGGTACAAGCATCGGCTATCCATTTTGGAGCAGCGATAAAACCAATTCTCCAGCCTGTCATAGCAAATCCTTTTGAAACGCCATTTACCACCACTACTTGATCTTTTATAAAATCAAATTGAGCAATGCTTTCATGTTTACCAACAAAATTAATGTGTTCGTAAATTTCATCAGAAACAATAATGATATTGGGATAATTTTTCACCAATTCAGCAATTGCTAATAGTTCTTCTTTAGTATAAACAGAGCCACTAGGGTTACAAGGAGAGCTGAACCAAATCATTCTGGTTTTAGGCGTAATGGCATTTTTAAGTTGGTCGATAGTAATTTTAAAATCGGTTTCAATAGTTGTAGAGACTACTACAGGAGTAGCTTCAGCAATTTTTATCATTTCAATGTAGCTTACCCAATAAGGAGCCAATAAAATAACTTCATCCTCTGGATTTAAAATGCTCAATGCTAAATTAGTAAGTGAGTGTTTTGCACCTGTAGAAATCACTATTTGTTCAAAAGAATAATCTAAATTATTATCTCTTTTTAATTTATTGGCAGCAGCTTTTCTAAGTTCAGGATAACCTGGAACGGGAGTATAGTGCGTATAGTTTTCATCAATGGCTTTTTTAGCAGCATCTTTTATAAGCTGAGGCGTATCAAAATCAGGTTCTCCAATACTTAGGCTAATTACGTCTTTTCCTTCAGCTTGTAGTTCTCTGCTCAGCCTTGTCATAGCAAGCGTTTGCGACTCACTTAAATTGTTAATTCTGTTGGATAATGTTTTGTTCATAAAGCAAAATTAAAGTGGCGAAATTACTGAAAATAGATGTTATAAACCTTATTTCAATAGCTAACATTGAGAAATTGAACAAGAAAAAAATGTTTAAAAATGAAGAAAATGAACTTTTAATGTTTAAATGATAATAACCATTTAATAGCTTTTTCTTCATTTTTAAACATTTTGGTTGGAGTAGCTGGTTGTTTAAATTTAATGAAAAAATTAGCTAATAATACAGTCATTAGTGAACTTGTTAAGATAGCCATAGCAATGTTTAAACTGGTTACTTCTTTACTTGCTAAATAATCTTGAGCTGCTTTTGAGATATGCCACATATAACGAATATCTCCAAGTACTAACATTTTTTTTCCTTGTTGAATTTTTTCTCGTGCTTCTTTGTTGGCAATAACGTGTTCTAATTCAATTTCGGCATCTTTTTTAAAAGCTATGTATAAATAATCATCTTTATATTCTAGAATAGCTGTTTCGGTTTCTATATAATCAATTGCTACCACAAAAGTTAAATGTTAGTTAAGTTAGATTTGTCGATAAAAATAAATAATTTATAGCTTCATTCTAGCATTTGGTATGGAATTTTTAGAAAAATCTTGATTTTTTATATAATTGTAATAACCAGTAATGGCTATCATAGCTGCATTGTCAGTACAGTATTCAAATTTTGGAATAAATACTCTTATATCTTCCTGAGTAAGAGATTGAAGAGCAGTTCTTAATCCGGAATTGGCAGAAACACCACCAGCAATAGCAATTTGTTTAATATTGGTCTCATTCACTGCTTTTACCAATTTTTCAATAAGTATATCAACTATAGTTTTTTGAACTCCAGCACAAATATCTTTTATATTTTCGTTGATAAAGTCGGGGTTGGTCTTAAGTTCTTTTTGTAAAAAGTACAAAATAGATGTTTTTAACCCACTAAAACTAAAATTCACTCCTTCTACTTTAGGGTGAGGAAATGAAAATCTGTTAGGATTACCTTCTTTAGCATATTTATCAACCAATGGACCACCAGGATAAGGTAGTTGAAGCATTTTTGCAACTTTATCAAAAGCTTCTCCGGCAGCATCATCAATGGTTTCGCCAATAACTTCCATTTTAAAAAAATCATCTACCCTAACAATTTGTGTATGTCCACCACTAACGGTTAAACATAAAAAAGGAAATTCAGGTATTTCTTTTTCTTCATTAAGTTCTTGAATAAAGTGAGCTAAAATATGTCCTTGCATGTGGTTTACAGCAATCGCAGGAATATTTAATCCAATCGAAAGAGTTTTGGCAAAAGAACTTCCTACTAATAAAGATCCTAACAAACCAGGACCATTTGTAAAAGCAATGGCAGTAATATCATTTTTATTTACGCCTGCTCTTTTCAGAGCAGCATCTACCACAGGTACAATATTTTGCTGATGAGCTCTAGAGGCAAGCTCAGGAACCACTCCACCGTACTTTTTATGTACTTCTTGGTTGGCTATAATGTTGGCAAGGACTTTGCCGTCAGAGATTATAGCAGCAGCAGTGTCATCACAAGATGATTCTATTCCTAAAATTATTATGGAAGATTGATGCATTAAATGTATTTTTGAAGTCTCAAAATTAAAGTTCAAAACTATCAAAAAAAGAAATAAAATAATGTTATTTGTTGCGGCATTTGTTGTGCTTGTAGCTGCTTTTCTTTCTTTGACTATCTATAACAATGCGTTCCAAACTTTTTTAGTAAAAAAATATCTTAATCATTTATCAAAAGAGCTTAATACCGTTATTAGTGTTGAAAATGTTGAAGTTTCTTTTTTTAATAACTTAAAAATTAATCAATTATATATTGAAGATTTGTATGGTGATACGCTTTTTTATGCTAATGAAATAGAAGCTAAAGTTGGAGTGTTTTCTTTAGGAAATAATAAGATTGATATTAAAAAAATAATTTTAAATGAACCTTATTTTAATTTACAACACCCTAAAGACAGCCTAGATAATAATTTGTTTTTTATTATAGATTATTTTTCTTCAGCAGATCCGAAAGATACAACGGCAATAAAGTGGGAAGTTAAGTTTAATAATATTGAAATTAAAAAAGGCAAGTTTACTTACAATAACAATAGAGTAGAGCCTGTTGGTTATGGTGTAGATTTTCAACATATTAATATAACCTACTTCAACACATTGTTAAAAGGAATAAATTTCATTTCTAATGGTGTGACAAGTGAAATTTATAATATGAGTTTTCACGAAAAATCCGGCTTCCAGTTGGATAGTTTAACTGCCGATTTTGCTATTTCTGATAAAGGAATCTTTTCTAAAAAAATGTACCTTAAAACGCCAAGTTCTGCTATAATTGGAGATGTGTCTTTTACAACAGATAGTTTTGCTGATTTATCTGAATTTATTACTAATGTTGATATTGAATCACACTTTGATTCATCTAAAGTAAGTTTTAGAGATATTTGTTTTTTTACTAAAGAATTAGATTGTTTAAACAAATATGTGATATTGGATGGAGATGTGAAAGGAAGATTAGACAAATTAAAGGGTAGAAATTTATCCATAACTATTGATGATGGTACTTATTTTAGTGGAAATGCGGATGTAAGCGGTATTCCCAAGCCTGAAGAAATTTTTATTTACCTAGACATTAAATCCTTGATTACTTCAAAAAATAGATTAGAACAAATTCCTTTATATCCTTTTGTTAATGAGGTATTTATAAAGCTTCCTGATAATATGAAACATCTTGGAAATATTAATTTTAAAGGTAAGGTATCAGGGTTTTTAAATGATTTTGTTGCTTATGGTAATTTTTCCACAGCTTTGGGAAATATCCAAACAGATTTAGCTTTAAAAATGAAACCTGACAAAACTTATTATTCAGGGAAAATAAGTACACGAAACTTCCATTTAGGTAAATTTTTTGAAGCCCCTAAGCAAATAGGAAGAATTGCTTTAAATACTAAAATTGTAGGAAGTGGTTTTTCTCTTAAAGATATAGATGCTAAACTTACTGGAAAAATTAAAAAGATTGAGTTAAAAGATTACCCGTACTCTAACATAACAGTTGACGGACAGTTTAAAAATCAAATTTTCGATGGTTTTCTTGATGTTAAAGATGAAAACTTAACTTTTAATTTTAATGGAAATGTTGATTTTTCAGGAGAGTTACCTCATTTACAATTTACCTCAGAAATAAAAGAAGCGAAATTAGCTAAATTAAATCTTATTGAGACTAAAGAAAAAATGAACACTCGTTTTTCTACAGATGTGAAAATAGATTTAATAGGAAACAATATTGATAACATTGTTGGTGAAATTGAAATGCACAATACCAATTACATTGATAAACTAGATACCATTTTTATCCCTAATACTTATTTAAAGTCTATTAAAACTAATGGTTCTAAGTCTATTCACTTAAATTCAGATTTTGCTACTATGGAAGTAAATGGAAATTATCAGTTTACTGATTTTATGGCTATAATCAACAATATTATTTATACTTATTTACCATCTCAAAATAAAGAAATTTATACTCCGCAAAAAGTAACCAACAATTTTAATTTTAAAGCTACTATTTTAAATACAGACATTTTAACAAAATTATTTTTTAATGATATTAGGTTTGGATCGAACACCACTATTGTCGGAGAGTATAATTCTAACGCTAATCACTTAATTATAAATGGAAGTGCGGATAGTGTTAGTGCTTATGGAAATCAATTTAAGACTATAAAATTAAATGGAAAAGCTGATAATAATCAATTAGAACTGGATATTGATATTGATAAAGTATTAGTATTTAATGTGGATAGTCTTTTTATGAATGATTTTAAATTGTTAGGAATACTGAGGAATGATAGTTTAATTACGGATATAACGTGGTTAAATGACACTTTAAGTGGAAGACCTCTTGATGCAGCATTAAATAATGTTACTTATTTCCAGAGAGAACAAATTACTAGTAGCTTTAACAATGCTTTTATTTATTTAGATGGCTTGCAGTGGCAACTTTCAGATGGAAATGTAATTGTTATAGACACCAATAGTATAAACATCTCTAATTTTAAATTTGCTAATAAAAATCAAAAATTAATTGTAGATGGAACCATTAGTAATGATAATGGTAAACAGCAAATGGATGTTATGTTTGAAAATTTTGATTTAGGATTGTTTAAGTCATTAGTCCCTCAAAATGCTGCAAAATTAGAAGGGGTTTTTAATGGGGTAGCATCGCTAAAAAAAATGAATAAAGAACTATTATTTACATCAGATTTAAACATAAATAATTTTAAATTAAATGACTATTTAATTGGACAAGGAAATATTAAATCTAAATGGATTCCGGAAAAAGAAGCTTTAAATATTGATGCTAAATTTTTTAATGAAAGAATGCCTTCGATTATTGTTTATGGACATTACTATACTAATAAATCTATTGAAGATAATTTAGATTTTTTAATTACATTAAACCAGACAGAACTTAGTATTTTAGATGCTTATATAAAAGATCATGTAACTGGTTTAGATGGTAAAGCTACTGCTAATATTCAGGTTAAAGGAAATATAAAAACTCCTCAATTTAGTGGGAAAATTAGCTTGATAGGAACAAGCGGAACGGTAAATTATCTAAAAACTAAGTACGAAGTACCATCACTTTTAATAAATATAACACCTGATATGATTTCGTTTGATAATGCACTTTTTTTGGATGAAAGAAAAAACAAGGCTTATGGTACAGCAACCTTATTTCACAATAATTTTAAGAAATTCAGTTTTGACTTAGGCATGCGTTTAGATGATTTTATGGTATTAAATACAAATAGATTAGATAATCCAGATTATTATGGAATTGCTTTTGCAAGTGGAGTAATTGATATTAACTATGACCAATATACGTCTAAAACAGGAATTGAAGCCAATATTACCACTTCGAAAAATACTATATTTAATATACCTCTTGATGGGAACGAAGAAATTGAAGAAAATAGTTATATCACTTTTGTTACAAAAATTGATTCATCAGCTATAGCTAATATGATTGAAGAAGAAGTTGATTTGTCTAATTTTTTTATGACATTTGATTTAAAAGTTACAGACGATGCTGAAGTAAGATTAATTTTTGATGAAAAAATTGGGGACATAATGAAGAGTAGGGGGAATGGTAATTTAAAATTAGAAATTAACTCCGCAGGAGATTTCTCTATTTTTGGAGATTATGTTGTAAAAAGTGGAGATTATCTTTTTACGCTTCAAAATGTAATCAACAAAAGATTTAATTTGCTGGAAGGAGGAACAATAAAATGGAATGGAAACCCATTAGATGCTCAAGTTGATATTAGTGCCTCTTATAGGACAAGGGCGAGGTTGTATGATTTGTTAATGTCTATGGATACTTCTGATGTTTTGAAAAAAAGAATTCCTGTTGATTTAGTACTCCATATGAAAAATTCTTTATTAGCACCAGATATCAATTTTGATATTGTACTTCCTACAGCTGATGAAGATACGAAAAGTAAGGTGAAAAGTGTGTTGTATGTTAGTAGTCATGAAGAAAATATTCAGGAGTTAAATCGACAAGTATTCTCTTTATTAGTGTTAAATAGATTTTTACCACCTCCAGGAACAGATGGAGTAGCCGGCAACGCAGGACTTGAAAAAACGGCAACAAGTGAACTGTTGTCGAATCAATTAAGTAATTGGCTCTCTAAAATTAGTAACGAGTTTGATATAGGGGTAAACTATCGTCCGGGAGATGAAATTTCTCCACAAGAGTTCGAACTGGCACTTTCTACACAATTGCTAAATGATAGGTTGATTATAGATTCTAATTTCGGAATTGCCGATAGGCAAAATGGCTCTACAGTAAATCAGAATACCAATAATCTTATTGGGGATGTTGTTTTAGAGTACAAAATTTCAAAAGACGGAAAGCTAAGAGTTAAAGCATTTAATAAATCCAATCAGTTTTCTTTACTAGAAATAAATAGTCCTTATACACAAGGTGTTGGTATTTCTTATAAGGAGGAGTTTGATAATATTGGTGAGTTTTTCAGATCTTTTTATAGTCTTTTTCAAAGAAGAACTAAAAAACAACCTATTAATGATTAAAACAAAAAAAGCCTTCGAGAGTTAAATCTCGAAGGCTTTCTTAAACCTAAAACTTTTAATTAAAAAACTAACATCCGTTTCATTTCAACTATTATGCCACATTTTTTTAACGTTTATTATGGATAAAGAGAATTAAAAATTATGTAATTTTACCTCAATTCTTAAAAAGAGCACTTGTGAAAAGCTTTTCTAAACATATTCTATTTACTTCATTAGTGCTGATGTTTGTTGTTGGTTTATCAGCTCAAACCAATAAGGCAGATATTTTGAAATATAACCAAGGCGATGAATATGTAGTTCCTTATGATTCTTTAAGTCCGATAGATAAACTCAATTATAATTTTAGATTTGGAGCAATGATAATGTCTAACGGAAGCTTTGGAACTTACTACAATCCTTCAGTTACTTATCAACTCACCAAAAAATGGAGTATAAATACAGGAGTTACCTATCAAAATGTAAGTGCCAATAATATGCCTATGTTTACAGATTTTGGTTATCAACCTTTTACAGGTAATATCTCCCAATTTTATGGTTATGTTGCGGCTAAATACCAAATAGATGAAAGATGGTCGGTAGGCGGTTCTATTTTTTATAATGCAACTACTTTTAACAATCCTTATTATTCGTATTCTAATAGTAATATATCTCCAATGGAAAGAGTAGGTTATTCTGGTTTCGTAGAGTACAAATCGCCAAGTGGTTTTACCATTAGTGGTGAAATTAGAGTTAACGACAGGTTTAATCCTTACAACAGATTTGGTGGTTTTAACTCTGGTATTGGTGCTGGTTTCGATAACAGTTTTGGCACCCCATTTTCTACTTGGTAAAAAATCTATTTTTCCTTAAACAAATGAAGTTATAAACTTTATAACACATCAAAATATTTATACCTTTGCAGCAATATTTATTTAAGCTGTTATTAATGATAAAGGATACCGTTATTTTTGATTTGATTCAAGAAGAAGAACACCGCCAAAGTGTAGGTGTGGAGCTAATTGCTTCAGAAAATTATGTTAGTTCTCAGGTAATGCAAGCTATGGGGAGTGTGCTAACAAACAAGTATGCTGAAGGCTTGCCTTTTAAGCGTTATTATGGCGGTTGTGAAGTAGTAGATGAAATTGAACAGTTAGCAATAGACAGAGCAAAAGAATTATTTAATGCAGCTTGGGTAAATGTGCAACCTCATTCGGGTTCGCAAGCTAATGCTGCCGTTATGTTGGCAGTATTAAAACCCGGAGATAAAATTCTTGGTTTCGACTTGTCGCATGGTGGACATTTAACGCATGGTTCTCCGGTAAATTTTTCAGGAAAATTATATAAAACTTCATTTTATGGAGTAGATAAAACAAGTGGAAGAATTGATTATGAAGCAATGGAAAAAATTGCTTTAGAAGAAAAACCTCAATTAATTATTGCTGGAGCTTCTGCTTATTCTCGCGATTGGGATTACGAACGCATGAGGAAATTAGCCGATAAAGTAGGTGCTTTATTATTAGCAGATATTTCTCATCCTTCCGGCTTAATTGCCAGAGGTTTGTTAAATGACCCACTTCCTCATTGTCATGTAGTTACTACCACCACCCATAAAACGTTAAGAGGACCAAGAGGTGGTTTGATTATGATGGGTCAGGATTTTGAAAATCCATGGGGAATTAAAACTCCAAAAGGAGAGGTTAAAATGATGTCGGCTATGTTAGATGGAGCAGTTTTTCCGGGTACACAAGGTGGTCCATTAGAACATGTTATTGCAGCTAAGGCGATAGCTTTTAAAGAGGCATTGTCGGAAGAATATATGAGTTACTGTCAGCAAGTAATAAAAAATGCCAAAGTTATGGCTGATGAATTAATGAAAAGAGGTTATGGTGTTGTTTCCGGAGGAACAGATAATCATTGTATGTTAATTGATTTGCGTTCTAAAAACATTACTGGAAAAGAAGCTGAAAATTTATTGGTGGAGGCTGATATTACTGTTAACAAAAATATGGTGCCTTTTGATGATAAATCTCCGTTTGTTACCTCAGGAATTAGAGTGGGAACAGCAGCTGTTACCACAAGAGGTTTGATGGAGGAAGATATGATTAAAATTGTAGATTGGATGGATTTGGTAATTACGCATAAAGATGAAAAAACCATTACGAATGTAAGAGAAGAAATAAATAATTTAATGGAGCAGTTTCCATTGTTTAAAGGAGAGTAGATGGAAGTCCGAAGTTAGAAGTCGATCTTCATAAAAACTAAAAAAATAATAATAAAAACTATGATTAAAGCAAACAACCCAGAATTAAAAAGTTGGATAGAAGTACCTGAAAACAGTGATTTTTCCATTCAGAATATACCTTTTGGTGTAGCAAAATCTGGCAAACAAGTTTTTGTAGCTAGTAGAATTGGAGATACCGTAATTAACCTTCATCAGTTGGCTAAGTTGGGCTATTTTGACGTAGATTCGGATGTGTTCAAATCATATAAACTAAATAAGTTTATAAAATTAGGTAAAGCTTTTACCCGTCAGGTAAGAGATGAAATTTCAGTTATTTTTAGTCTTGACAATGTAGCGAATAAAGATAACGAAAAAATTAAAGCAGTTTTATATTCTATTAATGAAGTAGAAATGCTAATGCCTGTTAGAGTAGGAGATTATACTGATTTTTATTCTAGCGAACAACATGCTTATAATGTAGGTTGTATGTTTAGAGACCCAAACAATGCGTTACTTCCAAACTGGAAACACATTCCTGTTGGTTACCACGGAAGGTCTTCTTCAATAGTAGTTTCAGGAACACCCATACACCGACCAAAAGGACAACAAAAACCAAATGATAATGAACCTCCTGTGTTCGGTCCTTGTAAATTATTAGATTTTGAGTTGGAAATGGCTTTTGTTACATACAACGGAAAAGCGTTGGGTCAATCTATTTCTACAAAAGAAGCGGACGATTACATTTTTGGAATGTGTATTTTTAACGATTGGAGTGCCAGAGATATTCAAAAGTGGGAATACGTACCACTTGGACCATTTTTAGCTAAAAACTTTGCTTCGTCTATTTCACCATGGATAGTAACTTTAGATGCGCTTGAGCCATTTAGAGTTGAAGGACCTGTTCAAGAACCAAAAGTGTTTGATTATTTACAATATGAAGGAGATAAACATATAGACATTAATTTAGAAGTAGCTATTCAGCCTGAAAATACGAAGGAAAAAGTAGTTTCTAATTCCAATTATAAATATATGTATTGGAACATGAACCAACAATTGGCTCACCACACCGTTAATGGTTGTAATATAAAAGCCGGAGATATGATGGCATCGGGAACAATTTCCGGAAATGATGAATCTACTTATGGTTCTATGTTAGAAATTTCTTGGAAAGGAAGTAAAAGTGTTGCTATGACAGATGGTTCTGAAAGAAAATTTATTTTAGATAACGATACTGTTATTATGCGTGGTTTTGCACAAAAGAATGGTGTTAGAGTTGGATTTGGTGAAGTAAAAACGAAAGTGTTGCCTACGGTTTAAGAAACAAATCAAAAATAAGCTTTCATAGCTTCAATAAAATCAGCAGGTGCAGCACATGGTCGTTGTGTATTTTTATTGATAAAAACCAAGGTTGTAGCTGCTTCATTAATTAACTCGTTTTTTTCATTAAAGGTTTGATAAGTGAATGAAATACGAGCTTTTGGTAGCTCACTAATGGTGGTTTCTATTCTTAATTCATCATCATAAAAAGCAGGCTTGTAGTATTTTATAGAAAACTCTAAAACAGGTAAAGCAATGCCTTCATCTTCCATTCTTAGGTAGCTAAACCCCAGTTTTTTAATAGCTTCTACACGAGCTACTTCAAAATAAGTAGCATAATTTCCGTAATAAACATAGCCCATCATATCAGTTTCGGCATAGCGTACTCTTATTTTTGTTATTGATGTGTACATAATATAAAATTGATGAAAAATTTACGGTAAAGTTCGTAATTTGGTCAACTAAGGCAAACTTATTAGGTAATAACATGCAGTTTTTTTTCTTAACATACCAATTTTCAGCTATTAAGAAAGTGGTTGCAGTAGTTTTTATTACATTTCTCCTTGCTTGTCAGCCTGCTGTTTATGAAAAAACTCAAGACTCTTCCATTAATATTATAGAAACAACAACAGAACATCAACAGGCAACAGTTTTAATTTCTCCTTATAAAGAGAAGTTAGAAAAAGAAATGAATGAACTACTGGTCTTATCTGCCGAAGAGTTTCCTAAAGAAAAAGGTAAGCCCGAAACCAAATTAGGCAACTTAGTGGCTGATTTAAGTATGGAAATAGCTCAAAAAATACATGATGGTAATATTGATGTTTGCATGTTGAATTTTGGTGGATTAAGAACCTCTTTACCTAAAGGAGAAATTACCCGTGGAAAAATTTTTGAACTAATGCCTTTTGAAAATGAGTTGGTGGTGGTTACCTTATCAGAAATTAAATTTTTGGAATTGATGGAATATTTAAAGAATGTTGGGGGGCAACCTATTTCGGGGCTTTCATTTGATTTCACAATAAATATTGAAAATGAAATTAAGAATTTGTTTTCTCAAGAAGGAACTTCTGAAATTAACATTCTTACATCCGATTATTTAGCCAATGGAGGTGATAACATGACTTTTTTTCTAAATCCCATTAACTATGAAAAAGTGGGAATAAAATTAAGAGATGCTATTATACAATATTGTGTAGAACAACACGCACAAGGAAAGCAATTAAACGGAAAAATAGAGGGGAGGATAATTTATGAGTAACAGAAGAACTTTTATAAAACAATCTTTTTTAGGTGGCGTATCTTTGCTTGGAACTGCTACATTAAATCCTCTTTCGGCTGCCATCCTTAAAAAAAATCACACAAAAATTACTATTTTACATACCAATGACACTCATAGTCATATAGAGCCATTTCCGAGCAATGATCCCAAATATCCTAATATGGGAGGAGCGGCAAAAAGAGCTGCTTTGATAGATCAAATCAGAACAGTAGAAAAAAATGTATTATTGTTAGATGCCGGAGATATTTTTCAGGGGACACCTTATTTTAATTTGTATGGTGGAGAATTAGAGTTTAAATTAATGAGTTTAATGAAATATGATGCTGCTACTATTGGTAATCATGATTTTGATAATGGTATTGAAGGACTAAATAAAATGTTGCCTTACGCTAATTTTCCATTTTTAAATGTGAATTATGATTTTTCTAATACTATATTGAATGGAAAAATCGCTCCATATAAAGTATTTGAAAAAGATAATGTGAAGATTGGCGTTTTTGGTATTGGAGTGGAATTAGCAGGTTTGGTAGACAAAAAATTATATGCCGAGACACAATACAATAACCCGATAATTGCTGCAAATAATATAGCAGAACATTTAAAATACAATGAAAAGTGCCACTTAATTATATGTCTTTCACATTTGGGATATGCCTACAAAAGCAATAAAGTTTCTGACAATGTGTTGGCCCAGGAAACAAAAAATATAGATTTAATAATTGGAGGACACACCCATACGTTTTTAGATAAACCAACTGGTATTAAAAACAAAGCAGAAAACATCACATTAATTAATCAAGTTGGTTGGGCAGGGCTTTATTTGGGTAGAATAGACTTTTATATCAACCCGTTAGATAAAGCTTTTACATTAAATAATGATAAAATAGGCGTTATCTAGGTAAAAAAAAAATAAAAAACAATAGATAAAAATTTTTTTTTTCATTTTTTTATTCAAATATTTGTTAGCACAAAAGAGAGGTGGTTTTTTAAACTAAAAATCATTGATTTTAAACAGCTTATTAAATTTATTTTAATTAATTTAGACAGCCGTTTCGCAACAGTTTAAAAGAGCTTTGACTCTTAAGGATTTAGAGAGAAATTAGTAAAAACATAAAAATAGGAGTTATTAAAAATGGATAAAAACTTTACTTCAGTATGGGAAAATTGCCTTCAGGTAATAAAAGACAATGTTAGCTTACAGAGTTACAAAACTTGGTTTGAACCCATTGTTCCTGTTAAACTGAAAGATAAAGTACTTACCATTCAGGTTCCTAGCCAGTTTTTTTACGAATGGTTGGAAGAACATTACGTATCCATCTTAAAGAAAACCATAAAAAAAGAACTAGGTAATGAAGGAAGATTAGAGTACAGTATTGTTATAGAAAATAACAACAAAACCAATAATCCATATACCTTAAAAATTCCTGCTACTAATAAACCACACATTAAAAACAATCCGGTAAACATGCCTATAGATTTGAATAAAAACAAATCTATCAGAAATCCATTTATTATACCTGGAATTGCCCATTTAAATGTAGAATCTCAATTAAACCCAAATTATTCTTTTGATAATTTTGTTGAAGGAGACTGTAATAGGTTGGCTCGCTCTGCTGGTTTTGCAGTTTCTAACAATCCTGGAGGAACTTCTTTTAATCCATTATTAGTATATGGTGGAGTAGGTTTAGGAAAAACGCATTTGGCTCATGCTATTGGTATTGAAGTAAAAAATAAATTTCCTAATAAAATTGTATTGTATGTTTCATCGGAGAAATTTACCCAACAATTTATAGACGCAGTAAAAAATAACGAACAAAACGATTTTATTCATTTCTATCAAATGATAGATGTGTTGATTATTGATGATGTTCAGTTTTTTGCAGGAAAAGCAAAAACTCAAGATGTTTTCTTCCACATATTTAATCATTTACACCAATCAGGAAAACAAATAATTCTTACAGCTGATAAAGCACCAGTAGAGATTATTGGTATGGAACAAAGGTTGTTATCTCGTTTTAAATGGGGTTTAGCAGCTGATCTTCAATCGCCTGATTTGGAAACTAGAATAGCTATTTTAGAAAAGAAAATGTATAGCGAAGGGTTAGAGTTACCTAAAGATGTTGTAGAATATATAGCCTACAGTATTACTACCAATGTTAGAGAATTAGAAGGTGCCTTAATTTCTATTTTAGCTCAATCTTCTCTAAACAAAAAAGCAGTAAATATTGATTTGGCTAGACAAATGGTGGATAAATTTGTTAAAAATACAGCCAGAGAAGTTTCTATAGATTACATCCAAAAAGTAGTTTGCGATTATTTTGATATGCCTATTGAAACCTTAAAATCTAAAACTAGAAAAAGAGAAGTAGTACAAGCTCGTCAAATAGCTATGTATTTCTCTAAACAAATGACTAAATCTAGTCTAGCATCAATTGGAATGCACTGCGGTGGAAAAGACCACGCAACAGTGTTACATGCTTGTAAAACAGTAAATAACCTTATGGATACTGACAAGCGTTTTAGAGGTTATATTGAAGAATTGAAAAAGAAAATTAGTTTACAATAATATAATTTTAAGATTTGCACTAACTAAACAGGAATTTCTTAACTAAGATTTTCCTGTTTTTTTGTTTTAAAAACCTATGTTTAACAGATTCGATAAGCCTGCTCCCATCTACAAGCCAATGAGCAAAAAAACTCAAAGAGTTTTGTTTTACATTGTTATTGCTCTGTGTGTTTTTATTGTAGGTTATCTACTTTCATTTTACATTTAATTATTTAGTCAACTTCAATTTAACTTAGCTAACTTTGTACTTCATTTTTCAATATATTGAAGTCTATCAATAAAATATTAAGCAATAAAGCAAGTCCCATTATTATTAGTGGACCATGTAGTGCTGAATCTGAAGAGCAGTTATTACAAACAGCTATGGCTTTAAAAGCACTTAATAAAGTTGATGTACTAAGAGCCGGAATATGGAAGCCACGAACGAAACCAGGTAGTTTTGAAGGAGTTGGTTTAGAAGCGTTAAAATGGTTACAAAAAGCAAAAGAAGCTACAGGGTTAAAAACAGCCATAGAAGTCGCCAATACACAACATGTTGAAGAAGCTTTGAAATATGGTGTTGATGTATTATGGATAGGAGCAAGAACTACTGTTAATCCTTTTGTGGTTCAAGAAATTGCAGATGCGTTGCACGGAACAGATGCTACGGTTTTAATAAAAAATCCAATAAATCCCGATTTACAACTTTGGGAAGGAGCCATAGAGCGTTTTGCAAAAGTAGGTATCTCAAAAATAGGAGCAATTCACAGAGGATTTTCAAAATATGGTGATTCGTATTATAGAAATCCACCCCAGTGGCAAATTCCTATTGAGTTAATGCAGCATTATCCAGATTTAACTATGATTTGCGATCCAAGTCATATTTGTGGTAAAAGAGATAACTTGTTTGCTGTTGCTCAAAAAGCAATGGATTTAGATTTTGATGGTTTAATGATTGAAGCTCATCTAGATCCGGACAAAGCCTTAAGTGATGCTTTACAACAAATAACTCCTCAAACATTAGAGAAGTTTGTTAACCAGTTGGTTGTTAGAAAAACAAAATTAAGCCCAACACTTACAACAGAACTTGATAAAATAAGAAGAAGCATAAATGTGCTTGATGGCGAATTGTTGGATATACTTTCAAAAAGAATGGAACTGATTAATGAGTTAGCCCAATATAAAAAAGAAAACAATATTCAGATTTTACAACCTAAACGTTGGGAAGAAATTTTGTTAAAAGCACTAGAAGAAGCTAAAGAAAAAGGATTGAGCGAACGATTTATTAGAAATTTATTTACAGAAATTCATATTGAATCCATTAAGCTTCAGAGTAATATAATGAATGAAGAAAATTAAAAAGTAAGAAGATGCCAAAAGTATTATTTGTTTGTTTAGGAAATATTTGTAGGTCGGCAATGGCACAAGGCATTTTAGAAGCTAAAGTGAAGGATAAAGGGTTGAATTTATTGGTAGATTCTGCAGGAACATCTAATTACCATATTGGAGAAGCTCCAGACAAAAGAATGCAAGCTAAAGCATTAGAGTATGATATAGACATTTCTCACCAACAAGCAAGGCAGTTTATCTATAATGATTTTCAGGAGTTTGATTATATTTTTGCGATGGATAGTTCTAACTACAATAATATTTTAAATCTTACTAAAACCGAAGCAGATAAACAAAAAGTAACCCTGTTTTTAAATTTAGCTTATCCAAACGAAAATAGAAATGTGCCGGATCCCTATTATGGAGGAGAAGCTGGTTTTGAAGAAGTTTATCAATTATTAGACAATGCTTGCGAGGTATTTATAAAACAAATTAATAATGGAAAATAAAGGAACACTATATTTAATACCTACCACTTTGGGAGAGGCTGCTTACGATAAGGTTATTCCATCATTTAACAATACTATTTTACAAGAAATAGATGTTTTTATTGTAGAAAATATTAAAACTGCCAGAAGGTTTATCAAAAAAACGGCACCTGATAAAGTCATAGACGACTTGGTTTTTTATGAAATAAATAAAAGAACCAATTTAGATATGTTGCCCACTTTTCTGAAACCAATAGATGAAGGGAAAAATATTGGTGTTATTTCCGATGCTGGTTGTCCTGGAGTTGCCGACCCTGGAGCAGATGTTGTAGCTCTGGCTCATCAAAATAATATTAAAGTAGTTCCATTGGTTGGTCCTTCGTCAATTTTATTATCGTTAATGGCAAGTGGTTTTAACGGACAAAGTTTTTGTTTTAATGGCTATTTACCAAAAGAACAAAAAGACAGGGTTAGGAAATTAAAAGACTTAGAAAGGATGGCAATTGCTCAAAAGCAAACACAACTTTTTATTGAAACGCCTTATAGAAATCATCATGTAATGGAGGATTTATTGGCTAACTGTAATCCTAATACAAAATTGTGTGTAGCTGTTGATATTACAATGGCTTCGGAGCAAATTGTTACCAAAACCATTGTCGAATGGAAAAGCACAAAAATTGACTTAAACAAAAGACCTTGTGTGTTTTTACTAGGATAGTGGGTTAAGACAATCCACTAATTTTGCCATCATTATCAATAGACATTCCTTCAGATGCAGGAATAGCAGGTAATCCTGGCATACGCATCATGTTACCTAAAATAGGAATAATAAAACCTGCACCAGATGCAAATTCAAATTCTCTAACACTAACAGTAAATCCTGTTGGTCTGCCAATTAGACTTTCGTTGTCAGAAAAAGATTTTTGAGTTTTAGCCATACATACTGGAAAGTCGCTCATTCCTAAGCTGTCAATTTTTTTCAAATCGGTTAGGGCCTTTTTAGAATACTCTACACCGTCAGCTCCATAAATATTTTTAGCAATAATTTCAATTTTTTCTTTAATAGGAAGTTTCCAATCGTAAAGTGGTTTAAAGTTATTTTTTCCACTTTCAATTTCTTCAACAACAGCTTGAGCTATATTAGTCATTCCATCACCACCTTTGGCAAAACCTTCGGCAACAATGGCTTTTACGCCTAAATCGGCACATCTATCTTGAATAAGTTTTACTTCTTCAGCACTATCAGTAGGGAAAGCGTTAATAGCAACCACTGGGTTTAATCCGAATTTTTTACAGTTTTCAATGTGCTTCTCAAGGTTAGCAAAACCATTGCTCACTCTTTCAACACTAGCATCGTTATATTGTTCTTTGGTAGCTCCGCCATGGTGACGTAAAGCTCTTATAGTTGCTACCAAAACTAGTGCTTTAGGTTTTAATCCACCGGAAACACATTTTATATCTAAGAATTTTTCAGCACCCAAGTCGGCACCAAAACCAGCTTCTGTTACAACATATTCCGATAAAGATAATCCCATTTTTGTAGCTAAAATAGTGTTAGTTCCCTGAGCAATATTGGCAAACGGACCTCCATGAATAATAGCAGGGTTTCCTTCTAATGTTTGAACTAAGTTAGGTTTTATAGCGTCTTTAAGTAAGATAGCCATTGCATTTTCAGCCTTTAAATCTCTTGCATAAACAGGTTTTTTATCGAAAGTAAATCCAACAAAAATATTTCCTAGCTTATTTTTTAAGTCTTCAAAGTTTTCCGACATACATAAAATTGCCATTACTTCCGAAGCAGGGGTGATGTTAAATCCGTCTTGTCTGGGAATGCCGTTTCCTGTTCCGCCTAAGCCGATAACAATGTCTCTTAAAGCTCTGTCATTCATATCCATTACTCTTTTCCAGACAATGGTTCTAGGGTCTATATTTAAATTATTGGTTTTATTTTGAATGTTGTTATCTATTAAAGCAGACAAGAGGTTATTGGCTTTTTCTATTGCAGAAAAATCTCCTGTAAAATGTAGGTTAATATCTTCCATAGGAACTACTTGAGCATAACCGCCACCAGCAGCTCCACCTTTAATTCCAAAAACAGGACCTAAAGAAGGTTCTCTTAAAACTACAGTAGTTTTCTTGCCAATTTTATTAAGTCCTTCAGTTAAACCTATAGAGGTAGTAGTTTTTCCTTCTCCGGCAGGAGTAGGAGTAAGGGCAGTAACTAAAATTAAATTATTTTTCTTAATGTTTTCCTGACTAATAAGGCTTAAAGGAAGTTTAGCCTTATATTTTCCATACATTTCAATATCATCTTCATTTATATTTAAGTAAGAAGAAATTGATGTAATGTGTTTTAGCTTAGTATTTTGTGCTATTTCAATGTCAGAAGGAAATCCCATATTTTATATATTTAAGTTTAAAAGTTAAAAATAGGAAAATTTTGTTCAGCTACAAATATTTGATTGTCGAACTTTGTAAGATTAATTTTTGAAAGGATAAGTACAGAAAAAATCTCCTAAGGCTTCAAATTAAGTTGATGCCCCATTTTACTTTTTTTGGTTTTAAGGTAGCTTTCGTTATGCAAATTAGATTCAATTTCTAAGGCTACATTATCCACTATTTCAAGACCATAACCTAATAAGCCTGTTCTCTTTTTAGGGTTGTTACTCATCAACTTCATCTTAGAAACACCTAAATCACGTAAAATCTGTGCTCCAATACCATAATCACGTTCGTCAGCTTTAAAACCAAGTTCTATGTTAGCCTCAACGGTATCTCTACCTTCTTCCTGAAGTTTGTATGCCTTAAGTTTGTTCATCAAGCCGATGCCTCTTCCTTCTTGGTTCATGTAAACTACAACACCTTTTCCTTCTTTTTCAATCATTTCCATTGCTTTGTGCAATTGAGGACCGCAATCGCATCGGCAAGACCCAAATATATCGCCTGTCATGCAGGAAGAGTGAACCCTAACTAAAACAGGTTCATCTTTTTCCCATTCTCCTTTAAAAATGGCTAAATGATCCATATCATTAGTTGTTTGCTTGTAAGCTGCCATTTTAAAATCGCCATACTCCGTAGGTAAATCAATGGTAACTTCTCTTTTAATTAGCGTTTCGTGTTGTAAACGATAAGAAATTAAATCTTTAATGCTAACTATTTTAAGTTGGTGTTTTTCAGCAATCTTTAATAATTCAGGAAGACGAGCCATAGTACCATCTTCATTCATAATTTCTACAATTACACCAGCGGGTTCAAAACCTGCTAATCTGGCAAAATCTATAGCAGCTTCCGTATGTCCGGCTCTTCTTAAAACACCACCTCTTTTAGCTCTTAAAGGGAAAATATGTCCTGGTTTGCCTAATTGTTCTTTTTTGGTATTAGGATTAATTAATGCTTTAATGGTTTTAGACCTATCGGAAGCAGAAATCCCCGTAGTACAACCTTCACCAATTAAATCTACAGAAACGGTAAATGGTGTTTCGTAAGCAGCGTTATTCTGATTTACCATTAAGTCTAAGCCTAATTCATCACACCTGTCTTGAATTAATGGAGCACAAATAAGACCTCTACCGTGTGTTGCCATAAAGTTAATCATTTCGGGAGTTACAGCTCTTGCTGCTGCTAAAAAATCACCTTCATTTTCTCTATCTTCATCATCAACAACAATAATAATTTTACCATTTTTGATATCTTCAATCGCTTCTTCTATTTTGTTTAATTTTGCTTCCATTAAGTTGTATAAATTATTTTTAGCAAAATTACTAAAATTGAATGGTGATAATTCGTTTAACAGTTATAAATAGACATAGAATTTAAAAAAATGGCAAGGGTTTTAGCAATAGATTACGGACAAAAAAGAGTGGGAGTAGCTGTAACGGATGATTTACAGATTATTGCTAGCGGTTTAACAACTGTTCATGTAAAAGATATTATTACTTTTTTGGAGGATTATCTTAGTAAATATGAGGTAGAAACTATTGTAGTTGGATTAGCAATGGATTTAAAAAATCAACCTGCACAATCGGCTAGATTTATAGAACCTTTTGTTAAACACATCACCAAAAAATTTCCGAAGGTAACAATAGAAAGGATTGATGAAAGGTTTACCTCAAAGATGGCTTTTCAGACCATGATAGATGGTGGTTTGAAGAAAAAAGCACGACAGAATAAAGCTTTAGTAGATCAGATTAGTGCCACCATTATTTTACAAAGTTATTTGGAACAGAAAAAAGGATTAATCTAACAACTTCACTTTCTTTAGGCTTAATAAGTTGATAGGGTTGATGCCTAAATTTTCTACATTAGGTTGTGTTAGCCTTACTACTTCATCATAATATAAAATTACTACAGGAGCTTCTTCAATTATAATGTTATCCATACGTTGGTAATAATCGTAACGAATAGAATCGTTGGTTTCTTTTTGAGAAAGTTCATATAAATTATCGAATGCTATATTTTTAAAATGGGTGTAATTTGGTCCGTGAGGCGTAAAATTTTTACTATAAAATAAAGCCAAATAATTTTCAGCATCAGGATAATCTGCTATCCATGATTTTCTAAAGAAATTTAATTTAGAACGGGCCACTAACTCTCTATGCGTGGTAGCTTGAACAATATCTACTTTCACTTTTATACCTATTTCTCCCAATTGATGTTGAATAAATTCACATAAATCAACATAATTAGCAGTTGTAAAAAGAGTTACTACTGGCATACCTTCTCCATTTGGATATCCTGCTAAGTAAAGTAACTCTTTGGCTTTTTCAGGATTGTAGTTATAACCTTTCACTTTTTCCTCATCATAAGATGGTAAGCCTTTTGGTACAAAACCTGCTTCAGCAGGAGTTCCAATGTTTTTTCTTAGGTAAGAAATCATTTGTTTTCTGTCAAAACCATAGTTAATGGCTTGTCTTACATATTTCTTTTTCAAAGGACTTTTAGCAACAATATCCAATTCATCGTCTACTAAAATACCCAAATATTCAGTATTTAGATAAGGGTTTGTAAGCATTTTAACTCTATTGGTATATTCCTTTTTTAGTTTTCCGTCAGCAGTAAAAATACTTTCTTTATTGTCCCCATCTCTTCCTGAAACAAAGTCTAGTTCTTTATTTAAAAATTTTAAAAATTCCATTTCTTTATCTTTAACAAAGGATATAGAAATAGCATCTATATAAGGCAATTGTTTACCGTTTTCATCTTTTTCCCAATAGTTAGGGTTTTTTAATAAAACCAATTTATTGTTTTCATCCCAAACTTTAAACATAAAAGGACCTGTACCAACAGGGTTGCTCCTGTAATCATTTTTATAATGCTCAACTACTTCTTTTGGAACTACAGCACAATATTGCATAGTAAGAATTCCTAAAAAAGGAGGGAAAGCTTGATTTAAGTGAATTTTTAAGGTAGTATCATCAATTGCCTCAAAAGGTTGGTAGTTAAACTCTTCTTCAAAAGCAACATTATTGAATATCCAGGTTCCCGGTGAAGCAACCTTTGAATCTAAAATTCTGTTGAAGCTATAAACAAAATCATGAGCAGTAACTTTTCTTCCTTTACCATTTTCAAACTGTTTGTTATCATGAAAGTAAATATTGTTGTGTAAGTAAAAAGTATAGGTTTTACCGTCTTCAGAAATTTCCCATCTTTTAGCAATGGAAGGTTGAATGTTGAGCTGGTCGTCCATTTCAAGTAAACCATTATAAAGATGATTACACGCCCAAATGTTTTCAGGGTTTCTAGAAAAAGCCGGATCTAGAGAAGTAATTCCGGCAGCTTCATTGTACCTAAAAATTTTCATGGCAGCTTCATCACTCTTATCTGAGCCACAAGACCATAAAAATAATGTTGCTGAAAATATTGTAAGGATAAGAACTAGTTGATTACGCTTCATAATGTATTAGTGTTTTTATGAATGTAATGTTAAGCAATAATAAAAAGGAATGTTAGTCGTGTTAAAGCTTGTTTTCAACACGGTTTTTAACAGTTTCTTTTAGTGTTTTAATTATTTTTTTTGCTTGTTTTTCATTTAAATCAACACCAAAAGGAATTTGCTGTTTATTAATGTTTACAGTAAGGGTATAATGATTAGAATTCCAATACGAAGAGGTCATGTCATAAACTAATTTTCCTTTGTATTTTAATGCTTCAATAGTATCTATAGCACTTAAGTCATATCTTTCAGTTACTCCTCTTTCTCCAATTTTTTTAGTGAGATAAATACTTTCTTTGTCAATAGTTATTACTTCTTTACCAAATTTCCTCCAACGGATGGCATAAATAACTTTAAACTCAAAAAACAACCAAAAGATAAGGTAAACAACAAAAAATAGTTTTGTACTGGTTGGGTAATCAAAGAAAAATTGACTAATAATGGCTATTCCACAAAGTGAAAATAATACTAACCAAGTGGTAAGCATATTTTGTTTTCTTTTATCATAAAGTGGATAAATTAAAATAGTTAGCTCATTATTTTCTTCAATATATTCTATTTTATTTTCCATTTTTATTGCTTTTAAGGTCAAACTTCCTACTTTTTTTAACTTTTTATGTAATTTTTAACAAAAAAATTATACATTCAATAAAGAGGCATTATCTTTGTAAAAGTTCAGCGTAAATTATTTAATGTATAATTAACTAAAAAAACTAAAAATACTATGAAAAATTTTTCAATACAATTAATCACATTATTATTATTAACCACTTCTGGAAAAGCAGTTGCTCAAGATAAAAAAATTGAAGATTTGAATTTTTTATATGTTGATGAAAAGTATGATAAGTTAGTAGACAGATCTATAAAATTAATGGATGATGCGACTTACAGAAAACATCCCATGCCATACTTGTATGCTGCAATGGGGTTGTATGAAATTTCTAAATTACCTGAAAAGTATAGTGTTGGAGAAAGAGATTCAGACTATCCCAAACCATTAAAAGATGCTGAAAAGTATATTTACAAATATGTTAAAGCAGAAGCAAAAGCTCAAAAATATTTTGATGATTATGAGCCAACAATGGAAGATTATAAAGAGTTTTTTATCAATATTGCCGACACAGCTAATAAATTAGGCCAGCATTTATTTTTAGTGGATAAACCAAGAAAAGCGGCTTTAGAATATAAGTATGCTTTTAAAGCAATACCAAATGATCCTGTGTTACAGTTATGGCAAGGTATAAGTGAAATTAAATCCATGAATGCTGTTGAAGGAGAAAAAAATGCTAGAGAAGCAATGGCTCTTATAGATGAAAAATTTGAACCTTCAACCGCTACCGCTGGAGTAATTTCTTCGGGAATGCTAATTTTAGAAGAATACTTTACTCAAGCCGGAGATATGGAGATGGCTGCAAAAGCTAAAAAAATGGTTGAAGTGTTTAAAAAATATGATCCAGAAGTACTTGATAAGAAAAAACAAGAAGAGAAAAAACAAAAAGCAAAAGAGAAAGATGTGGTGATGAAGAAGTTTTATAGTGATGAAGATGATGAAGATAATCAAGATTTGAAAAAAGGAAAAGTAATAATTGACCAAGATGTTAAGAATGCAGATAAAAAATTAGATGAAATTGAAGATGATTTTGATAATTAGATTGAATCAATAAAAAAATAAAAACTCCTGAATTGCTTCGGGAGTTTTTTTATGCTTAAAAATTCTTTTAGAAGATAGTAATTTATTTTTAACATATCCATTTTAAGTTAATCAGTAAACACTTAGTTTTGTGGTTGAACAAATTTTAAATTAATTTATAAATAATAATAATACTTATGTCAAAACAATTGATAGAATGTGTTCCTAACATTAGCGAAGGAAGAAATGAAGCAAAGATAAAAACTATTACAGCTGTCGTAGAAACAGTTGAAGGTGTTAAACTGTTAGATGTAGATCCGGGAAAAGCCACTAATAGAACAGTGATTACTTTTGTAGGAGAACCAGAGTCTGTTATTGAAGCAGCATTTTTATTAATTAAGAAAGCAGCAGAGTTGATTGATATGAGAGGACATCAAGGTGAACATCCTCGTTTTGGAGCTACAGATGTTTGTCCTTTAGTTCCTATTTCAGGAATTACTATGGAAGAAACTGTAAAATATGCTCAGAAATTAGCAAAAAGAGTAGGAGAAGAATTGGCTATCCCTGTTTATTGTTATGAAAATGCAGCTCAAGAGGAAAAGAGAAAAAATTTAGCTAATTGTCGTTCGGGCGAGTATGAAGGACTAAAAGAAAAGCTAAACGATGTTTCATGGAAGCCAGATTTCGGTCCTACAATATTTAATGAACAAGTACAAAAAAGTGGGGCAACAGCTATTAGTGCAAGAGATTTTTTAATTGCATATAATGTTAATTTAAATTCGACATCAACTAGAAGAGCTAATGCTATTGCTTTTGATATTAGAGAAGCAGGACGATTAGTAAAAGAAAATGGAGTAGAAAAAAGAATTCCCGGAAAATTGAAAGCAGTAAAAGGCATAGGCTGGTTTATTGATGAGTATGGTATTGCTCAAATTTCTTACAACCTAACTAATATTTCTATTACCTCTATGCATGTGGCTTTTGATGAAACTTGTAGAGCTGCTCAAGAAAGGGGTTTACGTGTTACAGGATCTGAGTTAGTAGGGTTGATTCCGCTAAAAGCTATGCTAGATGCTGCAGATTATTTTTTGATTAAACAAGAGCGTTCGTTGGGTTGTTCTGAAAAAGAAAAAATTAAAATTGCTATAAAATCCTTAGGACTGGATGAATTAAAACCTTTTAATCCAGATGAAAAAATTATTGAATATATTTTAGAAAAAGAAGCTCCTAAGAAGTTAATTGATTTAACGTTAAAAGACTTTGCCGATGAAACAGCTGCAGAATCTATGGCTCCAGGAGGTGGTTCTATTGCTGCTTACGTTGGTACTTTAGGGGTAGCATTAGGAACTATGGTTGCTAATTTATCAGGTCATAAGAGAGGATGGGATGATAAATGGAAGTTTTTCTCCGATTGGGCAATTAAAGGACAGCAATACAAAACCACATTGTTAAATTTAGTAGATGAAGATACGAATGCTTTTAATAAAATTATTGATGGTTTTAGAATGCCAAAAGAAACAAATGAAGAAATAAAATTAAGAGACGAAGCTATTGAAAATGCTACTAAATATGCTGCTCAAGTTCCATTTAAAGTAATGAAAACTGCTTTTGAGTCTATGGAGGTAATGCAAGAAATGATGCAATCAGGTTTACAATCTTCTCTTTCTGATGGTGCAGTTGGTATTATGTGTGCCAAAGCTGCTGTGGCAGGAGCGTATTTTAATGTTAAAATTAATGTTAAAGATATTAAAGACAGACCTTTTGCAGATAAATTGATTAAAGAAGGTGAAGATATTTTTCAAAAAACCATTGCTATTGAAAAACAGACATTAGAAATTATTAATAAAAAGTTAGGATAAATAGATTTTTTTTAAGCATATTATTTTTATATTTTTTAAAAATAATAACGGAAAAGCTGCTAAGTGTTAAAAAAATAATAATTTTAATACCTTGTAAACATTTTAATTTTAAAGTGGTTACAAATGCTTTTAACACTTAGTTTGCTTATGAAGAAACCTAATACTGATGCTGTAGATAAAAGGATAAAGGCTTTAGAGCAATATAAAATATTAAACACACTTCCTGAAAAAGAATACGATGACATTACCCGTTTAGCGGCTTATATATGTAATACCCCTATTGCTTTAGTGTCGTTTCTGGATGATAAATATCAATTTATTAAATCACATCATGGAGTAAAAATTAAAAGAACTCCAATAGAACATTCTATTTGTATTCATACAATTAAAAAGTCTAATGATATCTTAATAATAGAAGATACTAGAATAGATAAACGATTTAATAACAATTCATTAGTTGTTTTAAAACCTAATATTGTTTTTTATGCAGGAGTACCTTTACTTACAGAAGAAGGTGTTCCATTAGGAACATTGTGTGTTTTAGATACCAAACCAAACAAACTTAATCAGCAACAGATTATTTCATTACAATCTTTAGCTAATCAGGTAATGCAATTGCTCATTTTAAGAAAAAGAAATAATGAAATAAATGAAAGTAAAAACTTAATTGATAATGAAACAGCAAGATTAAAAAACATAGTAGAGGCAACTCGTATAGGAACTTGGGAATGGAATTTTGAAACAGGAGAAATTAAAATTAATGAACGTTGGGCAAATATAATAGGCTATACTTTAGAAGAACTTCAGCCGGTTAATGAGAAAACTATATACAAATTTATTCACCCCGATGATATGGCATTATCTGATGAAAAAATAAAAGAATGCATAGATAAAAAAATAGTTTTTTATGATGTTGATTTTCGGTTAAAACATAAAAATGGAAATTATATATGGGTAAATGATAGAGGTAGAGTGATTAAATGGATGCCTGATGGTAAGCCACTTTTAATGACAGGTACTCATACGGATATTACGGATAGAAAGGAAGTTGAAAAACGACTTAAGCTTAGTGAACAACGATTTAAGGCTTTAATTCAAGAGGGTTCAGATTTAGTTACTATTGTTAGTTCGGAAGGAGAGTATTACTATATTAGTCCAAATTACAAACAAATTTTAGGGTACACAGAAAAAGACTTAATAGGAAATAATGCATTTAATTTTTTTCATCCTGAAGATATTGAGTTACTACAAAAAGAGTTTAGCCAATTATCAAAAGATAGAAGAGTAAAATCATCTCCATATCGATTTAAAAGAAAGGATGGGAGTTGGTGTTGGTTGCAAAGTGTAGGAACCAATTTGGAAGAAGACAAAACGATTAATGGCATTGTAATTAATAGTGTTGATATCACGGATTTGGTAACTGTTCAGGAAGAGTTAGAAAAAAGCAACCAACGTTTTAAGTTGGTAATGCAAGCAGGTACGGAAAGCATTTGGGATTTTAACCCTATTACCAATGAATTGTTTTTAGGAGATGGATTTAAAAGAAATTTTGGAGTAGAAATACAATCTATAAAAGAAAATAATGAAATAATAAATGCACGGATACATCCCGATGATTTTTCTAAGTTTATTAAAAGCTTTAAATCTGCTCTTAATAAAACTAAAGAAACATCCTGGTCTATGAAATATAGGATTAGAAAATCCAATGGAGAATATGCTTTTGTAAATGATAGAGCGATGTTTTTGCGTAATGATAAAGGAAAGGTTAATAGGGTGTTAGGTGCTATAAAAGACATTACACAAGAATATTTTTATGAACAATTAGAAGCAATAGAAAGAGAAATAATGACTTTGAGTATGCAAGAAAGCGCAAAGTTAGAACAAGTTATTTCTACTTATGTGTTAAAATTAGAATATCTATTTCCAACTATGCAAGCTTCTGTAATGAGAGTTGTAGAAGGAAGACTTTATAATCTAGCATCTCCTTCTCTACAAAAAGAATATGTAAAAGAACTCGAGGGAGCAAGTATTGGGAAATATGTTGGATCATGTGGGACGGCAGCTTATATCAAAGAAAAAGTTATTGTGGAAAATGTTTTTAATGATAAGCGTTGGGAAAGCCTTCTTTATCTTCCTAAAAAATACAAATTTGCTGCTTGTTGGTCACAACCTATTTTTGATGCAAAAGGAAATGTAACAGCCACATTTGCTAATTATTATAAAGTACCAAAAAAACCAAATCAATATGAAGAATATGCTATAGATAGAGCACAACGATTACTATCTGTATTAATAACAAAGTTTAAATACTTAGAAAAAATAAAAGAAAGTAATGAACGCTTTGAATTAGTAAATAAAGCGACTAATGATGCTATCTATGATTGGGACGTAGAAAAAGATAAGTTCTACTGGGGAGATGGGTTTTATACTACTTTAGGTTATGATAAAACAGATAAAGTTTTTAGATTAAATGATTGGGCAGATTTAACACACCCGATAGACCGAGAGAAACACCAACAGAGTTGGGATGCGTTTTTGAAAGATGAAAGACGACAAAAATGGATGAATGAGTTTAGGTTTAAGAAATCTGATGGAACCTATCTTTACGTAGAAGAAATTGGTCACATGTTACGAGATAAAAATGGGAAACCATTAAGAATGATTGGGGCATTAAGAAATGTTTCTAAATTAAAACTATCTGAAACACAAAAACAAATACAAAGCCAAGTAGCATCTATATTTAAAGATGAAAATGAATTATCAATAATTTTAGAAAATACATTAAGATATATTGCAGAATATGGTGAGTATCAAACAGCAGAAATTTGGTTGATGAGTAATGATGAAGAATGTTTAAAACTAATGTCTGTGTGTGTTACAGAAGAAAAAGCTCAAGTTTATTTAAAAGATACTAAAAAAATTAAAAGACTAAAAAAAGAAGAAGGATTACCTGGCAAGGTATGGAAAGATTTACAAGTAGAAGTATGGGAGAATATTAATGTAATTCCAAGATTTATAAGAAATGAATCAGCAAAAAACTCAGGATTAAAATCAGGAGTTGGTTTTCCATTGTTTCATAATAATAATTTTGTAGGAGTAATGGTTTTAACCAGTAGAGACTCATTAAAAAATGATTTATATAGAACAGAAATATTTTATCCATTAAGTAATTTTTTAGGAGCGGAAATTAAACGTAAACAACAAGAAGAAGAGTTAAAATTATTTTTTGATAGTGCACCGGATATAATGGCTATTGCTTCTCCAGACGGTTGTTTTGTAAAAGTAAACCTTGCTTTTACAAAAGTTTTAGGATATACAGAAGAAGAAATTATTTCTCAACCATTTGAGAAATTTCTACACCCAGATGATGTAAAAAAAACAATTAAAGAATACAGCGAAACAATAACAGGAGATAGACAATCTCAGGGATTTACTAATAGGTATAGAACTAAGTCAGGTTCTTATAAATGGATATCTTGGAATTCATCGGATGTTTTTGGAGAGGACGGTTTTGTTTTCGCTTATGGAAGAGATGTAACAGAAATGAAGGAATTACAACAGTTGTTAGAGAATACATCAAGATTAGCAAAAGTGGGGAGTTGGGAAATAGATGTAAAAAAAAATAGTGTTTATTGGTCTGGTATTACTAAAGAAATTAGAGAGGTAGAACCTGATTTTAAACCAACATTAAGTAAAGGTATATCTGGTTTTGTGGGTGGAGATAAAGACATTATTAAGAAAAGAGTTGAACAATGTATAAAAGATGGGACATCATGGGATGAAGAACTTAGAATTATTACCGAAAAGGGTAATTTAAAATGGATTAGAACTATAGGAAGAGCAGAGTTTGTTGATGGCACTTGTGTGAAAATTTATGGTAGTTTTCAGGATATACATGAACAAAAGCTAAATGAAATAGCACTTAAGAAAAGTTTAAAAACATTAGAAGATTATAAGTTTTCATTAGACCAATCTGCTATTATTGCATTTACAGATAAAACTGGAGTAATAACCTCTGTTAATGATAATTTTTGTAAAATATCTCAATATTCACGAGAAGAGTTAATAGGAAAAACACATCAATTAATTAATTCTAGTTACCATCCAAAATCTTTTTTTGTTGATTTATGGAAGACAATTACTTTGGGTAAGGTTTGGCGTGGAGAAATTAAAAATTTAACTAAGAGTGGTTCTTATTACTGGGTGGATACTACTATTGTTCCCTTTTTAGATGAAAAGAATAGACCATTTCAATATTTAGCGATTAGGTTTGATGTAACAGATAGAAAGTTAGCAGATGAAAAAGCTATTAAAGCTTTAGAAGAAAAGAATACTATTTTAGAAAGTATTGGAGATGCATTTTTTGCACTAGATAAAGATTTTACAGTAACTTATTGGAATAGAGTTTCTGAAGAACTTACTAATATTCCTAGAGAAAAAATAATTGGTAAAAATTTATGGGATTTATTTTCCAAGGAAGAGGGTAAAGTTTCTTTTGAAAATTATACTCGTGCTATGAAAAAGATGAAAAAAATTCATTTTGAAGATTATTATGCTCCTTTAGGTAAGTGGTTTGACTTAAGTGCTTATCCTATAAAAAATGGCTTGGCAGTTTATATGAAAGATGTGACGGAAAGAAAAGATGCTGAAGAACAAATTCGTCAATCTAACGAGCGTTTTGAAAAAGTAACGGAAGCTACCAATGATGCTATTTGGGATTGGGACATTATTAATAACCAATTGTATTGGGGGAAAGGATACAAAACCCTTTTTGGTTATGATGTAACCAATAATGTACCTGATTTAGAATCTTGGTCAAGCAGAATACATCCTGATGATTTGGATATTATTTTAAAATCACTAGATAATATTATTAAAGACCCAAATTCAATAAATTGGCAACATGAATACAGATATAAAAAAGAAAGTGGTGAATATGCTTATGTAATAGATAGAGGAGTGGTGATTAGAGATGAAAAAGGAAGTGCAGTTAGAATGGTTGGAGCTATGACGGATATTTCCTATCAAAAAGATTATGAAGAATCCCTTAAGAAACTTAATGTTCAATTATTAAAATATACTAATGAATTAGTAAGGTCTAATGAAGAATTAGAGCAGTTTGCTTATGTAGCCTCTCATGATTTACAAGAACCATTACGCATGGTAACCAGTTTCTTGTCTCAATTAGAAAAAAAATATAGCAACCAGTTGGATGAAAAAGCTCATATGTATATAGATTTTGCTGTAGATGGAGCAAGTCGTATGCGTAATATAATTTTAGACTTATTAGAGTATTCACGCGTGGGCAAAAACAATGATGAATTAGAACCTATTAATATAAATGAAGTTGTTGAACAAGCAAAAGTGCTATTAAGAAAAGTAATTGAAGAAAAAGAAGCGATAATAGTTTATGATAAATTACCTACCATAATGGCTTATCGTTCTCCAATTGTTCAGGTTTTTCAGAATTTAATTGGGAATGGACTAAAGTATGCTAAAGCAGATCTTACTCCAATTATAGACATTAAAGCTAAAGAACTTAAAAATGAATGGGAATTTGCGATTAAAGATAATGGGATAGGAATTAAAAAAGATTACTATGAAAAGATATTTGTTATTTTTCAACGCTTACATAATAGAGACGAATATTCTGGAACAGGGATGGGATTGGCGATTGTTAAAAAAATAGTAGAAAATCTTGGTGGAAAAATATGGTTAGAATCGGAAGAAGG